>Ga0115556_1000638_pt1 | contig 23419 bp, 23 predicted proteins | sample COGITO_mtgs_1104_5_FD_87282 | JGI IMG/M metagenome (GOLD analysis project Ga0115556, IMG submission 87282) | Pelagic marine microbial communities from North Sea - COGITO_mtgs_110414 | ecosystem: Environmental > Aquatic > Marine > Epipelagic | place: Germany:Helgoland, sampling site Kabeltonne... | reverse complement strand
TTACAATGATGGGTCGTCGGAACGTCTCATACAAAACAGGCAACAACAACAACAACAACAACACCCCACACCCCACCAACCCCTATGTATATTATTCCTTCTTCTCCTCCGAAACATCACCAGCACCGGCACCAGCACCGGTTCCCTTCTGGATTGTACTGTTGTCTCCAACCGCCGCCTCTTTATAATTCAGCTTAAACTGCATAATGCTCCTGTTATGAGCCGCCATGGTCAGCACAAACCCATCATCCGCACTGAACCTAACCTTGCTGACGTAATTACTATTCCCCTCGGCCTTAACGTTCCCCATCTCCTTAATCTGCGTGGGAAAGTGGTAGACGCTAACGGCCCCGGAGTCTGCCCCGGAGACCAAAATCTTCTTCTTGTTGGCGCGGTGCACGCACGCGACGTTGTCGTTCCCCCCCTTGGTCCCCTCCTTCGGCCACACGCCCTGCACGGTCCACCCGAGCGTGCAGGTCTGCGTCGCCCAGACCGTGTCGCGCAGCTTGGCGTTGCTGTTGACGGCCTTGCCGTCGCCGGACGTGTAGAACAGGAGCTGGCTGTCCATGGTCGTGGCCTGGAGGTACGCGCCGCTCACGTCGAAGTCGAAGCCCGTTATGGGGCTGGGGCACTTTTGCGTCACGCACTTGAGCTCGAATTTCAGGCTGTCGTGGAGGTAGATCCTGCCGTCGAAGCTCCCCATGCATACTAAATCCCCGGAGGGGCTGTATTTTACCTCGGTGATCCAGAGCTTGCTCTTCCTGTCCTCGTGGAGCGTCTCGAGCTTCATGCTGTCGAGGATGAGGAAGGTGCCGTCCTTGACCATGGCGGTGGAGTCCCCCCCCAATCCGACGCATATCTGCTTACCGTCCGGACTCCAACACAGCGCCCTGCTCGCGCAGTCGAGCTTCATCTTCCTGACGACCCTCCTCGTGCTAATGTTCCAAACCTTGATCATCGCGTCGTCGCCCGTCGTGGCGAATATGTCCTTGTTCCGGGGGTGCATGCTGATGCCGTAGAGCGACTTGCAGCTGTGGGTCTCGTTCTGCAGTATCATCCTCCCGGAGTCCTTCGCGATCTCGTATATCTCCCCCCCCTTGCACCCCACGAGGATCTTCGAGAACGCGTCGTCCGTGCATACGCTGTGCACGACGCTGCTGTACGGCGCGGCGACGGCCCCCCCCGTGTCCCGCATGTTGAAGGTCTTGACCTTGTTGAGGTCCCCGTCCCACAGGAAGACGTAGCCGTCCTTGCCGCCGGTGACGACGCCGAGGCCGGCGGAACCGATCGAGTAGCACGCGCCGTTGTGGCCCATCACGCTCCGGCTGACCTTCATGCACCCGTCGTCCCTCTTGCCCCACAGGTACAGGTGGCCGGTGGCGGTGCCGGTGACGACCCCGCCCTTCTCGTTCCCCCTCATGACCACGCCGCACAGGAGCGGCTGGATCTTCTTCCTGTACCCGAACAGCCCCCTCCTCCGGTTCAGCGTGTGCCCGGCCTCCATGGTCACGAACTGCGCCCTCTTGACGCTGCCGATCATGAGGGGGAAGTTCTCCTCCCCCGCGAAGCAGCAGAACAGGACCTTCGCGCGGTCCCCGCACTCCCGGCTCACGCGGTGCCCGTCGTTCCACTCCCCGTTCAGCGTCGTGTACACGCACGTGGTGTGGTTGTCGTCCATGCCGATGCTGACGAGGTACTTGCTGTCGGGGCTGAAGCACAGCTTCGTCACGCCTCTGGTGTGCGCCTCCGACAGGGATGTCAGCAGCTGGCCTGTTAGGTCGTCCCATACTCGGACTGAAACGTCCTTTCCGAGGTCGCCGGTCGCGCAGAATCTGCCGCAGGAGGATACGGCCAGGGAAATTATGTCATTCTTGTGTCCGAAGTGGTGCTGCTGGGAGTGGTCTGACGGTCTATAGATGACACCGACAGCAGCGGCGGGATACAGGATTTCGCCCTGTCCATTATACCTCAGTGTATCTCTAACATCATCAATCCTGAACCCGTGAATATAATCCAGCTCGACTTCGAGCGCCGGTTTCTCGACATTTTCCATCTCGAGACTACTGGGGGGTACCATCGCCTTGAACCACGGCTTGACGCCCTCGGTGTTGTTGATGACGGGTTCCTCGTCGAGGATCTGCTTGCTCGCCCCCCCGAGCCCGCCGTCGATCTCGAGCTCGCTGTCGTCCCCGCTGTCGCCCGCCTCGTCCCCGCTGTCGGCGGTCGCCGGGGGCAGGACCTTCCACTGGAACAGGCACCTGTCCCGCCCGCCGAGGGAGACGACGAAACCGTCGTGGGCGCCCCAGGCGACGTTCTTGGCGTCGTAGCTGTGCCCCCTGTACGAGATGTGCCCGCTCTCCTCCCGGTGACATGGGTACCTCCATAGTCTGAGCCTCCCGTAGTTGTCCGTGGTGCATATCTGAGTGCTGTCTTTGTTCTTTCCGCAGCTCGTGATCTCGACGTTCTCCTTCTTGTTCTTGGGCCAGAAGCCCTGGGCGGCCCAGCCGAGGGGCGTGGTCACGGTGGCCCACTGGGCGTCCTTAAGCGAGGCCGGCGTGGGGATCTGTATGCCGTTGGTGCACTCGGCGAAAAGCAGGCTGTGGCCGCCGTCACTCATTTGGACGTACTGGCTGTCCACGGTGAAGTCGAAGTGCGTGATCCAGCTCTGGCAGCATTTTACGACCGCCCTCTTGCTGTACCCGTCCTTCACGTTGTACATATAAATGTTTGTGTCGTAGCTCCCGACGGCCAGGGTCTTGTTGTCCGGGCTGAATTTGATGTCCATGATGGACTCCTGGCTGTCGCGCCCCTCGTGGATCTGGCTGAGGTCCCCGGAGTGGAAGACGATGAAGGTGCCGTCTTTCTTGCCGCTCTTCGTCCGCCCGGGAAGGCCGAGACCGATGGCTAACAGCTCGCCGCTGTTGTTGTAGCATATCGCCCGCCCCCCGGTGTCGAGAGCGAGGTGCTTCGTCTGCTTGTAGAGCATCGCGTCCCACAAGCGAACGACGCCATCGTCTCCCAAAGTAGAGAAGACGTTTTCACTCGGGTGAGTGGCAAGCCCCCACGTTTCGTTCTTGTAATGTCCCTTCATAATGGGTCCGTCCTCATTAATGTTGGTCCCATCAACGAGACTAATCTCGAAGATCTCGCTGCCCTGCGTCCCAAGCAAAATCTTGTTGTTGTCCTCGTCGACGTCCACCGCCCTGAGACGGGTGTACAGGGACCCCTTGCAGTTCCTGATGTCGAAGGAGTGGGTGTTCTCGAGCTCGTCGTCGGCGTGCCTCCACAGCTTGCACATGCCGTCCCGAGCGGCGGAGATGAGGAGACCGGTCTTCGTGGCGACGAGGCTGTTGACGAACGCCTCGTGCGCCTTGATCGTCTTGCTGAGCTCGTTATCCTCGAACAGATAGAGGTGGCCGTCGGCGGTTCCCACGACGGGAAGAAAGTTGGGCGTGCCGAATTCCCCTCCCGTGTTGAGGAATGCGGCCGACAAGAAGGCCTGGAGCTTTCCTTTTCTGCCGACTATTCCCTTGGTGAACGTCATATTCCTACCCCCCTGGTCAAGCTGCCAGAAGTAAATGTGCTTCAGGCCCACCTGCATGAGCTTTTCCCCGGGGCAGAACGACAGCCCCAACACCTTCCGTAGTCCGCCCTGAGAGTTGCAGATCATCTTACCGCTCATCCACTCGTAGATCGCGATGCTGTGGTTGTCGTCATTTCCCGCGCTGGCCAATAAAGAGCCGTCGCTGCTGAATTCCAGCTGACTCACGGCGCGCTTGTGGAAGCCGGTGAGCACCTGCACCGTCTCGGCCGTCTCGCTGTCCCAAATCACGATGCTTGGCCTCTTGCCGATCTGTCCCGTGGCTACGTATCGCCTATCCGGAGTTATTGCAAGGCAAATTACTTCGTCCGTGTGGTGCATGTTATGCTTCTGGCTCCTTCCCTCCTTGTTGAGGACAACACCGACGCACGCAGCTGGGTAGCAAATCTCACCCTTGTTCGTATACTTCAAGTTATGGCGGCAGTCCTGCGACCTATATCCGTATATGTAGTCGAGCTGTAAGCTGCTGTCTGGAGTATTGTTGTTCTGAGGTACCTTGAAACTCGGTGGGACGACCGTCTCGGCCCAGGGTTTGAGAGCCTTTGAATCATCCGGGTTGCTACCCTTCATTAGAGAAACCTGCAAATCATACATTTCATCCGTGGCAGCCGCAAAGGCTTCCGAACGGTCCAACTCCTCCCCGTCCAGCAGTTCAAGCGCATAGTCGTCGCTCTCCTCCTCGTCAACCATGTCCGCGTCGTCATCCATGTCGTCCTCAGTGTGCCTCCACTGGAACACACATCTATCGTCTGCTCCGATTGAAATGCAATGGCTATCGCTATTAGCAAAGCGAACCTTGCTGACACGAGCCGAATGGCCGCGGTAGTCATGAGACAAAGCTGCCTTCGCTGCGCAGGGGTAGCGAAGCAAACGCACTCTGCCCTGATTGTCTCCGGCAGCAAAGACAGCTTCGCTCTCGCTGCGGTCACAGGACAAAGTCTCGGAGCCGTCGTCGTGGCGGCTCCACGATCCAAACGCAGGCCACCCATAGGGACAGTTCTGAGAACTCCACGGTGTATCCTTGACGGCGTTCAAATTACTCTGGAAGGCTCCATTGTTTTTGAAAAACATTAGCTCTCCATCTGCACAGGTGGCTTGAATCCAGCCACTGTCATCACTAAAGTCAAAGTTGGTGACCGGGGCCTTGGCTCTCTTGGCTACGCCCAGCTGCTCGTAATCCTCGGAAGTGTCGTAAAAGTAAATGAAGTTGTCGGCACACGAGAGCGCGAGCGCGTCGCCGTTTGGTGCAAACTTGGCGTCAAGGACGGCAGCCTTGGCATCCTTTGCCTCGTAGACAATGGTCAGATCCGCTTCATTCAGGATGACGAAAGCGCCGTCCTTTTTGCTCAAACCGGTGGTTTCCTCGTCTCCGCCAAGACCGACAACGATGAAGTCGCCGTCGGGGGCGTACGATACGGCGCGAGCAGGGGTATCCAGAGTCGTCATCTTAACGAGATGCTTCGTAACAAGATCCCACACGCGAACAGTCTTGTCATCTCCGACGGTGCAGTACTCCTGCTTCATGGGGTGTACAGCGAGTCCGCACAAAGTTCCACTGAAATGTCCCACGGTAATCGGCCCTCCCTGGACGTCAGCACCGTCAGCAGCCGAAATCTCGTAGATCTCACAACCCTTGGTTCCGACTAGAATTCTCGTTGCATCGGAGCTGAGGCAGACGCTTCGGATACTAGCGTTGTTACCGAAGGCAGATAAGTCGAAAGTAGCGCCCTTCTCGAGAGAAAGGGTCCACATCCTCACTTTCATATCCTTCCCTCCACTTACAAGGCCGTTCTCGCAGTAATACAGGGCGTTAATGCTGCCATGGTGCGCTTTGATAGTCTTGACACAATTCCTTCCAGCCCAGACATACAAGTAGCCGGTGGCAGTGCCACTGACCATCTTGTTTCCACAGGGGACAATCGAAAGCTGAGGCTGCATCTTGCCCTTCTTCCCGAATAGTCCCCTCTTCTTTGTAAAGTATCTCCCTTCTTTCGCCCAAAAAAATATGTGGTCAACCCCACAGGCAGCTACAACATCTCCGACACCGAAAGCGACGTCCAAGGTCTTAGATGGGCATATTTTCGAGCTAAAAATCCGCCTGCCGGCCTGCCAATCGTAAATTGCGAGGCAGTTGTCCTTTCCCTGCCCCACGCTGGCAAGCCGAGATCCAGTTGAATTGAAGGATAGCTGAGTTACAGCTTGCGTGTGGAAACCCTGGATTGTACATACTGCCTTCATTGTCTCCACATCCCAAACAACAATTTTCGGTCTCTCCCCGGCCTCGCCGGTGGCAATCAAGTTGCCCTCGGGGTGCATGGCAAAACTCACGATGTCGTCCGTGTGATCCAAATTGTATCTCTGTTTGTGGTCGATGGAGTTGTAGATGATGTTGATCTGCGCGGCATGGTAGCATATCTCCCCGCTGCTACTATACCTCACGTTGTTTTTACAGTCCTCGGCACGGTAACCATGGACCCACTCTATCTCCAGTTTGCTATCGGGTGCACTGGCGGGAATTCTCTCATTCACATACTGAGTCGGTATGAGAGATTCGATCGTCTTCACCCAAGGGGAGTCCAGCTGTGCGGTAAGAGCGGCATTGTTGTCGAAAGAGAAAGTGTCTGAGTTTGCGGCGGATGTCGCGTGTGCACTGCGCAATGCAAACTGGCATTCTTTGGAGTGGTCAATTTCAGTTTCGAGGACCTCCTGCTTGCTCACTCCGATTTCGTCAGGATCATCGTAAAACTCCATCCAACTCCTGCACTCGGGGTTCTCGGTGCAATATCTCAAAACGTCGACCATGTTGATCTTATCCCCGCCTTTCTCGTCCTTCCCACTCTGCAGAAAGGCATCCATCGCCTGCATCTCAAGCTCCGCTTCCCGTGGAGGGACCGTTCCAGACAACTTACAGAGGCCAGTAAGAGTTGACTTCATCGCCAGTGTCACCTCGTCAATTGTCAGTTCGTTAGAACCATCAAAGTCATAACATTTGAAGACGAAGGAAAGGGTGTCATAATTGGCGAGCCCCGAAGCCACAGAGAGCGAAGAGAGGAATTCTATTGCATCAATTAGGCCATTCTGAAATGTGCAGATTTATTGTGTTTGTTTGGATAGATTGTGGTTAGGCTAGAGTAGAAATGACGGGTCTTCGAAGTGCGTCAAAATTTAGGCGGGTTTTTTACTCACCGAATCCGTATCCAGTAGCTTAAAGAGTCCAGCACTTTTGTCATCCATCTTAACCCTGTTGACCCCAAGCTCCTGTGTGAGTTCAGCACAAATCTCCTGGAACTCGTACAGAGTTATTCCAAAGCCATCAGCGACGTCATTGAATGCTTCCCATAGGGCTTGAATGGCTGCGAATGGTAACTGGGATCAAAACACATGTCAGAGGAGGGGTTGTGAAGGCAGTGTTTTCGAGTTGGGATAGTGAAAATAAAAGCAAAAAACTTACATTGAGGAAAGGAATTGCCGCCTCGTTGTAGACCGCTTTTCCGTGTTTTTGTCCCATGGTTCTTTTTCAATAGGTCAGGACTTTAAATAGTCCTTGTCTGCGGGGTTAGCGTTGTGCTTTTTTTCGGATGCCCGTTGTCTCCAATTGCTTTTTTTCTTCTCTTTTTCTTTCATTACAGTAAAAAATATACCCTAGTTGAACTACTGTGATCATCAATATGTGCGTATTCAATGAGGGATTTTTATTCTGACTTGTCAGCAGCAATTTGACTACTCAAGTTGTGTACTTTGTTTTCCGGTTTGAATCAAGCTTCTCTCGCACAAGCACTTAGCAAAATTTGTCGTTTCGATAACTCTTTCCTCCTTTCTTGTTCTCTAATCTTAATTAGACATTAATAATTTTCGCAACTCTATTTACCTCCTCAACAAACAACAAAACTAAAAACTGAAAATTTCTCCATCAACATACAATGGAGTTGGCAGACGCTCCCCTTTTCCTTTGTTGATCAAGATACGGACTCCTGTCTCTCTTGATGCCAACAGCGACTTTCTTTGCTGGGCTGTGCAAAATTCCACCATTATTTGTTCCCACGTTTTTGCCGGTACTCTCAGCAGCATCCACTCTGTTCTTGACCTTCAAAAAGCTGAGTAGAATTTGCGCTTCTTCGGCCTTATCATGGTCTGGAGATTGGGCGATTGTACGAAGCATTTCGCTCAGAGGCAATCTGTCAGGTGTAATCTTTGGTGGGGTTGAAGGTGAGGGGTTGATTGCTGTTGATGCTGCCCCATTTGTTGATAAAGGAGGTACTGTGTTGTTTGGAGGGTTGTTTGTCCTTGCCGCCGCTATCACTGTTGATTGTGGAGGAGGAGCTTGGATGGCAGGTTCGGGAATCAAGTCTGGGACATCGTTCAGGCCATTAATCGTGGTCATATTATTATTCATCGGCTGGTTATGGTAGTAAAATGCTGTGTTTGTGTGTTTTTTTGGGGGGGGGATGGGAGGAGGTGGATGGGATGGGAGGTGGTAAAAGCGACGTTCTCTTTTCGTTAGTAAATGCAACAAGGGTTTTTGGTCCACCACGGTTGTCGAATCGGTACACTTTACAATTTTTACTATAATTTTGACGGAGAAGAGGAGAAAACTTACTTGGCTGAACTGTCTGATGATGCGAGGGTTGCTGATGGTGCAAGGGCTGATGTGAAGCCCCACCCACGTATCCTTCCGGTCTCCCTAACACCATCCCGCCCATACCGTTCGAGAATACGCCGTAACTCTGGGGATGGTTGAGAGGCATATGAGGATGAGCACTGTGCCCACCATTCATTGGCATCATCGGCGCATCAAGGGAAAAATTGGGAGGACCGCAAGGAGGGGGCGCCATCGGCCGCATCCCATCGACGGGGCTGTTGTGCATGAACGAGAGCGCATGGGCGGCGTCCTCGTCTTCGGAGCTGCTCATTATATCGTAGCTTTGGCTTTTGTTGCTACTACTACTACCATTGCTGAAACTCCGTGCTCTTGTCCTCCTGGGCCCATTGCTTCTGGCTGCAGGCAATCGGGTTTTAGGGGGAACCACGTCGTGAAATGCCATATCTCCATCATTTTCGTCCGCATGATAACCATCAAGAACAGAAAAAACATCTTCGCCAGACTCAATCTTCTTGATGACCTTCTGGGCATGAGACTTGACCTGAATGAGCGAGCGAGTGGGGATTTGAGCTCCAATTTGCTGCGATTCCCGGTGAGAGAGGTGAACAGTAAGTTTAGCTGTCTTGCACAACGTGCTCTATTCATGCGCACTCTCCCTCGTTAATAAGGTGTAGGCACAGGATCGTTCAACCCATGCAATGACCTCCTTGAACCAATGCAATGACTCCATCATGCTTACCTTCCATGACCCCTTACCGTACTTTCTAAGCCCTATCAGGAATTTCCGTTGCTCGTCTGCACTCCAACGACCACTTTTGACCAGAGGAGGCTTTTTATAATCAGACATCTTTCAGTTCCGCCCTAAATTTATTCCAAGTTTTGAAATCGTAGGTGATCCTGAGGAGGGGAAAGGAAGATTTTTTAATGATTAAATTGGATCGCTTTGGGCGTAAACCCTTGTCAATTCTGCAGATGGGTGTTTTTTGGGGTTTTTGCGATAATTTTTTACTTGTTTTTTGGGGTTTTCTGGTTTGTTCTCGTTTCCTCTTTCTCCTCTGGGCAATTTTTTCGTATTTTAGGAGAAATAATTTCTTCTCTTTTAGAATCGTGTCAACCGTCCCCACGGTTGCTCGAATTCGAATTAGGACTTTAAATCGGTGAAAAAAATCTTTTTGCTAGAGTAATCCAGTCTCTGGACCACCTTGTGTTGGTGCATGTTGTGTAGAATTTAGTTGTCAAGTATTGCAATAAGTTTTCCTCTGCTTAGAGAATGTACGCGAAATCTCAGCGGAACCTCTTCCCGGTGAATGGAGGGGGTAGCGCGCCGCAGACCTTGCCAGATACTGAAGAAGAGGGGGGGATAGGCGCAAGCCTGTCTCCTTCAGGTGAGTGAGTTCCATGAGTTGAGGGAGCTTGGTTGGGGTTTGGGGGAGGTCACTAATTGTTGCTGACTGTATCCTGATCCTCCACGTTATCATATCATTTCCGAAGAGTTACGAAAGCAGAGAGCAGCTGAGGCGGCTAAGAAGTCAAGTGAAAGTATAGCTCCTACACCAGCTCCTGCACCAGCTCCTGCACCAGCACCAGCACCAGCACCAGCACCAGCACCAGCACCAGCACCAGCACCAGCACCAACACCAACACCAACACCAGCACCAGCACCAGCACCAGATCTCTGTGGTTGCGTGATGAGTTAAGTTTCGCTATCCTAAATAATACTTCTGATAAAGCAGGGTTTTTTTCGTAAAAAATGCGTTTCCTTTGTGTCTTCCTTAGTTAATGGTTGGTACTAGTTTCCGCGACGGAATTTTTCATCGTCAAGTTCTGTTTCAAGCTGGCCATTCTGCTATTTTGAGTTAGCTTTTTGGATCATCATCAGCTCATCAGCTCTGTTATTGTCAGCAGCGAATACATGTTGCTTACCTGAATTGCTAATACAAAAGAGGCCAACGATATTATCAACCCTAGGGCTAACTCAATGGTTCCTACTGTACCCTTGGTAAAAGCCCCCGATGCACCCAGAATTCCAAAGAGAATTGAAACTGAGAGAGCAATCGGCGATGGCACACGAACAAAAGGTTTAGTTTTCGGGACGTTTGGTAGTGGTGGTGGCTTGTCGTCGTTCTTCGGTATCATTTGGAGTGTGTGTGTGGGTCTAGTCGTGGTCACTGGCTTAGCCACCGGAAATGCGGGTCCTACGACCACCGTAAATGCAGGTCCTACGAATGCATCGGAAACAGATAGACAGAGAAATAGGAAAAGAAAAGGGAATTGAAGCATTGAGGGGGGCAGTTGCACAATTCAATAAACGATTAGACGTTCCTGCGGTGCATTTATTGATCGACACTTTTTTTTTCATAAATTTCTCATTCCGCATTGACTACATCAATCCTGCCTCATAAATCTGTGTGTAGACCAAGCTCCCCTGTTTTTCTTCGTGCGGTTATACACACCCAAACCTTAATCTGCAATGTCTTCACCCAATCCCACCGTCAGTGTTGAAAGTGACTCCTCAGTGACGAAGGATCGCTATTCCTCCCTCCTGGAGTCTAGCAGAGCAGATAGATCAAAGTGGCTTTTTTCTGTCTGTTCTGGTCGCGTGGAGAATGGTCTAGAAAGGAAGGGCGAGGACAGGAAGATGATGTCAGGGGGGGGGGTGCGTTGCTTAGACGAGGAAGGGGAGAAGAAAAAGAAAGAATTCCTTCGTTCGTTTCCCAATTTATTCCCTCCCGGTGGTGAAGATGATATCGGAGTGGAAGTTTGGGAGAGAGCTTTTTGCATTGATGGAGATGGGAGCGAGGGTTCTGACTCGACTGCGTCTGTATCTGCGTCGCAGCTAGACCTGCAGTCGGTTCAAGAACAGCGACAACAACCACAAACACCGCTACCACAAATCTCCGCCACTTCAACTTCAACAGTTTCCTCCTACCACCGTGCCCTGCACCTCCTCCTCGCTCCCTCCTCCCTCCCAATCTTGACTCGTTTCCGTGAGCTACACTCCCGCTTGCATGTTTCTGTCAACGCGGCCATATCGAGGGTGGAAAAGGAGAGGGAAAGGGAGAAGGTTGCTCCTTGGATGGGCGCGGGGGGTGGTGGGGGTGATGACACCGAGAGGGGGGGAGGGTGGAGGAGAGTGAGGAGGGAGGAATGCAGAAGTGTCAGGGAGGAGAGAGAGAAGGGTGTGGAAGGTTTGCGCGAGATGATTCTCGGTGTGTCTACTGCGACTGACAAATTAACCGCAACTACTGTGGTAACTAACACCGATACGATGCTTGAAAATATTACCCAAATTTATCACGATTCCACTGCTAGTATATGCTCACAGCTCTCCTCTGTAGGAGATGCAGAGGCAGGGAAGGAGTTTGCATTGAAGTGCGATGTGCTTGGAGGGGTGGTAACACGAGGGAGCCTAGAGATTGAACTAGAGTTGGAGGAGTTGAGAGAGGGGTGGGAGGTGAGTAGTAGGGAGTGAATGTGGCTGCTGGCTGGTCAATCAAAATCAATTGCCAAAATCAAAATCAAAATCAAAATCAATGCAATGATTCATTCGTCGCCAACGAGGTTTGTCAAAATGGTCAAGGCGAGGGCAGGGCTTCGTACGCACTGCTAACTAACTAACACGCTCTCTTCGGACCTTATTTTAGATTAATGTCGTTGAAAGAATTCGGAACGTTTTCGCCCCCTCTGCAACGCACGCTAATGCCTGGAATTTACCTGAAGGGACGCTTTCGATTTGGGGTGCTCTTGTCGATGTTTGCAGTTCTTCCGAAGGAACCAGTTCCCCCCCAGCAGAAGGGGAGGGAACAGTTGCGTTTGACAAAACTGTCGGCGCGGATGACTTGCTGCCGATGCTCATTCTGGCGATAATTCAGTCGGGAGGGGGAGGAATCTACGAAGCGGTGCGAGGGTACTGTCGAGAGTTTATCGCCTCGCCTTCCCTTTCCGAAAATTATTCAAACGGTTTTGAGAATAGCAATGGTGGAGAGAAAATCTCGACTAACCCCGAAAACGACTATGTTGTAACCGCGTTCGAGGCGGCGGTAATATTCATCGACGGGCTCGTAGACATAGACTCGGACGGTAAAGTGAAGGCATCTGAAACCGGAGGAGAAAATGGTGGACTGAATTTGGAAGAGGGTGGTTTGAAAAGGGGAGTTGAGGAGGGGGTAGAGAGGCTCGAGAGGGCGAATGCAGATGGAAGTGCAGGAAAAGGAGACGACGCAAAGGGAAAGTCATTTTCTGCCGAGGCGGCCATGGATAAATTCTTGAGTGATTTCGGCAGAAATGGTGGGGGAGATGAAGTAGGAGGAGAGTACTCCATTGATGAGGCCAGGCAGATCTTCAATACGATTGCAGGAAGGGTCGAAAAAAAAAATGTGGAAGGGGCAGATGGTCCACGAAGAGTGCCTACGACGGTGTCTCAAACTATTTCCCAGATCAATCGCCATTATCCGTTCCTTTCTCTTCCCTCCTCCTCCTCCTTGACCCTTGCTCAGGTCGACCTCCTCCTCAAAGAATACAAGAACCTCGCCAGGGGGGTGGAAGCATTGTTGCGGGATAGGAGGAGAATGTGCAAAGAAGAAAGGGACAGGGAAGGGAAGGAAGAGAGAGAGAGGAAGGAGAGGGGGTGGGCAACCGTCAACGGTCATGGTGAAAACAAAAAAAAACAAAATGGTGGAATATTTTAGATTTTGGTGTCTTTTTGATACCAATGAAGCGATGATCACGGGAAAATTCTATCGCAAGGCGTTATTTTTTGGCTACCTACTTTCACGCTTACATTTTCCAGATTCTACGCTCTCCCATAAGATCGCTCCTGATCGAGGAAATTAAACCGGCCGTCTCCTCAACTGCTCTCCCAGTGACATCCACCTCAGTCCATCCATTTTTGGCAGCCAACTCCCTCGCATTTTTCAAATCCCTCAACAAATAGGATCTATCTGCATACTCGGCCGCACTATCTGCTGCTCCAGATCGCTCCAAACGATTCAAACGGATTCGTTTCAGGTCGACAGGGTTAATTGTCAGGCAAAAAACCTTTTTGTTGTCTATGCAATCCTCAAACAATTCTTTAGGTGGCGGGCACTCTAGTACCAAAGGGACATTCGCGACTTTCAGACCAATCTGCTGAGCGATTACTACGCTTAGAGGAGTTTTCCCCGTCCGACTCACGCCAACAAGGATGACATCGGCATCTTTCAGTAACCAAGGAGCTGCTCCATCGTCAGCTTTCAGAGTAAATTCAACTGCTTCTATTCTCTTGTAGTAGTTGTCCGTTAAAACGAGCTTCTGGTTTTGACTATTTGCAACTTTCTCCTTCCCGGGTGTTCCAAGGGGCGCCTCTCCTAAAAGATCACTTAAAGCATTCAGTAGCGGTCCCATCAAATCGACGCATTGAACGTTGCTTAGCTCACACATTTTCTTTGTTTTTGCTCGGATTTCGGGGTCTGAGATTGTGTACACTAGTAATGCGCCCTCTTTGCTTGCCTGTCGAACAATATTACTTGCGGTCTCCTCGTTCCCACAATGGGTGAATGTGTTGACAATAACTGCATTGTCTGCCCCCTTGTCATAAGGCAGACCATCAGTTGAGGTGCTGTCGAACTGATTAAACGCGCATTTTAGTGTACGTTGGGCAGTCACCCCGCTGCTATCGCTACATAGGATAACCTTCTTGCCAGTACATGATAGAGAAGTGGTGTAGGGAGGGTGGGAGGAAGCACGGATGGAGAAAATGTGCGGTGAGTGTTTAAAGGAGAAGGAACTTGTGTCCACGAAGAAGAATGCTTCAACGCCCCTTTTGAATAGAGTAAAGAACAGCAAAGCATTGAAAAAACATGTCATCGTCGCGTTTCTCGTGGCATTACCTCTGCACGTGTCAGACATCAGATCTGGCAACACACCCCATAACTTGCCATCAATTATTTGAGGATGAAGTTTTCAACATTTTTTTTGTGGCTGGCATGTTGCCATACTGCCAGTTCCTTCGTCCTAAATCCCAAAACATTCACTTCTCGACTCCGCAGCACTATTTCCGCCGACGGTATATCCGCCACCTCAATCTCTTCCAGCTCAATTACTCAATCTCCCATCTACCCTTTCGGAAAGGGAGAGAAAGGCAAGTCTGCTGATGATAAATGGCTGCTGGGTGGAAAAGGAGCAAACTTGGCGGAGATGTCAGCCATCGGACTAAGTGTGCCACCCGGCTTCACTTTGACCACAGAATGCTGCAAAGCTTTCTGCAGTGAAGATGAGTGGAATGGTGAAATCCCGGGAGACGTCTGGGAGAAGGTCATGAGTAGTCTCAGGGTTGTCGAGGAGAAGATGGGCTGTGAATTCGGAAGCGACAGCAACCCGCTTTTACTGTCTGTGAGATCTGGTGCTGCCATCAGCATGCCTGGGATGATGGATACTGTCTTGAATTTGGGCATGAATGACGTGGTCGTCGAATCTCTTTCCAAGAAGAGTGGTAATGACCGCTTCGCGTGGGACAGCTACAGGCGCTTTCTCGAGATGTTTGGCAATGTTGTCTTGGAAATTCCCAGGGCTCAGTTTGAGGAGGTGAGCTTCGATTATTATTTTTTGCGCTCTATACTATAACGTTGCCTGGCTGAGGTGAACTGAACTGATTTCTAACAAAGATTTCGCTTAAACTTGGTGCAGGAAATTGACAACATCAAGTTCGGGAAGGGATACTTGGAGGACTCAGATTTGAAAGTGGAGGATTTGAAGGAAGTTGTGAGCGCCTTCAAGAAGGTGTACACCAACAACAATTTGAGCTTCCCTGAGGATGTGAACTCGCAGCTAAGGCTCGCTATCGGCGCTGTCTTTGCAGGTTGGAACGGAGAGCGCGCCATCAAATACAGAGAAGTTGAGAACATCAGAAACCTCTTGGGAACGGCCGTCAATGTTCAGTCAATGGTCTTCGGCAACATGGGATCCTCCAGCGGGACAGGTGTTTGTTTCACTCGCGACCCTAACAATGGCTCCAATGAATTGTTCGGGGAGTACCTGATCGATGCGCAGGGTGAGGACGTCGTGGCAGGAGTGAGGACCCCTCAGCCCATCAGCGAACTGAAGAAGGACATGCCCAGCGTATATGACGAATTCGAGCAGAACACCAAAATCCTGGAGAAGCATTATGGAGACATGCAGGATATTGAGTTTACTGTCCAGGAAGGGAAATTGTTCATGCTTCAGACCAGGAATGGAAAGCGAGGAGGTGAGGCGGCCGTCAAGGTGGCTGTCGACTTAGTCAATGAGGGAACTATCACGAAGGAGGAGGTGAGTGTACCGGGTCCGAGGGAGCAACTTTTTCCTCATAAGACAGCCAATTTTTTTTTCTCACACGTATTGCTACCGTAGGCCATCACTAAGGTGCTCCCCGAACATTTGGACCAACTCCTGCATCCAACCTTCAGCTCCACTGACTCTCCTGCCTACAAAAGTTCTCGTCTCGCCTCTGGACTTCCCGCTTCTCCTGGCGCCGCTGTTGGTCAGGTTTGTTTCAGTAATGCCAAGGTCGTTGAGAACGCCGAGAATGGGATACCTTCTATCCTTGTTCGCGATGAAACGTCCCCAGACGATATTGCCGGTATGTATGCGAGCGAAGGAATTCTCACGGCTAGGGGAGGGATGACTTCTCATGCCGCTGTCGTTGCAAGAGGGTGGGGAAGGCCCTGTATTTGTGGCTGCAGCGCTCTGAAGATTGACGAGAACGCCAAGACGCTCGAGGTTACCAAGGATGATGGCGACGTCATTTTGTTCAAGGAGGGAGACTTCATCAGCCTGAATGGCAATACCGGAGAGATCATGCAGGGGAAAATGGAAGTTTCTCCTCCTTCCATTGGGGGTGATCTTGGCACCTTCATGAGTTGGGTGGACGATATTAAGAAAATTGATGTATTCGCCAACGCTGACACTCCCGAGGACGCTGCTGAAGCTCGAAAGAATGGTGCGGTCGGGATTGGGCTTGTTAGGACTGAGCACATGTTCTTCGACGTTGAACTCATCGAGAAAGTCCGCCAGATGATTTTAAGTAAAAAGCAGAAGAAGGTGGATGAGGCGTTACTTGAGCTTCAGGACAGCCAAAGAAGCGACTTTGAGGGTATCTTTGAGGCTATGAACGGATTTCCTGTGACTATTCGTCTTCTCGATCCCCCCTTGCATGAATTCTTGCCGAGCGTGGAGGACGATGAAATTCTGAAGAAACTAAGCGAAAATCTCGAGGTATCCGTCTCGGATCTCATCGAAGATATCAAGGGTGCCGAAGAGGTCAACCCTATGTTGGGGCTTAGGGGGTGCAGGCTCGGTATTACAAGGCCTGAGATTGTGAAAATGCAGGTCAGAGCAATCATTGAGGCCGCGCTCAATGCCATCGATAAGGGGATTGATGCCAAGCCTGACATAATGATTCCTTTGGTCGGAAAAGTTCAGGAGTTCAAAAACCAGGAAAAGCTTGTCAGGAGCGTCGCCGATGATGTCTTCAGTGAAAGGGGCAAGACTTGCAAGTATAGGGTCGGTACCATGATTGAGATTCCTCGGGCAGCTCTTACTGCTGATAAAATTGCGGGGGAGGCTGAGTTTTTCAGTTTCGGCAGTAACGATTTGACGCAGATGACCTTTGGGTACTCGAGAGACGATGTCGGTACCTTTATTCCCAAGTACAAATGCCAGGGGATCTTGGAGGACGATCCTTTCGTCACCATTGACACCGAAGGCGTTGGACAGCTTATTCAGCGCACCGTCCAGGCTGGACGGAATGTCAAACCGGACCTCAAGATCGGTGTCTGTGGTGAGCACGGCGGTGACCCCAGGAGTGTTGAATTCTTCTGTGAGACCGGTCTTAATTACGTGAGTTGCAGCCCCTTTAGGGTGCCTATTGCGCGACTCGCAGCAGCACAATCTGCAGTGAAGAAGTGAAAATATTACAAAATAAAACAATTAAATAAAAAAGTGGTGTGCGGTTTATGGCAACGAAGACATTTCACGCAGCAAAATATCATTTTTAACCACTCACTTCTTACGTTTCTTCCCCCTTCTGGCACCTCTTCCCCCAGCACCTCCTCCAACACCACCTTTGTCAAAATATGCCTCTCCTCCCTCCTCTCCCAGCCGCTGTTTCATATAAGTATCCAAATCCCTGAAAATCCTCGGGGTAATTGAGTCGATGTTGATTTCGATCCCTCCCCCACGCTCGTCGCGTAGGGCTGAGGCATTTTTCATCTCCAGAACAGAAATAACATAGCCGAGTTCCTGTCCAGAGAAGTCGCGACGGGTTGTGTTACAATTGTTAGCATGTGAGTGATTTGAGTTTGCGATGCGAACAAGGCATATTACGAAAGTAAAAATCAATCATTGGCGGTACATGTCTTCACTTCGCTCGTTCGCGGTATTGCGTCAACACAAAATCACAAACGCACCTCCTGTCCGATCTTGAAAAGATTTCTCGAGAAAGTTCCCTTCTCAGAGATTCGGATGGGCAAATCTCTGTCAGCAGCACCGCCATGGTTATCTATCTTCCCCAAGAGATCTCCCAAGGTTATTGAATCGTCTTCTTCCGTGTACTTGTCCTCATCCATCAGTCTGAATTTCTCATCCACGAACATATCCCCTCCATCCCTCTTGAGCTTCTCTAAGCGAGCCTCAAATCTCTTCATAAATTGGCAACCCAAGAGGTGAAACTCACTTCCCTCGGCATTGTACAATAAACAGTTGTGGAAGGTCTGACGGATGTCCAAGAGGACTTGTTTGATGCCCCCAGCAGAAAGGTCGTATGTTGGAGAGCCCGCATCCTCCTGCACACCAGAGCTTAGACTTGTGCTTTTCTCAGCCGCCCGCACAGTTGAGTCCAAACGCTCGCGAGCCGTGCCCAGATCCATGGGTTCCTTCACAATTGACACATAATCCCAAAGCTGTCGTTTTTGTTTAACAAGAAGGGGAGCAGAAAGAAGGAAGGATGAGGATAAATAAACGTGAGTAAATCAATAGTTAGTTACGAGTGACAAATGGGAGGGCAGTACAATCTCACCTCCAAAGCTCGCCAATCCACAGGAGAAGCAAAAGGGGTGCTGTCGGGGCAAGACAGAAGGGAATCGATTATAGGGCGGATCATCTTGAAGAGTGCGATGGCAGTTGATGGAGGGATCGAAATGATAGCGTCGCTCATGCCGGCTTTGAGTTGTCGGGTTGGTGGAAAAAAATCTCTAGATTTTTTCTAGACGGAGGATCACAATGAGTGCGTGGCAGCAGTGAGTGGTACTATTTAGGAAAAAGAATCAATTTAGGTCTGTGATTTGCATTTGGCGGGCTCTCTCTCCGAAATAAATAAATTGCCCTTAAGTCTTTCTAGCCAACACCACCAAACGAATTTCAACTTTTGCTGAATGAGTCGCCTAGAGACAGCTTTACTCGAGTCGTCAAAAGCTGTGAGAGAATTGCACCCATTGTACAGTATTTCTTTCCCCACTGTGTTGGGTTTTTTCTTGTGAGCAGAACGATCACTTACTGATGGATGTCAGCTATGAGCTCAGTCTATCCCGCTGGGATTCAATCTCCAGATATGGTTCTGAGCTATTTCCGTCGCCTGAAAATCCAAACTTGGTCCCTGACTTGACTTCCAGGGGACCTCTCTCTGTAGAGAAGATAAGGAGGACCGCTAGTGAACTTGAGGTGCCGTTTGAGTTGTTGCATTGTTATTTTAGGACTCTGCACACGGCGTATATTAAGAACACGACGCATGCAACCAGAGGGAAGATAGGCGAACACCTTCGAAAATACTTGGAAGAGGGGGATAGTTTGGTTGCAATCGCGCGCGGGGCAGGGTTCAGCCCTTACTTGATTGCTAAAATGGTGCTAGAAGGGATCAAGGATGGGGGGGTTGTGCTGGAACTTTTTGGTGGCTCTAAGGAGGGAGGAAGGGGAGGGGGAAGGAATGCGGCAGAAAAGAGGAAAATTCAGAAGAGGGGAGGAGAGATAATGAAAGACGTCAAAAAATTCTTACATCTCTTTGACGATTCAACAATATTTTCCCAGTCTGTCCTCGCCTCTCGAAAAGCAGACGTATGTGGAGGAGGGGGGAGTATCCTTGCTCGAGATTTGCTTGAGGCCATCGATGCAGATGTTTACCTAGGGCCTCTGCATGACCGCGCAAGGAGGTTGCTTGGGGTTGAGTATGAACTCCATCTCGAGGAGAGGTTGAAGGCTGTTCTAAATGTCCCATTTAGAAATGAGGAAAACTTGAGGGACCTGGGTTTCAGCAAAACGCCGGATGTACTTTTGGAGTGCCCGGTAGGAGTTTGGGTTGAGAGAGAGAGAAAGTGGCGTATGATAAGCTGGATCGATTCGAAGGCTTTATTCGGGGATCCCGAAACACACAACAACCAAGTGATAATACAAGCTTCTAGTTACGTTCATCGGTACGGTCCAGGCCTTATAATTTATTACTTCGGTCACTCGCCGGTCGAGACCCTCGAGGGTGTTGGCGGGGTGGGCGATGACGTGCTGGTCTGTGGGTGGGATTGCCCGGAAATCTGTCTATTAAGCAGTGGGGAAGTGTTGTGAGGGCATTTATGATGATGATGATGATGATGATGATGATGATCATGATCATGATGATGATCATGATCATGATGATGATGAGTTAAGTAGATTGCAAAATGGATAAGAAGCGAAAATTTGGACACAACAAACAAACTGTGTGATGGGCACAGCTTTTAATATAATCGAATGGAAAAAATAACACTTCACTTCATTTCCGCCCTCTCAACAAAGCGATTCCTGCGATCCCAATAATGCATGCCGCAAGACCAATGTTACCAACTGAGAAGGGGCCCAGCTTGTTGTCTTCGAGGCTTTCGTTTTTACTTGCGGGGGGTGGTGTATTACTTGCGGGAGTTTTACTGGAATTATTTTGAATGGCTGGAGTGGTGATCGTTTTTTTTGGTTTTTTCTCCTTCTTCCCGCTTGCTGGCTTCTCCGTAGGCTGAGGCAATGTATTGTCCTTCGACGACAGGTTCTTCGATAACTTTGGTCGTTTGCGGTCGCTCTCGAATTCCTTAGACTTTTCTATTGTTCCAATTGATACACTGCGCTTGTGTTCGGGGATTTTCACAGATGGAATTTCTTCAGATGTTTTATTTGTATTGGTTGAGGTGATGGTGCCTCTGCTCGTACTTTCACCACTACGAAGGCGGGAAACCGTATTTTTCCTCGAGATGACACAAACTGCCTCGACCTGCCTCTTTACGGATCGGAACAACTCCTTTTGCTTTTTAGAATTGGTGGAAGGTTCAATGAGGGTCGCCACAAAATGGCTACAGATCTCATTGATATCCTCGTTGACACGAATTGCCAGGGAACCGATGCTGGTGCCATTGTGGGACAACGTGATTCTCGTTAGCTCTCGGTTGTGTTCGTTCCTTTTGGTGGTGGCCTCGTTGTCAGAGCTGCGGATAATGTCGCTTGTGCTGGAGTTCGTGTTGGTGTTTTTGTTGCTTGCGCTGGAGTTCGTGTTTGTGTTTTTGCTGGTGTTCATGCTGGTGTTCATGCTGGTGTCCATGCTGGTGTTCATGCTGGTACTACTGCTATGGCTATTGTTCATGTTCCTGTTGTTGTTTTCCCCTTTGTTGCTTCTGTTTTTGTTGTTTTTTGTATTGTTGCTGTTCCTTTCGCTTTTGTTCTTGCTGTCTTTCCCAGTAGCCTCAGGGCTATGGGATTTTTTCTGGTTTTCTAGCTCCCTCTTTAGCTTGTCGATTTCCGCCTTGGAGGTTTCATATGATCGGTCAAGGGAGTCGGCTATCTCAAGAGAGTTGTCAACAGGAGGCGTCGGCAGGGACCAGCAAGTTTCCTTGGTATCCCTGTTGGCGTAATACGTCCTCCCCTTCTCGTCCTGGACCTCCACCCATGCCTCGTCTCCAACGGCGATTATTTCCTTGTCCTGCAACCAGCTCTGACTGCTACTGTTTAAGGTATCTTCAGTGGTATCCAGAGTGTCCTGGGTGATGTTTACACCAGTTTCACTGCCTGAACGTTTCTCCTTCCTCTTCTCCCGACGTCTTATTTTTCTCCGCTCTTCTTTTGTCAAATTATTCTCATTCGAACTGTTGGGTGCCGGCTTGGTGGGGGACCTTTTTGTCGTTAACGTTGTCGGGCAATTCTTTGCCATGTGCCCAGGCTCACCACACGTAAAGCAGTCTTTGCTTGGGATCGATTTTTTGTCAGCTCCCGATGATAATATGCCCTTGGGGGTTTTCGAGTTATTATCATTCGGAGTTTCAATACGAGCTTGTGGGGGGGTGTTTGTTGGAGGTGAATTGTTTCCCCGCTTCTTTCCTCCACGATTTCCCCGCCTTTTTGGTTTAGAGTTTCCGTTTTGGGGAGTCATAGTAGCGTTAGTCTGACCAGAGGGTGTGGGCTAGAAGGGGAGGGGATTCGAGAAGAATGGAGAGACAGAATGCTAGGAATGGGGTGCAGAAGATTTTTCCAGCGGCAAATTAAAAATCGGACTCTATAATTATCGAAACGTTGTAAAAACACCTTTTGTGTCCGTTCTGGAGTAGGTGTTGTGAGTGTAGTGATTTGAAGAAAATAACCAGCGCCACCCACGACTTCTTTTCCCTGCTGCACTGGTTCGCAGTACAAGCCCAAAGCCAAGGCATGGGCGCCTCTCTTACAATAGGGTTATTTTTCGTGGCTTTCTTTGGTATTTGCTGCTGGTGTTGGCTGTGCGGGGGGGAATTCCTCTTTGCTAAGGATGACGAAGACGAAGAATATGATCACGCCAGCGGGCAACGCAGCAAGATTCGGCATGAAGCCGGGCTTTGAGGAGGCTTGGCTTGCTAGTTTTGTCTGTTCTGTGCAATAGCAACACACGACACGAAGAAAGTGAATAGAATGAATGGGAAAATGAACAAAGTAGAAAGTGAATGACTTTCCTCTACCTGAAATTTCCTTTTCTTCCTCTTGGCATTAGAACTTCTCTTTGAGTCGAAGCACGCCCTTCTTCATAAAACCTACGCTGTTAGGGCTTGGACCGTGCAGACTGTTCATCTTTTTGCTTTTCTTTGTAAAGTCTCTATCATTCTCCTCTCTCTTTCGCTTCCTTCGCCCATTAAAGTCACTCACTATTCCAGCGTCCTTCTCCTCTTTTTCCCTCTTGTTCTCGCGTTTGTTATTCTTCTCGATCATCCCGAAGAGAATATTCTTGGGGATCGACTGGCGCTTTTTCTTCAAACCGGTCATTGCAGTGTGGACCTCCTCTTTGTGAATCTTTTTCTGGTAGCCTGTGAATTGAGTGCTTCCCATGGACTTCACCTCCTTAAATATCTTATCGAAATCTAATTCGGTCTCGCTGCTAATCAGCTCCTTCTTCATCTTTATCAATTTACCCTCCTTCTCGCTTTTTTCGCTGGTGTTGTTTTGTTTTGTTATGTCAGATTTTCTGCTGTTGTTCTTCATATGTGTAATTGTGTTCACCCTGGGGTTGTAGTTGTTGGTATACGGATCCGGAAATGCAGAGGGGGCCGCCACTACGACTGGTGCAGTGCGAGAGTGTCGCTTACTCTTGCCCATTGAATTAGCTGGGGGTTGGGGGGTTGCGGGGTGGTGTATGGGAGAGAGAGTGGACGGGTGAATTTATGGGTGATTGCGGAATTTTCTTTTAATCTTGGTGCAGTTTTGAAAGAAGATTACGGTGAGAGAGTTGATTTGGAGAAGATTTTTGAAGTTGTCACTAATTGACCTCGTTCTTACCCCACTTGTGAAAAATGTGTTGGTAAAACTTGGAAGAATGAACAAACGGGCGTAAATTTGTCGGTCTGCTTCCTCTCTCCAGCATAGATAGATTTTTTCGTCGCCCGTTCGCTGCACATAAATTGATATCATGTCCTCTTTTGCCATTGAAACACTGCTCCCATCGACCGAGGTAGTCCACTCCTATGCAATCAACTTGAACCCTTTGTCGCCCGGCTCCCTGGGACCGTCGAGGCTCACCATTGTCCGGCAGATGATTCACGTGAACGGGGAAGATGAACCGGCAGAGAAACGAGCTGTCTTGGTCATTGAAAAAAATGGAACTGAACTTTGGAGCAAGGTGCTGGTTAGAGCTATTGAGGTCCATGGAATCTCCGGGCCTCCCGCAGAGCAGGTAAGTGATGCGATGCGATGCGATGCGATGCGATGCGATGCGATGCGATGCGATGCGATGCGATGCGATGCGG
>Ga0115556_1000636_pt1 | contig 23524 bp, 10 predicted proteins | sample COGITO_mtgs_1104_5_FD_87282 | JGI IMG/M metagenome (GOLD analysis project Ga0115556, IMG submission 87282) | Pelagic marine microbial communities from North Sea - COGITO_mtgs_110414 | ecosystem: Environmental > Aquatic > Marine > Epipelagic | place: Germany:Helgoland, sampling site Kabeltonne... | reverse complement strand
CTTCATACTAAAGCGCTAAAGGATCTGCTCCTTTTCGAGGAGCAAAAGAAGGAGAGAAGAAGAATGGGCGGCGGCCGGGACAAGCGCAAAAAACACGACAAGAAGCTCGGGAAAGTGTCTCAATCGAAACTGTCCGGCATGGCGAAAACGGAACGGAAAACCGAACTGAATTTGCACAAGAAAAAAAGCAGAAGTTCGAAAGAGGAGGACGAAGAGAACGACATCGAGAGGATCTTGAGAGCGCTGAAACTCAAAGACGAGGAGAAGAAAGAGGTACGAGTGGAGGAGAATTGCGGACGACCGGAACCAGGGAGAGCGAGCTGCACGCTCACGACGAGTGTCGCGAAGAATGCGGCGTATCTTTTTGGCGGCGAATGTACGAGCGAGGAAAAGAAGAGCGAGAAAGAGGGGACGACCAAAACGACGACGACGAAAACGCGCGTGTTTAACGATATGTATAAGTTCGTGCCGCCGTCGTCGTCTGCTGCTACTGGTGGGAAGCGTTGTGGGGTGCCGACGTGGACGAAAATTAACTCGGTAAACTCGCCGCCGCCGAGGAGCGGCCACTGCGCGTGTTACGCGAAAGGGTACGTCTACGTTTTCGGCGGCGAGTTTACCTCGCCGAACCAGGAGAAGTTTAAGCATTACTCGGATTTTTGGCGGTTTGATTGCGATTCGAACGCGTGGGAACAGTTAGAGAGTGGACCGAAGAATGGCGGTCCTTCGGCGAGGTCGGGGAGTCGGTGCGTGGCGACCAAGTCGGATTTCATCCTCTTTGGCGGATTTTACGACGCGGCGGAGGAGATTCGGTATTTTAACGATTGTTACGCGTTCGATTTCGATGCGAAAAAGTGGCGGGTGTTAGCAAAAGGAGGAACAGGGTCGAGTGCGCCGAGTGCGCGGTCAGCGTGTCACGTTTGCGTGAGTGCCGTCGGCGGTTCGAATAGTAGCGGTAGTAAGAAGAGGAATAGTAAAAGTAGTAAAAAAGGCGAAAAGGGAGAAGAAAACGACGGAGAAGAAAAAGAAGAAAGAAAAGAAGAAGGAGGAGAAGAGAGGACATACTTGTACGTCTACGGCGGGTATTGTAAACATGTCGAAGAGCCGGACGAGGATACCGACCCTCGAGATTTAGAAGACTTTGGCGCGATGGAAAGAGCGATTACTCGCGAAGATTGTTGGAAACTGGACGTTTACGGGAACAAGAAATGGCAAAAAGTGAAAAAAGCCGGACTCGCGCCACGCGCGCGCGCCGGCGCGTCCTCGGTCGTGCACCTCGCGAAGAAGCGATTGATCGTGTTCGGTGGCGTCGTCGACCACGAGATTAAAAAAGGCGACGTCATCGTCTCTGAGTTTCTCCAAGATGCGTTTACGTTCAACTACAACACGGAAAAATGGTTCCCGCTTACGCTCTTCGCGGAAAAGAACGAAAAAGTGAAAACCGAAGAAGAGTCGCGGGAAGAAGCGCGAAAAATAGCCGCGGGTGAACTCGACGGCAATGAAAACTTCAACGTGCGTTTATCGGATCGCGAAAAGGCTGCGGTGCGCATTCAAGCCACTTTCCGTGGACACCGCGTGAGAAAAGCGATGAAACTGTACCGAGTCGGCGGCGTCGTTTCTGAGTTGTTGTATTCTCCCGGAACTGGAGAAGAAGCGCCGAAGCCGACGGCAAAGCCGAGAGGCCGCATCAACGCGTCCGTGTGCGTCGTTGGAAACGACTTGTGGTTATACGGCGGCATCGTCGAAGTCGGCGACGTTGAGGTTGTTTTAGACGACGTGTGGAAGTTGGATTTAAGCGCAAAAAGTAAATGGATTCGGTCGGAAAAAGTTTCAGAACGCGTCGCGAATCAGCTGAGCGAACTTGAAATGGACGCAAATCAACCACAAAAAGAGAACAATAACGAGCAAGAAACTGACGACGATTCTGACGACGACGACAAGGAGGAGGAGGAATGATTTGTTCAGAAAGTGAATATAGATATCGTACATGATATACCTCGATTTGTAAGTGAGTAATATAACGCGATAGTCACGTCATTGTCGCCGCGACCTTCTATCAAACTGTTTCTTCTTCATCGTCGGAATAAACATCCGCCGGCAAACACGACTGCCTTTCGAGATATCGCACCATATGTTTCCCGTTTTTCACCTCCGCCAGCGCCCGTATCAAACTCTTCTTCCACGGACACGCTCTCTCTCTCAACCACCGAACGACGTCCCAGTGTCCCTCGAACGCTAAAAGTAAACACAAAAAGAAACGCGTCAGTGAAGTCAAAAAAGTATCAGAATGTACTTACCCGCTCTCGTCATCGCGTTATGCGTGAACAACTTCTCGTTTTCCTCCATCAGGAGCTCTAAAACCGTAATCCTCCCGAACCGCGCCGCTTGCGACGCCGACGTCGAATCGACTTGGCACTTACACTCCCTCAACAACATCTCGACAACACCATCGTTCCTATCGCCTTGTTCGATCGCTTTGTTGAACATTTTCACCGTCAGAGGCATCCCAAGTTTCACCGCTAACTTTAAGGACTCTTTATCGTTCACTTTAAAGTCTCGGGAGATGACTAACTTGGTTTGCAAAACATCTTCTCGCGTCCACTTCGAGCACAGACTGAAGCACTTCGCCGCGTTCGAGTCCAGTTTTGCAACGACGTGATGTCGGAACACGTCGTTGTGCTTTTTCGAGAGCTCGTACAGCGTCATCAAATGATGTGAAGCGTTATCGTCGTCGTAAATTTCGTTCTTTTCCGGCATTCTCTCGGTCGCGTCGCGCATTCTTTCCGGTTTACGAGTTTATCAGCGCTTTGTCTCTTTTCCGCTTATTTTCGAGCCTTCAAATGCGGCACAAATTTGTGGGCATCCTAAACGCGAAGCGCGCGAGAGAGAGAACGCGCGCGCGCGAACGCAAAAAAGAAGAAAACAGGACGAAAGAGAAACGACCCGTTCGAAAAGAAATCGACGAAAAGAGATTTAGCGACGTTCGCAAAACCGCGTCTGCTTTTGGTTTTCGCGCGTTCCCCTAAAGGCGTTACGTCACCAGAAGAAGTACGACGACGATGACGATGATATTGATGCTCTTTTCTTGTTTAATTGGCGCGTGTTATTTTAACGCAGTCCACGCGTACGGCGGCGGCGGGTTTTGGCAAGAGAACGATGTCTTACCGCTGGACGTTTTATCTCGCGCGCACTCGGTGTGTTCGACGAACAAAATCGATTCCAAGGCAACGGTTTCGCTCGAAGATTTTGATTTTCGCCAAAACGAAAACCAGCACAAATACGTGACCATTATCGGGACGTATTTTACCGGGTGCACGCCCGGGAGACTGGATTATCCAACCTTGACGACGTATTTGAAGAGTTTATACGAGACGTACGAAACGGAAGGGGCGACTGCTCACGTGGCCACGCTCGTTTCGCTGAAGAACGGCGTCAACGCGGGCGTCTGCGACGCTTGGATGACGCACGATGAGAATTCGGTGAATGTGAATAATATGGGAGGAAAGTTTCCTTTGATGATTGACGATAGAGATAGGAGTTTGACCTATTCGTTTTTTGATGCGGCAGTGCATCCGCAGTACGCAGTTTTGGATCATTGCATGCGGGTGGCGAAATTTTTACCCGGGACGGCGGATTTTGAAGGCGAGGAAAGTTTGTTGAGCGTGGTGACGAGTTTGATGTTAAATATTTCCGCAAGTTGTGACGATGGCGAAGACAGGAGAGCGAGCGATGTTCTAAAGGAGAGGGTGAGAGCGAAAGATGAGTCGTTTGTAGCGGACGGGGTCGTGGTGACGAGCGCGAGCGCGGGAGACTACTGCGTGGACGCGTTTGGGCCGCGAACGAACCGAGGTTCCGTGAAAGTTGTCGAAACTGGATTGAACACTCCGAGAGCTCTTTCGTTCAACGGTGCGAACGAAATTTGGATCGCGACGGCTGGTGATGACTCGCTACGTTTGGTTACTCTAGATGACGCCACGAAAGCAACCGCGACGACGTCGAGATCAGTCACGGATAGGGCAAAGTACCATTATTTAGATAAAGTGAGTCAAATCGCGTTCGGTTTAGATGGCAATTTCGCCACGTGTCAAGAATCGTCGAATGATTACGATGGAATGAAAACGAGTAATTATTTCATGGGACCAACGCTTTACGATTCTGGGATCGTACCAACGTCAGAAGACATCAACATCGATCTAAACGGCGAAAAATGCGACGTGCGAACGTACGATCAATCGAGTAAGTCATGCTTTCTCACGCACGAGGATATGCTTCATGCGACGCCTTTGTGCATGGGCATCGCCCACGATGGTGAATCTCAAACAAGTTATGGCAACGTGTTTTGGGCGTTTGATGGATATCACGGGACTTTAGTTCGGTACGATTTCGAGAAGCCCCACGGGCCGAAAAGTTTAGACCACGATTTGGCGAACGTTCGTAGGTACGACGAAGTGCAATTGAAACGAGAGGCAGACGTACCGTCGCACATTGTCGTTGATAGTGCGACGAGAGCAGTCTATGTCGCGGACACGGGAAATAACCGAATAATTGTTTTAAACGCCGATTCGGGTAGATTCGCGTACAACGCTCGGAGCGATTTAGGCGGCGAATACACGTCTTGGTCGTCGCAAAAAGCAAGTTTCGAGTACTCTGTGTTTGGATGTGCGCAATTTAGAACGTTTATTGAAGGATTGAATAAACCATCCGGCATAGCCGTTCACGAAAACGTTTTATACGTCTCAGAGTATAGTTCTGGTAAAATCAAAGCGTTTCAGAAAACGTCCGGCGAATTACTCGATACGTTTGAAACCGGATCGATGGCGTTGGGTGGCATCGCGTTCCAACCTTCCTCGAATAAGTTATGGTACGTGTGTCGCTCTTCGAATTCGTTGCGATATATTGACGTGTCTATGACAGAGCAGAAGTGCAGTGGAAGCACGGGCACAATTCCGAGCGGCAATGCGATCGATTTCGGTACGGTGCCTGTGAGTGGCTCTACTGATTTATGTCCAGCACTGCCCACGTCCCTGGGTATCGCAGTACACGTCGAACACGACGACGGGTATTTGAACACAACAATGCTGAGTTATTCGTACGGCATGTCTGAGAGTTGCATGGCGTGCGACGACGACTGCGATAACGACATGTTACTCATGGCTGGATGGTTATGTCACAAATGTCTCCCGCAACCGTGCGAAAACGACGGAGTGTGTACTAATGTTCAAGGCAAAGGGTACAGCTGCGCCTGTAGTGAAGATTTTACGGGCGATCGATGTCAAAGCCCAGCTTCGCCACCACCATCTTCGTCGTCCTCGTCCGCGGGTGGTATTCATATGCGAAGAAGTCTGAGCGCATTTAGCGTTGCGATCGGGTTGATGTATTTATTAGAATTGTTTTGAAAAGGCGTTTACTCACCGTAGAATTGCATGATGTGTTGTACAAATTGTTCTTTTCTTACACTTTTAGGAAAGGTCAAACGCTTTCGCGTTTGATATGGCGTACACTAATTTCTTTTCCATCTCTTCGTCCGTATCGTACGGCGGCAGCTTCAAGAGATTCATGCACGTCGCCGCGCTGGGGAGTCTGGTTACATCCGCTACGGAGTTTGCGTCGCTTCCGGACGCCGCGCGGTGGATGCAAAAAGGCGGGTTTAACGCGCTAAAACCCAGTAAAGGAGTGTTTGCGCTGGAAGTGACAAACTTTAGAAGTTTTCTTTGATTCTCTTTGCTCATATTTCGTGTCACTCGCCAAAGTCTTTGTATGACTGCGTGATCTGCGTCGTATCCTCCCATGTAATGCGACGAACGCGCGAGATCGTCCACGTCCACGCCACCGCCAGAACCTGATATTAACAATCCTAACTCAGCCGGCGTAAAAAGTTTCAGGGTCGACGGACGCACCATCGCTCGAAAGCCTTCGACGAAGGCTGCTGACTGCACGCGAATCTGACCATCGAGTAAATACGCCGCCATTGCGTGTAAATACGAAGGATAATTCTTCTTGTTCACGCGAATGGTTGATCCATTCGGAACCAAATCTACGTATCTTGGACTGTCTGGATTCACATTTGAGCGATCGAGCGCGACGAAATACAGCTCTAAATCATCAAAGTCGCTCTCGTTGAATCCTTTGAGCATGATGAGATTCCTGTAAACTTCTGGGTCAAACGTGGTCAAATCCGAAAGTGTCGGAGGTTTGCCTCGTAATTTGGAGAGAAAGAAGCCCGCGAGCGGCGCATCTAAAAGAATACCTTCTCCACACGCTTTACCGAGAATGGCTCCTAAATAAAAATAGGAGTACACGAGCCACTTCTCTCTGTCGCTCTCTTCGTTGCTATCGCGCGTAATCATCACATCGTCGTCGTCGTCGTCGTCATCATCATCATCATCATCATCGTTTCGATCATCGCCAATCTCTGAAAACTGCTTTTCCAACGTATTCGCGTATCTTGGGTTTGGATACAGGGTTCTATCTGGCGTCTCGCAAAAAAGAAAGTTCCCTTCTTTTGGGTCAAACGCCTCTTCTACCGTCGCGCTCAAGAAATCTTTGAACAAACCGCCGCCGTCGACGCCCGCTTCTTCCGCGCCGTGTTCGTTGATAAACTTCACTCGAACATTTCCTTGCAAAGCCTCCACGCATTTACGCATAGCATCTGCAGGATGACTCGAGGAAGCTTGATCGAGAAAGAGTTGCTTAAATCCTTGTCTTAAAACCTTTCCTCTTTCAACGGTGATGTGCATCTTACTGTGTTGCATTCCGTTGATGAACGACAACGCTTCTGAATTCCTCGCGTTCATCGCACTCGCACTCATTCCCAATTCCTGCCGGCGGAATTTCTCAGTCGCGGTGCCAAAAGCGCGGACTCTAACTTCAAACGGTGCCAAACACGAACATTTACTTAAAACATTCGACGCTCTCGATTTCCGCCCACCTTCGCCAAATTCTCGGAGGAAGGAATCTACCGCCGGCGTTAAAAAACCAGAATCCACTCCGCCGCACAGTTCGACGGCATAAAACAACTCCGGTGGAGCGAATTGACGTCGGCCATTGCGGTCGAACAAGTTTTGCAACACAGACGCAGTAGCTTCAATTTGACAATCTTCCGTTCGGACCGCTCGGTAGCTTTTACTGGCGTTCAAACTTCCATTGTTAGTGAACGGCTCTTCCCATAATTGAAACCATAACGTGTTCTTTGCGATTTCGACGAGAAACTTCGATTCATCAATCGTGAGCGGTTTCCCGATGACGTAAAACTCTTCATCGTCAGCCGTTTGGGCGTGCACGGCGTAGATTTCGGAAAAGGCACCCAACTGTTCGCGCCATTTCGGATCGCGAATCGTATCTTTCGGATTTTTAGCGTATTGCGAAGACACGCTGAGCCACAGGTTCCGCATGATATCTGCGCATTGAAACGCAAACGAGGCAAGAAAGAACACGCGATCTTTTCCTCTGAGAACACTTGAAATTCCGAGAATATATTTTGCAATTTTTGCGGTGTTCTGTTCGCTCCTGTCATCTTCTTCTTTGTCTGCGTCGACAGCGCACGCACTCGCCAGTTGCGCGGAAATGATCGATGAAGGCGGATTCCAAAGCGAGGCGAGTTGTCGCTTCAATAAAGGCGGCACTTTAACCGTGTCAAACACAGTACCACCTTTTTTCACCATCGATCCTTTTGCGCGAAGTGGTTTCTCCTCGAAATCCTCGTCGTCACTATCGAATAACGTACTCTTTCCGTTATCGTTTCTAGAAAAGCTCGACGAATACTGGTTTTCGTCTTCGTCCGGCAACGCGGACAGTGGCAACGCATCGACTAATGTGCCGCACGCGTTTGCAAACAGAAGAGCATTTTCACCGTAATATTCATTGTAAATATACTTTCCCTCTCTCCATCCGACACCGAATGTTGGCGATCGAGACCATTCGCAAAGATTTCCCAACATCCACGCGATTCGCGAATACCCCTCCTCTCCAACGTTCACATCGAGAAGAACGCTACTTGGTGTTGAGAGCGCACGAAGAAAGAGCGTCGCGGGTGCTGCGAAAAATTGTGCATTATCGGCAGAAAGAAGCGGCGGTGGCGAACCCTCCGACTCCGAATCCTCCGACTCCGAATCCCAATCGGGGGAGAACCCAGGGGCGAACCCAAGAACATCGAGATTGCCGAGTAACTTTTGAAAGACCAGAGGGCAAGAGAAAACTTGTACGGCGAACGATTCGCCCCAATTCTTCACCTCTGATGACACTCCAACATCCATTGCATCTCCTTCTTCTTTGCACCTTCCTGCATCTTGTAACGCGACGCGACCAATATCGGTTATTAGTGTGAGCAAACCTCGCGGAGCTGTGAAGATACCAGCGGCATTGATATCAGCCGCATTCCTCAATATATTTTTGACGATGTCGTCGTTGAATGAAACCGCCCCTTTGACGTTCCTCGCTTCGTCTCTCGCGACTTCCCTAATTAGCGCGTGCGACCCCCCCTCCCTGTCATCTCCCCCGTATCCAGTAAGGTATGTGAACGTCAGTGATGCTAATCCACGTTTGATCGCAATACTTTGTGCCGTTCCGTGCACATTGTCACCATTACTATGCGCCTTTCGTTCATCACCTACCGCCCCGCTGCCCAGTCGGAGCAAGCACCATCGCAGCGACCTCGCTAGTATTCTTCTGCGTACTCTCAATTGAGCGTCGTCAATGTTGGGTGACTCGCCGCCTTCTCCATACAACCAAGCTGGAAGCACCGCCTTCAGAACTTTACGCATCGTCTCCATATCCTGCAAGTAACAATTACTTCTGATGCCATCTCGAAGCTCATCTATCGTCCCATCTTCATCCATCCTCTCCTCGTCGTCGCCAGAATTGCTCGAAGGCGTCGACGAAGAAGCGTAAAAGGTCAATCGCCGCAAATACCCAAACGCGGCGCGCGAATACTTTTCATCCGCTTCCAAATACGAAAAATGCTCTTTGCACTCTTCGCAACCATACAGATGATCCGTCGACGCCGACGACGATAAACACTTCGCGCACATTTCACCGTACACTTTCCCACCTTCACCACCACCATTTTCTCTCTCTCTTTCCTCTTCCACTCTCATCCGTTGCTTCGCCACTCTCAGCGCCGTGACGCTCCTCCAGTGTTTCTGTACCACCAAAGCTGCTTTCATCTCCACTCGCGCGCGATGTCGCTGTTCTCGTTCCCGTTTCGCCCGCGTCAGCGTTTCTTCTTTCGTCAACGAATTCCTACTCCCAGAACTCGTCGTGGGACCACCACGATTTCCCCCGACTTTGCTCAAACCCATCGTCGTCTCCGACGGCGCATTTCTCGCGCTCCTCCTCGAGGGTGTTCCTCCGACACTTTTGCTTTCACCAAAACCACCACTTTTTTTCCCGGACAAATCAATCTTCTTCTGCCTCGTCGAGTTGCCATCGAACGAGTGCAACCCAGGGATAAACGACATAATGAGTATATATTATTTGCGCGTTTGCTCTCTCTCTCTCTCTTTCTCTCTCTCTCTCTCGTTCTCTCTCTCTCTCTCGTCGTCCGTAAAGCGTGTGGTGCGCAGAAAGAAGTTTCGAAATTCAGATGCGTTTTTTTTTGCAAGCGGCATATTTAGGGTTCGTATTCAGTTAGGGTTGAGGTAAGCGCTCAACGACAAAGTCACGCCTTACTCTTTACGCGTCGGGAACAACGCTTCGAGACTTCAGATGACGACGAGTGAGAAGACAACCAAGAAGGGAGAAAACGACGAGCACACAAAAAACGACGACGACGATTCTAAAGAAGAGAGCAAAGAGTTTATGAGAGAAAAAGAAGACAGATATGAAAATCCGATGCCTCCGTTCCCGATCAAATCCCCTACCGAATGGGGGACGAACGACTTACCGTCGATGAGGAAGGAACTGCGAATGCAATTACAGTTGGCGATAAAAGCGACGCGAGAGAAAGGAACAACGAGAGAAGAAGAAGAAGATAAAGAAGAGAATAAAAAAAAAGGAGAAAAAGAGAAAGAAGAGCGTAAAAATGAGGATGAAATCGGAACGCTGGCGAACGCTTTGGAAGGTTTAGTCGCCGTCGCGGATGGGAATTTATCCTTACTGATTACGGGAGATGCGAAGTTCGCATCCACGCGATTCGCGTTCGAGTGCATCGAAAAGATGGACCCGCAAAGGGTGAGCGTGACAATCGCGCCGGGGTTTACAAATACGCGAGAGTTTGACGTGATTATAATTTTCGTGGACAGTGAGAGAGTGCTAGAAGTTGTGGAGGAGACGAAGCTGGTCGTCAAGAGGGTCGGGTCCGAGAACGTGTTCATAGCGGCGTTCGTGAAGGAGGATGCGGAGGAGGAGGGAGAAGGAGGCGAGGAGGAGGAAGGAGAGGCGGAAGGAGAGATGCGAGCGGCTTTGGAAAGCGTGCGGAGTAGCGATTTGGGTGTGATGCCGTCGTCGTCTATGCCGACGGCAGAGGAGGACGAAGAGTATAGCGACGCACAGATTGAGATTTTACGAAACGCGCGAGGGACGAAGAGGGACGTGGAGAAGAACGCGGCGTCGATACCGGAATTGAGCTCGAGAGACGTAATTACGGAGTTTGAAAGGCAAACTTTAGCGATAGAACCGATAGAAATGAGGGAGACGACGACATCGACGACGAAAATGATGAACTCGCCGAAAAAGTCTCCAAAGGGTGGCGGACAATCGCCGATGAAAATATCTTTCCCGAGCGACGAAGGCAACGAAGACGCTAAGCAAGAGCTATTCTTGCGCGCGGAAGCGTTGTTATGGAACATAGCGCTGAGTAGCGGCATCGATCCATCCAACGCGTGCGCGTTTGAACACGGAGGGAAGAACAATACTACTAAGAATATAATGACGTTCCATCGACGAGAGCAAATAGAGTGGGTGAAGGAAATCGAACGCGCGTTAGAGAAGATTGAAGAGGCGAGGTTGAGGCAAGTAAAGAGTCAGTTAGCGAATGTGTACGTGGAAGCGAGCGGCTTGGACGCGGTAGAGGTTGGGTTGATCTCGCCGGAAAAGAGAGGGAAGAGAGAAAATCTCGAGTAAACAACACAAAACGTTCTTTGACGAAAGGTCATCTATTATTACTATTATCACTATTGCTACTCCTATCGCTGCGCTTGTGCTATTATAAAGACGCTATATTGCTAATTTTTGTTCTTCGCGCAAAGTACTGAACGCGACGCGTCTCGCGCCGCCGACGCCTTTATCGCCGTACATGGCGAATATGTACGAAAATTCCAAATCAGAGCACGCTTCAAAGAGCTTGAAAATGCCCGGTTTCAACCGCTCGCGAATGGAGGAGAAGATTTCGTTGTTCTTTTCGTCGCCGGTGGTACTCTCAATTTTTCGGTTCTCGGAAGTGGCTGTGACGCTCGCGATGACTTCAGCTAAGATGTGCGCGCAGTAAAATTGTTTCAATCCGCTCGCTTTACACGCGACGAGGCTTTTCGAGAGACTCGAGGCGCACCGAATGAAAGCGTCGTGATGTTCAATTTTAGTTGAAGACATTGAGGCCCATTGGCGCAACACGTCCACTAAATGCGCAATCGTCGCGGTGATGATATTTGTCGATCGTTTCAATTGTTCTTTGCGATGATATAAAGTTGCGGTGACGATGTCGCAACACAACACGAAGGAATCGAAATCGATTTCTTGCGTTTCAAGAAGCGCGCCGCTGAATGCCCGGGCGGAAACGTGAGCGATTCTACCGACAACTCTGGCGCTGAGTGCACACTCGTAATCGCCTTTTGCTACGATGTTGCATAAAATAGCCAGCGATCGCCGTCGGTTTAAACATCGACTATCCTTGTTGAGATGGGGTTCGCACGCGTGGAGCAAACTATCGACGAGTGCTTCATTCTTTTCGTCGTCGAAGGTTTTCCGCCAAGCGAATTTTGAGCAACTGGTAAAAACTTCGAGCATCCAAAATGTAGGATGCAAGCGTTGGTTTTGCGCCGAGAGGAGAGCGTTGTCGTCGACGCCTCTGATGAACGCGTTCCTCGCGAGCGAATCTTCCCTGTGCAATCTGTCCACAGCAAACTGTACTGCGAACCGCCGCGCTTCTTTACTCGATGATTCAAACATCATTCGTAAACATTTTGTTCTTTCACGATGTAACTCGTTCAAAACCATCTCCGCGCCTTTAACTGTGTGACTGCTGCTGAAATGTTGAAAATTCTTCAGCAACGCGTTGAAAACAATCGTAAACGCTTCCGTCTCGAACGCAATACCAGGCGATGCGAGCAGAGAAACGCACCCACACAGATATGTCATTGCTTTTGTGTTTGTATTCAAATCACCTTTGAGTTCCTCCTTCACGAAGCACAATGCGCGGTCCAAGTGCGAGGCGACCGAATCGCTCGAGGTGCGCGTGAGATCTTTCATCACCGTGGAAGAAGGAGATAAAGACGAGAATATTTTAGCTCGCGCGTGTAGACTGTGCCCCAATCCTGCCAAGATGAAACCAAAACATACCGACATCGCGTGCGTGCTGGCATCACTTTCTTTTAACTTCACCACGAGAGACTCGAACAATTCTTCCCTCTTTTTGAATTTTTGCACCCACGCCGCCATAGCTTCATCATCGTTTCCGTCGCACGTATCGTCGCGCGTCTGTTTACACGCGACCGCTAAAGTCATGGCATCTTCAAAACACATATTTTTAGCGTTAGTTCTCGATAGCTGAAACAAATTTTCGTCTTCGTCATTTACAGAATATGAAGCACTCGCGTATTCTTCGAGGTACGAAAGCCACGCACTCTCGGGAATCGAATCTTCAATTTTACCCAGAGCCTCTCTCGTGCTTTCGCGATGAGGCCACTCGGAAGGTGATAAATCTTCCTCTATTTTCCTCGCATCTACTGCAGAGCGCACTCGTAATATTGTCTTCAACGATGATGGCGCTTTTCTTTTGTTTGCAAGCTTCGAGACAATCTCCTCAGCCGCTATCGCGACTGCTTCCATAGACGCAAAGAAACGACCCACGATTTCCTTCTCGTCCGTCACTTTGCGACGAGAGAATAAAGAGTTCATCTGCAATTCCAACGCCTCCATAGCGTCGACCAATGTTCTCTCCATATTCGTAGTAGATTCGTTCAACCATTCGCGAAGCGCATCAATCCAAAGCGTCGCCGAAACTAAATCATCGACGAGAGCGTCAAATTTTCTGTGTTTTATCCTCGACCCGAAATACCTCTTTGCTTGATCTGTAGATGCACGCGGGATCCACGTGCTTGAATACTGGTGTAACAAGTCATATCTCATATCAGTTCCGGCGTCCTTTTTGTTCTCGTCGGTCAAAATGCATTCGATAATTTCCCAAGCCTTATCGTTCGAGACGTTGTCGTTCGAGAGCGCTTGCATCGCGCACGGGAAGATCGAAATGAAATCGTCCGTCGTTCTCAACTCTCGCACGTGTTCAATAAATTGATCAAAGAGCGCGCGGTTGTTCATCAGTACATCTCCAACGACAGGAGAAATCGCCATGGCATCGTATATGGCCCAATCTTGAGGTACATTTCGTCCAAGTTTATCGCATTGCTCCAGCGTGAACGAGTCCAACATCCCCTTGTGGATGCTTTTCACGACCATTCCAAACGTAGTTAAAAGCCTCGTCGATTTCTGCATTCCCAAAATCTTCACGCATACCTCAAAAAGCTCTTCGCGCTGACCTTCAAGCATACTCGAAGTGTGAGATTCTAATGCTTTCAAAACCAGTTCCGAGCGGAAGAGCGCGTTCATGCCGCACAGTTCATCTTCGCTCTCATTGGGAACACGCTCGAATGCGTGTCCAACGCAATCGACAAACTCTGCGAGTTTACGCCGCGTCGCAAACGCCGCCAAGAAGTTCAGCAGAAACGTAGACGCCGTCGTGCCATTCATACCTACGCGCGAGATGCAACCAGTTGCTCTTTTTTCGAGTAAACGAAAATCGACGGAGAGAATGGCATCCAAGACATTGGCGTAATTCATCGTCTTCTCATACTTTCGCCCGTCGAAACATTCCACGAGAAAGGACTCGATGGCCACCTTTGGAGGATTACTATCGTCGTAGGCTTCGTAAACGTCCTCTTTTGTTTTTAACGCGCGCAAGAGATGCACGATGTGCGTTCCTTTTTCTTTCGACGACGAACTCGTAACACCACCGAACAGTTTCGAAAACACCTCTCTCATATCTCTCAGCGCTTTCTCTGTAATCTTCTTCGTTATCGCCGCGTCTCTCTTTCGCTCTTTCGACGCGCAGAATTCTTGAAAGAACCACGGCGCGAACCGTATCGCGTGCGAATCCTTTGCGGTCGTGATGCGTTTGGCAAAGTGCAGAATGAACGCCGGTATTTGCTGATTCGTTTTTGTTTTATCTTCCTCCGGTACACTGGTGTCGTCGTCGCCTCCCTTCTTTCGCTTCTCGCCTCGTTTTCGTTTCTTACCGGCGTCCTCTTTTATTTTTTCAAACGCGTCTGGGTAATATCGCAAAACAGATTCTCTCGCCACCGTCAAACGCATCGCGCTTTCAATCAGTCTCCCCAACTCTGCGTTGTCGTTCGTACCCGCCGAAAGCAACACGTCAACAAACTCTTTCGTCACGTTCTGCTGCTTCTCCGCACTCGAACTCACCGCCAACGTTGTCGACGCACCATTACTCCCATCGTCTCTATTCCTAATGTTCAAATCCTTTCTCCTCAACTGTCTCGCGCACAACCTCAAACTCGCTTCGCGCATCTCCGGAAACCGCTCAAAAGCCACCACGCACATCTCCGTGCACGCGCCCAATGAAGGCGCGTACTTGGACGCCGATAACACGTTCGAAAGCGCATCCGAACATTTCGAGAGCACCGATGCATTCCTGCCACAGCCGTCACCATCCGCCGCGAAGAGCTTCATGCTTTCGCTAAAACATTTCACCATCCGATTCGCGTTTGCCGGATTAAAAGATACCGCCTTTTCTTCCGCGGTTCTCTTTTCCCCGACGAACGAAAAGCTCTCCTCGTCTGAATCGTCGTCGTCGTTCTCGCCACCGTCGCGGCGGTTGTCAGTCGTCGTCGTCTCTTCTCCTCGGCGCAGGCAAATCGTCAGCGCGTTCAATAATATCTGCCACAGTTTCTCCGCGCTCTTCGCTTTCGCCTCTGCCTCTCCTCCTGTTAGGGAACCAAAAGCCTTCCCAAAACTCTTCTTCTTCGTCGTCGTCGTCGTCCCATCGTCGTCGTCCAAATCTAAGACGATCGTCGGTAATACGTTCAGCGTCCACTCGGCGCATAATCGCGCGTTCTCTTCTTCTTCTTCTCTCAATTTCGTCGTCTGAATCGTCGTCCGAAGAATCCTCGTACTTTCCATTTCGCCGCCGAAATGTTCGACGCAAAACTCGAGTTTTTTCTCGAACGATTCTTTCGGGTTGAACAAAAAGAAGCGATAACGCTTTTGGTGCGAACAACAACAACCGTCGTCGTCGTCGTTTACGTTGTCGTTGCCGCGAGGGAGAGGAGGAGGAGGAAAAGGAGGAGGCATTGTGTTTCGCGTGCGAGAAAGCGCTCGTATCTAATGAGGCAAAAACTCTCTTCTGAATTGGAAAAAGTTCACCTCAGAACGAATACCTGCGCGCGGTATACGAAGAGATGTCGTGGCGTCGTTCGTTTCTCTCGTACAAAGAAAAGTACGAAGACACGTACTCTCCCCCTCCTTTTGACGACGTAAACGAGGAGGAAAAGGAGAAGGAGACGAAGAAAAGCGGGGGCATCCACGCGCGGATTTCCCAGTGTTCGAGCTCGAGTGAACTCAAGAAACGGTTGAAGATGAAAGAAGAAGAAGGAGTAGGGGAAGAGGAAGAGGAAGAGAAGACGCGAAGAAAGGACGATCGAGATCCAGTTCCAGAGACTGGGTTTACCATATGGGACGCCTCGTTACTTCTCGCCGCGTATTTGAAGCGAGAGGAGAAGATGGAGCAGTTTTTGGGTGCTTCTGCTGCTTCTGCTGCTGCTGGTAAAACAACGCGCGTGGTAGAACTCGGCGCGGGGACCGGGGCGGGGACGCTACTTCTCGTCGAAAGCGTGGTCGAGAAGATGAGAGAGAGAAACGGTGACGTTCGGTTTGTGGTGACAGATTTAGATGTCGTTTTACATCTTTTGAGGCATAACGTGCGCGAGAGTGGCGCTTCGGAGTTCGTTTCCGTGCAGCGTTTGGAGTGGGGCGAAACGAGAAGAAAGGAGGATGTTGAGAGCGTGAAGACGCTTCTGTCGCCTTCGCGAATAGATCTGGTCATTGGCGCGGATTTGTGCTACACGTCGAACGAGGAAGTCATCAAAAATTTAGCAGATACGGTGAAATTGTGCGGAAGTCGCGCGTGCGTGATGGCGTTTTGCAGAGAGCACAACCCGAGCGCGGTGGATTTGTTCGAGAGTTTGTGCGAGGATACGTTTCGCATAAAAAAGGTAACGAACACTGATCCTTTGTGGCCGGAACACGTGCGCGAGGATTCGGACGATTTTGTCATTTTCGAAATGACGAGGTGCGTCGCTTTGGATGAATGATATCAAATGTATAAATAGTATTAACTTTAGGTGGTACCACACCACGGAGTTTTAGAAGTCTAGATAGAATAGTTTAATTGTACACTCTTGCACCGCTTTAAATCTAATAATAAGTTATTAAAATCATACTTGCGACGATAAACTCGCGGACGAGGAAAAACTGTTCCCGGACGACGATAGGTTGCTCACCGCTCTCGCCGAGTACAACGAAAACAAACCAATCGCCACGAAAACAATCGCGAGCATTTTCTTAAACACGCCCGTAACAGTCGCAAACGACGAGCGAATGTCGCACGTTTGCTCAAACTCAGCCGCGTCGCCGCCAGGTCCGCTCGCTTGCGCTTTAGCTGCAGGATGGATCTCGCTAATCGCCGCACCTAACGTCCACTCCACCTCGGATCCGTTGACATCTTCGGCGTATTCAATCATTCGCAAACCGTTGCTGGAATCGTCGCTACTCACTCCCGCGCTGTATTTCGGAAACCCAAAACCAACCGTGTTGGAATTCTCGTCTATGCTCAACAACGCGTCTAAAAGCGCGACGTCGAAACATCTTCCGTTCAACCTATCCGACGGCGTGTTCGGATCCTTCCCGTCGAAATCAGACGAGACAACGCTCCAAGTCGTCGCGCACAACGATTTCCCCGCGTCCGCTATTTCCAATAGCGTCGGTTTCGGGAACGTCACCAACGACGACGGCATCACGACAGAGATGAAGTGCGTCACGTGATAGAGTAGACTCATGCCCAAAAATTTCTTCGTCTGGCCGACGTCTTCGCTCAACGAGGCTTTCGGCAATCTCATGTCGCCGTTCCCATCTTCCGCCAGCATCTTTTGGATCTGTTTCTTCAGGCCTAACGCGCACTTTTCATACTCCCCGGACCCGATCAAAATTGCATTCGAGGACGTTTTCGCCTCGTACCCGATAAACCCGCACGGATCTCTCTTCTCGCCTCTCTCTGCCAACGCTTCCCGCCATCTCTTTTCCATGTGATTCGCCCCGTAGCCTAAATACGATTTCACGCGCACCGCTTTCCTCAACTGCTCCATGCTCGTAATCTTCTTCGTCTTTCTCATAAACCCACTCGCACTTAGCGTGACAACTTGCGCGGACCCGCCACCGACGTCAATCGCCCCGACCGATTCCTCCAACGGCTTCCTCGCGTTGTTCATCTCTCTAAACAATCGATTCCTCTCCTCCTCCGTCAACCCTCCGAAACCATCGACGTCCGCTCCGATACTCGTCACGTCTACCCCAACTAAATAATTCGCCGCTAACCACGCGTAAAAACCTTCGTCTTCCCCATCGATAGTTTTAAAATGCTTCTCTTCCCGCCCGATGGCGAATCTCGGCGTCGCTTTTCGCGCGACCGAAGCGACGGAACGCCACAACTCTTTCTGCTCCTTCTCCGTCAAAATCCGCATCCCGGCCGTCGCCCAGACGTACAAAGGCACTCGGCTTTTCCCTTCACTCTGCTCTCCTTTCCCAAAACTCGTCGTTATTGGTGACCTCCTCCTCCTCCTTTTCCTCTTCCCGTTCGTCTTCTCTTCCTCTTCAATGGCTTCGATTTTCCGCATCGCGCCTTCCAACATCGGCAGAAGTGCGGTTTCGATGTCCTTTTCGCTCTTCCCGCGCAGAGACGCCAACGGGTGCAAACTTTTCACTTTCTTCCCTACAGTCGTCAGCGAGAACAACCTCGTTTTATCGTCGCTTCCCGACGAACGCATTCCTTCTTCTCCTTCGTCTTCATCATTTGCGGAGTAGTTGACGCGAAACGTGTGCGCGCGACATCCCGTCGACCCGGCGTCGACGAAGACGAGAAACTCCGGAACCCCGACGTCGCACAAGATGTTTCTCTCGTCGCTGTATCCTCGAGTATTCGTCGCGCGCGCCACCGAATTCGCGCTGTTAAACGTGGGGAACTCCTCCGCGAGGAGGAGTAAGTACGCGAGCGCGAGCAACGGCAGGAGCGTCTTCAGACAAAACGACGACGGAGACGTCGACGCCGCGAACGATCCTCCTCCGTTTGTGCTTTTACTCATCGTCGTTCGATTCTGTTTACGTTTCGACGGCGACTCTGGCACGCGATGAGGACGAGGACTGTGATTTAAAGAGGGTTGCGAAGCAGAAGATGTAGTAAACGCCGCGCTGCTCGAGGACGCTCGGAGCATGTATCCTTTCGCGTACGCTGCGCGCGCCGGTGTCTTTAAGAGAGAGTAAAGCGATTGGAAAGTGAAGCCACGCTTCCCTGAACACAAAGTCCCCTCATTACACGCGCGCGGAAAGACACGCGATGAAGCTTCCAATAATCGACGTGAACGCGTTAACTTCGTCCGAGATCACCGCTCGAGTGCGTTTGGCGTGCGAAACGAACGGTTTTTTTATAGTGCGAAACCATTCGGTGAAGCAATCCACGGTGCGCGAGATGCACGAAGCGTCGAAACTGTTCTACGCGCTGCCGGTAAAGTTCAAAATGCGTGCGAAACAAAACGCGAACAACCGCGGGTATTCGCCGATAATGGAAGAGAAACTCGATTTGAACGCGAACGGGGACAGTAAAGAAGGGTTTTACATCGGTCGCGAGTGCGAAGACTGGGAGATGGACTTGCCTTTGCGCGGGAAGAATGTTTGGTGGCCACCTGAAGAGGAGGAGGCGAAAGACGAAGACGAAGAGGAGTCCGAGGCGAGAAAAATCGGCATCCGGTTCCGCCTGGCCATGGAACAATATTACGAAGAGATGGTGCAATTCTGCGACGGATTCGTCCCGACGTTTGCGGAGGCGTTAGGGTTACCGGGTTTTTTTGAGGACAAGTTCAAGCCGCACAACGCGCTTTTGAGACCGTTGAAGTACGGGAAAGTGAAGAGCGAAGGGAAACAGTTCGCGTGCGGAGCGCACAGCGATTACGGCGTGCTCACCATGTTGTGGGTGCAACCAGGCTCGGAAGGGTTGGAGATTTTCGACGAGAAGAGCGAGAGTTGGATGCAAGTCAATTTGGGCGGCGCGGAGGAGGAGGGGAAGGAAAGCGAGCGGCCGGATGATTTCATATGTAACATTGGCGATTTGATGCAATTTTGGACGAACGATCGATTCAAATCCACCGTCCATCGAGTCGTAACGGACGGAACGAAAGAGAGATATTCGGCGGCATTTTTTTACGAGCCAAGTTACGAGTGCGAGATCGAACCGATAGTGTTAGAAGGAGAGGAGCCAAAGTACGAGAAAACGACGTTTTTAAAGTACATTCTGGCAAAGTACGACGCGACGCACGAGGCTTTCGACAGCGGTGAAAAAAATGCCTCGAAGAATAAGTGACGAGATGACACCTCGCTTTGAGGATGCATTTTTTATGTGTACAACAACAGTAACGGATTATTCTTACAACAACACGATGTATATAATATTAGCAAAGCTGAGCCGCTCGCGGTGCGCGCAAATTTTGTAAATAAAGCTCAGTCTAAAGTTGGTATGTAGTATATAGGATTTTTATCAGTACATTTCGTCGTCGAAGAAGTGCATTTCTTCGGCTGATTTATATTTGTTCCTCTCTCGGCTGCCGTTCTTCTTCTTGTTCCCGCTTTTCGGCGCAGCGCTCCGGTTTTCCAAGGCGCTTTCAATCGCGTCCGAGTATTGTTTTGGCGGCACTGCCGGAGTCATCGCTGCCGTTATCGTCGCGTCGACTGTAGATTCTTTGCCGTTCGAGGTTTCGTATTCCAAATCGCCGGTGACGTGGTGCGAGAACAAAGGACGCTGCGCTTGCGGATTCTTCATGGACTTTCTCTGCTCCGACTGTATGCGCATCTGCGCGCACACGTCAAACACGCGCCATTCGTCCACTCTCGATCGTCGACAGCACGATTCCAAGAACGCCAAGGTGACGGTGTTCAAACCGACCTCGGCATCTTTCGCTTTATCGAATACGCTCAAGGCGGAGGAGACTTCGTTGAGTCGACAACATTCGTCGATGAGCGCGCCGTACATTTTCGATCGTGGGGTATCTTTTTGATACGGGTTGATTTTTTTCATCTTTCTCGGTAAGTCATCTGCTTCGCTGTTTTGTTTCTCGTAGTATTCCCAAAACTCCATGGCGGACGCGAGATCGCCGGATCGCGCGAATGCTTCCACGAGCGCGCACAAAACGTCCGCGCCAAACAAAGAGGTTTCGGATTCAATCGCAAGTTTCGCCATGGTCTTCGTCTTGCTCATGAAGTCAACCTCTTGTTCGACAACTTCCGCGTTTCGTGCGACGGCTTTGAAGAGAGACCCCATGGCTAACGGACCGAGTTCTTCAGCAACCGTCATCTTTCCGCCAGAATGGTACTTCTTGCGTCTCTCGACGAGATTCCAAGCGTCAGCGAGAAAGCCGTTGTCGGCGCACGATTGTACCAAATCTTGAAATGTTCCGCGGGTTAAGTGATAGTACGCGACTTGTTTCGGTGCCACGGAAGTACTTGTTTTTATCGTCGCTTTCATGCTTTTGTTCTCGTTGTCCGATTGTCTCGAGCGAAGCCATTTGTATACGCGTAAAGCTCGTTCGGGGTATCCGGCTCGGCACAAAGCGCGCACGACGCCTTCGAGCGTGTCGTCTTGAATGGAACCACCGCACTTGATTATAGATTTAAGTTCCGATATGGTATCTTCGACGCGTCCGGCTCGAGAGATGACTTTCACGAAGAGATTGCTACACCAATCGTTCGGTACGACGTTGAATTTGGCCATATCCGCGAAAATTTTATACGCCTTCTCCGCCGCAACGTCAACGTTTTCGCGCTCGACGCTCATGGTCAAGCACCCGAACAAGGCACTTCCGAACGTAACAATAGACGGCGACGCGTTGCTGCTTGTAGCTTCCCCAATCTCTTCGATGTTAGAGTACGACTCGATAATAGAATCGTACACATCTAAAGCTTCTTCGACTCGGTGTGCTTTCACGTTTGCATCCATCCACGCCGTGCGCATGAAATCGTTCACGAGAACGTTCGGATCGCGATTGGCTAACTTGTACACTTTCTCGACGTCTGTAAACCGATTCCCGTGCGTTCCTAAAGCAGTAAGCATTAGAGAATACGTGCGTTCCGTTGCGGGCACGTTTGCTCGTCGCATATCGCGAAAGATTGAAATCGCATTTTCGGCGTTGTTACTCGACGTGTGCGATTTCGTCTTCTTTGCGCAGTGTAACAACATCGTGTTGAAAAGAATTTGGTTATCCAGCGTGCTGTTTTCATTCGTTCTGAGCTTCACCGTGTCGTATAAATCCGTCGCTTTCTTTACATCGCCGAGATGAAAGTACAGAAACATAGCCGCACTCGCGACGGAGGACGTTTCGCACACAGATTTGTTCGATTGCTCGAATAATTCCACGCCTTTCGTAGCCATCGCTTGGCCGTTCGCATCGTCTGCCCTCGGTCGACACGCCGTCAACGCAGACGTCAGGATGTGTCGATTCACGGCAAACCCGAGTTTTTGCATTTGTTCGATGATATCCATCGCGGATTCGACGTCGTTTGCGCGCGCATACACAGACACTAAAGCGCTAAAGACTTGCGACGAGACGTTAAAATAATCATCTTTACCGTTGTTGAGTTTGTTCGTTTCGCGAAGTCTCTTCGATTCTTCCTCGTACCTTTGCAAAAGCGGTCTCGTGATGTTCTTCGCCAACGCGACAGCTTTAGCGTTCGATTCGGTAAAAGCCCCGACCGCCAACGATCTTTGTAAACACGACAAGGTTGCGGAAACGATGTATTTGTTCATGTCGCCTTGAACGCTCGGATCCTCTCTCGATCGATTGAATAATTCCAAAGCAAATTCTAAATCCGGTATCGGAGACGCGTTTGCCGCCGCCGTGATAGCCGCACCGTACGTAATCTCCGTCGGCGCTAAGTACGCAAAGTCCTCGGTGAGTTCTTGGAAAATACTTTTCGCAACGTTGACGTTCCTCGCATTCTTTGCCGCCGCGATGACGCCATTGAACGCTCGCACCGCGTCCGTATCGTCTCGAATTCGTTTATCTTTACCTAGTACGTCCACTTTGAACTGACGAAACGTCTCTAAAGCCTCCTCGCAATCCGCGCAGCTCGCGCAACAATCGATGTAGGAACGATACACGATCGCTTTGGGCGTACCATTTTTCTTCATATTCTCGAAAGCTTTCTTCGCATCGTTCAGTCGATTCGCTTTCCCGCACGCTTTTAAAAACGCCGAAACCGTGTATTCATTCTTCGTCAGCGACATTTCAAACGCTTGTCTCACGCATTCAAAGTAAAACGCGTTGTTGTTTTTAATGTTGTTGCTTTGGTTGCGGTTCTTTTTCGCGCTTTTTGTCGTCGACGCGTTCAAATCGAATCCTTCGTCGTTATTCTCCCCGTCTCTCATCTCCCTCGACATTCTCGATATAAACGCATTCGCCAACCGTCCGCCGTCCATCTTATCGTCCCTCGGATCAAACAAACCGTAATACTCCATCATCAACTCAAACGCGTTCGCTTTCGCGCACTGGTCAAAAAACGGCCCGTGGTGTTGCGCCACGTTCATCTTCTTAAAAAACCGAGACTGCGAGTACGACTCCCCCCTGCTAAACTCACCATCATCATCCTCTCGTTCGAGAAAGTACCGCCGCGCGAACCGAAACGCTTGCAAAGGCGCGTTCATGGTCCCTTCCGATACCCGCAACAACCTCGAAAACTCCTCCACCAATTCGTTCTCTGATTTCGCGCTCCATCTCTCCTTCTCTTCTTCCTCCTTCTGTTCTTCGTCGTGCACAAAAATCGCCTCCTCGATGTCCTTCTCCACCGCCTGTTGGAAAAGCACATCTTTCTTCTTGTACTTTTGTACCACTTTATTCGGAGTAGTGGTAGGAGTAAGTGGCGATTGAATCGTCTTCTTGTTCCCGCGTGTGATGTTGGTCTCTTTTCTCCGTCTGCTGTACGTTCGTCTTTTCATCATCAGTTTCTCCATCACGTCGTCGTCCTTTTCGTCGTCCTTTTCGTCGTCGCG
>Ga0115556_1000614_pt1 | contig 23762 bp, 30 predicted proteins | sample COGITO_mtgs_1104_5_FD_87282 | JGI IMG/M metagenome (GOLD analysis project Ga0115556, IMG submission 87282) | Pelagic marine microbial communities from North Sea - COGITO_mtgs_110414 | ecosystem: Environmental > Aquatic > Marine > Epipelagic | place: Germany:Helgoland, sampling site Kabeltonne... | reverse complement strand
GTATTCAGAAGTGACAGGCACACCCACCGACATCAGTGCATTTACTAATGACTCAGGCTATCTCACAACTATCACCGGTGAAAGTATCAATGATCTATCAGATGTGACAATCACAGCCGCTGCTAGTGGCGAGTATCTGCGCTATAATGGCAGTGCTTGGGTAGATGCAAGCCTAGGCATAGTTGATGATACTACACCAAGCTTGGGCGGTAATCTTGACGTGTCGAGTAATGACATTGTGAGCACATCCGATGGGGCTATAAACCTTGCACCTGATGGTTCTGGGCAAGTGACAATCAAGGGAAATGCTACAGGGGGCAGTGGACAGATAAAGTTAAACTGTGAAGATAACACTCATGGTATTACATTAAAAGGGCCACCCCACTCTGCTGCTGCAAGCTATACTTTAACACTGCCAGACACAGATGGCACAGCTGATCAAGTGCTTAAAACAGATGGAACAGGCGGTCTTGATTGGGTTGATCAAGCAAGCGGTGGTGGGGGCTTTACTTATTCAGCGATCACTGCAGACCCTGCTAATGCTTTAGCTAATTATCATTACTCATGCACCGGCACGTTTACGATCACGCTAGCAACAAGTGGCATAAGCGCAGGCTCAGAAATCAGAATCAAAAATATGGGAACCGGTGATATCACGATTGACCCACAAACACAGACGATTGATGGCGTGACAACTGACTATGTGCTCGATGTTCAATACTCAGCTATTACACTTGTTTCAACAGGTTCAAATTGGGAGATTATCTAATGAGTCATAATAAACTAAAAGTAGCTTCTCAGGAACAGAACAGAACAAGTGAAATCTCACTAGCAATTACTAATTTAAGTGATATTGGCAGTACTCCAGCTAATGGCGACTATCTGCAATATGACTCGACAGCAAGCGAGTGGACACCAATTTCAAGTGCCACTAATATTGCTGTATTTTTTGGTGGGGCGGGGGCTTCACAAGCATACTCTACATCACCCGCTTCAGCTATGACAGCAGGTTCACAGCTGTATATATATGATACAAGTCCAACTAATAACATACCGAGTGCAACAGTCACGTCTACAAGCGGATGGATAGAAAGTGTTACTTTGCCCGCTGGTACATATGTTCTTAAAATGCAATTGACAGCAACATTTACAGCGAGTGGTTATATTGCATATGCATTCTACAACGGTGCAACTAGAGTGAGTGCCATTGGTGTAGATGGGGATAATCGCTCGACATATCAACCATCAAACCCGCTTGCGATCGGCTATGTTTCACCAACCACGAACACAACTTACACAATGAAAATTGTTGCTGCGAGTAATGTTGACACAGTAGCAAGCCAAGGAAATACAATTGCGGAGCATGGCCTTTTCATCGTTGAAAAAGTCGGGTGATATATGAGTTATTTAGTAAATACAGTCAACTCAACAGAGCCAACAAATCAAAACGTCAATGTCAATTTAACTGATCTAATTACAGGTTCACCCGCTGATACAAATATTCTAGGCTACACAAGCGGCAACTATGCATCGCTCGCTTTGAGTGGCTTAGCTCATGATTATGGCGATGCTTTGTTTAATTGGATATCAATTGCGAGATATACTACGGGCTCAATTGCATACTCGACGGGCGAACTACTTGCATTTTATTCGTCCGGTCTTTTAAATTATGAGTATCTAATTCTATCAACAGCCGCTGATTCAATTGGTGCTTATGCTGGGTGGTACATGGGTAACAAACAATCAAGCAGCATTGGCAAAACAGTGTTACTTGAAAGCGTTCATAGTTGCGAGACATTGAGCGGGGGCTCAATCTCGATACAATGGCACGCTGGTAGCAGTGCCGCTTCATTGTCACCAATTGGGCCTCTCACATATTGCGATGAACAAAGTGCCGCAGTTGCTTATGGTATATATACGATCCCTGATGCAACTAATTCGATGTTTGCTCTCAAAGTAAGGGCCGTTTCAGGCACTGTTAGAGTGATGCATTATAACAATTTTTGGTGTACTAGTTACAACGTAAGAGACGTTACATAAGGACTTTTAAAATGTGGGTAAATGTAAAATTAGATTCTAATTTAGCTGTAGGCACTGTTATAAAATATGACGGTGCTAGTCAGCTTTGGACAACTGCAAATGATGGCGAAGGTTTGATTGGTGTAATTCAAAACACACCAAGCCAAAATGAAGAGACTCTTGATTGGACAGCTAGAGCAGTATTTGCAGGCACTACATATGCTATAGCAGACCAATCAATACCTGACCAAGGCGGTGAGTTCATCGTAACAAATGGTCGTGTTTATGTTGGTGAATCAACAGAGTGCGGAATTATTGCGCCATTACCAAGAGGTCAAGCTTCAAGACTAGCTGATGAATTAGTCATGGTACATATACGATGATTGAACAACTTTTAGCACATCGTGATAGCATCTCATATGCTATAGCAATCACATCAATTCTACTCTCAATGATTGTAGGTTACTTGTTTGGCTATCAATCACCAGAGCATCTATGTGCTGAGTATATAGTTGAAGCAGAGCAGTTGACACAGACTGCACATGAGTGCAACACACAGCGCACACAATGTGAGTCTAAGCAAGCAGGGGGTGCTGTGTTAAGTTGTGCACCTATTTGTGCTAAGCAAGTTGCAGAAGCACTAAGGAATCACACTGACATAATATGTGAGGATTAAATGCATATATTCACTGCATTAGTTTTAATACTAGCACCATTATTACCGGCTGATATACCTGCTAATATGATCTACATGGGGCAAGGTATCGAGCCCATTCACAGCATAAAGATCAAGCGGGGCTTTGTGTCAGATGGTAGGTATATGTTGATTACACCTTATAATTTTATACGTGTGAAATCAGCATTAGAAAACAGCCCAGACTTATGCACGTTAGCAATTAGCGAAACTGTTAAGTCATGCACAGCAGGTTTAGAGCGTGAGCAACAGATTATGCTTAATAGAGAGCATGATGATGCTGAGCTGTTAGCTGCATATGAGTCTAGACTAAAAGCTGTTGAGAGTGATTTGCAAAAATCTGAGCATCATAATAAAATGCTTATGTACATCACAGGGGGCTTTGCTTTATTAAGCACAGCGTCTATAACTTTCGCATTGATAAGGTAGGTTACAATGGAAACAATGAACGCTTTTGATATAGGTCAGATCTTAGCAGTGATAGCCCTATTTTATAAACTGTCATCTGATAGAGCGCATCACGCAGAGGACATGGGCCGGATTAAATCACAGATCGAGCATTTAGAAAGCAGAGCAAGCACAGTCGATACAAGGCTAGGCACTATAGATGCAAAGTTAGAAAAGCTGATGAGTTCACTTGCCAGAGTGGAAGCAATACTAAACAGGCCTCAGGCATTGCCAAGTGACTTGACATAATCGTAAGCAGACCAATCATCAGGCCTCATTTGTCGCAACACGTTTAGACCTTCAACCATTTGTGTATCATCAGTTAAGATGCACACATGACGCATTGTTTCTGCCCATGCCGGCTGTGTGATACGTGGGCCATAGAACACAGGCTTCAATGCTGATAGACATTTATACTGCGTTTTAAAAGCGTTATCTATTGCAGTCAATTTACTGTCTGTTAGTTCCCACCAATTTGTTAAATCAATATTATGCATCTGGCGTGTGACTGCGTGCAGACAGTATGAATAAAAGAACTCATAAAGCTCAGTTGAGTTCATGTCGCTCAGTGTTAAGCGTTTAGCTCTGACTAGCCCTTTGATCTGTGCTTCATCAATATTGTGACTCTCACATAGATCTAGCAAATCTTGCTCTGTGTCTATGTCATATAGCTTGCGTGCTGCTTGTGTCTGTACAACTTGTACAGATGCTGATGGCTGTGCAACTTGCACAGGTGGCTGTATAGCTTGCACAGGTGCAGGTGGGCGTGAATCATATTTAAGATCATCAGCACCTAGACTTCTAGCTGTTGCTTCAAATCTATCTCTATCACTCATGTCTAAGCTATCAGCAATCTCATCAATCGTATAAATACCACTCACAGCATCAGGCCAGACTGCTCTGCAAGCCATGGCAATTGCTCTAGCTCTTAGCATCTGTAGTGGCATTTTGCGCCATGTTGATTTTGTGACTAAGCCCATTTGCACAGCCATCTGCCACGTGAATGTGTAAGTGTGTAATACACCTGTGTCTCTGCGTTGGCACTCGACTACACACTTTACATTGTCTAAGTGCACAACGTGCAATCTCTGTACATTGCCTGTGCTTCTGCAGATGCCAGCTAATGCATCAGCTTTGATTGTGGGCCTACCCTTGATTGATGATGTGTTAACAAGCACAAGGCCCATGTCATAATCATAATGATGACCAAAAGCAGCATGACAAAGGATCAAATCATGCGCTTGTCTTTCATCACCCTTGCTCAGAAGCTTTGCAATTTCCCATGCATCTTCTCTGCTTTCTGGTGTCCATATTGAATAACTGTGCTTAGTCAGGTTTAGTGGGTTGTTCATAGTCATAGTATTTGCCTTAGTACATATCAGGTGTTGATGGGAATTCAGGGTAGGTTTTAGCGTTAGCAAGTGCCTGCTCATAATCAGCATTAGTTTCACACCACCTGCGCACATAGTCATATTTTGCAGGCAAAGTGTTTGAGTCTGTCATCTGCTGCACTTGATATGGGCTCAGTGTGTGTATCACTCGATTAGCGCAATCATCAGCCGGTGCATAGCCGCTATGCTCAGACATATAAGCAAACAAGCACATCAATGTAAGCACGCTGATAAATGTGAAATACACTGCATCATCTGTCAATTGTTTGTCAGGGTGCATTATCGTAATCCTAGTTTTGTGTAACAAGTGTTTATCGCTTCTATGATTGCATCTGTGTTTGCATCAGAGCAAAACCACACATAAGCGTTGTGATGTAATTCAAGCACTGCATTGAGGCCCACTCGATAAGGTGCGTCTGTGAATTGATCAAGTAGTCTGTCGAGATGCTTGATGAGTTGCTTGTTAGTGTATCGAGTAATAGTTGTAGGTTTTAATGGTTTCATGTTCATAGCCTTTTGTTTATTTGGTTTGGAAGTCAGCAGGTTTGAAGATTGGTTGATCAAGTAGCAGTCTGTTAGCGCAGTATGCCAGACGTTCTGCTAGATCATCAGTGCAGGGTCTGTGGTTGTTAATGATCAAGCTTAGGTAATTTATACTTATGCCGGTCATGTGTGCTAGCACCTGCAGCTTGATTGTGCTTTTCAGTGCTTTGCGTTTATCTGAAGTCATGTTTAAGCTTTCTGTATATTGAAGATGTATAATGATTATCATCTATAAAACACACTGTCAAATAAATCTTTGACTAAATAATCAAATAAATCTTTGACAGTGTGAAGTCTCTTATATATGTATTGTGTAGGAGGTGACTATGAACAAAATAAACGAATGTGATATCAGACGCATGATATTACAACGTACAGACCTGAGCGCAGCTGTTAAGCTGACAGTGTTTGCATTGCTGTTAAAAGTAGATTGGGGCACATGGCGTGGTGTTGCTACACTGCCAGAGCTTATGCGCTTATCTGCACTTTCAAGGCGCTCAATACAAAACAGCTTGAAACAATTAGAAGCGCAGAAGCTCATCAATAGATCTTGGTCTAATGTCAACGGTCGAGTATTGCCGGTGATTGCATTAGACGCACACGCTATGATGAGCAAGCAAGAAACACAGGGGGGTGCAAAATATGCACAGGGGTGCAAAATATGCACCTGTGGGGGTGCAAAATATGCACAGGGGGGGTGCAAAATCTGCACTGCTAGGGGTGCAAAATCTGCACCCTTACAATTAAACAATTATAAAACAATTAACTTACAATTAGATCAGCCCCATTCTGCTTTTAAAAATACTGATATTGACACAGAGCAAACACAAACTAAGCACAACGCACTACCCAGAACTACACACACACTCACAGCTGAAATGATCAAGACGATAGAATCACATGGTAGCAATTTAGGCCATGCAGAACGTGTTGACATAGCTAAATTACATCTAAACATTCGACTTTTGAAAGGTGGCTTTTATGAGCAAATCTAAACCTATGCAACGTCTGGGTGATAGTCCTGCCATCAATGGACTATTGCATTCACTTAAAACAATTGTGAATGATCGAGAAACCAGACCACCAAAACAGCTGCAATCGTTTAAACATTTAAATGCTTCAAATCTAGAGACTGAGAACTTCATCTACCCTGCATCAGCGTGCTATCAGTCTAAGCCTGTGCCCTTTTGTGGGCGGTGTATGGATGGGTGGGTAAGAGTGACACAAGCAGATGAGAGCAGTGCAGTGCATATATGTGAGGACTGTGAACGGCCTAGAAGACGCTTGAAACGCTTAAATGATTTAGAGTTGCCGGCAGATGCTAAAGATGCACATCTGAATATGTATGAATGGGATAGCCCAGAGCAACGCCACAGGATCAACAGTCTACTTACTTGGATGAGATACGGTCAAGCACATGAGCAGAGATCACCTTCAGTGCTATTGTATGGGCCCCAAGGCAATGGCAAAACTACACTGCATTATGCTTTAGCTAAAGAAGCTATATTCAATGATTATCGAGTTCTATATATGACCCACAGTGAAATGCTAGAGCGCATTAAAAGCACATGGGGTAATCACAGTGCACGTTCACCCATCGAAAATAACAGATGGCTTGAGGGCGTTGAGTTGCTTTTATTGGATGAGCTTGGTGGTATTGGTGGCAATATTGAAAAGGGTGATTGGGTCTATCGTGATACTGTCAAGATGATTGGTCACATTTATGAGCGTTGGGAGTCTGGCAGCTTAAGTATTGTGATGAGCACAAACATGAGGCCGGTGCAGCTAGGTGCTTTCTTTCATCGAAATTATGCAGTGATGAGCCGGCTAGTTGATATGTTTGGTGATCTTGTAGAGATGACAGGGCGTGATAGACGTGTCAGCAACAATGAAGCATTTAAGGTCTTTGGGATGTAATCATTGTATACATTGTAAACTTCTGCTATACACATGATCAAAGGGGGTCATGTATGCAGACAGATAAACCAGAGCGCAGAGATCATGTGCTAACTATACGTGTTACAGCTGATGAGATGCAGTTAATTAATCAAATCTCAGAGCAACATTTACACCCAAAATCACTTACTGCACGCATCATATTAGTGAAGGGTTTAAACGATTATCAAAAGAAAGCGCAAGGGGCACAAGTAGGCATTAACTTACTACGTGTTTTGCAGTCTAATGATCCATTTATTAAACAGTTAGAAACATCAAAAAGCGACACACTACATGATAAATAAAATCACATTGATTGGAAATGCCGGACAAGATGCAGTGTTGAAATCAGCAGGTGCTGATCAATATGCAAGATTTACGTTAGCAACTAATGAAAATTTCAAAGATAATTCAGGGCAATGGCAGAAGCGCACAGAGTGGCACACTATCAAAGTGTGGGGGCGTATGTCTGAAATGGCAGTACAGAAGATCAAGACAGGTGTGACTGTATACGTTGAAGGCACACTTAAATCATATGAATTTGAAGGGCGCAGAATATGGGAAGTGAAGGCCATCATCTGGCGTGCACTCGATAAAAAAGAAGAATTCTTAGACTCATCAAAACTTTTAGGACCAGAGCCAAGCAGTGAAGAAAGCACAAGCACATGGCGTGCACCACAGAGCGCAACAGTTGAACCGGCAAGCCCATGGGGTTACCCAAAACAAAACACATCACCCTTTTAACAAACAAATTAACACCCTTGCAGTGGAAACCTAAAAACACTGCAAGGGGTCAGGAACTGCTATGAACAATCAAACAAATAACACAAATAAGCCTCTATGGGAAGTGGTGCAAAACGCACATAGAGATTACATCAATGAGTGCTCACCTTATGCTGTGCGACCTTCTAAAGAATTTGCAGGGCTCAGGTTCACGTGTGATTCTGTTGAAGTGGATGCAGAAGGTGTACCGATGAGCTATATGGAATCAAAATGTTGGCATTGGTTTATGCCTGAATATCCACTTGCACTAAATGTTTTACAAATGAAACTACATGAGTCAAGTGGCAGCACTATGAGGGGTATATTTTCACAGTTAAAGCGTTTAGTAGATGGGCGCAGGCCCTACACGTTATGTGTCACGTTATATAATAAGCAGCGTGGGCAAACTGAATCTACACTAGTTGAAAATTGGAAAGGACTTGATAGTCTATCTGCTCAACATCTAGTGCTGATGGGGCATCAACAGAAGATGCATATATATCAAGTGAGCACACTGAGTGAATTGAGATCATTGTATGCAGGTGATGAGGGCCTGTGCTTATCCCATGCTGATGTAATCACAAACACCATTGCTAAAAAGACTACAACTAACGCAAGTGATTTTCTTCTATCATGCAAAAAGCCCATCATAGAATTTATTAAAAGTCAACCGGATTATATGAGCACAATTGCACAGCCGGCTTTGTCTGATAATGATGATGCGAATGATTGGCGCGAGAGTGGCCCAAATCACAGTGATGTTAAAACAGAGGTGCAGACAAAATTGATATTCAGATCATGCGGTCAAGTTATGCCAGACGCTGATGATTTTGCTGCTAATCTTTGGTTTTATAACTTTTATAAACGGTCAGGCAAAGAACGCATCTGTGCATCTAGACTACACAGCTTAATTACAAAAGAGGGTCATGATGTGCAGTTACACCCTTTGCAGTTAAAAGATAGAGTGCCCCCAAAGAAAATGCGCTTATTGGATTTGACAATACACATGAGAGTGATAGCCCAAATCTATGATAAACATCTAACTGGCCTAACAAAGCACAAGCTGTCAATTTTGGGCAGAAGATCATCAACACTTGATTTCTATGTGTTTAGCGAGTGGTTAAACCATCTACCCAACATAAGACAATTACAACGCTCAGCAATCACTCGACTAGTCAAATATCATTATCAGGCTGAGATGATACAAGATGTAAGATCTAGAGCTATACAGCGTGCGCTTAATGCATTGAATACACCTGCACCCATATCTGCACTCACACTCACACTTGATTCTGCAGAACTCGACACAGAGCCTGCAGAACTCGATACAGAGCCTGCAGAACTCGACACAGAGCCTAAAATAGAGTTAACAGAGATGATTACTGACACAGTTGTAGATCTAGCAGACAGTATCAAGGACAATGGCAGAGATATCATAAAACTTGAAAAGCAAATTGTGCTCATCTTAAACGTGCTTAAAGAAATTACAATTGCATTGGGTGACAGAGATGCAGCAACTAGACACTGATGATGAGTCTGCTAAATGCAAGAAATAAATCATTTAGCACAGGGCTATGTGTGCACACATAGCTTAACTACTATTTGCCCACTCTGTTTATCAAAACAACGTTATCAAACATGGGGCACATTAACTGAAGGGGGTATTATGCCAGAGCCATCAGATCAAGATTTGAGCATTGGTAGGGCGCAAACGATGAGGACACTAGCGAAGCTGAGAAAGCGTCTGATAATAAACAGCTCAGATTGTTTAAGTGGTGAGTCTGCTGAGCTATATGAGCACATTGAGAAAACACTTTTGACGGTATTAGGTGAGCACTATGGGCGCAAAGCGAAAGAACACAGAGGATAGACTAGAGCTAATACTCAGCAACTTGCGTGAAGGTATGAGCAGACAAGCAGCTTGCACCCAAGCCGGCATAGGCAGAAGCACCCTTTGGCGTTGGTGTGATGAAGATGCAGAGCTTTCACAGCGTGTAGATGAAGCCATTGATTTTAGTGAAGCTGTATTACTCGCAGAGCTAAAAGAATTAGGGCGTGCTAAGCAGGATTGGCGTGCTGCAGCTTGGATATTAGAAAGAAGGTTTCCTGATCGCTATGGCTCAAAACGTGACACTGAGATCACGATTAATAAATCAGATGGATCTGATGTAGTAGTCAGCATGATTGAACAAGCACAGGCTAACATGATCGAGCATGATGATTAATCTTAACCCTTTGCAGCGTGAGATCATAGCACGCATCATGAAACAAGATGAGATCATTAGTGCCAGATGTGGATGGGGCTCTGGCAAAACATCTGCATTAGTATTTGCATTATTGATGGTGAGCAAATGGCGCAGGGGGTGTAGCTCATTGCTCATCACAGATACTAATCAACGCTATAACTCAGTGCTAATGCCTGAAATTAGCAAATGGTTAATTCCTTTGGGATGGGATTATAATCATACATTGAGACAATGGACAGACACACACACCGGCTCAACAGTTTGGTGCAGAAGCTATTTTAGACCTAACACAAGAGAAGCCACACACAACCCACTTGAAGGCCTAAATGTAACAAGTGGTGTGTGCTTTATTGATGAGTGTCAAACATTAAGCGCAGAAGTTGCACACAAAGCTTTGGGGCGTTTAAGGGCAGGGGCTAGTCCTATACTAGTATTAGTGGGCCTGCCTGTTGCTGATGCATGGTGGTGTGCCATGGCTGAGCGTGCTAACTATAACCCATTGTTATTCACTAGCTATGTGAACAAAGCCAATCTATCTGAGCAATGGTTTGAAAGCACACGCCTGCTGCCAGAGGCTGAGCGTGAAGCAATGGTCATGAATAAGCCTGCGCCCCCAACAGGCTTAATCTATTCTGAATTTACACAGAGTCACATCATTGATGGTTGGCAATATGATGAGAGTATGACTGGGCGCATAGCAATAGATTGGGGCTTTAGAAAACCATCTGTTTTAATAATGGCATACGATGAGAGCAGAAAGGCCACTGTGATCTGTCATGAGATAAATCCAAGTGAAGTGACTACTTCACAGCTAGCTAAATTAATATTAGATGTAGCATGGCCTAGGGCACTGAGAGCACAAGCCAATGGGCCTAAGATTTGGCTAGATGATGGGGTAGCAGACAAAGCCGGCAAAGCTCGCAATGATCAGACCGGTGCAAGTGCCTTTAGAGCAATGAGGGGCTTGCCACAAAATGGGGGCATTGGGCTTGCACTACGCAATACTACAGACCCGATTAGAGTTGATGTGCTCAACGGTATACAACGCTTAAAACGTGCTTTTGATAATCAACGCTATCTCATCACAGCTGATGTGTGGCAAGCCGGTGAACGTGCTAGAGGCAACAGCTTACGTAAAGCACTATTAAGTTATGCATGGGATAATAAAGAACAGCCAAAAAAGGATGGCAGGGAAGATCCACTTGATGCGCTTAGATATGATTGCATCATGTTTAATTGGCATGATTTGCGAGTAGATCAACGTGAGTACACACCAAGGGTTAGAGGCTCAGCACAGAGTAATAATAAACGCAAGGTGCAAATAGGGCGCAATTCAGTTAGATCATTTTAACATCTAGCACGCACTCTAGAAAAAGCTAAAGCTCTGGCTCTGCATCGACCGGCAAGCATGATCAGAGCCAGAGCTTTTACCTAGAAAACCACAATAAACAAATTATTGTAAACTTTGTTTACTTTGTATACAAGGCATAATTTAACAAATATTGATAAAGATTTAATCTATGTCTATAATGTGTCGCAACGCCTAACGTTTTAGCAGGGGCACTATGACTACAGAGAAAAACCCAAAGCACATGAGGGCTATGCAGCCACGCCTCGCAACAAGAGGCATAACAGGCACACAGTTAAACAGTGGTGTCATCAGTGGCAAAGAACAAAATCCACAGCTAACCGGCCTTAATTGGGTCAAAGAAGCTGAGGAAATGTTGCGCACTGACCCTATTGTCAGACGTTCATGGCATATGCTAAGACAAACATTACTAAGTGCCTCATGGCGTTTTGAGTCTGGCATTGAAGGTGATGCAGTGTCTGATGAATTAGCTCGCTTTGCTAATGAGGCTTATGGCTTTGATGGGCATAGCGGGCAGATGACAGTAAGCTTTGAAGATCAGCTTGCATATCTATTTGAGTTTGTGCCGTTGGGTTATAGATACGCAGAGGAGATTTACAAAGTCGGGCCAGATGTGGATGGCAACATTAAAGTGTGGCTCGATCACTATGCAGATCGTGAGCCATCTGCTCATCAGAAATGGCTTAGCAGAGACAACCAAAAGCTTGATGGAGTTATGCAGAACCTTGTGGGCAGTTCACACCCACCTGAGCCTATACCTTCACACAAACTATTATTGCTAACACTAAACAAAACAGGGTCGAACTTTGAAGGGGTGGGGATGCTTAGACCGGTGTGGTTTTGGTGGCGCACCAAACAACGCACAAGCAATTTGATGTGTGTAGGTTTGGATAGATGGGCAGTGCCTACACCCAAAGTTGTAGTAGACAGGTCACAAGCTGAAATGATGGGCTTAACTGATGCAGATGTAAACGCCATGATTGATGAAGCAGAAGGGCAGGCACAAGCCTTTTTAGCTACTGAACAAAGCTATTTAGTTGAGAGCAGTGTCGTTAAATTTGAGAGCTATGAGACAAGCCCATATCTGTATAGTCAAGGGCCGCTTGATATTATTAAGTTGTGTGACTCCCAAATTGCGTCTGCTTTCTTGGCACAGTTTGCAGACCTAGGCAACACCGAAACAGGGGCACGCTCAGTGGGTGAAATACACCTAAGTATATTTAGACGTGCTGCTATTAATCTATGTGACATTGTGGCCTCTGCTATTAGTGGAGTTGATCGCAGAGGGGGTGGCACAATTGGCAGGCTCATCAGATGGAACTACGGTTGTATTGATCCAAGCAAGTTGCCAAAATTAACACACACCGGCCTTGATACTGATGATCTAGCTGAGAGCATGGGGATGCTGCCACAGCTTGTGCAAGCCGGCATACTAACACCGGATGATGATCTAGAGCGTGCTATCAGGCAGAGGTTAGGCGCAGGTGATTTACCAGAAGAGGCGCAACGCTCAGCAATAGAGCGCACAGCTACAGGCAAGGGTGGCCTTTCATCATTTGCTGAGAGACTGATAAAAGGCAGGCGCAATGAGTAACAAAATTAAAAGGGTGAAGCTCACACCACAAAAATACAAACACATTAATTTCACACCACCAAAAGCAGCACAGCAAGCTGCTAAGCGTGCGCTAAAAGTGCGTGCAACAAAACCACCTTCACAGCGTGCTATGACCCCCACAGGGCTTGCTCGTGCACGTGACTTGATCAATGCAAAATCATTAAGCCCTGAGACAGTGCGCAGAATGTTAGCTTATTTTACTAGGCACGAAGTAGATAAAAAAGGCTCAACATGGGCAACAAAGGGCAAGGGGTGGCAAGCTTGGCATGGATGGGGCGGTGATGCCGGTTTTAAATGGGCACAAAAGGTAGTTAAGCAAATGAACTCTGCAGACAATAAAACACAAGCACTTAGAGCATATGGTGAAGCTCTGCAACTGGCAGAGTCTGTGCCGGCTTATGACGTGCCTGATGGGTTAACCATTGGCAAACCATTTAAGACATTAGCACTAGGACAAGTGTCATCTAGAATGAATGGTGATGCAATTGGGCAGGCTATTGATAATGAGCTACTCACTGAGATGCTCAGGGTTTATAATGAACGCAAAAATGCAGACCCTGTGATCATAGATTGGCAACACGCCACAAGCCCATTCAACAACGGTGCACCTGCACCACCTGAGTCTGGCAATGCTTTGGGGCTCATCATAGATTTAGATCTCAGAGATGATGGCTTATATGCTACCCCTGCATATAATGAGCGTGGCCTTGAAGTTGTAAAAAATGCAGGCGGTGTGCTTTGGTCATCACCTGAGTTTATTGCCGGTGATGTGTTCACACGAGATGGTGGCACACCGGTGGGCACAGCCCAACTATTAGCAATTACTTTAACCCCACGCCCTGCGCAGTCTAATGATAAAATTAGCAGGGTTATCCTAAACGAAAGGCTATCTATGATTGATAATCTAGATAACATGTCTGCTGAGGATATGCGCTCTATGCTCATCGCTAAAGATGAAATTGTGCGTGAACTTGAAGACAAGATCAAGGAAATGCAAGCAGATGCAGAGGCTCAATTAACAGAGTCTAAAGCAGATGATGATGCAGAGAAACTAACAGAACCAGAAGCTGATGAAGATGCAGAAGTTGATGCATCTCTTAAAGAAGCTGATGATGATAAAAAGAGCTATAATATGAGTGAGTCTAATATCATGTTATCAGAAGTGACTGCACTACGTGAAGCTAACACGCAACTATCAAAACGCTTAGAAGCTATTGAAAGTGAAAAGCGTGCAGTTGAGATGCGTGAGGCGGTGGGCTCACTACTGCGTGAGGGTCGTATTGCACCGGCCGAAAAGGCTTTTGCTAATAAAGCTTTTGAGCTTAAAGAATTACAGCCTGAGTTCTGGCAGATGTTCTCAGAAAGACCTGCAAACACTGCAGTGCCACTGCAACAGATAGGGCATGGGGCATCAGGTGCTGAGATCACTAAACAAGCACTTGATACACGTATTAAAGAGACTGCCAAAGAAAAAAGCATCAGCTATTCTGAGGCCTTAAATTATGTTCAACAAAATCATTCTGATTTCTACAATAAAGCTATGGGGGTTTAATCATGGCTGATAATAATATCATTGTTTCATTTATTGCAGATGGTGCTATCACTGAATTTGCACTAGTCTCAGTTACCGCTGCAGGCAAGATCTCAGTTACAACTGCAGGCACAGACACTAGATGTGTAGGTGTTGCGCAACGTGCTTGTGCATCTGGTGACTCTGTAGAGGTGCTTGTGTCTGGGCTCACACGTGTGATTGCTGGTGCAACTATTGCAAACTCAATCTCATTAGTAATGGCTACTGCAGCAGGCAAAGTAACACCCCACACAGGGTCTACAAAATACAGCATTGGGCAAGTCATCCCAAATATTAATCAAGTAAGCTCAGTGGCGAATGATCAAATTCTGATCAACTTCACAGGCCCACAGAATCTAATTCCATAGGAGATAAACAATGGCATCATCTTATAGTAATTTGCATCCTGTTGATCAGATCTTAACTAGCCTCATTGCCGAAGCTATCCCAAGTGACGATCAATTAATTGCAGACAAAGTGTTAGAAAATATCACTATCCCTGAGCGCAGTGGCACTCTATTGCTAGAGCAAACACGCAACTTTATGGGTGCAGCAGCAGGCCTAGATCTAGAGCGTGCAGCAGGCTCATCACGTGCAATGATCGGCTCTTTTGATCGTAGCTCACAAACATTCAAAGCTCTGATCTATAGCGCATCTGATAGTATCGCTATGGAAGATATTTTTGATTCACAATATGCAGGTAGTGAAGAGGCACGCATTGCACGCAAAGTTGCACGTGTGCTTAAACTTGATCGTGAAAAGCGTTGTGCAGATGTGTTATTTGATGACACTACATTCACCACGTCTGCAGCAGCTGCAGGCTTTGGCACTGCCGGTGCAGAGCCTCTGTCTGAATTGTTTGATCTGAAAGACACAGTATTTGCAGCAGCACATGGCATCAACCCAGACACACTTATCTTAGGGCGTGATTGTTTTAGAGCACTTGCTAAGAATCCTGAGGTTCGTGGGTATGTTGGTGACTCATCACAAAACGGTGCATTTAGTTCAGGTAATCAGATCTTGAATGACGGTGCTGTAATTGCAGTGCTCAGAGATGTTTTGGGTATCCCTAACATTCATGTGGGGCAAGCACGCAGGGAAACTGCAGTTGCCGGTGCAACAAGCTCAGAAGCATACATCTGGGCCGGCACTAAGTGTTTCATGGGCATCTTACGTGGCTCTGATGCAGTAGTCCAAAAATCAGGTAATGTGAAAGGAATGCCTGTGGCAGCACTTAATCTACAATTCTCTGACATGGTCGCAGGCCAATATGACGCACTCGACCAGACTAGACGTTATGTATGGGGTGAAGAAGTAAACAGTTTTCATACTGTTGATTCAACCTTAGGCCACGTCTTAACAGGCTGTTAAAGTGTATGCGTTGTCAGTGTAGCCATACATTATTAAATGAGTCTGATGCAGACGTGCGTGCAGTTAATGATTTAACTAAGCAAGCAAAAGAGGCATCTGGCGTGATGGCTACATTGATCAAAGCTAGACGTGATCAGCTAAAAGCTGAAATCACAGCAGAAAAAGATTTTGAAAAAGCAATGAGTAAAAGCACTAAAGCTTTACTCGATACAATAGAGCAGGCAGTTGCAGAAGCAGGCCCAGATATATTGTTAAACGCATCAGATGAGCAACTGTTAGAGCTACTCATAAAAGGTGGCCTTGGTGTTGCTATTGATGACTTTATAACTCAGCAATCTAAAATTAGATCGAGCATAAGTAAAACACTCACAGCTGTTGAGCCCACGTTTAGCTTAGATAGTCTCACGTCTGAGATTGATGCACTTAGTGCACAGAATATAGAAACCATTTTTGAAGGCATAATTGTGCCATCAGTGAAACAAAACATCAGAGAGAGTTTGCTAGATTTAGAAGTAGCAGTACCATTGGCTACTGTGATGAGCAATCTGCAGACTACAATGAAAAGGGCAGAGAGTGGGCAACTCACAAAGATCAAGACTAAGATTTCACAATACGGCAGGGGCATCACAGCTATAGCTGCAGAAGTTGCAGGGCTAGATCATTATTTATACACCGGCCCAAAAGATGGCATCACACGTGATTTCTGCAGAGATCTAGTTAATAAAGTAGTAACTGAAAAGCAGATGAGCAAGCTAAACAATAAGCAAGGGTTGAGCGTTAAAACATCAGGCGGGGGCTATAACTGCAGACATTCGTGGTCACCTGTCACAGAGTCATTCATAGAAGCTGCAAAGCTTACTAGAGCTAAATCAAGTGACATAAGCAAAGCAAATGGAGATGCATAGCAATGCGTAAAACAATCACATCACTAGCACACAGATTTATCTGGTCACCACAGACACCGATTACAGGCACACCTGCGCTTAGTATTGCTAGCCCAATTGCTGTGAGTGAAAACCTTACTCGATTCACTAATGATTTAACAATCACAGCTATAGCATCTGACAGACGCACACTGACATTAAGCACAGCGCCTGCAAACTATTATAGAGAGCAGCAAGCAGGCTTTGTGCTTACTGCACATGATACACATTACTCAGTGCGAGTGGTGCGCCTAGGTGGCACACAAGCACTACTTGCAGAGCCGTTGCCACGTGAGATTGATTTATCTTCCAATGCTACACTACATCTGCCCACAAGCTTTGTAGATATAGCGGCCGGTGTATTGACTACATCAGGTTATTATACATGGGCTGTAGATTACACCCAATTATACATGGGGCAACTGCACAAAGATAAAGGCCTGTTGAAGGTCACACCCAGACCATTTAACACAGGGCTCACACACACTGAGCTTGTTGCATTGTTTGCTAATTTGGCTGACATGATACCTAGACGACAAGCTGATTTTAGTCAGCAAATAGAGTCAAGTTTAGAAGAGTTGACTTTAGCAATTAGGGCTCATCTAAACAGTGATCATATCACAGAAGACGAAGTGTTTAATCCTGAGTCATTTAAGCTAGCACACGCTTATTGTGCAGCAGCTATCATCTATGAGCAGGCTTTACAGTTTGATCACGCAGAGGCTATGCGCACAAGATGTGCAGAGCTATTAGATCGAGCATTGCAGAGCATTGCATTAGACCTAGATGGAGATGGGGTAGTAGATGATGGTGAGGAAAGCTTGCAGAGAAGTGGGGGCAGTGACACAGATTTTAGGGCATCTTGGAAAGGCTACACTAAAAAGGATAATGATCTAACATTCACACCTGCCAGAGGGATGAGACACTAATGTCTGCTAAGATTGCCATCAATGTCCCTAGGACAATTTGGTCTGCACAAGACACAATGAAGCTTGCACAAAACACGCTTGCTTCTATTAAGTTGCGCACAAGCAGGGGCATAGATGCCAATGGTAAAGGGTTTAAGAAGTACAGTAAAAAAGCTTTGTATGTTTCTAAACGTGGTGCACGCTTATCACCTAAGGGGGGCAGGCCTTCACGCACCGGTAAGTCAGTTTATTATGCCGGTGGTTATGAACAATACAAGCGTGATAGTAAAAAGGTTGATGATGATGTTCTAGTAGATCTGGTGTTGAGTGGTCAGTTAATGAATAATCTTATTGTCACTGATGCCACTGCTACTGAGTTTAAAATAGGACTTACAAAGCACGTATCAAGCTATGGTTATCATGTAAATGAGAAGCGTGAATTCTTAGGTTTATCACCGGATGATGTGAAGATTTTGACTGAGTCTGTTAATATTGAGATTAGAAAAAAGCTAGGATTACACAAATGAGTCAAGGCACATTCTCAGCACTCAAATATTTAGAGAACTCAATAGAGAGCATCACACCCAAATCAGATGCACATCATGGTTTTGTAGCGACTAATAGAGGTGATGGCTACACTGCAGCACTTGAAGACAGACCAAACTCTAACCGATATTTTGAGCTAGAGCTTGAAGGGTTAGCACAAGATGACGGTCAAGCAGGGCTCAGTGGGCGCAAGCGCATCAGGGTTAATTGTCGAGTGCGCTATGATATCCCACAAGACCAAGGCTATATTAAGCGCATGATTAATGAAGACACAAGCTCATTAATCAACACACTAAAAGGGCCAAACTATGACACTGTAAACACAGGCATAGTCTCACTAATCCCACTAACACCCCTGCTAGAATCTGTGCTAGATGCACAGGGTGATACATTCGCATTTATGTTATCTCTAGCTTTTGACTTGTTATATTTGGAGGCATAAAATGACAGTTACACACAGATCACTATCAGTCGCTTTAGAAGGGCTTGCAGACTTTGGCTCACTTGGCACAGATGGCATCCCATCAGCAAGCGGCTTGTTGTTTGATTCTATCCCTTGCGAGCGTGACCCCATCATCATCAGTGGTGAACCGGTCATCAGTGAACGCAATGATGCAAGGGATGGCCCATACTTTGTGCCACCAGAGAATGACACAGTGTTTAATAGCTCTGGCAATAGAGTGCACAGACGCACAGGTCAGATCACAGTACGTGTTGATCTTACAACCATTGGCAGCACCCCTGCTGACTATAGTGCAAATTATTTAGGCTATTTACTGGGCGCAGGTTTCTTAACACAAGTTCCTTCGCCTAACGCTAAAATAGATACTCCATCTGCTAAAACATCAGTAAATCAATACACACCATCTGCTGCTTATGCAGAAGCAGACACAGGCACATTGTTAAGCACAACGATTGCAGGGCGTGCAGAGTATAGCGCAGTGACTGACAGTGATCTTGCCGGTGATGTGACTATCTCACCTGCATTTAGCTCAACATCATTTACAGACGTGCAAGGCCTGCAGACTTGGTATGTGCCAAGCCGTACAGCATCTGGCACATATACACGCTCATTAGCTTTTAGGGTTGATGGTGTGAATTTTAGGACTTTTGCTTTTGGCTGTGTGCTTGAAAGTGTCAGCATCAGTCTAGACAATGGCAGACTGATGGGTGATTTTGTTTATAACTCAGCATATATCACTGATGATCATGATAATGCAGTAGGCCCAATTGAGCCGAGCTACAACGCAGGCAATGCACCATTTTTCAGAGGCTCATATGTAGTCATTAGTGATGGCTCACCTGCAAGCTTAACAAATGGCACAGCGGGTGAAACACAAGGGCGCATTGCTTTAGATGTTGAAGACTTCTCATTAACAGTAACTAACACTCTCACACCGTTGGGTCATTCAAATAGCATTTTAGCTATGAGTGGGATGGATATATCAGATGTAAATGTTGAGCTTAGTTTAACATTGAGCACTGTAAACACTGCTATCAAAAATGACTTTTTAAATCGAGTAGTGAGACAGGTGCTTGTAGGCACAGGACCGGTGGGCAATGGCCTTGGCTGTGCCATCATGTTGCCTGCTGCTATGCTAAATAATGACCCCAACATTTATGATGTTGCAGGAAATGATATTGTGCGCCAGACTCTCACATATAGTCAAAGCAGGTATGCAGGTGATTTCTCAGGTGTTGATGCATATGAAAGCAATGCCGGCTGCTCACCATTTAAACTAGGGTTAGGTGTATAAAATGGCGTTATCGTTTGTCACAAGTGCAAATATATCAGTAAACGTAGTAGCTACGTGTGATGCATCTGTAGAGTGTACAGACGCAGAAAAGTCAGCTTATCTGTCGAGTGGTGATCTAGATGATTTAAGCTTTGTGGGTGATGAGGCTACCACATTTACACTTAAAGCACTAAGCCCATCTGACAGAGAAGATGCAGAGCAGAGGGCCGGTGCGTATAAGCGCAGTGAGCTTGGCAGATTATTGTGGACAGAAGCACCATTAGACAAGCATGAGCGTGCAAGATGGCATCATGAGCTAACAGATGATGAGCGTGAGGCAATGAGTGATTATCAAGCTTATTTAGAGCGTGTATATATTGAGATGCTTAATAGTTCATTAACACATATTGACGGCAAGCCTGCTGATGCAGATCAAGTGCAATTGATCAGACCTGATGCACAACGTGCTTTAACTATCTCAGAATTAGTGGTGCACATACAACGCATTAGTCTGCTTGGTACTGAGGGAAAATTGCACTAGCCTCAGCTATATGGCTCAACCATAGCGGGGGCAGATCATGGGCCTGTGAACAATGCAGAACTAAAAAAGGTTTACGTGCACTTAGGGGCAATTGTGGGGGCGTGTTCAAGCAAGGCTTGCCACAAGCTGAGCAAGATGAGTCAGGCCTTTTCATGATGGGCTATAGAGTAGCACCAGACAGTGGTGATAGTTATTCAGACTATAAAATACGTTCATGCCCTGTAGCAGGTGCAAACAGAATGGCATCATTAGTGCAAGCATATCAAAGGCACAAGGCCGGTTTACTACCAATTAGCCAAAGCTACCCCACTCCATCCTGTGCGCTTATTGAAGCAATAGAGATATTGCACTATAATGCCGAAGAGTCACAGTATAGAACTAATCAGCAAATGATGAGAGAAGCACAAAATGTCAAATCAAGTAGAAATTGATGTAGTTCTATCTGGTGCAGAGGAAGCAAGCAGGGGGCTCAATGGCATTGGTGAAACTGCAGGTCAGATGGCTGAGCGGTTTAGTGATGAGAATGGCAAACTAGGTGAGGGCTTAGGTGAGTTAGCAGGCAATGTTGAAGGGCTTGTGGGCTCATTTAAAGAATTTGGGCAAGTAGCTACAACGGTGGGTAAGGGTAGCAAGATGAGCTTTATGGCTTTAGTGCCGGCCATTGGTGCAGTGGTGGGCGCAGGCTTTGCACTATATGAAACGTACTTAAACATCTCAGGGGCAGCAGAAGATGCAGAGAAAACTACTGAGGCCATGGCAGCAGCAGCATCTGATCTAGAAAGCAAGCTTGAAGCATTAGCAGAAAAAGGTGTCATCCCTGCAACAGAGGCACTTGATGATTTTATTAGATCTAACATCAAAGCACAGTTTTCAAAAGAAATGCTTCAAACTGCAGTAGAAAAGTTACGTGATGAGTTTGAAGACTTACATGATGCAGAGCAAGCAGTCGAAGCTGCTAGAGAAGGTCAAGAGAGTTTTGTTGATGTTTTGCGTGCCTCAGTGGCTGGTGTTAGTGCACTCAAAGTAGCACAGGATGATCTAGCAGATGCAACCAAAGCCTATGATAAAAAGCTTGATAGTCTGCAAAAGCTACACGCAAAGCACTTACCCAAGCTTGATGAGTCTGCTAAAAAAGAGAAAGCTCTAGAAGAGCAAAGTGCAGAGTCTACACTTGGCAGAATACGTGAGGCCATTGCTTTAGAGAACACATTAGAATTGCGCAAAGCTGAGATTAATCTTGTAGGCACAAAACTAAAAGTTCGACAGATCGAGATCAATGCTAACAAAGAAGCCAATCTGATCAAAGCTAAAGCTAATGAAGAGGATGCAAAAGCATTAACTTTACAAGAGGAAAATCTTAAAAAGCAGATTGCAAAATTCAATCAACTAGATCAATTAGATGCTCTAAGAGAAGTGCAGATAAAGCGTGCAAGAGATGCTGACAATAAATCATCTAAGCGTGCCATTAAGCAAGTAGACACAAGGCGCATCAGAGAGCTAGCTATTGAGAGACAAAAGCAGGCAGACCTTAAAAAGCTAAGACAATTAGAATTGCAAAGAATGGCTTTTGATGGTGCTTCTGCATTGAAGCTAGCGTCTGAGCGTTATGATGATGAACTAAAAGCAGCCGGTGAAAATGAAACAAGTAAGCTTGTAGCATATAAGCGATTTACTCTAGAAATGTCACGCATACAAAAAGCAGAGAGTGACAAAGCAGACGCTGAAAAGCAAAGACAAAAAGCACTTGATGATGAGCTTGCTAAGCATAAGAAAGTGCTAGCACTTGACACACTGCAATTTAATCTAGAGATGCAAACTAGAGAAGCAAGCTTAGTTGATGAGTTGCCATTGTTCGGTGATCTATCATTAATGCAATCTGAGACTGAGCAACGCTTGCAATTGTTAACAGTGCGCTATGATCAAGAGAGAGCATTAAACGCACAGACCCAGAAAGAAATCACAGAGCTAGACAGACGTGAGGCTATTGAGAGAACACGCATCAATCAAGAATCTACACGTGCCATGATCGACCAAATAGGAGAGTTTAGCGCACAATATGCAGGGGGTTTGGCAGAAGCTGCATACGCTTCACTTTTGTTCGGTGACTCATTTAGTGAGTCAGTGGGTGATGTGTTAATTGCACTTGGTAAACAAGCATCTGTTGAAGCATTGATGCAATTTGCGAAAGGCACAGCGGCTCTATTTACAGAGCCACAATTGGCAGGCAATCACTTTGCAGCCGGTGGGATGTTTCTAGCTGCTGCAGGGGTGGCAGGCATTACAGGTAAAAGCTTGGGAGGTGGCGGGGGCGCATCAGGTGCAGGGGCTAGCCCATCTGGTGCACCAAGTGTTGCACCCATGCCACAACGTGAACAAGCAGAACAAGCACCCATGGTATTTAATATTAACTTTGGGGGGGCTGTGATCTATGACACTAAGCAATCTGCTGAGCAAGCTTTTGCAGACCGTATCACATCACTACAGAACACACGCAGGCGCGGTGGGGCTAGGAGATTTTAAATGTTGAAAACGTTTCACGTGAAACATATAGAGGTGATCTATGCCACTGAATAACCCTGCACCTAATTTTGCACTTTTGACTGCGTGGGATATGAGAAGTCTAAGCGGTTTAACACTATATACACGCAACAGTAATAGCATTGTGATGCCTACATTTTCAGCAGGTGAGGGTGTGTATGATGATGTGTTATTTTTTCTAAATGGACGCATTAGCTCTGGCACTGTGTATGCTACAGGGCAACTGTTAACGTCTGCATCATTCGGCTCAGCATCATCATGGGCCATGTCTATTGACTCAACAGACCATGTGCAAATTATTAGTGATACTGCGTTTACAGTCACAAGCACAGGCACTACAGATAGTCTAGGCTTTGGTGCATCTACTGTTGCATCAGTCACAGTGGGTAGTGATCAAGTGGCTACTGCACCCAATCAATGGACAAGGGGTTTAGTTAATCTATCAGATATAAGTTATCGCATTGATGAGGCAGTGGGCGTGCGCACGTTTAACACACCTGCAATAGGTGCAGACATACAAGATGTGAGTGTGTTTATGAGAGCAGCCGGCTCATCAGATGTAGATGATTTTGGGCTCACATCCCTGCAGTCGATTGATAACACAGCAG
>Ga0115556_1000593_pt1 | contig 24089 bp, 30 predicted proteins | sample COGITO_mtgs_1104_5_FD_87282 | JGI IMG/M metagenome (GOLD analysis project Ga0115556, IMG submission 87282) | Pelagic marine microbial communities from North Sea - COGITO_mtgs_110414 | ecosystem: Environmental > Aquatic > Marine > Epipelagic | place: Germany:Helgoland, sampling site Kabeltonne... | reverse complement strand
ACACTCTCGGCCTTATCCTTTTTTCCTGCGGCTCGGGGTGCTGCCGCAAGATCCCTCTAAGTTCCGTCTTCCCCCACCCTTCCCCCCCCCCCTGGCCCGCTATCGATTCCCCCGCACACAAAAGACCCCGACAAAACGACACCTTTCCAATCGGTTGTAAAAGATGTTGGAGTACGACAACACGGCGTTCTACTACTTCCTGCTGTCCGTGTTGACGTTCTACCTGGTTCCGTCGTACGTCGCCATCCTGCGGTCGGTGGCCGGCTGCCTAGGGGGGAAGGCGGAGAATGTCGGGAGGACCGAGAAGGAGAAACTCAAGGCTAGGAAGGTGAGACGAGACGGCCGTTTGTATCGTGAAAGAAAACGCACCGGAACGGAGAGAGAGATTGAGAAAAACACACGCACGCACGGCATACGGCTCGCGCTCGGCGAGCAGCGAAAAGTCTTTCCTTTCCCCTGCCAGGGGCCTGTGCCCATGGGGTCTGTATTCTGTATCCACCCTCTCACTCCCCCTTTCCCTTTCACTCCCCCTTTTCTTTTCCTTTTTTTGTGTCTGTGACTGTGTCTGTGACTGTGACTGTGTCTGTGTCTGTGTCTGTGTCTGTGCCTGTGTCTCCCCTCTCCATTTCTGCCTCTCCATTTCCGCCTCTCCATCTCATCTGTATTTCCACCTCTCTACCATTTCATTTCCACCTCTCTACCATTTCATTTCCACCCCTCCGCCCCGCCCCGCCCCGCCCCTTCCCACCCCCAGCTTGCCCAATCTAAGAGCGGCTTGAAGAGTATTATGACCCGCGGATTCATCATCAACCTGGTGTTGACCTTTTTCGCTACGTTACTCCTCATTTACATAATCTACAACGTCTCGCAGTCATCGGAGATCGCCAGTTTCGACCCCTTTTCGATCTTGGGTATCGACCACAACGCAGACAAGACCCAGATCAAGAAAGCCTACCGCGCAAAGTCCCTCCGCTACCACCCCGACAAGAACCCCGACAACCCCTCGGCGGAGGCCATGTTCATGATGATTGCCAAGGCGTACGAGGCCCTCACCGACGAGGAGAGCAAGGCCAACTGGGAGAAGTACGGGAACCCCGACGGGAAGCAGTCGCTGGAGGTCTCCATCGGCCTCCCGACGTTCCTCCTCGACAGCGCCAACAGGCAGTACGTGTTGATCTTCTACGTGGTGGTGATGGTAATTTTAATTCCGGCGTCAGTCTGGACATACCACCAAAACTCCTCCAAGTATGGGGAGCTCGGCGTGCTGTACAAGACCTGGAGCTGGCTCCACTCCTCCATGAACAGCGGGCAGGTGGCGCTCAAGTTCTTCCCCGAGATTTTGGGGGGCTGCGCGGAGTTCCGCGACTTGATGCCCCAGGGGGACTCAAAGGGTGTCAACGAGATAAAAGACCTCATGAAGAAGCTCAAGGGCGAGATGATGAAGCCTCGCTTCCAGCACCTCGGCGTGTTGAAGGGGAACCTGCTCCTCCACGCGCACCTCTGCCGTGAGAGTCTCCCCGACCACCTGCAGAAGGACCTGGACTTCATCCTGAACGCCTCCCCGAGGCTGGTGGACGCCATGATTGAGGTCAACAAGCAGCAGCAGAACCTCGACACCATCGTCAAGATCATCGAGTTCAACCAGTACCTCACGCAGGGGATGTGGATCAAGGACTCCACGCTGCTGCAGCTGCCGCACTTCACGGACGAGGAGGTCAAGCACTCGTCGCAGGGGAAGGGCGCCAACGTGGCCAAGACTTTGAACAAGTACAGGGAGATCAAGGACGAGGACAAGAAGGGCATGGCCAACTTCACCGAGCAGCAGAGGAAGGACGTCCTTACCACCTGCGAGCTGATCCCCAACGTCACCGCGACCGTGAGCGCCTTTGTCGATGACGACGTCGACCAGAAGATCTACGAGAGCGACCTCATCACCATCAAGGTTACTCTCGACAGGGCCAACCTGCCCGAGGGGGGTAAGGCCGGGCCCGTACATGCTCCTCTTTTCCCCACCCAAAAGAGGGAGGCGTGGTGGATCATCCTCGCTACCTCCCAGGACAAGATCGTCTTCTGTGAGAAGGTCGCCAACCCCGACAAAACATTCGACCACGAATTCAAGCTTGGGGCCCCCCCCCTGGAAAGTACTCTATGAACCTCTACATCAAGAGCAACGACTACGTGGACCTCGACAGCAAGCACTCCATCGCCTTCGAGACGCTGAGCTCGGACCTCCTCCCGCAGGTCAAGCCTCACCAGGACGATGTCGACCTCGACGATGAGCCGACGCTGTTCGAGGAGATCATGAACAGCCGTAATCTCGACGAGGACACGGACAGCGACGAGGAGGAGGACGACAACGACGACGAGGGCAAGGGTAAGGGTAAGGGTAAGGGAGAGGGCGACCAGGACAAGAAAGCGACCAACGGGAGCCCCAGGAAGGCCATCGCCAAGAAGAAGGTCGTCAGGGACGATAGCGACAGCGATAGCGACAGCGACAGTGACAGCGACAGCGACAGCGACAGCGACAGTGATGGTACACCGGACTTGGCATCGGAGACGAAGAAAGAGCAATGAACATGATGGAGAAGGAAAAAAACGTGAGAACACTAATGTAATATTAGGGCTTTTTAACACCCCACAATGCACAATACACAATACACAACAATACAATTTCGCTTTTCGCTTTAAAAAAAACAATTCTTACAAAAAAAACCTACATACTCGACGCTCGACGGCGAGGCCGCTTAGACCCTCGCCTTCTGAAACGCGAGTCCCCTCTCGTTGAGTTCCCGCTCGTATTTCAATTCCTCGGCAGCATGGTAGTCCTTCAGCTTGGCACGGCGACGCGTCTTCAGCTCAAAGTTAAGGTGCGTTAGCTCTTCTTGGGCGTTAGCAGCGTCCTGGGGGGAAGCAGAGGGTAGGGGAGAGTGTTAATTTGTAAACGATAGCAGTGCAGCCGCGTCAGGGATCATTGGATATAGGAACCTTTGTACACCCTCGCTACAACTGACAAACAGCTTCCCCGGAGGAGTTGCGTCACAGGGTCGTTTGGAAGTGCGTCCCGTCATGCATTTCCCGTTAAAAATAACTTACCCTCTTCAACTTCTCCCTAAGATTCCCCTTGTTCCCTCCCTCGGCCCATGTGGTGTTCGCCTTGATCTTCTCAAGCTCCTGTACATACTCGCTGGCCCTTCGGAGCTCTTCCGAACGGAGCATGAACTTATCCACATTAGCGCCGGGGCGCGGCTTTGCGGACTTTGTCATGAGTGGTGGTGGTACCCAGTTATGAGTGGTGGTGGTGGTTACCGTTTTTTTTGTTTAGTGTTGTTAGTGAAGTGAGGGGAGGGACAAACTTTAACTCCGAAAAAACTGAAAATGGGGCTCTCTCTCCCAAAGCCAGACACGATCAGATTGAATCTATATAATCTATATTTCAATCCACCGCAACTACTGCTCTCTCGCCAAACAAACAATCCAGTCCTTTCCTCGTCGATGAGGCCGCTGATGACGACGATGAATCCTCTTCTCGTACTGATCCTCTCAATGCCGGCCCGTGGCCTCCTCCTCACACTCCGCCCATCATTTTCATCGCGCTCGTTCGTGTCGGAAACAGCAACAGCTACGTTCTCGTCGTCGTCGTCGTCGTCGTCGTCCGGAAACCCTTTCCCGTCCCCTGAAGCTATCCGTAAGGCTCCATTCATGAGCCAGGTGAAGCTTGGGGGGAGAGTCATTCCTTTGCTCAACACCCCCGCCCCGCCCGGGGTGGAAGAGACACTGAACGCTATGATGTCTTCGAGCGATGGCATCAGGGGCTTCTTCGTGGCGTTTTTGACTGGGCCTGAGCCTCCTCTTCCGGTCCCCCCCGTGCTGTCGGTGGCAATGATGAATGTTGATGACCCGAACGATCTCATTGACCTGTCGATAATGAACGTGGTGATGCCTACGGCGATGTCAGCGACGTACAGAGCCGCCGCCAAGGAGGGGGGGGAGACGGACGCCATGGAGGGGAGCAACACTTCCATGGCCAAGACTTCTGAGGTTACTGCGGAGAAGGGGATGCTGGTGCTTGAGGAGCTGATGAGGTTTGCAGAGGGAGACCCGAGGTTCGGCAGGGTTGTCGATCAGGTCTCCAAGGTGTTGAGGGTCGCGGAAGGGGGGGATGACGAATTCTGGACTGCCTTCTTTGAGAAGTGGGGCTATGAGGAGCCGCAGAGGAGGGCGATTCGGGAATGTATAAAGGCTATCAAAACCTAACCTCAAAGCATGTCACTTGGAGAACAAATGCATGCAATTTATACTTCGCGGCTCCCTCGCCCCAGCACATTCCCCAAACCTCTACTCCTGCTGCCAGCATTAGGGCAGCCCATGATTCTATGAATTAGTGAAATGGGAAAAGTAGAAATTCACAAAACTTGGAATAAAGGAGGACTTTTCGAACGAAATAAAATAAGTTAAGGTCACACAAAACAAATCATCGTTTCGTTTACGTACAATATGTATTAGCGAAGTCACCTGGCATTCAGGGGCTAACGAGCCTTGCAAAAAGTAAATTTTCTTTCTCCGCCATAATTTTTGTTTTGGCCACTGGTGGTGAGGGTGGCTTGGGCTCCTCCGAAACTTTCACCGACGCGGTTTTTGACTTGGCCGGCGTTCCCTTGAAGTTCCTGATACGCCGAGATAGATCGTCGTTCTTTCGAAGTGCTCGCTCGAGATCCTTGCTGATGGCAAGTTTCTCCTCGTCCTTCCGTTTGAGCTCCTTGCTCATTTTCTTGATTGTGTTGAGCAACAGTCTATCCCTGACTGACCCAGTGCTCTTCTCGATGGATTGAATGGCGGAGTGTAGAGATGCTGTTCTTCTAGTGCTAGTCATGTCATCCTCGTCATGTTCACCGTCATTAATGTTGTTGGTGCTGCTGTCAGTGTTAACTCCCTTTTTTGTCGGCTCGAATTTGTTTGAAGCGTCATTCACGATATCGTCCAAGTTTATGCAACTGTTGTCATTCTCGCTATCGTTGTCATTCTCTGGCTTATTTGTTTCGGTATCTTTGTTTTGGTTTTCTGGCGCCGGAGAAGGAGAGGTAAATTTGGTATGCATGACCCTCTCGGCAACCTTGACAACCTGGTTAGTTTTGGCATAACGTTTCGCCATTTCTGTGATCTGGTCGTGCAAACGGTTCTTCTCTTTGACAAGTAGGTTGATGTGATTATCCTTGTCATCCTTTAGCTTTAGATACATTTTCGCGGTCTGTATGGATTTGCCAGCAGACGGTAAGAGCAGCATTGGGAAAAAGGTGGGTGGGGTGTGGTGTCAGTAAGAAATGAAGAATTGAGAGCGGGTATTAGCCTCACGTGCGATCACCGCGACTTACCTTCTGCGAGTCCTCCAAACTCTGCATGAGCTTCTTATTATTAATTGTCAACCTCTGAACCTTCAACTCGAGGTCAGTGTTCTTCTCGTTCCTCTTGCCCATTTCTCCCTCCAAGAGTTTTTTCATGCTGGAATTGTTCTCGATGACATTGCCCAAGCTGGCCACCTGTGTGAAAGAGGAGGGGGTTGGGTTGGTTGAGGGAAAATCGCATAAACACTTCGATCAGAGTCACGTCATTGACTTTATTCGACTCAAGCAGCCCCGTAGGGGTGATGTCTGTCCTGCCCTGCCAACTTACCTGTGCCTCTGCACTGATCAACCTTCCCTTCAGCTTTTCGTTTTCAACTGCGGCATCCATGTGCATGCCTCGGAGCTGGTCGTTCTCCTGTTGCGCCTCTTCTATTTTGTTCTCAAGCATTATGTCACTACAGCGCATTTTTTCCACATTTCTCATACACCTCTGGTTCATACTAGACAGATCCTCATTAATCATGGAAACGCGATTATTTTCGGTCTCCAGTGCTGTCATTCGCTCGAGATTCTGGGTTGCTTCGAGTCGCTCGGCATGCTGCTTCGCCTGGAGAGCCCTCCAAGAACCACCAAGGGTCACAGGAGATGATGTTGATATAGAAGAGGAGGAGATTTTTAGTTGAGAAGGGCTGTGTTGTGGGACAGCGACTTTTCCGAAGAGTAACATCTTCTTCTTAGGAGACGGAGTGGACGGCATTTACACGGAAATTAAGTTATATTGAGGTGTTAAGGAGCAAGTTTTGTTTGAAAAGGAAATAAATCCCGATTTCTCGAAGTTGGTTGCAGTAGGCACTCCAATCCAAATCATCCTCCCGATCATGGTCTTGGTAGCAATGTGCAAGCAATGTGCAAGGATCGACGGGTAAACGAAGCGTTTAATGAAGATCCTGAGACGTGTTCGAGCGAGGGGAAATTCAAGCGAGGGGAAAGAAAGGAAGATGCCTATGTGGAGCAGGCGCTGAGTGAAGAGTGAATCCAGGGTGCAGGCGGCATCTGACCTGCATGATTTGCGGCACGCCTTAAAAGACGGCCTCGCCAACGTGGGTATCTTATCCGCTGCCTGCATTTCCAAAAACTATAACATAATAAATGTGAAAGTCTTCTGAAACATTAACCATTCACTTCGTTAATCCCTCCTACGATACCAGCGAATGGGAAATCTTTGAAATCTTCATTGTCAATCTCCAACATGTCTTGAACTTTCTCGAGTTCTCCCTTGAGCTCTCTGAGATCATCATCTTCTCCGCTAAGGTCAACTTGCAAACGTGGGAAAAAGGTGTCATCTGATATTCTCATGTAGGGTAGCATTTGAACCAAATGTTGCTTAATGTACTTGTTTGTCATATTTTGCCTGTTCATTTTGACAGAGCTCTCGTTAAGCTGGGAGCATAGGTACAGGATTGGGACCGGACCACCAGGTGCCAGGCGAAGCATCGCAATAGCAGCTTCGTCTTTTTCTACTTTTCCCTTGAAAGGCGTTTTGCCGTTTTCTTGAAGTTTTCTCGCCTCCCTTAGACCTTGCACTTTCTTAACGAAGTCGCTCTTTTCTCGACGAAAACCCATGGGACTTGCAGTTCGCTTCATCTCAATTACAACCTGGACTTCGTTATCAATATGAAGAAGGCAGTCAAACTCTGCTGTCTGGAAATCTTCTGCTCGGCTAAAATTTCCATAGCACGAATGTCTTGAGACACACACGTTTAGCTCACCCAATTTCGCAGACAAGAAATCATCACAGAGCTTCTCGTTGTCTTCTTTTGGGGAGGGGGGAGTGCTAGAGCCAAAGGAATCAACCTTGTCGACAAAGTTGGTGAGTAAGGACTGTAGTCTATCATCTTTTATCCTCAATTCCATTGAATCAAAGAAATCATGCAGAATTCTGCCGATACTAGGTTGCTCCAAATGCGTGACAACACGTCCACGAATTTCAACAACAACCTTGCCCTTCCAAGTGTCATCGAGTTCATAATTAGTGCCGTACTTGGCGTTCACTAACACAGCTATTATGTCGCGCTGGTAATTCTTGTTGTCCTTGTCAAAGCGCTGCTTGTATTCTTTTGCTGACAGTTTCCCAGAGCCTTGTTTCTGCAGTTCTTGCTTGATCTCTTTGTAGGACTTGCCAACAGCCATCTGAAGGAGATGGGCATGCGCATCAGCAATCTTTATTATTTCACTTGTCGAATTCGTCTTTGGAGGCCAATCAAGGAGAGGAAAGTCTGCGCTCGTCGTCAGCTTTGTGATAATTTGCTGCTGAAGACTTGACAAGCCAGATATTCCAAGAACATTTCTTTGGGGTTTATTGTTATTGCTGCTGGTTCCGCTGCTCATCTTCTTTCGCCGAAGCATGATGCAATATACACCAAGAGTGGCCGAAAAAAGAAATTTGTCCATGTTTTAAACTGGACACAAAAATAAATGTGGTACATTAGGTGGTCTCAACCTCGAAACCCAGCCAAGAGCCAAGAAAAAAAGAACTCGATTTATTGTGTCGTTTAATTTGAAGAAGTTGCAATAACTTCCCTCTACATATGGCTGCTCTTGATGTGCTGGTTTCCTCCTTCAAGGCGATGACTCATGTTTTTTTGGTCAGCTTAGTTGGCTTCTTGGCAGCAATTTACTGCCCCAAGTCAACACCACACACACCACTTCTTCCTCCAGAAGCCCTTCGACTTTTCAGCCGTATGTCAATTTCCTGTTTTGCGCCAGCCCTCATTTTGTATTCTACATCCCGTCGACTGGATTCTGGATTATTGTTTGCATCAGCGATTTTAGCCTTCTGGAGCTTGTTCCAGAATATTATCAGCTATAACATAGCGAAATTGTTCCGCCGATTTCACTCTGATGTTGATCTTGCGAAGTGTATCGAAGTTGCAGTAGGCACTCCAAACCAAATCGCCCTCCCGATCATGGTCTTGGTAGCAATGTGCAAGGATCAGCGAGTAAACGAAGCGTTTAATGAAGATCCTGAGACGTGTTCGAGCGAGGCTATGAGCATGCTGTTTGTTTTTGCGACCGGTTTTCATCTCTTTTTTTGGAGCTGGGGATATGTTGTGTTATCGGAGTTGAAACTTGACGATGGTGGCCGTGACGTTCCTGGTGGCAATGAAAATGCTGTCACGATCCTTGGAGTTGAGAAGACTACTACGGTATTCAATAAAGTCGTCAGTGTATTCAAAAAGTCGTTCTTAAATCACCTCATGATAGCAATGGTAAGTGACGAAGTCGGCGCTGCACTCGAGGACGAGGCAACATGGTTATTCGCTCACCTGTTTTTCTTGGTTGAACGCTAATGCTTCCGTCAGTACTTTGGAATATTTATCGCCGTCATCCCCGGTATGCAGGACATTCTCTATAGCGATGAAGGGCTCTTGAGGCCTGTAGGAGATACTATTGAAACGATTAGTACCCCTTGTGTTGCCCTGAATTGCCTGGTCATGGCAGGCTCGTTGGCTCTGACACGAAAAAAGGGAGGAAGAGGGGAGGCCCAAGCGAGTAAGGAATTGGAATTAGTTGGTGTCGTCGTCGACGAGGACAAACAAGTGTTGGCAGATGTAACTACTTCCGTAAATCCTCCACCTATTCAGAGTATTGTGATCCACAGCTTCCTACGGCTCCTATTAATGCCGGCGATTATGAACGCGATACTGTGGGTGACGCTTAGCACCTCGAATATTATTCCTCGAGATAATCATCTACTCCGCCTGATTATCAGTGTAGAGGCAGCCTCCCCCTCAGCGCAGCTAATGATAGTCAGTCTCAACCAGCTGAACAACCAAAAACTTGCGGGACAGCTTGCCTACGTGTACTTTTTTCATTACCTAGCCAGTATAGTCACCATTACAGGATGGGTATCGTTCGCGACTAAATGGATTTACGGCTGATGGTAGACCTAGTTTTTAGTAAGAGTAGAGAACCTTTGTGCAAAGAAGTGCATGCGAGGTTCAAATCTACTTATTTTTTCTTTCTCCTCGAATCCGCTTCCTCCTCCCTCTTCCTCTTCTTGTCAGCCTTATCCGCTTCGTCTGTGTTATCTGCATTTTCTGTCTTGTCCGAATTTTCTGTCTTCTCCCCCTTGCTTGCTTTTGCTTCGCCACCAGCACCCCCGGCCTCGTCCGTATTGGTAGCACTTTTTTTAGCCTTTTCGCTCGCAGAACCCTCGTCACTCTTCTTCTCCCCCAAACTGAACTCCTCCCCGCCGTAGGGCACGTCGCAACCAATCAACTCACTCCTAGCCCCCTCGACACTACAGCTCCCACTAAACCAACGATCCCGCGTAAAATCCATCTTCCTCCTTGTCAGCGGTTTGTCGCCGACTCTAGCATCTAAATATAATTCCCAACCCTTGTACAGATTGCCGTGCGGAGTATCCTCGTGATAAGTATATTCTGTGTGCAAAAGCTGCCGCTGGATCTCCCCAACCAAGAGGTTCCCTCGCTCCACCAAGCTCTCGTACCGCTTCAGTGACGATGAGGGCTCAGTTTCCGTGTCAGCGGCATCCGACGCGGAGGAGGGCTTGCTCCTGTTCCCATTTGTCGCCATTGCCTTGGAGGCGGAACTGGGGTCAGATTGGGACACTTTCGTGGGGGATTTGAGAGGGGAACCTGGGGCCGTGAGTTTCTTCACAGCCGGAGCGCGGAGGAGATAGGGCAGCTGTGGATTTGCCATGCTGTAGCTATGCAGTATTGCTAATCGCCAATGGTACAGGCAGGTTGTGCTGTTCGCAGCGTTCAACCTAGGCGGGGTGACAAAAGGGTGACTATGGGGGTATTTTTATATGGCTAAATACCGCCTTTTTGTTTCACCTGTGTGTGTGTATGGTTGGACAAGGTTTTGGGACGAGAGGGGTCAAAAGGATGTGTCATAAAGCAAACCCCCAAAATTCAGCCCTGTTGCACAAAAGTCGCCTCATTCTATCACCCAATTTTTGTGAAAATGCTTTCACATTCCTTGCGGCGGACAGCCATGCCAAATCTTCGGTCTGCGTCCCGGCGGTTTGGTGCTCAACCAGAGGTAGGCCATCTTTGCCCTTGATGGATGTTCGTCTCCTGACCTCTCTAGCCCCCTCTCCCCCCTAGCCTCCCCCTGACCTGAATAACTAACACTCCCCTTCGCTCGCAGGCGCAATCGAACAGGGCTAAACTTTGGGGCAATGATAATGGTGTTAAGCACGACTGGGAACGCCCCGTGCAAATAACGTATGTGCTGGCCGGTGTGATACTTCTCGTTGGTGTGGGACTGAAACCTGAGACATCTATCAAGACTTGGGCGAATGGCGAGGCTCGGGCGCGCAAGGCTCTTGGGCTCGGGACTGTAGAGTTCGGGAAGCACTACAATCAAATTGATGAGAAGTACCAGTTCAGTAAAGATGAAATTGACGATATGCCAGAGAGTGACTATTCTGAGAAGGTTGTTCAGCGGTTCAACACATCCCTGCATAATCGCAAGCTCTAATTGTCACTGTGGGTATGTGGTAGAAATGTGTTTTTTTTTTAATTTAATGTTGCTAAATAAACTGAGCGATGAGGTAGTTTCTCGCGTAACAACAACACACCACACCAAAAAACCCTTCGTCTTTAGCGTTCTTGCCTTAACGTTAGCCGTTACATTATCATACATTAACATTACTTATCCTGGGTCGGAAGAATTTTCTCACAACTTTGTTTTCACGACCATCAAAATGTTTGACATGGCCTTGCCCAGCTTGTCAATGTCCCCTTGTATAGTTGACTGAAGTAATTTCATTTCGTTTTTCACCGATTTGAGCTCTTGCTCTAGGGCAATGATTCTGTCACTGCTGTTGTCTTTGTGGCCGTGGATCGAGAGAGGTGGCGGCGGTGGGATTTCAAGATCAGCTTCAATGTGTTGTGTCACATCGTTCTCGTCGTGACTAACGATTAAATCGGCAACCAATGTACTGTCAAGAGCACTAGAACTGATATCGATGTCGTGAATTGATCTGGAGACATCTTCGTCCTGTCTATCCTCCTCTTCCTCCTCTTCCTCCTCTTCCTCCTCTTCCTCCTCTTCCTCTTCCTCGTCTCCTTCTTCTCGCTCTCCCTCTCTCTCGCTCTCGAGTAAAGAAGAAACTTCTACCAGGTCATCACAATCTTCGTCCGCCTCGTCCTCGACAGTTAACCTCTGCATCGCCCCCTCAACGACGACCTCGCAAATCTCAAACTCTCCAGTAGCCTTTAGTGTACCAATTTCAATACAGGCATTTTCATGAATGCTGTTAACAAAAGCAGCAGCCACCACACCAGGACTGCCGCCATCATTACTCTTGCCTAACTGAATTTTATCGTTTCCATTCAAGACTTCCTCGACTGACGGCAGTGCTACTCCCCCACAGAACCTCTTTCCCTTCAAAAAACCTCTGTCGATCTCCAAAGTTTCCTCATCTTCCTCTCCATCGGCCCCCAAAAACCTCGTCCTCCCCTCGTTGTCAATAACAATGATCAGCTTTGTTTCTCCTCTGAATAAATTCGATTTCTTCGGACTGCAGCCGCTGTTGCAGAGCGATTTGAATGGAGAAGTAACGAAGGTGGAAAAAATTGCCAATCCGGTGCCGCTACCGACTACTGCTTTGTAGGTCTGCTTGGGTCCTGGCGATAGCTTCCTCAACGGCGGCGTGGACCCATCGCTGCTGTCATTGTAGAATTTATCAACTGCAGACGAATCAACAGCCGATTTCGGTTCCCAGAACTTCATCGCGCCGGCTGAATTCGTGCTTACCAGCCCATATGAGCCATTCATCCAGCAGAGAGTCGTCAAAGCAATGTTCTGGCTGAAACAAGTTGGACTTCGGAATCTGTAGATGCAGTTGATGTTGACATTGTTCTTGTTATCTTGTCCCCTCTCGACAACCAAGCCCCCCTCTCCACATTCGTATACGCAGAGCAATCCATTCATACTCCCTACAGCAACGTAACGTCCATCGTCGCAGAATTTTACGCAACTGATTTCATCTACCTCCGAGTTTGAGCCACTAACCTTGAAGCTGCAGTGGCTCACTACCCCATCACTATTCGAGTGCAGAACAAATAGCCTGTTGCTGTTGCTAATCCCGGCAACGACACTGTCGCTGCCAGGTTGATACTCCGCAACTCTCACACTGTCTTCAATGTCCGCACTGAGTCTCTTTCCAACTCCGAATATGCATTCAAAGGGAGCAACAGCGTGGTTCAGCTTGTGACTCGCATTGAATACAACCTTCACCGTACATAGCTTCGGACCAACGTCGGTAGTGTATCCCAGCGCCAAGTTAACCCATGCAGATGATACCGGCGGCGATCCTGCTGCTGATGAAGACGTTGGTGATAAAGATAATGATGATGCTGGTGATGATGATTGCCAGTTGCTGCAAGTTGATGGGACAGGGATGTCACCAAGATGATCCCCATCAGTGGTCGAAAAAATTCTCGTCAAGCGAGTAATTGTCTTGCTATCCTCATCGTTTCGCTCTATCGAAACGCACAGCACCCCGTGTTTCGCATTGTAGGAGGCATGGCGTACATAGGAGGGAATCGCATTTGAGACATTCTTGGAGGTAAATACGTTCGTTCGAAGTTTCGATTTTGTTGACAGCATTTTTTCTGGTCAATGGTGAGCTGCTAGCGGAATTTCGAGTAAACTTGTCGAAGATATATAATAATAATAATACTTGAAAAGCTTTCGAACCTTTTTCTCGCTCGAAAACCGAAAACCGAAACATCGAAACCAAACCTTACGGGGTCAAAACCCAAGCAAGATATTGCAGGTGTTTCGCCATGATTAGCTGTAAGTACCCCGCCTTAGTACTCATGCTGAGCCAAGGTCGCATGAAGCTTTCTAAGAATTCCCATTGCACTTAATCCTACTACCACAACTCACCCCTCCCCTCCTCTCCTCCCCCCTCCCTTCTCCTTACCCCCACACCTTCCCAGTACATCAAATTCGGGAGTTCCTCCATGACAGAGTTTGCTTCATGTGCGCCGGCAATCCTAAGCAGGCGATCACATGGGCCTGGTTCTGCTCTATTTTCTTGGTCTTTGTGGCATTTATCTGTGGGTGTGCCGTTGCAAACAAGACAAATCATGGGGCACTTGGGTTTGCTGCGATCTGGACAAACTTACTTTTAATCGCGCTGTCTGTAGGGGGAACTATGTGCTTGAGAAGGTACACTACTCCTCTTGCTTTGGGCTTCTTCCAGGGTGTTGTGGTAGTGATGGCGAACCAATGCCTCATCATGTTTGGCATCTTTGCTGGAGAATCACAAAATGATGAGGATGAGGGAGAGGCTGCTGCCGGTTGGTTCGCGACAATGACATTCTTCTTGTTCATCAATTATCTCGTCTTCGGAGGCATGTTGGCGTTATTTAGGAGCGATTTAGTAAAAGATGATTTGGGTGCTGTGCAAGGAGAAGGACAGAAGAGTGAACCCCAAGCGGCCGCTTCCGACACTAACTAATGTATGTGAGAATGTCGTGTCTAGACGTGGCTCGGGGACAATATATAAATATATATTGGATTAAAGATGAGATGAGAATAGATGCACAGCCTCCAAACTTCATTCTTTTGTTATTTCCTAGCGGTCAGTTTGGTTGGGTTGGGTTGGGTTGGGTTGGGTTGGGTTGGGTTGCCTCATTTTCTGCAAGCCTTGTTGATGTGGACGTTGACGGCAAGCTCACTCAAAGATAGTCCCGTGCGACTGCTCACCCGCGTATATTCCTCGGGACTCCCCTTCAAGAAGATTGTCTGGTCCCCCTCAAATCCCCCACCCTCTCCCTCGTCTCCCGTCTCAAAGTCCACTTTCACAACTGTCGTGTGTAGCCTCGGGGGGAACGCAAAAGAAGACTTCGTTGCCTCACACGTGACAAGAGCTGGCCGGTAGGGGGGACCGGTACCTCTCACGTCAAATAGCATCTGTACCCGGGGTTCTCTCCAGGTCAAACTCGTCTTGCTCGTAGGCTCAAATCTGCCACTGTCCAAACGATAACTCCGCAGCTTCCCGGGCACAATCCCATCCCCAATATTTGCCATGACTTCATCGCTGGTTTGTATTTTGTTCAGACAATGCTTGTAAACGGGGTCAGCCCGGATTGTGATGGCATCAAGAGTGAAAAGACCAAGTGCACCCATAATTGTCGCTGTTCCAAAACCAGTGTAAAATCCCCACTTTCCCACAAGCTGAGGGGTCAAATGCGTGAAAAACGATGTGAAATTCATGGCCACCTTCGCGACCCCTAACGTTCCGATAACAGAACCAGCAGCAAACACATATCGCTGAACTGTAGGGGAGATTATTTTACCAAGGATTCCTCCCTTTGCCTCCTCATCTCCACCCTCTCCATCCTCGGGAGTGATTGAAGAAGAACTAAACAGCCGACGGTGGTCAGTAGTGTGAAAGTGCGGCAGACTATTTGCGGAAGTTGTGTTGGATGTGGGCGTGGTGGAGAAGGAGAGGCAGAAAGGTACGGCAAACGCAGAAGATGAGCGAGCAGCGGTAGATGGGATTCTTCGCAATATAATACGACTTGATGACATCATTTTGGGTTTTCTTGAGGCAAAGGAGGACCTGATGCGGTGGTTTATCGAGGAAAGTGAAGCGAGGATTGGTGCTGCAAGAATTGACAAAGCTGCTTCGTTTTTGGAAAACAATTTTCAGGTTCGTTTTGTCGCTGGAATAGTTTTCTATCTTCAGGCGCGTCAAACACACTAGTGTGGTCCGTCACACATTGATTTTGGCGAATATCGATGCTTTTTTTGGTTGGAATATTGAGAGCAAGAGGAGAAGAAATAGAAGAATAGTGAGAAAATAATGGTTGCCCAACTTTCAACTTTCCAAACATATCTGTATTATGTCCCTCTCTACTCTATCCTACTACTCAGATTGTTACTCAGATTTTACGCCATGCATCCTCCACCCCTGCGAAGAAAGCCAACACCCGATGCGCCGATAGCCTGACCTCCCCCAGGCAATTTTCGTGCTCGCCTTGGCCGCCTGGCCACTCAAACTCTGTGAATAGAAGCGTCCGCTTCCACTTCCTCCCCCCCTCTTCCCCGTCCTCCGGTCTCCTCCCGATAACGGCATTCTGGCTACGCAAGAATCCTGCGGAAAAGTGCGACCTAAGATCCAACGCACGGTTCTCGTGGCATATTGTCACTCCTCTGCCCCCTTCCGACGGGGTAATGTAAACCGGAAAGTGAGAGCTAACTGGCTGGAAACCTGCCTTCAGCAAAGTGCGAGCCAGCACTGGTTTGTCAATGAGCCGTGTCTTTATAGTGTCTACTTTTGTCAACGTAGACGAAATGATCATTTGAAATAGCGCCAAGTTCGCCAAACCAATGCCCCCCCCCCTCTTCGTCGGCACCGTCTCAGCCCCTCGAATGTACACCTCTGATCCCTCTATCTCAGCGAGAATTCGGGAGATTTTCATGGGCCTGTTTTTTACCCCCGGGCGAGGCAGAGTGAGAGAGAGATAGAAGCGCCGATGTCCGTCCAGGGCATCTCGGGAGAGAGTCACATTATACGCGACGCCTCTGACTTTCACGGAACCAACTTGCCAATGTTTCGGTCGTGCTCTCAATGGCAATGGCAATGGCAATGGCAATGGCGAGGGAGGGGGAGTATGTGTGGCGGCGATATTTATATTCGAGGCGATATATTCGACTGCGTCGCCAGGGGGAGGGACAATATTCTCTGAAATTATTGCGGACAGCGAAGCACGGAATGCGTTCTCAGTGCTGCCGAATTTTGGGACGTTGGCGGTAAAGTTGCACAGAAATTCAGGTGGTATCCCCGCGGAGTTTGCCACCCCTACTAGAAAAGGCAGTCGTGATGGCGAGGAGGATGAAGAAAGTAGCTCGGCGACAGAGGCAAGAGGATCTAGTGATGGGGGGGGGGCGCAAAGGGTTATTAGCAAGAGAGAGAGGGTTATCATTGCAGGTAGCGTTGTTGTTGTTTTTCATCAAATAAATTTTATCCCGTAATAACCCTTAACCCTATAAATACCCCACTTTATGAATAAAGTCTACTACGGCCTCGTGACAGGAGGTAACCGAGGAATCGGGCTAGCTCTGATTCGGATTTTGCTTGCCGCTGATCCCTCCCTCCACATCTTCCTAGGCTCACGATCCTACAGCTCTGCGAACCATGCTATCCTGTCCCTTCCATCCCCCTTGCAGTCGAGGGTAACCGGCATCGAGCTAGATGTGACGAGTTCTTCGTCACTTGAGAACGCCCGGGATGCAGTCTTAGGTGTGACAACTTCGCTGAGGCTATTAGTCAACAACGCAGGAATTCTTGGAGAAACGGATAGCAAGGAGGCGACAATGGCGACGAACTTTTTCGGTGTAATAAACACAACGAATGTGTTCCTTCCGCTGTTGGAAAGAGAAGAGTGCAACATGAAAGATGACCTACTTGACGCGAGCACTGTGATTGTGACTTCGTCCTCTTGTGGTGTGAGGTTTTTAGCAGGCAAGGATGAATCATTCCGGGAGAAAATTCTATCAGAGACTCTCTCAGTTCCAGGGCTCACAGATCTCGTGAACGAAGATGCAGCGACGACAGATGACATCTATTCTACCACAAAGATGGGAGCCAATATGTTTGTCAAAATCAAAGCAAGGGAAATGGCGCCAAAAGTTCGCTTCGCATCTGTTTCACCTGGGTTTACTAATACTGATATGTGCAAAAATTACACTGGTTCCAGAAAACCCAAGGAAGTTGATCTCGGTGCGTCTGTCTTCCGTGAATGTTTGTTTGGAATTGGAAGTCGAAAATCGGGAATCTTTGTCAAGCAGAACGATGAAGCTGGTACTCCCCTGAGCAAGGCGACGTCGAAGTTGACAGGGTGGGCTTAAAAATAGGTGGGCTTAAAATAGCTTGATAATGTATTGCAAGCATAGATGAACGTAGAAATGACTTGTTTTGCCCTCAACAATGTATATTCTCGCAGTCACATTTCAATATTTCCAAGATAATTAAATTTTTTTAAATCATCGCCCCACCACACCACATCCAAATCCCAATCCCAAACTCAACAAAGGCCCAGAGTTTACAAGTCGGCATTCTTCAAAATAGCCGTGAAAGAAAATGGAGCAAACTTGACACCATCGGCCTTGTAGAATTTGTTCTGGAATTCGACCCAGTGCAACCTCAAAGCGTGGAGGAAACATTCTAGGACATCCATCATGAGCAGGACGGCGCATGTGACCGCAGCGAAGACTCCGTATCCAATGAAAGCGGCAAAAAAGTTCATCTCGATCGTTGAGAGCATAGCTTTCTCCCAGAATACTCCTGCGAGCTTACTGTGGGCGAGACTGAGCGCCCAGAGACGCAAGTAACTAGCCGTGTTCGAGACCATACCAAGAACGAATTCAATCGTCTCAATTGCCTGGTGGATGAGGACCTCGCCGAATGACTCCCCGTGGCCGTGGTCACCGCCGCTTTCTTCGCCCTCATGGAGGGGCGTGTCGGAGTTCTCGCTGCCGTGCGCATCGTGCTTGCTCTCGGCTCCTCTGCTGACGAAATAAGGCTTGGCGAACAACAAGGTGGGGACGGAAATGAAGGCACAGATAAGGAGGAAGTTCTGCATGCCTGCCTGGCCCTTGTACATGGGCTCCTCCACCGTTCCAGGCTGCAAGGCAATATTGATCAGAGTGGTGATAAGGTTTGGTGGCTGGCAACCACCGTACTGGGGATCGCACATATTGGCACCGGTGAGCTCATCACCGCCCTCGCAGTCGAAGCCCCAAGGGGTGCAATATCCGCTGTCGCACTCGACCCAGTCTCCGGTATAGAGGGGGTTCGCGTCTTGACCCCAAGTACCACCGTTGACATTTATGCAGGTGGCAGAGAGCATCCTATTCTGCCAGTTGGTGCACCACTTATACACGATCAAAAAGATCATGTAAATAAAGAGAGACGCCGCGAAGACGACCATGGGCAAGAACTCGAAAAAGAAATCCAGCTTCTCGCCAAAGAAGATGGCGTTGGATCCCTTGAGACACGTTCCCATGAACATCTGAATAATACCGAGGATCACGGAAAGCTTCATCTTAAAGGAGTTGAAGAAGAGAAGCTCGTTGGAGCTAACGTGCCAAGCGGGATCCAGCCCAAAGGAATAAACGCTTGCGTCACTTGCATAGTCAGCAGTCTGCGTGGCAATAGTGCCGCTGGCCACCTCGAGATCGTCCTGTCCCTCGAAGTTCCAGCGGCTCGAGAAAATGTTCAGGCCGAGCGAGAAAAAGTCATTGTAAATCAATCCCGCATAAACAGCGAAGGCGCCCATCATGGTGATCATGTAACGGCCACCATACAGGCCGTCTAACATCTCGCCCTGAGATACCCCGGGCTTGTTGGTGTAGACAAGGTATAAACCGCCCATGAGCAGACACGATCCGTGCCCAATATCGCCGTACATCACCCCGAACAGGAATGGGAAGGTGGCAGCCGTGAAGAGCGCGGGGTTGGCCTCCTGGTAGCGGGGAACTCCGTAGGTGTCCACGAAGTCCTGGTAGGCGGACGTGAACTCGTTCGTCTTGAAGTAAGTCGGGGGGGACGGCCAAGGCTTGGCGCACACCTCGAGAATGCACGGCATCGAGTCGTGGTTACCCTGGGCCTTGCTGATGGCCTGGCGAGCGTCGTCCAAAGAGGACGTCACGAGCCAGCCCTCGGCGCGGAGCATCCCGCTAACGTCTGATTTGAACATGTTCAGGCTGTGGTAGACGCCCTTTTCCTTCAGGACGGTCCATGTCCAGCGCTCCACATGGGTGGCCAGCATCTGGCAGAGTCGGTACCTGGTGTCAGAGTTCTTGCTCAAGACCACGTGGCTATCGTTCAGTTCCTGAGAATTGTCGTTGAGCATCCTCTCGATCTCACTCCCGTCGTCCGTGGAAGGGAGGGAGTACCTGTGCGCGCTGAAGGCGTCGCAGATCTTCTTGAGCTTCGTCTCGATCGACGCACTCTTGTAGAAGATTATGAAGACTTGCTTGTGGATAGGAGTAGAGGTCTGTGTGTAGGACAAAGTGTTGTTTTTGTTTTTGTTTTTGTTTTTGGGGGTGTCGTGTGTGTTAGGGTTATTTTTTGTATTGCATTGTGTTATGGTTGTTGTTATTGATTGTGTTAAAGGGTGTTAAGGGTGTTTCACCCGACTGCTTCTCTTGTGCCTGCTCGGTACACTTTTCACTCACCTCCGGGTCGATAATTGGTTTCTCGATGGGAGCAAATCTGACATAGCAGTTTCCTCGGGTGGCACGGAAAATCATGCGCTCGAATCGGCTCTTCTCCTCGGAAGCAATAACGCCAGTAATAGAAGAGAACTTCATACGATCGGGGTCCACGACGGATTTCTCGCCACCGGCTGCGATGGAGCGAAGGGCGGAAGCGCCCATCTCACTTGCGAGCAGACTCTCAGTTCCACGACCAGTGGAACTCATAGAAAGACCCTTGCCACCGCCACTGGGTGGGGAACCCATCTCGTCGGTGCCGACCTCGGCATCCGAGCCGTGATCGAATCCCCCAGAAGTGCTGCTCTGCAGGCGCTGCACGTCCTGGTCGAAGAAGTCCCTGCTCTTGAGGAGGACCTCCTGCAGCTCCACCTTCTCATTGTATTCAGTGGTCAGTTTCTCGCTGTAGTTGTTCAGCTCCTTCAGCTGGTCCTCGTAGCTCTCGAGCTCGGTCTCAAGGGATGTCAGGAGAGCCGAACCAGTCTGAGGAGGGGAGTCGCTGCTAGCGGAAGCTGAGGTGTTGCTCGAGGCCAAGAAGTCTGCCACTGTGGTGCGCTCAGATTTCACCTCCAGTCCAAATTTGTCGCATTCACCGCCGAAGTACCGAAGCTTTCGCTCAAGCTCGTCGCAGCGCTTCACATAACTAACAAATTGTCTCTGAAAGGGCGTCAAATCAGGGTTCAGGTCAGTGAAAGACAGTGCTGATAGGTGACCCAGCGACGAGAGGATGGAGTGCGCAGAATCAGAGGACACAATCAAAGAGACATAGCTCATTTCCGCTGAGCGGAACCATGTCGACATTGTACAGTGATGGGTAAGTCTGCGTGAAAAGGGGATAGAGTGAGTGAGAGAGTGAGGACAGGGCAATCATAAATGGCAGCCAGACCGAAACGAAAAGGGATTTGGTTGTGCACCATTTCGATATAATTGCGGTAGCGGATCCAGTCGGACATCTTCCATACTATAGATGTTGCGGAAAATCTGTCATTCTTTTCATACGTACCAGGAATCTCTCAGTCCCAAGCTTTCATGAGCAAATAAATGACATTCTGAGATTTTGATAAAGCTTTCTCTCCTAGGGGTAAATAACCCGTTTTGCAAAGTGCTAATTCGGTGAAGACTTTGTGTCGGTCTCTCGTTGCAATTTCGTCTCAACAAAACCGCTCCTGTTTGATTTAATCAGCCTCCTCCCTCAGAGCGCCCCCTGACATGGCCCCTAACAACCCTGGGGTCGTTCATATTCTCTACACAGATATTGACGAGGAGAATGAGATTTCTGAGCTCGACGTGTTCGGCGATGAGGCCTCCAGCCCTTATGCCGGCGGCAATATCCCCAAAAACTGCTACACATTACACCATGATCCAATGCTCCCCCTCCGTCTCATCCACATTCAGCAGACATTTCCCCTCTCAATCTATGATCCTGAAACCCCTGTAATTTTTCAGTTCGAGAATAACCGTGTTCCAGGCCTTGAATCAACGTCAACGATCCTCTCCAACCCGGGAAGTGCAGTTCCACGGTCTGGCCCGAATGGATCAGTGCTGATGAAGATTCGTAGAGCTGGGGTAATTCGCGCGTATACAGAGAGGGAAATTTTAGATGAGATGAGTAGGGAGGTAGGACCAGAATATTTTTGGTTCATGGAGGGGGGCAGTTTTTTGGGTGGGAGTAGTGTCGGGAGTGGAAGAGAGGCAGTAAATAGAGGGGTGGAGGTGGCTACAAAGGAGGTTAAAAAAGCTCTCAAGAGTGTGAAATCGTCGCTTTCTGATGTGGGTATCGATACTAAAAACGTTGAGAAGGGCGCCCGGAGATTTACCAAGGGCCTAAATGCTCTCTGGAAGGGAGCAAAGAATGCTGTCAATGAGCTCGACCTTGAGACGGTGAAGGATGGGATTGCGGGGGTGGGGGAGGGGGTTAGAAAGGGACTCCAAGGGTTGCAGATGAGCGAAACTGTTGTCGTAGGGGATTACGACGTTGGCGTGGTGAAATTGATCGCTGAGGGAGGTTTCAGCACTGTTTTTGAAGTGAGGGTTGAGGGGAGCGGGGGAAAATTTGCGCTGAAGAAAATACTGGCTCAGACTAAAGAGGCAGAGAAAGATGCAAAAATGGAAGTGAGGCTGCTGCAGATGATGAGTCACAAAAACATCATAAATTTGGTCGCCTCTGCTTCTTACGCTAAGAGCATTGGCGACCGCCAGTTTGTGGAGTACCTGCTTCTATTTCCGTATGTGGAGAACACCGCCTACGACATCATAGCGAGAAACATCAAGAAAAGCGACAACTATGATTTCAGCAACATCTCAAGCTACGGAAGCCCCATGGTGGAGGCCGAGGCCATAAATGTTGTTTTAGGGATGTGCGAGGGACTCTCTCATATGCATAATAAGCTAAGTGTTGCGCACCGTGATGTAAAGCCCCATAATGTCCTGCTCCGTTTCGATGGCCGTGGCTTTGGTGGTGGTCCGACGCCCCTTCTGATGGATGTCGGGAGTGTCATGCCCCTTCGAGCTGACGTTAAGAACAAGAGCGAGCGGGTGGACTTGGAGGAGGAGTGCCAGAAAAAATGTAGCGGAGCGTATCGGTGCCCTGAGTTAACAAGCGTCGAGATAGGGGGGGAAATTGGACCAGGATGCGACATGTGGAGGTGAGACCAATGTTATTATTCGCACCCGTGTTGTGTGCCACAACACGCTGGCCACAACACACGCACACACACACACAAACTAACTAAATAATGTGACGAAATTGGCGCTTGGCCTTGTCGGATAAATTTAACGAATCAACGCAGCGTCGGTTGCACTCTCTTTGCCCTCTGCTTTGGGTACTGTCCTTTTGAAACGCCCAAGGAGGGAGTCATGAAACTCGGGATTTTGAACGCCCGTTTCTTCTTCCCATCGTCAAATCCGCGGACCAATAACTATAGCGAAGGCGTTAAGAACTTCGTGAGCAAACTTCTCAGTAAAAATCCTTCTGCTCGTGGAAATGCAGACGATGGAGTGGGAAGCTGCCAGCAGCTGCTCAGCGTGTTTGACTCTTAGAAAATATATATTTGGAGTAAAAGTAGAATGAAAGAAATGGTTTGGTGCGACCAAAGTTTTTCTAAGCTCGGTTTCTTCTTTTTTCTAAGCTCATTTGTCTAGTTTGTTACATTGTCGCTGTTTTTCTTTATCTCTGTCGTCATTTGTCCACTCTCTCTCTCTCTACCCTCGTCAGGCAAAACTTGCCGAACATTAATGTTAATTCGATGATTTTTTAGGTACCTTTCCACTTCTTCTTCTTCTTTTTGTGAAAGCTCTGCAGAATCTTTAAGTTCGTCAATTTGATCGTGCCCGGTGCGATCTACGTGATCGGGTAAGGAGCAATCGACGAGGAGCCTCGCCATACCGTGAAAACGCAATCGGCTACCACCTCCCATCACCAGCACATCACCCGGGCGGACCAAAATTGGGGTTGGTTTTTCGTCCTTGGTAAGCCCGCCCAAAAGGAACACACAAGGCACACCCAAAGAAAAAGATACGACGGGCTTTTCAAAAGTCAGCTCCAAATCGTCCTGATGCCCGCCCATAAGGCTCTTGGAGTGATAAAAATTTATGATGGATGCTTGGGGGTTGAAAGATTGCCCTCCGAAAATTTTCCCAAGATTGGTCAAGTTTTCAGGGAAGGGTGATATCTTTCCTTCGTGGTATTTTCGCATCGTCCAGTCGTAGTTCCACCCGTTGGTCGCCCATGCTAATTTCTTGATCGACCGATAATGTTTGTTCTGTCCAGTCGAACCACGACAATGTCGTTCCCACATCGTCGTTTCGTCAATCTCAACCCCGCTCACAACCTCGTCCACTTTGGGAGGAACTTGGTCTATGTTTGTGTCATGCGGAGGCTCGCAGTAGGACATCAAGCACCTCGCCGCAAGCTTTAACTGCAGCGATTTAGAGAGTGCATTTGGTGCAAAGAAGAAACCATCGTTGTACTCCCTCAGAGTAAAGAGAGGGCCGTTGTAAGATGCTGATGAGCATGAAGCAGCGACAATGTCATCTGAAAGAGATGGTTCGGAGAAATCGATAAGATCTCTCGTTTCATCTGAAGTCCACCAGCGTCCATCACATTTAACCTGTCTGTATCGCTGCTGAACCGCCTTGAAATTCTCGTCCGCTTTTGTCGAATTCATCACGCGGAATACACGACACAGGGCCCCTATTGTATGTAGAACATGAACAGGGGGGTGCCAGTTTTGGAGGAGGAGTTATAGACGGGATCGCGTGAATTGAGAGTTAATTGGGCGTCGAGGGACCCTTAATGCAATGTATAAGTGAAAAACGAAGAGTTTTAACGTAAAAAATTAATCTTGAGGGAGCACCCCGAACTTGAACAACATTTTTTGTTGAAAGCGGTGATGTAGGATTATGTTGCCCATACATACTTTTTTAAATTGACATTGATCATCTGTATACGGCGTCATTCTTGTTCGGCTGTGTGCTCTT
>Ga0115556_1000592_pt1 | contig 24154 bp, 10 predicted proteins | sample COGITO_mtgs_1104_5_FD_87282 | JGI IMG/M metagenome (GOLD analysis project Ga0115556, IMG submission 87282) | Pelagic marine microbial communities from North Sea - COGITO_mtgs_110414 | ecosystem: Environmental > Aquatic > Marine > Epipelagic | place: Germany:Helgoland, sampling site Kabeltonne... | reverse complement strand
TTTTCTGCTCTTTCTGCTCTTTCTGCTCTTTCTGCTCTTTCTGCTCTTTTGGATAAAATATTATTGTGCATCTGCACTTTACACACACGTAATACATCTCTCGCGTTTTCTCTCTCTCTCTGTGTTAGATATACTATATATACACACACACACACACACACAACTATAACATATAATGTTGACGACGATTCAAGCGACAACTTTTCATCTCGCATCCAGACAAAGCACTACGACGACTACATTTTCGAGAAGATTATCATCAAACAACAGAAAGATATCATCATCAATGACGACCACGAAAGCGCAAATGTCGCAAGACGAGCTGAAAAAACTCGTCGGGTATAAATCGGTGGACGATCACGTCCTCTCAGGGATGGTTGTTGGTTTAGGCACCGGATCGACGGCGTATTTTGCCGTCGAACGGTTGGGGCAAAAGTTGAAATCCGGGGAGTTGAAAGATATCGTGGCTATTCCAACCTCGGAACGAACGCGAGAGCAAGCGGAAAGCCTGGGCATTCCTTTGTGCACGCTGAACGAGAAGAGTAAGTTGGACGTGGCGATTGATGGAGCTGATGAAGTCGACCCGGACTTGGCGTTGGTGAAAGGCGGCGGTGGTGCGCTTTTGAGAGAGAAGATGGTGGAAGTGATGGCGAAGAAGTTCATCGTCATCGTCGACGAATCCAAGTTGTGCAAAGGGTTAGGTCCGGGGTTTCCGTTGCCGGTGGAAATTACCCCGTTTTGTCACGAGCACACGGCGAGGACAATCGCGGAGTTGCCGAGTTTAGCTGGGTGTGAAGCAGTTATTCGCATGGGCTCGAGCTCGACGAACAAGCCGGACGGCGATAACGTCGCCGTCACCGACAACGGGAACTACATCGTCGATTTACACTTTAAGGCGCCGATTAAGGACGTGAACAAAGCCGCGAGCGATTTGAAAAACACCGTTGGTGTCGTCGATCACGGTTTGTTCGTTGGGATGAGTTACCAAGTCATCGTGGCCGGTTCGGATGGTATTCGAGTGGCTGGCACGGATGGCGAGAAAGCTTGGTGGTAATCTTCTTGCCCTTCTCAAAAAAAGAGAGTTTTAATTCACAATATATTCGAGGACTCTGTATTAAACACACGAACGAAAGCACACAATACAAGGCATATGATGCGTATGTGATGATACTATTTTTATGCTTTACTAAAATTTTGCGTTCCTATTACTATAGTTATGCGTGTGCCTTCTCTAAAAAATCGTCGTCGTCCGGTATCTCACCGTTCGCGACAGACAATTTTGTATTATTAATTTGTGGGTCCCTCACTCATGGATGAGTTGTTCGTCTCGTAGCCGCTCACTTTTGCGGTTTCGAAATGCTCTGTCGGCGCGTGAATCAAGTAACACAGAACCCGATACGTCGCGCAGGAATTCCCGAGGATTTTACTCGTTCTCTCGTCAACTTTCTTCGTGTTCGGTATCCCGGGCACCGAGTGCATCAACAGTCTCGGCATCGGCTTCGCAAAGGTATAAAACCGTTCCCAATTTTTCTCGTTACCTTTCACGCGTAAAATGCCGGAGACAATCGCCAAGACGAAGAAAAATGCCGCCTGTAAAGCGCACTCGGCGTACACGATGACGCACGCGATGAGTTGCAAAATTAACTTTTCAATTTTAATCGTGCCTTTGCCCACGGTGATGAACGCTTCGTGCGCGTTGTCGCGTAAAAAACCATCAAATGACGATCGCCTGCTACTTTCGCTCTCGTATCCACCTTGCTCGTTCGCGTCGTAAAATTCGTCTTCTCCAGTGGATCTTCTCTTCTTTTTCTTTTTAATCGGCGTGCTCGTCAAGCTCGATCGGCCCATGTGCGTCAGTCGATCCACCGCCTCTTGCGCCGTTGCGGACGCTCGAAACCAAAACGATTTGATGATGCGTTTTTCTCTCTCCGCAAACTCCGTCCACGTTTCCGCGTGCTTCTTTGCCGCCTTTTCTGCCGCCGCTTTTGCCGCCGCCGCGCGTTTCGCCGCAAACTCACTCGTTTGCGAAGCCCATTCTTGACACTCGGTGTACCAATCCTGGAGCGAATTTTGCGACGAGTTCCTCGACGAATCTCGTAAAGTCTCCAACGAATCCTTCATTTCTACTTCCTCTTCTCCGTCGTCGTCGTCGTCGTCGGAATCCGAGGTTTCGTTCGTTGTATTTGTCGCACCTCCGTTACTTTCTGGAGAAGATATATTTCTATTATTCGTCGTTATGGGCTGATTCTCGGTCAACCCGCGCCTCGCCCTTTCCAACCCGGACGACTTCTTCTCCTCCTCTTTCTTCTTCTGTTTCTTGATCCAACTCTTCGCGTCTTTTTGCGCCATCTCGAACAATATCTTCATCTTATACTGCTCTGGAGGGAAAAAGCACCACCACACCGGCACAAACTTCGACGGCTTAATATCCGCTCGCGAGCTATAAAACGGACTCACCACGATCAACTTCCTCCCGTGTTTCCGTCGACAGTGCAACTTTGAAAACGTCCCGGACCGTTTGAACCCGCTGACGTATTGAATATCCGTCAACGCGCCGTCTAAACACAATCCGTGACCTTTCAGCCACATCGGCAACCCACTCAAAGGCACGATGTTCGACGAACACAACAACGCTCTCACAAAAAACTCGTACGTCTCGAACACTTTCAACCGTAAATTTTTCAATCCTCTCAGCGTCATTCTCGTGATGCTCATCTCCAACTTATTCGTGCACAATTCGTGCGCGTTATCCGGCGCAAACTCTCGAATCGCGCCTTGCACGTAATACCTTAACTGGAAAGCGCCTAAAATGGAACTTCTCGCTCGCGTCGCGCACAGGTAGGCGTACACCGCCAACGCGTCCAAATCCACCGTCGGCATAAAAAGTAAAGAGCCGATTAAAGCGCCGCCGGAACATCCAATAACTTTCGTGTTTCTGTTTTAGTAATAACACGCAGAGCGAAAACGATTTAAGAGAAGAAAGAGAAGGGAATTTTAGTGAGCGAGTGTTGATTCATGACTTAACTCACGCTCTTCTCTATTCACAGAGCTCGCGAAAGAAGAGGAAAATTTTCAAAGACTTTGACGACCGTTTCTTTCTCATCGTCTCTCTCGTACTAAAACAAAAGATCGTCGTTTCGCGAAACGAAAGAAAGAAACAAAACCACGACGTAAACTCCTCCTCGTCGTTAAAAAAAGGTACACGACAACACATAAAAACGTACTCCGCGTAACCTTCTCTTCTCAAAACTTTAATCACCCCGACGTAGTATATGAACAGCCATCCGGAAGATCCTGTGTAATATAAAATGAGTAAGAAATAAAATCATATAAATCTCAAGTCGTTTACCTAAAGCTAACGTCCGATCAAAATCTATCGCATCATCATCATCGGCAGTCGTGGTGGTAGTATTCACGCCCCCTTCTTTTCTTCGTTTTGCTGCTCTTCTTAACTCCATCGTCTTCATCGTCCCTAAATCTTCTTCTGAATAAACGTCAAAGTCTGAATCATCATCTCTCTCGTTAAAGTTTTCATCAGGTGGGAACGTTGGACGAGACATTTTTTTTGAAGGAAACGAAAAGAAAAAAAAAAAAGCAGACGCTTCACAAAAAAAAAGAGAGAAAAAAAAGCAACAACGAGAAGAGTTTGTGTATTGTGTTTGCGCTTTGAAAGAAGAACTTTGAGACGAACGACTTTAACGACGAGATGACGACGACGAACAAAAGCGTGGAAAAAGACCTGCCGCTTTTGTTTCAGAGCGCGTTCAGAGGAAGTTTTCGGTGAGAATATCAAAGAGCTTTGTTTTTTTTTCTGCGCGAGATTCGTTTTTTCTTTGATTTCTCCTGTGGAGGAAGCGAGTGTTTTTGTGTAAAAAATACACGAAGGAAAATTTCTCTAAATCGAACGAATGCGTGACTACTAACATTAACGATAAAACAGGTTTTTCAACGCGATGCAAAGCGAGATGATGGAGTTTATACTGACAAAAACGGAGGCGTCGTTCGTGTGCAGCGCCCCGACTGGGTCGGGGAAAACGGTTTTGTTGGAATTGGCCGTGTTAACTGGATTGTTCCAGACGACGACGACGAACGGGGCGAGACGTAGACGAGGAGACGAGGTTTCGAGCGGCAGTAATCGGAGAGGTTGCAACAACAAAGTCGTTTATTTGGCGCCGTTAAGAGCGCTCGTGGCGGAAAAGCTGAACGATTGGCAAAATCGATTCGGTCGAGGGACGGAGTTAGATTTAAGTTTCGTTTTGTTGACAGGGGATGTGGACGACGAGAAGGCGCGATCGAGCGAGTTTTGGAGAGAAGTAGATAAAGCGGACGTAATACTGGCGACTCCGGAAAAGCTGGACTCGCTGTCGAGACGGAATTACTCGAACGGTAGTTTTGGCTTTTTTGGATCTATTTCGGTTGTTTTGATCGATGAGATACACGTCGTTGGCGATTCCTCGCGAGGGGCGACGTTGGAGGCGATCGTCTCGAGGTTGAAAGCAATCGGACAGAGTTTGGGGGAGGAGGCGGCTTTGCGTCGGTGCCGATTCGTGGCCGTATCGGCGACGGCGCCCAACGTGGGGGAGGTCGGCGACTGGCTGAGCGGTGGTAAGAACGCCATCACCACGACGTGGGAGTTTGGCGAAGAGTACAGACCGGTGCGACTGGAAACAATATGTCGCGACTGCGGTTATAGCAAGAACGAATACTTGTTTGAAAAGACGCTCAACGCAAAGCTTCTCGACGTGGTTTTAGACCATTACGAACGATGTCCGTCTTTGATTTTCTGCACGACGCGCGACGCGACCTTGAAAGCGGCGAAAAAACTGGAAGAGGATATCGCGCAGAGAAGAAATACTCTCCGCGAGCCGTTCGTTACCGATGAGCAATCGAAGATGAAGCTCGTTCAAGCGGCGCAAAGAGCGAAGAATAAAACGTTGAAACAGCTCCTTCCAAAAGGTATTGCTTTTCACAACGCTTCGCTCGAATATCACGATCGCAGTCTCGTGGAAACGCTATTTCGAGAAAGGGCAATATTAGCGCTGTGCTCGACGTCGACGTTGGCGCTTGGCGTCAATTTACCCGCGCGGCTCGTGGTCGTCTGCGGGACGAAAACGTATCGAGGCGGCGGCATCTACGCCGACATTGACCGAGGCACGCTTCTGCAAATGGCCGGACGAGCTGGGAGACCAGGTCTTGATCAACGAGGCGTCGTCGTCGTGATGACAGATACGCACTCGAAAGTTTCGTTTGAAAATCTTCTTCACAACATCGAGCCGATCACGAGTGAACTCAAAGCGAGCTTACCAGAAACGATCAACGCAGAGGTAACTTCCGGAGTGATATTTTCCGTGCCGAGCTGCGTTCAGTGGCTAACGAATACGTTCATGTTTACGCGCATGAAATACGCGCTCGCGTCTCCGGTAAATGTACCGATTTTTGGTCTCGGAGCGTCTACGAATAACGCGGCGAGTCCTTCTTCTTCTTCCTCTTCGCCGGAAGCTCAAGCCTTTCGCTGGGCGAAAGCGTTGGCTGTAAAAACGTTGCGCGAGATGAAAGTAGCGAATCTTTGCGAATTTAACGAGTCCCCGGATATGTCTGGGGTTCGCACTGTCACTGCGAAGGAGGAAGGACGAATTATGTCTACGCGATACGTGCGATTCGAAACTTTCAAGCGATTTCAACACGTGCTGCTTTCCTCTTCAGATGTGGACAGCAACGAACCAACCCACACAAAAGACACGTACGAAGACGTTCTTGTCACGCCGACAGCCGATGTGTCGTCGTTATTCCAACACCAAAGTGGTCTTGCTGGTGTCGTCGGTAAGAGCGAAGCGGAAATTTTGCGCTCGATTTTATCCGCAACGTGTAAAGCTATTGAGTTTGGCGAAATCTGCATTCGTCGGGACGAGAAGACGACGTTGAAGGCATTAAACAACAACATTCGCGTGCCGTTGTTTCATTGCGATAAAAAGGGCAAACGAATCACGAAAAACACGCCGATCAAGTTCGGTTGGGAGAAGTTATACGTTTTAACACAAACTGAACTGAAGGAAACGAACGAGAAGGAAAACAACGCCTTGCTGCCGAGTTTAAAGCGCGAGGTGGAATCGGTCATGAACATCGCGCCTCGTTTGCTTAAAGCAGCTCACGAGCTCTACGTCTCTCGAAAAGATTTCTTCCATGCGGTTTGCGCCTACCAACTGATGAAATCGATCGAATCGAGAAAATGGTTCGACTCGAAGGAAATCCTTTCGCAGCTGCCTCGTTGCGGGCCAAAAACTGTCGCCGCGCTCATGAACAACGGCATTCAAACTTTCAGCGACGTCGAAAACGCCGACGCTCGAGCGATTGAAAGAACCATGACTCGACAACAACCAGGATTTGTTCATCACCTCAAAGAGTCTGTGAAATTGTTACCGTCCGAAGTGCGCGTATCTTTGGAAATTAACGATACCGCTGATGACATCCTGTCGACGCCGTCGCCTTCTTCAACAAAAACACCGCGAACGAAGAAGAAACCAAACGCTGTTCTTCCTTCAGTTAATGTTCGCGTAGAGTTTGCTTCATCTAAACGTTCCTTTCCTGGTGATATGAACATTTTTGGTGGCAACGTACCCGGCAAGAAGGAGGAAGAGGAGGCCGAACTGTTTCCTCCTCGCGTCGTCCGACTTCCAAAACAACACCCGGGCGTGCTCATCGTTGGATGTGAACACGATAACAGCATAATACTTCGTACGAAGCTTCCGACGATTACCGAACGAGTTTTGAACACTCGAAAAGATTGTCTCGTTTTAGAATCGAAATGTTTCGCTCAATCTCTGCCTCGATCTCAAGCGCCGGTCAAATTTCTCGCCCGAGTATTTTTTGACGGCGTCCTGGGAAGAGACGCGTTTGGATGGGCGTTGAGTAGTAAAACTACTCTCCCTCCAACACTACCCAAGGAGAAGTATTACGTTCGCGAAAGTGCCCAGATTCAAGGGGGTGGTGGGAGACGCTTGCAAACAGCCACGCCGCGCGTCGTGGCCGCCAAAACGATGAATGTCGACGCAACACAGAAGACAAAGAGAAAGAACGACGACTTCGACAAAGACAACAGAAACAAAAACAAGACGAACGACAATGGTGATATGACCATAACTCAAAAACGAACCGACGTAGGTTTAGCGCAAATGCGCAAAACGAAGCAAACCACGTTGGTTCCGTCGTCATTCCCGTCGCCGAAAAGGAAGAAGAATGAAAAAAATATTACTCCGCGGACGACGGAAAAAAAGAGCAATCCTACCGCCACTACCATCACTGGTGCTGAAACAGGTGTCAACACCGCTGCTGCTCTTCGCGAATTGTGGGGCTGTAACTGGGCGGGTGGTGATGACGATGGTGATGATGGCAACGGCCAAAGCCTCGCGCCCGCATTTTTTTGCGACGACGACAACAACGACAACAACAACAACAACAACAACGAGAGCGAAGATAGCTGGGGCTTTGCTACTTAGAGAGAAGAAAGAAAGAAACTTCTAACCAGTAACCGATACGATACGATATGTGATGTAATAGACTTCTACTACTTACTTTCATCAACACGATTAAATATTATTGATTAACTTTTACCATCTCAATTGAGGAAGAAGGCGAAAAAGAAGGAGACGCTCGCGGCCACAGCTGCGGAAATCATCGCGGCGTTTGTTGGGGAAGATCTCGACGACGACGACGATGACGCAGAGCTCAACGAAATATCGCCGCACGAGGCAATAACTTCAAATGGGCACTTCGCCAAGGCTTCGTCATGCGTGTACGAGGGGAGACGTCTGCACGGTTTTGGCTCGCCCGAGCACGTTTGATCGTACAAACACAACGAAGGAACGGTCGTCGCGACTGCAGAGGTATCCACTTGATACTCGGCGTACATTTTCGCGACTACTTCTCCCCACGTCCAACCATATTGGTTAAAGAATGCGCAATCGAAGCCTTGCGTGGGCGCAGCTTTCCACACCCGTCGGAGTGCTTCGGGTCTGCACCCGTCGTCCAGCGCGTTCGCGCCTTCTTTTTCGAGGCAGTAATTAACGAAAGACGCGTACATCAACTCGCCAATAGCATTGTTCGAACATGCCGGGGAAACGCCCGCATTTTGCATCTTATCTTTCATGTCATCAACGTCTTGGGAACTTCCAGAGTGCACGTAAAAATTCGGATTGTTACCCGGAAGCTTGCAGTCCGTCTTTCCGTCCGCGATCTTTTGCTCCCAATACGCCTTTCCGTTGAAAGACGTATACGAAGAAGTGTACACGTTGGTCGCCAAAAATTCAGCTTCGCCTTCCGCCACGACGTGGTTTTCATTCGCTTCCCAAATCATTGGCGTACTTTCCATGCCGGGGCAGTCCTCGCCGTAAATGGCGTTAAACGCGTCTCGAGCGAACGTCTCCGTCTGCGCTGCGTTGCAATTCCCCGTCCCTTCTCCAGGCGTTTGCGAGTAGAAAATAACAAACGTCGGGTGGTCGAACAATTTCACGTCGTCCGGCATGGCGTTCAACGCTTCCAAATGCTTCGTCACCGTCGCGTCAGCGACTCCGCAATAGTTGATCGCCTGAAATCTCAAGCCGTTGCCAACGAAAGAAGAAGAATCCGAAAGAGGAACCCCGCCTGTTGGCGCAGTATCCAAAACCAATTCTTCATTCAAATACCCTTGTTGCAACAAATGCACGTATTCGTGAACGGATACCTTCGCCGTTTCTTCGATTTCTGTAACCGTCGGGTCGATGTATATGTGCAATCCATTCGCTCTGGCCCCTTTGGCATACGTCGACCCTCCCGATGCTTCCAACCCTTGGAACTTTTGATATATGTCCCCGTACGTCGCCTGCCCGTACTCGTGCGTGCACGCCGCCGAAACGAAGGAGTTCGAGAAGGAGGAGAAAAGCGCGAGAGAGAGGAAGAATGCCCCGTGGAGCGATGTGGACATTTGAGATACAAATACTAATTGGGGTAGATTATTTTGAGGTCTTTGTCGATCATTTTTGTGAATTTTTTGCCTGTCGACCGGTTCCCCTGTTTTTTGGGTGGAGTGTTCGCGCGGGTGCGCTGACAGGGGACTTATGGTCTATTATTATACAAAATACATACATGTCGTTCTCTACGTTGTTGTTGCTACTACTTACCGCCAACGGTATTGCTATTGCTATTATTATTGGTATTACTAGTATTATTATTGTTGTTGTTGTTGTTGTTGTTGTTGTTATTGCTATTCATCTTCGCCGTGTGCTGGACTCGCGCGACTCTCGATATGTCGCTGCCTAAGGTTCTTAAGGAGTTTTCGAACAAACCTTGCAGCTGGGGATTGACGACGTCCAACTTTTCGTGCGCTTTTACAGCTTCGGCGCACGCGTCTCGGAGCTCCCACAAGGCGTTTACCAAGTCCTTAGAATCTTTGGAATCCATGTTGGTGGAATTTCGAGGAGTGCTCGGGTCGTCGACGTTGCCGGACAACATCGAAGGCGAGATTGGCTCGACGAGAGGCGCCGTCAAATCGAGCGGGTTTTGCTTTGCGTTTGCGCGATCGGGCGTGGCAGTTAAAATATCCACAGAAAACGAATGTCTCGGACTCAGAAAGACCTGTTCTGCTCTAGATTGGTCTCTCGAGTGCATATCTCCATCCGGGCCTTCGAGCGGAACGCCATCAAAATTATCCGACATGGAAATACCTCGCTTATGCCTTCCGAGCAAATCCCCTAGAACGGAAGAGTTCTTCTTCTGAAAACCAGCCTTGCCGGATTTAATCGTACCTTCCGGAGAAGTCGCTGCAGAACCGCCAACGACGTGTGCGTTCGCGTCTGCCACGTGCGGCGGCACGGAATCTACGTTGGTATTAGTACCCTCGTACGCGAATGGGAAAAACGCGCGCACCAGCGCCGGAACGCCTCCGTTAACGCCAGCCGCGAGCGATCCTTGCAACAATCTTTGCAACATTTCCGGATTCACATTTCTTTGTCTCGCCGCCTTCATTAAAGCTTGTCCTTGCGCGCGTAACATCTCCGCGGCTGAACTCAACGGTGACATTTCGACGACTCTGGTGAAGGCGATTTCAGACCGGGGGCAGAAGCTTGGAAACGCCTTTTTCGTGGCCAAAGTCAATCGACGCCTACCTCTCGATCGCAAGTCGTTATAGACGCCGTTGTTGTTGCCATCGCTACCTTCGCGACGTGCATTGTTTTCAACCATAAAAGGCGTATCGAATGCGAAGATTCGTGCTCGTTCGAAGCAGGATCCTCCGACGGCGCCTCCGTTGATGCGCCGAGCCTCCTCATCAAGCTCGTCGAATTCCTCCTCGTCGAGCTTCTGAAGCGCTCGTTTAAACGCTTCGTTGATGTCTTGATTATCGCTCGAAGATGATGCTTTCACTTCGGATTCAAAATCGAAGGGTAATACGGCCGTGACTTGGATGCCGGCTATGCCAAATCCTGGCGTTGGATCGCCGGCTGTAGGTAATTGACTCACCTTTATTCCAGCGGGAACGTACGACTGTAACCATTTCCGAACTCTGTTCGACATATCTGCTAACGTTCGATCACGCGCATCGCGATAGAGCCATTGCGCTCCAGTAAGTGATCCCCAAGCCTCACCAAGCGCTCGCACGCGCCAGTAAGTTGCCGGCTCCCTCGGCGGCTTCGGTGTGTCTGTGAAGAACTCGTCGTTTCGCGAGTGCGTCCGTTCATCCAACAAAGGCATCGGACATCTCAAGTGCAAATCTGCTAAGGTGTGATGCGCCGCAGCGAGAGCCTTGAAATCTCTTCTCCTCTCCCATGCTTTCAAACTTGCCTTCACAACTCTGATTGCGGCTTCATCGAAACCACCTCTCGTGAAACATTTCGCCGCCGCGGCGAGGTGTTCCAACACTCGCTTTTCACCAACTTCCTCGGCACCAACTCGTAACGCTGCGATGGTTGGTTCGGGTGCACCTCGCGGACCTAGTCCAAAAAAGGCATCTCGTAATTGGATGGCATCTTCCGCCGTCCACGTAGAAGTATCCGGTGCCACGGACGCCAGCGCGCGCATGCAAACGACAGCAGCCGCGCAAGCGGCTTCGCCGGCTTCCACCCAATGTTCCTCCGATTCCAAACGTTTGCACAACGAGGAGAGAACTTTTATCTGTGCAGATGATGACGCTTCCAAAGCTAACGCTAAAGCGCTTTCGAGTTCAACGGCGCGGCATACATCCGATGTCTTTCGACTACCGGTCGTCGCTAAAGCCACCTCTCTGACGCGAGCTTCTGAAAAAGCAATCGCGCGAATAAGAGAGTTTGTTGCAGATTTCCAATTCGCCGGCGATTGGCTCGAACCGTTGGTCGATGAAACTGGCTCCGAAAGCGCTCTGAGAGCTCTCGAAACGCCTCCTGCGCGAGCGTTGTGACCAAATGGCTGCAAACCTTGTAATAAGGCGTACGTCAAAGTTGGTCTCAAACACTCGACGCCGCCTCCAACATCGAGTGCAGATTCCAAGAGGGCACGAAGCCCACCAACAGCGAGCGATCTCGCCGGTTGAGGGCGCGCAGCGCAACGCAACAGAGCAACACACGCGGATTCGAGGAATGCAAACGGCTTTGCACCCGGGTAAGGAGCTTCGAGAGGAGGGAAAACGCCATCCACGTCTTCGCACGGCGCGCGGTACAGAGGCTCGAAGAGTACGTATTTACGTTCCCTTATAACTGCATTGAGAAGCGGTGCTTGCAAAACCCAACCCGTGGCAGATTGCGAACGACGAAGCAAAGCAGCTAAAACACCCATGATAGCTTCGAGAACGTTAAATTCGCTTCCTCCGTGTGCTCCGATGCCACCGCTTACTCCTTTACGCGCCAGCTCACTTTTGCTGTCTAGCAGAGAGGATGCCATCGATAACGGCTCGGAGAAGATGTCTTCCTCCTTCGCGCCTTGAAGTGCGGGGGAATTCATCTGTTGCGTCCTTTTATTAAACTGTGATTCGTGGTCGACGCGTTTCCATGCATCTCTCAACAAACGTAAAATAGAGGTCGTCGCCGCTGTGGACAAGTGCCCAGCAGCTTCTCGTGACCACGCTTCTGTCCTCGTGCTTGGGCCACGCGGTAGCCACGATAAGACACCGCTTTGACTTATACCGGAAAGTACCGCAGGATTTTCTTCGCTCATAAATTCATCGTCAGGCTTTACTTCAAAAGCTTCCGCTGCGTCCCGCAACAACGATATGAAAGAACGAACTCGCTCACGATCTTGCGACAACCATCCCCACAGCTTTGCTGGGTCTGAGTCTCTCGCCAAAGCCAAAAACACAGCCAATGCATCCTTCTTTGCCAACGAAGACTGCAAATTCGCGATGACATCTCTTGCACGAATCATTAAACGTAACATTGGCGCGTATGCTGCAGCTATTGCTCGACGAGCCGCCGGCTTTTGCCAGCCAGCATTCCAACCGTGTCTCGCGGTGACGCACGCGACGGTTCGGGTTGCGCACGCTGCGCGCGCGGCATCAGTTTTTGATTGCGACAATCCTCTCCCCGTGCTGGCCGTCAATGCAAAGACGAACGCCTCTCCTGGTGTCACGAGCGTAACATCTCGCACGCCGTCGTACGAAGAAGCAATGGCTTTACTTTTCGAGCCATCGTGTTTTTTGACATCGATGTTTGCGTTCGCAGGTAAAGACACATCGCTATCCAGAGACGTTTTTCGAACTCCATCGACAATATCATCCAAAGAGCCCACGTCTTCGATATCATCGATATCATCGCTAACGCTAACGCGGGGTCTTCGCTGAATTCCTGAAGACGAAAAATCATCCTGTGGTCGATCATCGTAATTCCCATCGCACCTTATCTCCCGCTCTTCACGAGCTGTGATAGCTGGATCCCACGCACGAGTTACATCCGCGGTGATGATATCCAATAATGCCGGCGATGCGGCTAAGAATTCAGAAAATTCTTTGAGTAACGCGGCGTGCGCCGCTGTCCCGTCGGCGAGCGCTCGGGCGTGCGCCGCGGCGAGCTCAATCGATAACGGGCCGAGTGGTCCAGCCAAGCCACTTCCCAGGCGAAAGTGATCGCCGCTCTCGCCAATCTTCTCGCCCGTGGCTTTCTCAGATGAAGACGTTTTGTTGTTCTTGGACGATTTTATTCCTGGAATAGCCAAAATATCACTCAGGAGCGCCGCCAAGTTGGCATTGAGCGTTCGAACGCGCATCAACTCCCTTGGATTTGTGTTCTTGTTTGCCCGACTCGCTCGAGCAGAGACTTCCAACGAAAGCGCTTCAGCTACGCCTTTCAAAGGCGTGGCATCTTTATCTACTGAAACGGCATCTCGCGGGATTTGAGCACGATCCAATGCATACGCTCTTGAAATCAATCCCAGCGCAAACCAAGAGACTGAAAGCGCATCTTCGTAAGGGCTCGCACCAGTTCTGTCTGTCAACACGGCTGAAAACCTTCGCGCTAATATCGTATGCATCGGAGTAACGCTTGCTTTACTTCTAGGCAACGATCGATCGAGCTTATCTATGTACCCAGATTTGTACGCTTCCGTGCCGAACGCTAAAGTGACGAAAGCTTCCAAAGGCGGCGAGTGCGGCGCAAGACCTCCACCCAAATCCTCTCCCGGCTCGATCGTCTGCACTTTAGCGGCAACACGAATCAAAGCTCTGAATGCTAAGTCGCCCACGTCCCTGTTCAAATCATCCTCTTCTTCTATTAAAACGTAAGATTTTGAGCGCGTCGACCAAGAGTTTCCGCCAAACGCGGAATCTCGGAATTCGCTTCCGGAGAGTTCTGAACGCGAATCGCCGACTACGTGTGCGAATTCAGGAACTTTTTTATCGTCGGAGGCTAAATTATTCCACGCATCTATCCCGTTCAAGTTGCTATCATTTTTTGCGCCGTAGCTTTCATCAATCGCACTTTGGTTATTGTAATTATTACTGTGCGAAACATCGTCGAGCGCGCCTTCCAACCTGGTTAACCTCAATAACATTTTAAATATCGCAGGCAAATGCGCCAACAACGCGGCTCCTTCAGCTAAAGGTAAGTTTCTCGTGGCGGATAAGAGTCTATCGACGGCTTCTCGTCCGGATGCACCTTCTGCCCACGCCGCAGTAGCCGCATAGAAATTACCTATTCTCCCATCCGCGGTGTGCAACGTGTCCGCGAGTCGCATTTTCACGTGCACGCACGGCACTCTCTCGTTCCAATACGGCATATGCGCTCTTACGTTCGCTTGCAGATACTTTGGCAAAAGCTCTTTCACCGCGACTAAACCTAATTCAACGCCGTTCGGATTATTGGCACTCGCGATATTCGGCGCGAGCGTTTCTGGCGCCACGCACAAAGGTATCACCGAATGTCCAATCAATTCTTCTTCACTTTGTACTGAACCTAAGAAGAGGTTTTTAGCGTTTTGATCCGTTCCATACACGGATAAAATCAAATGATGCGACGGTTTTAGCCTCGCCGGTAACGTCGCGCGAGCTTCGGAACAAAAAACGCCACCTTTGGTTTTCCCGACTGAGAGTGGCGTCCAAAATTCGCTCACTTTGTTCCTCCCATCCGGTGAAGGAAAGGTCGCCGGCAATCCCTTTGCGTTGATGTTCAAATCATCGTCGCGCAGTTCCATCTTCACGCGCAAATCTTTTCTTTTGCACAAGTCGATGTTCCGGATGTCGATGAAAACCTCTCTTCGCAAGCCGCAATCAAGCGTGTTGCCCCAAGCGCTTTCCCAGTTGGATTTCAGAGAGCTCGTTTCCGACAAGTCCTTAATGTGAACGACGTACGGAGGTAATCTAGGCTCTGGAAGCATCGTTGCACTCGTATCTTGTTGTTGCTGCTCTTGTTTGTCTTGTTGCTTCTGCTTTTGTGGTGCTATCGAGCGTAATCGCAAAACTTCCGCAAAAATTTTGCACCGAATCGGTTTGTGCGATTTCAACGGATGGCTGACACCGGCTGAAGCCGCGGCATCGATGATGGCACTTTCCGTGTACGCTTCTTTCACCCGATACAACTGCGAACACTCTGCGGTATCGCGAACTCTAAAAGAAGGTCGACCGTTTGCATCCGTGGCGTTTTCAAAAATGGACATGGTGATCCATCCGATTAACGAACGCGGTTTCGACGCTTCGTCAAAAGTTGATGAAAATCTGTTGTTGTTGTTGTCGTCGTCGTTCCTGTTTTCTCCTCCTCTTCTGTCCATTCCTAAATTATTGTTCTTGACGCTCGAGTCATCGTTTTGACTCGTCGTCGTTGATGAATTCGCCGTCTTTCGAACGACGTTTCGGAAATTTTGCATCTTTTTCGAAACCGAATTCGAATCGTCCAATTCCGATCCGTCGTCTCCAGAATCCTCATCATCTGAAGCTCCTACTTTATTGTTACTGTTGCTATCTTCATCGTCATCTATAGAAAATATCTTCCCATTAGCCGCCTGTTGTTGTGTTTGCATCCCTCCTCCTCCTCCTCCCGTGTTTCCGTACTTCAATTGCTTCACTCTTAAAATCTCTCTTTCCGCGTACGATTTCGCTTTCTTGTCGTCCCGCATGGTGTACACTTTCGGATCCAAACCACCGAATTCTGGCGTCACGTGTGCAATCTGCACGAACAACCTCACCGATGCCGCGCATCTGTGATGAGGAATCGCAAACACCGCCGATGGCTTCTCCGGATTCCCGTCCCTCTCGTCGCCCGGCGACCAACTGAAATAAAAAGCCTCCGACAATCTCTTCTTCTGCTGTAAATCAATCAAGAAAGCGACGCATTCAATCGTCTCGTAGTTTCCAACCTCGAAATCGATGCTTTGTAACCGAAACAAAAACCGCAAACTGTTCATCTCTCTCGCCCTTTGGTTTTGGCTCACGTGCGGCGCTTCTGAAGGCGAACGCGGCAACGCCGTCTTTGGCGCCGCCGTGACGGCGTGCGCGCCCGGGAAGGGTATTTTGTCTCGTATCAAAGGGTCGTATAACGTCATAAACGGAAGACCATCGACCACAGATGCCGGCGCTCTTCTCTGTTGATTTTGATTTTGATTTTGATTTCGATTGTTGTTGTTAATGTTGTTCGTGGGAATACTCGTACCGTTTTCGATAGCGCTGGTCTCTTCGAGAGTGCTTCGACTGAGATTCGAAATTTCACTCCTCGCGTATTCTCTTTCTCCACCGTTGTTGCTGTTGTTGTTTAAGGAGGACAACACGGACCCAGTCCTCGAATGCGCAACACTATTAATACCACTTTCATCTCGACCACCAGCGTTGTTGTTGTTATTCATGTTGTTGTTTGAAGAGAGTTCGTCTAAATCTTCTTCAAACGATTGTATCTCCAGCAACGGTGCCGGAGTGTTTAAACTCCACCCGTCGTTTGGTTTATCGTCGATAATCCATCGCTCGTAGCGTTGACTGGTAATCGCTTCCACGTGCGGCGCGTCGATATCGCTCTGGGTGACTGAATTCGGCGGGCCATCCGATGCGTTGCCGCGCTGAATAGCGCGCCACACCATCTCTTCTTCTTCTTCTCTTCTCTGATGAAATGAAGAAAAGTGTGACGAAGAGAAATTCTTCTTCTTGAGAAAATTTTTCTTCATAATTGCAATCCTAAACCCTAATTAGCGCACATCGTCCGGGCTGTAAAGCTGTAAGGAAGGTTAAACTTCCCGGTTGTGCGCAGGAGGTCCTGGCGAAGCGTTCTACCTATTCTCGAACGTTGACGAGAGGTCCGCGTGAGCTTGCTATCGACGATCGAGCGTTTCTTGAAGGAGGCGTTTGTCGTCGTTAAAGCGGAAAGTCTTCGATGGCAGGAAACTGAGCAGAAAAACTGCCGCGTAGTAAGCAGCACGCGGGGTGCCACTCTGAATTCGAGGTGGGATCAATGGTGCGTGGAGCTTGCGTTCGACTGAGAACCTCTTTTTTTGTTGATGTTGCATTCTTATCTAGTACTAAACTCTCTATTATCATAATGCTATTAATGCTCGCTAACTATGATGTACTAGTATTAAAAGGTATAATAGTGTCCGGCGACGTCTTTGAACCAGCGCAAATCTCCAACCGAAGATACGTTTCGAATGTACTCTTTATTTTCGTTATTCACTTCGGCGGTTTGGTACACGACCACTTGCGGTAACCCACTACTCACGCCGTAGAGTATTGAACTTTGGTGCACGTAAACCGTCCTTTTATTACGAATGGTCAAATACTTCGCCGCGCCGTCGTCGCTTCCGCCGCCGCCGTACGGCGCCAAAGTAGCCGCGTTGGAGAAGAAACCGGCGCATATCGCGCGCAATATCGATTCGAGCTTTTTTTCTTTGTCCTCATCGTTACTTCTGTTATTGTCAATAAGCATACAATCGAGTCTTTGCGTCAAGAGTTTCTTCAATTGCGCGCGAACGGATTGGACGCGTTGCACGGTGCGAAAATTTAAATAATTTTCCTCGCAAAATCCCCTACGATTGCGGTCGTTCCACGCGTACCCTCTCTGAATGTTCAAAGAGGTGATACCGTCGCCTTCTCGAGCGGCAAAATTCGCTTTTGCCTCGTCCAGAAGATCTCTCGACGTCGTGCCTCCTCTCGCTGGTAAAAAACACGTGTTTTCAATCGAGAAATACGAACAGATTGTGAGCATTTCATTGGCGCACCCGTAATCGCAACCGGCTAACAACGCTTTACCTAGCTTTGGTTCCAACGGAAGCTCCGCTAATTTAGCGCCAACAACTGAGGTTAACTTTGCGTCGTCATCAATCGCACCCAAAGCGTGTAAAAGTTCCAACGCAACGACGACGTGTTTTACCGGCGGCGCTTCGAACCAATCAAAGTGCGCGATGTTATCGATTCCTAACGCTTTGAGTTGTAAAATCGTTCCGGCGATATCCGCGCGAATTATTTCCGGCGCGGACGTTTTATCCAAACTCGCAAAATATTTTTCAGGGTACAAACGAAAGCACGTTCCAGGCCGAACGCGTCCAGCTCTCCCAGCTCTTTGCTTCGCCGATGAACTCGACGCGCGCACGACTTGTAACGTCTCCGAATTCCTCTCGCAATCGAACGCTTTGATTTTCACAAAGCCGCAATCGACGACGTAACTCACGCCTTCAATCGTCACGCTCGTTTCCGCGATATTCGTGGCTATGATAATTTTGCGAGCATTCCTCGGTGGCGCGCGAAACGCTCTCGCTTGTTTCGCGTTATTTAATCCCGCGTAAAACGGACAAACGAGAACTTCTCTATCCAATCGTTCCGAGAGCAAATGTTCCTCCAAGATATCCGCGCACTCTTCCACCTCCTTCTCTCCCGTCAAGAAGATCAAAATATCGCCCGGGTTATTCCGCAAATCTAACCGGACTATATTCATCGCGCACTCCGCGCTTGCTTTTATGTAGTTTGCCACCGGTTCTTCGCTATAAAACGTTCGAACTGGATGTTGCCTTCGTCCTTCGACGCTAAGAATAGCCGGTTGGCCGTACGAGGAAGAAAATTTCCCGTCGTCGTTTCCCTTCTTCTTCTTCTCCTTCTCTTCTTCTTCTTCGTCTTCCTCTAATTCTAATTCTTCTGTTTCCGCGCGGAAAAACTCCCGAAACGCCTCGGCATCAATCGTCGCCGAACTCACAATTACCCTCAACTCTTTCCTCTTCCTCGTCACCTTCTTCAACAACCCCAGCAACACGTCCGTGTTCAAACTCCTCTCGTGCGCTTCGTCCACCATCACCGCCGAATATTTTTGCAACAAAGGATCTTCCAACAGTTCTCTCAGTAAACTCCCATCCGTGCAGAATAGAATCTCCGTCTCTGATGATTTCATGGTTTCAAATCGCACGGACACTCCCACCGTTCCGCCTAAACAAGACCGTTGCGAAGAAGAAGAAGAATTAGAAGCAAAAATCTCCTCGCACACTCGCATCGCAACGGTTTGCGCGCTCGCTCGTCTCGGTTGCGTCACGCACACCATCTTCTCGCCAGGAATGGTCCATTTCGCCTTTCTCAAGTATTGGCAGATCTGCGTGGTTTTCCCGCATCCAGTTTGGCCTATTATTATCACCACTTGATGTCGTTCCAAGAGATACAAAATCTCTCTCTCGTGTTTCTGAATCGGGAGCAAAGAAGAAACGTGATTCTGATTCTGATCTTTACGTTGTTCGTGTTGAAATCGTTCTCGTTTGCCATCATAGCGCGAGTTTGAGCAGCGCGAGGGTGGTGGGTGCATCATCGTCTCGTCGTTTATATCTTTTTATTAATATCTTCTTCTTCTTCTTCTCATCATCTTCTGCATCAAAGAAAGAGGTGTTGTGTGTTGAAAGGTGCAATTCTTTTTTTGTACGTCGAGGACTCTTTTTTCTCCCGTCTCGTTCATCAAAAGTCTCTTCTGATTTTTTTTCTTCGACAGACAATTAAATTTTCGACAAAAAATTTTCGACATTTCTCGTATAGGGGATTGATTTTTCCTCAAAATTACACTAGAACAGAGAGACAGAGAGACAGAATTACATAAAGATGATAAAGTCCTCCTCGGCGTCGGAATTCTTCTCGAAGACGAAAACGAGGCACTCGACGCCGGTTATTGTCGATTCGGTGTGCTATGATATCCCAAATGGGACGAAGTCGTCGTCGTCACCAAATTCGTCTGAAAACATTCGGTTGTTGGATAACGTCTCGACGGTGTTCGAGAACGGGTCGATGTCGGCGATAATGGGGCCCAGTGGCGCCGGGAAGACAACCTTGTTGGACATTCTCTCGTGCAGGAAAACGAGAGGGGTGATTTCCGGGACCGTGATGTTTGGGTCGCAAAACGCGACGAAGAAAACGTTCAAGGAGTGCGCGGCGTACGTGGAACAGTTCGATACCTTGTTGCCGATGTTGACGGTGGAAGAGACGCTGTATTACTGGAGCGAAATGCAAGCGAGAACGCACGCGGACGCGGAGTTGAAGAAAGAACGAGTGAGGGAGATATTGCAACACTTGAATTTAACGAGTTGTAAAGACGTCGTCGTCGGCGACGCGCTGAACCGAGGGATATCCGGCGGACAAGCGAAGAGGACGAACATCGCTTTGGCTTTAGTCACGGACCCGGACGTGTTGTTTTTGGACGAGCCTACGAGCGGCTTGGATTCGCAATCGTCCGTGGAGGTTGTGGAGATTTTGAGAAACTTGGCGAATACGGGCGTGACGGTCGTGGCGACGATTCACTCGCCGACGCCGGACGCGTTTCGATATTTCGATACGCTGTGCATGTTGAAGAACGGAAAGATGACGTTTACTGGGCCTATATTTGACGAAACCGCCGGAGGTAAATATTCGGCGATTTCCTATTTCGCATCAATTGGGTTCAAATGGGACACGAAATCAAACTTGGCGGATTTCTTGACCACGACGTGCGCTTCGGAGGATTTGGATTTTGAAGACGCGTTTCGAAATTCAGAATGCGGGAAAGCCGCGCTGACAAAGACAAAATCGATTTTGGAGAAAGAAATGCTGTTGCCAGCGAAACCAAAACTAGCGAAAGCGGAGAGAGGCGCGTTTGCAAAGATTAAAACGCTTTTGAAATACCGCACGATCCGAAATTACAAATCTGTTGATTTCGTCATGAGTCGCGCGGCTGGACAAATTTTGTTCGCCATCGTACAATTCACCTTGTTCCTGGAAATTGGCAAGGCAGAAGGCGAGGCTATGGACCAAGCGAATCAACTCAACGTCGCGAGTTTACTGTACATGTTGAATATTTTACCTTCGTTTGGCGCGAGTGGGTACATGCCATCCATCGTACTCGAGAGAGCGGTGTTTTATCGCGAAGTCGACGACGGCTCGTACCCGCTCTTTTCGTACGTTGCGTATAAGTTCATCGAAGAGGGTGTTTTAGCGATACCAGTGACGCTAGTCGCGCAAACGGCGTTGTATTTGGGGTGCGCGTTGCAAGGCTCGTTCGCCATCTTTTGGATATGTAACTATATGGTGTTGAGTTGCGGCATAGCGCTCGCGTACGTATGCGCTTCAGTCGCTCCGAACATGGACGCCGCCAATACGCTTTTGCCAGTTTATAACGTCATTCAGCTTCTATTTTCTGGGATGTTGATACGTAGAGCTGACATGCCGAGCGGCTGGGAGTGGTACTCGCACACGCTCTTCGTGCGATACGGATGGCAGGCGCAGATGATTAATTACTTCGACAACAAAGAACCGAAGGTTTTTCAAACGAAAGAAGGTAAAATGGAAGGGATTATTGAGTTTTACGGAGCGAGCGGTACTATTACCTCGAATTTAATCGCCGTCTTTGGTCTGTATTGGTTCTGGATCATAGTCGCATACGTCTGTATGAAGAATATTCGGCATCAAAGCCGATAGTTTACTTTTGTTTTGAGTTGTTGTAATGTTTAATGTTTGTTATACCAGTATTTTTTATTAGTAATTTATTTACTACTTTACTCTACCGTGACGGATTTTGCCAAATTTCGGGGCTGATCGCAGTTATGCCCTCTCAAGACGGTCAAGTGATAACTCAACAACTGTAAAGGAACTATGTTGACCACCGCTTGCAAACAATCTTCGACTTTCGGAACTCGCAGAATGACCGCGTCTGGCGCCGTTTTCTCCATCTCCGTGTCGTCATCTGAAACGATTAATATTAACCGCCCGTCTCGCGCTTTGAGTTGTTGCACGACCGACTGTTGCTTCTCGTAACTCCCATCGTTCGTACACACTACAATAATCGGCATGTGCTTATCTACCAAAGCGAGCGGACCGTGCTTCATTTCGCCGGCGAGAATACCTTCCGAATGCACGAGCGCAACTTCCTTCACCTTCAACGCGCCTTCTAAAGCCGTGGCGTAATTGAAACCTCTCCCAAAAATGAGCAAACTGTGTTCCTCTTTTAACTCTTGCGCCAACTCTAACAATATCGCGTCCATTTTTAAGCACTCTTTCACGCACCCGGGAAGTTTGAGCAAACCTTGCATGATGTCATCCCGTCTCGTGTGCTTCGAGCGCGAGTCCTCGCTCAAAGATAAAGCCACCAAAACCATCGCGACTATTTGACAAGTGTACGCTTTTGTACTCGCTACGCCAATTTCGGCACCCGCGTTAATGTGGACGCCACAATCCGTCGCTCGCGATATCGCCGACCCAACCGTGTTGACGATGCCGACGCACAACGCGCCTTTTGCCTTGGCGTATTCTAAAGCCTTCAGCGTATCCGCCGTTTCACCCGATTGCGAGATGAAAATGCACGTGTCGTCTCTAAAAAATGGACACCGTCTATCTAAAACATCACTCGCAAGCTCTAAAGTTACCGGAAGCTCCGTGAGCTCTTCGAACAGCTGTCGGATGGCAATCGCGGAGTTGTAGGACGTACCGCAACCGCACAAGATGATGCGACGAGAGCGCCGAATCGTCGCCGCGAACTGGGACATGCCCCCTAGCATTACTCTCTCTGCTGCACCGAGAACGTCCAACACCAATCGTCCTCTCATGGTGCTCGAAATAGCCTCCGGTTGTTCGAAAATTTCTTTTTGCATGAAGTGATCGAATTCGCCCTTCATGATTGATTCGACTTCCATTTCTAACGTTTCAATCGTGCGTTCGACTTCTTTACTCAAAACGACCGGTTTATATAACCCGTACTCCGGTGAATCGTGTCCAGAGGTGTACCCAGGGTGCGGATGCTTTTGCTTCTCGACTTTATAAATCTTATACGTGCCGTCGTGGCAGTGACACACGTCGTCGTCTTCGAGAACTAATACGCGTTTAGTGTGCTCAACCATCGCGCTCGCATCCGAGGCGAAGTAAAATTCAACTTTTGGATTATTTGTAGTAGTGGTAGTAGTAGTAGTAATTCTCGTCGTCGTCGTCGTCGTATCCGCATCTGCTGCTGGAGCAGCTGCTGCTCCTCCTGTCATAGATTTCCGCTTCTTATTACCGCTAGCTTTTTTAAGAAGAACGTCCTCCTCTGCGCCGTCGGAAAGGTTTCCGTCGATGACGCAGGAAACCTCGCCGCTGTCGTCGGAGATGCCCATCAACAACGGCGAGCCTCTCTTCGCGGCGACGAGTTCTCCCGGGTACTTTGTCGATTTAAATACTAACGCATACGCGCCTTGCAACTGTCGCGTTACTTCCATCGCCAACTGACGAAACGTCACGTCTTTCTCGCCGCTCTCCTCAAACTTATCGCTCAAAAATTTACAGAGTTTCGGTATAACTTCCGTATCCGTATCGGTTTCAAATTTCATCCCTCTTCTTTCTAACATCGCCCTTAACGGCGCGTGGTTCGTAATAATTCCGTTGTGCACCACCACGAATTCATTTTCTCGCGAGTCCGAGGTGTGCGGGTGCGTGTTGATTTTATTCGGCGGTCCGTGCGTCGCCCACCGCGTGTGCGCGATGCTCGCGCAAAAATCTAAAGGCTTAATCGAGGACGACGACTTCTTCCTCCCGTTGCTGCTCTTACTTTTAGACGCCTTAACTTCATTCTCGTCATCATCGTCTTCGCCAAACAGTTCCTTCCTCGCCAGCGCTTCCAAGTTGGCAATCTTCCCGACTTCTCTGCACACGATGACTTTCTTCGCGTCGTGTCTTTTTTTATCTCCACCTTCTTCTTCATCATCATCATCATCATCGTCTTCGCACCATTTCTCGTTATCGTCCATGGCAAACCCGGCGGAATCGTACCCTCGATATTCCAATCGTTTCAAACCAACGAGTAACTTCTCCACGATTTCCTTCTTCGTTTTCGGCACCCCGCAGTTCAAGTACGCGAATATTCCGCACATTATTATTATATATAGTCTTCGTTTTCGAGTCGTCGTGTTGAAGACAAAGAACTGAAGACAACAGAGGGTTCAAACCGCAGAGGACAAAAACGACCACCACCACCACCACCAAAGCGCGACGACAACAGAAAGAGAGCGAGAGGGGAGGAGATTGAAGACAAAAGTGAAGTCCAAAACAAAACAGAAGAGTAAAAAAAAAAAGAAGACAAAAAAAGAAGAGAAATCTTTTTTGCTTTTGCTTTCTGTCGCGAAAAAGAAGAACAAAAACAACGACAAAAGGTCGACTGGAATCTTTTTTTGCTTCAAAAGGCACCCAACTCAACTTTTTTTTTAAACGACACACATTGATTATATTTACAAACTCTTATTACTACGCGCGCCTTAGAGTATCATCATCATGACTGCTGCTGCGCTCGAGTGT
>Ga0115556_1000587_pt1 | contig 24331 bp, 20 predicted proteins | sample COGITO_mtgs_1104_5_FD_87282 | JGI IMG/M metagenome (GOLD analysis project Ga0115556, IMG submission 87282) | Pelagic marine microbial communities from North Sea - COGITO_mtgs_110414 | ecosystem: Environmental > Aquatic > Marine > Epipelagic | place: Germany:Helgoland, sampling site Kabeltonne... | reverse complement strand
TGTTGTTGTTGTTGTTGTTGTTGTTGTTGTTGTTGTTGTTGTTGTTGTGACGGTTGAGGTGGTTCCGTTGCGATTTGTGATTGCTTAATTTCTGATGGTATTCGCGGTGAGGTCGAATTGGGTGGAGGAGGTGGGACTGAAGAAGAAGAAGAGTCTAAAGGTTCGCTCGAGAATGATACCACACTCCTATACTCGAGCCCTCCCTTCTCATTCCTCAAAATAGACTCTGGATCTTCCCTCGTTTGCTGCGAGTGTGGCGGCAGCGGCTGCTGGTGATGTCGCAATGGCTGTCGAGGCGGCAATTGTTGCTCTGGCTCTGGCGGAGGCGGAGGCGGAGACGGAGGTGGCTGCGATTGCTGTGGTGGCGATGACCGTTGCTGCTGCTGCTGCTTTATTTGTGCCGATTTCACTGGCTCTTCGACATAGTCACCATCAGTCGACCCTCTATTTAAGCTGAACCGATTTTTTTGTCTCTGTGTAGGAATTGGAATCGATTTTGCTACTGAATCCTCTTCGACCTTCTCTTTTTCTGGCACCTCCGCCTCCTCCCATCCCAACATGTTCTTCACCTCCCCCCCGTAAAACATTTCATTCCGAGTCATGCTTTTTCTTCCGACCAGCATCGTGGCGAGGCGAGCATCCTCTGGCTCCTCATTTTTGCCATTGACGAAGGGAGTGTGCACGTTTTTCATGTTGTTGTTATATTTTCTAGTCGGTGATGGAGAGCGGTTTCGTTGCTTCTGCGTCATTTTATTCTCTTCTGCTTTTTGTTGGTCTGCTTTGAGGTGCTGTACTCTTTCCTTTCTCGGTGCCACCATCTCCTCGTTAATGTTATTGTTATTGTTATTATCATCCTCCAATAGCTTCTCCGCCAGTTCCATGTCTTCCTCCTTCCCGCCCGCCGCCACATCTCTGACCTCCAACAACCTCCTCCACTGCCTGTCGACCCCCTCGATTGTCTCCCTTCTCCCCATTTCCCTGATCTTTCTGTCCTTTTCCTCGATCTGTCCCATCAAATACTCGCTCTCTATCCTGTGAAAATCCAATTGATTCTTTAGATTCTCTTGTGTGGCTGACAGCTTAGATGAGGTAGACTGCAATGTGTCGTTCAAGGTCGTCATTGTGTCTTCTAGTGTGGTAGTCTTGGCTTGCAAGGTGATTATCTTAGATTGTAAAGTCTTCTCTTTGGAATCACTTTCAATTTGCAGCTGGTTCTGCTTCTCAACCTCGCTCTTGAGGTCTTCATTACGTGAAGCTAAGTCTGTTTTTTCCTTCACGAGAGCTTCGTTCTCTTTCACCAGCGCCTCTTTCTCTTTCACGAGAGCTTCCTTATCTCTCAAGAGTGCCTCGTTCAATTTCACAAGTGATTCATTACGAGTTGATTGGGTTTCTATATCTAGCTGGAGCTGATTTATCTCAGTTTTTGTATCATCGACTTCATTTCCTCCCTCTGTCTGTACCAGCCTTGAAAGCATGACAACTTCTTTCTCTGCCTTACACATTTCATTTTTCTCTGCTAATGCCGCCTCAACCTCCTTATCCTCCTGTCTACCAGCATTTACCTTCTCCAGCTGACTACTCCCCTTCAAACTCCTCTTCATCTGCTCTGAGTCCACGAACATCTTCTCTAAATTTGAGATCCGATTTGCCAGGGGGCTCAATCCTCCAACAACCGCCTTGTTCGCTTTCCCTTCGTCACCCTCGCTGTCTACGTTCTCCTTACCAAGTCCCCCACCAGGAGAGTTATCCATTCTTCGTCGTTGACGGAGTAGAGGACTGGGACTGTGCGTCAAGTAGGAGTCGTGAAATTGTAGCATGGCAGTTGTGGAGGACAGTTTCTTCAGAGAACTGCGGTTTCTGTTGCTGCTGCCGCTGATGCTATCGTCAGTATAGGTGTTGCTTTCTCTGCTTTCTCTGCTGTTGTTTTCGTTACTTGGTGTGGAGAATCCCTCTCCCTCTTTGAGTACCCCCCAAGACCCGGGACGGTTCATTACGTCATACCAATTTGCCTCAAGAAGGGGAATGCTTGAGCTGGACAACAGCTCGGTGTCTTCATCTGAGGGATCCAAAGAGTGTTCCATTCTCTGTCTGTCGTTCTCCCTTTTGAACTAGGAAGTGATTCAAATGACGAAACGATCAAAGTGAAAAACTCGCAAGCAGAATGTTTTGACTGTTGAAGCCTCTAGGTCGATCGTTTTTTTGAAAATTTCAACCGTCCAACATGCAGATAATTGCCCTCGAGCCCTGGTGGAATCTGCAAAAACTGGCGAAAAATCTCGTGGGTGGGTTCGTCCAGATCCGTTCACCCCAAGACTACATCTTCCCCATCATACTAAATATTTATTACAATGGGTGCTATGGATGCTATTACTAGTACCGCCCCGGTGGCTTTCGTCCTAAGTGAGATGGGTGAGTAGCTTTGAAATCCAGATATCAGTTGCAGGATTGCTCGTTGTTTGTAGGCCTGTTGTGTTACTTGTGTTCATTGAGATTGAATGAAATCTGCGGGGCGAGTTAGGATTTGTCTGATTACTGCCTTTAGACGCCTTGTTTTATCGGAATACCATGCTTGTCGCCACCACCCCTCCCAACAAGTATCTGTGAAGTGCCACTCGATCTGACTTGGACAAGCCTCCAACAACCCACACTAACTTTTTTTCACTCTCAATCTTCCCGATCCCTCCCCATTCACCCACCACTGCAACTGCACCGTGCGATGGTCATACAGGCTGGACCTTTAACTTTGTTTTTGCCCATGTCCTCTGGTGGGTTGTGGCCTTCCCAAACCTTTTGGACTATGGCTACACTGATGCTGAGCAGGACGCGGATGGCTCCATCGCTTCCGGTCCCTCTGGATCTGGAGTTGTTATTATCTCTGGTATGCTTGTGGCTGTGAGCACATGGACTTATCTTCAGAAGATTATGGGCTACACACCCAAGTGAAGCCAGAGGAAATGTATCGCAGGTTTTTAAAAGGGGGTTGGTTTATTTGTTGGTTAGAAAGCAGGGGCAACATCCCGTCTTTTTCTTATCATCTTTATGCGCTATTCAACAATCTCAGCCGTACAAAATATTAGCATATCTAGAGTGACAATGGCTCCTGCCACTTCTGCTTTTCCAGGGGTTCCGCTTCACTTGCATTCTCATACAAGTTATATTTATTCATCTCCAAGTCGCATTTTGCCTTTGCGTACTTCATTACCTGCAGTCTATGAGCTCTTATCTCCGCAGCAGTCAGTTCTTTCTCTTCCATTTCCTTTTTGAATTCGTCTCCCATTGTTTTTGGCAGAGCGACTTTCACCCCGTTAGGGTATGTTAAACTGCCATCTTTTCCTTCGACCGGGGCCGGCTTCTTCCTAATCTTGGCCAATTGTTCTGCACTTAAATCGTCCCCATATTCGATCATTTCTTCCCCTTCATCGTAAAACTCGAAGTCCTCATCGCCACTGATCTTTACGGCCCCGTAGGTGCTCATGTCCTTGTTTTTGCCCCCTCGAAAGGGGTTTTTGAAGCCGTGCTGCGTCTTGTCAGCCTGCACATTAATTTTTGCTTTCTTGGCGAAATTCTTGGCCTTCATGAGTCCTTTCAAGGCCAACGCTGCTTGCTCTCCAGCGTCCATCTCCCTGGTGATTTTTGGAGGCTTAACCTCCTCCCCAAGCCACTTGCTAGCGAGTTTGTGTTCCTCTTCGTCAGGTTTCTTCCCCTTGACTTCGTTCTTGAGATACTGCAAAACGTTGGGATACCCAGCGCTGTGAACGATCATCATGGCGCGAGTTTTCTCCTTATCCCAAAATTTTGACCCCATGCACTTGTGCTGGAGAATATTTTGGAGTAAAATTGCAGGTTGCAATATGGAGGTAGCTTTTTTGGCAACTTTTTTCCACTCATCGTACTCGATAACACCGTCGCCGTCTACGTCTAATATACTGATGAGTTGTTTTACGTGGTCTTCTTTGTTGAAATTTTTCCCAAAAACATCATCTATCATGGTTTCAAGTTCATCGTGACTGATGAACTCTGAGCCATCATCGTCGTAGAGCTCAAAAGCGAAGCGCGCAAGGGCCTAGTTGACCATTTGTTTAGTTTAGGCTGTGTCAGATGGCGCCCTCGGCACAGTTAAGCATAAATTGCCACTATCAACTCTCACTCACCTCAGGCGTTAGGGTACAATAGTTGTACAAGCCAATTAACCACTCGTCAATACTGAGCTGATCCGCACTCATACCAACTTGATCGCTGTCCATCTGGTGAAATGCTCTGCCAATAAATGGGCTCCAGTCTGTTCTCAAATAATTGAAGAATTCATCCAAAGTAACCATGCCACTATCATCCACATCAATTTGCATAAACAGCTGAAAAAGTTTTGTCACGCGATGGCGGTCAACATTTAGCTTGATCATGAGCCTCCGGAGGTCACTCCCGTCCTGGCCTGTCAAAAAGTACTGGGCATGCTCATCAGCCCTTTTATACCGTGGGTCCCAATTCCGCCTGTTCGTCTGGCTGCAACAACACATATACTGAAAATCCCATTTTCTGGGTTTTTTTCGTTTGTTGTACTTCGGTTGCGCGACACACCAGCACAGCAACTTTGTCTTCACAATGTCCCAGAGACATCCAATCATTGTACACAACGTGAAAAATGAAAGTTGGGAAGGGAGGTAAAGAGGGAGACTATCTTCAAGAAAAGGTTGCCATAAGCGATTGTCTATCCGTTTATGCGGGATTAATATGAAATTTACTGCTCACTGATGTTTTTTCTTTGCAAACAAGCTTCATTTAAATGGACAACTCCAAAAAGCAAGAAACAATTAAAAAGATACCAAAATGATTCGTTTTTTCGTTTTGTTCGTTTTGCTCCTGATAACATCGATTTTCACGACGTTCGCTACGAATACGCCCTACTACCAATCCATCTATATACTTGATTCTGGTTACCTTCTCAAATTTCCTTTCGATCCAAACAATCGACAACAGATACTCAAAAATTTCCAGGCTCGATACAATAATGAATCCTCCGCCATCTTGTTCAACGCCGCTGTAAAACATGCTATGCACAGGGTTAATCCTCCGAAGCAACTTGATTGCTTTTCACCTTCTTCGCCCATGACCATTTCAGAAATCTACGGAGCACATGTTGATATGGAGCTGGTAATGGGTGTGCCACAATCCCGAATAATTGCAGAAATTGGGCAACCGACAATAGAAGCAGCTACTAATATGTGCAACAATCTGCGTCAATCAAACCTACTTACATCAAGCGATCCTATTGCATTTTCCTTCTGCATGGAAGAGGCCACCTCATTCATTTCTCTGGAGCGTGGACGGCATCTTTCTATTTCAACGAACCTTCGTTATGAGACAAAGATGCTTGAGTGCGCAGCGCTATCGTCAACGAGTGAGAACGTTCTAGAGGGAGGGAGCTTTTTCTACCCCTTCAAGATCCCTGCTCTCCAAAATCTCGTTGAACCCATTATTGATTCCAAACCTGACTTGACTATATGCGAGGTTGGATTCAATGCTGGACACTCCTCTCTTATGTGGCTGCTTCTTTCGACTACTTCTAATGTACTTGCATTCGACCTAGGGGAGCACGGATACGCGAAATCTGCGGCAAAATACTTACAAACCCGCTTTGGCAGCAATAGAATCTCTGTGACCTTCGGAGACTCTCGTGAAACGCTTCCACAGTTCCGCGGAACTTGCGATGTTGTCTTCGTTGACGGTGGGCATAGTTATGACGTCGCGTATTCAGACATTACCAATTTAGCTGAACCCGGGACTTTGTTGATTGTTGACGATATTAACCAAGACGAAGTCGGAAAAGCGTATCATGATGTGATAAACGCTGGTATCGTCACAGAGCTCGGGGTGATTTTTGAGGACGCGCATTACCAAGACCCTTATGTTGCTCGCTCCTCTATAGGCTACGGAACTTATAATAAGGTGTAAAAGAGTGTAATTATGCGTAGCGTAAATTTGCATTCGACATCTTAAATTTAACAAATTCTTTCACACTTCCACTTTTTGCTTCTTGGCCGCAGGCAAGTCCCCATCTCCGTCTCCATCGTCCCTCAGTATATCGTCCATTAAGTTTTCTGTGGTGGCAGCAACGCTAGTCGCGCTTTCGCCCTTGTGAACATATGTGCCGTCGACCAACTCCTGGGCCATCTGGCATATTTTGGCAGCATCCAGACTAACGGGGTTATTTTGGCCGTTAAATTTGATAGCGTTCTCTCTCATTAGGTGTAGATCCTTCATAAATCCATCGCTGTCCTTGTAGTCACGTTTGCCAATCTTTACCTCGATTTCACGGAAGCTGATGGCTCTTTTAATCACGTCCCCGTACCTGACTCCATTCCTCTTGTGCACGCAGTTGTTAGCGACCTTGGTCAAAAACCATTTTCCCTTGGGATCCGCTTTGAGTTCTTGGATGATCGCCTGCAAGCGCTCCGCTAATATTTGTGCAGGCCTCGGTCCTCGGTTGGCTCGATCGTTATTGGTCGGTTTTGTGTTGTAAGAAGCCCACGTGGCCTCGTTTACTTTCTTCTTTGCCCTCCCTGGCTTTCTCTTCACTCGCAAGCCACCATCAGCGGTAAGACTTTCCCCTATCGCCCTCCTCCGAACCTCCATATCCTCCTCGTTATCCTCGAAATTGGCGTGTCCGATAATGTTGTCGTCGTCTTCCTCGTAATTATGCTCTGCAGGCAAAGCCTGGTCACGAATGGCCTCGATGGTATCTTTGACAAGGCGCTCATCATTGCAAACAAATTGCCACCGCACAGTCTGGCTACCGTCAACTTTGGTCTCGGTTATTTTTTTTCTGATGACCTTTTTCTTCACTTTGCCTACTGCACCACCCCCGGCTCCCTCGTTAGCTCGCTCACGCTCAAATATACTCAGATTCATCGCATCAGTTTGTCGCTGCATGATCTGCTGATACATGCGCTCTTCGCCAATTTCGTTTTCTCTATTGGCCCTATTGATACTCCCCACTCCCCCTCCTGTAAACATATTTGTGACATTTGTTTCTGCTTCGTCGTCTCCGACATCCATAAGTATGGCTAGCTCATCCTCAAAGTTGATTCCGTCCTCTTCTTCGCCACCGCCTCCATCAATTTCCATCGAATTGCCTTCGTTTCCCTGTTCCTTCCTCTCTCCCCTCTCTCCACTGACGTCTTCCCTGACATCCCCATTATCTTCCTCCTCGTCTTCGCTGCTGTAGTAATTGTCATAAATTCTGACCTCCTCATCTTCTTCCCCCCCATCTTGGGCTGTCATCGCATTGATTTGCCTCCTCCAGATATGTTGGATTCTCTCCTCGTAGGCTTTCTGTTCGCTCATGGGGTCATGTTGACCATTCCTCGCAAACCTCTCCAGTCCGTCAGTCAGGACCCCGCTGCCTTCATTTGCTGCCCTGCTGCACATTTCTTTGACCATGTGTACCTTGTCCCACCTCTCCAGCTTCTTTATTCTGTGCTGGTCCATTCCAAATTCACGGAGCATCTGCTCCATCTGCAGATTAGTAAGTTTCCTAAGATCGGTCTCGGTACCTGCAATGTTAACTGTCTCTTTTTTAGCAGCGGCACCAATCTTGCTCGAATTGATTTCCCTGACGAAACTGAAGGCCTCTGTTCGACCGCTGGGATCTCCCACACCTGTGATCTCCATTGCCGCCGAGCTTCCCCCCCTTAAGGCCTCAATGTAATCATTCGTGATACTCCAAGGCGCCAGTTGCAACTCTTCAAAGATGAAGATGCTCACATCAAGTCGCCTCTTGGCCTTTTCATAGTCTTTCTTCAGCCTCTTCTCCGCGACTAGAAACAAGCTCAAACGGCTGTCATCCAATTTTTCCATGTTCTGGTACAGGTTCCTAGCATCCCGCGCCCGCTTTTTCATTTTTTCGTAACGCCTTTTGGCCGCCTTGCAGTACCCCTGCAAATATGTTAAGCAGCCGGATATTTTTTCGATAGTCATCTGATTGTTATCCAACAGCTCACCCAGTCCCAAATCCTTGAGCCTCCTCTCCCCAGCCCTGGCCGACTCGAATCCACAGACCTGTTCCACCGTTAATAGGTTGGCAAGATCTCCCAAGGGCTCTAGATCGGCCATTTTCCTCCACTCATTGACGTCATCGACGTATGCCATCTTCTGCAGCTGTTGCTTGATGACAGAAGATTTCACATGTTTATCCTCCCACAAAGTGGGAAAGAGCTTGCCTTGGATCTCGTTGATCTTTAGTCCGCTCGTGCGACGTTCGACTTGATGGAGTCGCTTGCCGATGTGGAACTTGAGAAAGTTGGGGAGAAAATTGCGCCCGAATTCCTTGGGCTGCGGAACCTTTATCCTCGGCTGTGTTTGTCCGACGGTGAAGCAAGCTCTCGGCATCCTCCTTATTGATACGTTGACGTCACCTGAGAGAGCGTTCGCATCCACGTCCTTGATGTAGTTTGCCGCGTTTTTGTCCCCAACGGTGGATATCTTCTCGCTCGAGGGGGCAATAGTGAGGAGGAAGTCGTTTTCGTTGGGGGTGTGGGGAAAGACTGGGGCGATAAAAAGGTTGTTAATCAGCCCGCTCACCGTTTCGCCGAGCTCTATAGCGCCAATGAATGGTCCGTGGTCTTGAGGTCCTAGAACTTCTGTCACGCCTTGGGCGAAGTCGTATTTGGGCTTCTGCGACTGCTGTCGTTGCTGTTGTTGACGTTGGAGCTGCTGTTGTCTTTCCTGCTCCCTGTTGTGCTCCTTGTTGTGCTCCTTGTAGTCGTCACCCTTGCCGACAACCACGACCTCCTCCTCTTCCTCCAACACCTCGTCGTCACCTTTGTCACCTTTGCCATTTCCTACGCCCTCTTCTGGACCTTCGCATACCCAATCCTCCTCCTCCCCCCAAACCTTCCGCCTGATGTCCTCGATCTCGTCCACGTTATCTGCTCCATCCCTTCTGTTTCCTCCTACTGGCCTGTCACCCCCACCCCTACTCACGGGAGCGTTCTTCACCCGACCCTTGTAGTAGTTGACTATTTTGGAAGACATTCCCTTGTTGAGTGTCAATAGCGGACGCTCCTCTAAGTACTCCAGGAGGACAATATTGTCAGTGGAAGGATTCATATCATTCTTTGAGAGAATCAATTCGTCGTCACCATTCAGCAATTCCTCCTTCAGGTAGTCATCTTCGTCGTCCTCTTCTGGGTCATCACCACCCCCATTGTCATAAAAGTTCTTTTTCAGGCAGAGCTGCCACTTCCTCGAGGGATCAACAGTCGTCTTGGCCAGTAGAGGTCTCTGAAACTGTCTCAGACTTGATTTCGAGAGGTCGCTCTTTGTGAAGGCGTGCTTCAGCGTGATGGGGGGGTGAGGGACATGCGTTTGAGCGTCTAGGATCTGCGACGCGTTCGCAATCTTCGAAGTTTTATTTACCCGGACCTGCCCGCCCTCGCCCATAATCGACGATTGCACTTTCAGGGCACGCCCTCCGCTCATGTCCAGCCCGCTGCAAGCCATCTGAATCCTTCGCACCTTCTCGGCCTCATTCTTGACCCTCCTGTTGGCGTTCTGGGACCCGACATCGTTCTTTTTGGCCCTCTCTTCGGCCTCGAGGTCTTGGCTTTCGCGAGAGAGCCTATCGAGGTACGGGATGGACTTGCTAAATGGGAGAGGGGTGGCATTTGAAACCAGGGACTTCTGGAGAACAGAAAATCCAAGGGGAGCAATATTACTGGAAGCTGCAGGTTGCTGAAAATCATTCTCCTGGCGGTAGAGAAAGAGTTTGCTAATTTCGCTTTTCGGGGGAGCCGATTTCTTTTGTGTCTTTGCGTTGTAGGGGAGAGAAGATTCTTTGTCTCTGCCAAATTGCTCATTGATAAAATTGTCCAAAACATTGTTGAGGAGCTCCTCATTGCCCATGCGAGGGAGCGGCTTTTGATTGCGGTGATTGCCGTTATGCATGGGCTGCATCAGCGGAGGGACGCCTGGGGCAGGGGTATTGTGGCCCCAGTTTATGCTCTTCTCCCAATCGACAAGGTTCACATCATGAAAAGCCCTGTCATCGTTCACGTTCACCATGTCTGAGACCACTTGCATTCTTGTCTGAGGCTGTGGAGAACTACTTTCATTGCCACCGTTATTCCCTTTCGGTTTACTCTTACTCTTGGGCGTAGATGGAGACTTACTCTTACTGGTGGTAGCAGCGGCTGTAGCGGCGGCCGCGGTATTGGCGCGGTTGTTATTATTGTTATTGTTGTTATTGTTGCTATTGTTGCTATTGTTGTTATTGTTGTTATTGTTGTATTTTTGAGGAGGTGCAAATCCACCAAAGACCTCACGACGGACCACCGCCATAACCTTACTGCAGACATCCTCCATATTCCGCTCCGAGTTCATGTGTGTGTGTCGGCTGCTGGGTTGCTGCTGCTGCTGCTGCTGCTGCTGCATTAGCTGGGAGAGTGACTGGACAGAGGCAGAGACAGAGGCAGAAGCAGAGACAGAGACAGATCCCGGAGCTTTGTTGTCACGGGTAGTGCTGCCATTCTTCGTTTTGTGGGATGTCGCGACCTGTTTTTTGTTTCGGATTTTTGAAAGGGAAGAGGGGGTTTGCACATCACGCTGAGCGAAGTAACTGGCCATGTCGTACGGGGGGATTGGAGGGGAGAGGGGAGGGGGAGGGGAAGAGGGAGAGAAGGAGGCAAAGCTTCTGTAAATTTTCGGACAAGAAATGGGCGACAGATGAATGTTGCGGTCTTAGCCGAGAATTCCGGGTTTTTTTCTTTTCGGTCACAAAATGATGAGTCTCAGTACCTTGGCAAAGTCAGTCACTAAAAAAATGGGAAAGTCCAAAACCTCTCCCATATCAGTTTTGTCGAGGTATTTGTATATCTTACGACCCGTTGATATTTTGCGGCATGTCGACAAAGAAATCTTCAGAAGTTTCAGCCATCGCACGCCATTTTAACGACCACCTCTTGTCGTCCTTCCGCATTGTTTCTCGGGGGAATAGATCTATCATTTATTCGACCGATATAGAGGCAAGGCCTCTTGCTGATAGTCCTGATGATTCTGTCCCGAATGGTTATGTTCTGAGGGTTTCGCCGAAAACGTCGAATGTGTCTGCAACGATCGAGCCACTGCTTCCTCCTGGGAGAATACCAACTACATTGGCGCAAATTTCTCTCCCACTCTGTGGGAATGAAACGTCGTCGATTCAGTACAACTGCACCATATTCCCCGGTAGAAGGGCGACGACAACCTCAGCAATTGAAATAAAGCCTAAATTGTCTTCATCCTCAAGCTTGAATTGGCCCTGTTCAGTCTCAGGGGAGAGCAGATGGAGAAGAAAGAATCCCCTGGCTCGATACGATCCTGAGCGGTTATTCGGTAGCTGTACAGAAGTAGATGGTATAGTAAGGGAAATTAATCATCTTCGTGAGGACTGCCACTCTTACTGGCATCACAAAATCAATAGTGGAGATGATGGTAAGAACCGTTTTTCATACTATAAATTTTTTTTGAATGGAGTAGAGAATCGCACATCGTCGACTTCGAAATTGGAAGAAACGGCAATTAATGTTGTATCCGAGGTGCTCGTGAAAGAAAGTGTGTTATCGTTGCTGGTCAGATTACAGCAATCTTTTGGTGCTATAACCAGGCCAACTTCGAAAGTAGACACTCGCGGTGCGTGCTTGATTTTCGAGCATCTCTGCTCCCTCTACGCAACGTCAGCTACGTCAGAAGTAGATGAAGCAGTCAATTTCATCGATGAGAGGGTTAGTAGATGGCAATCATCACATACTTCCATCCAACCTGAAAATATGGATCGTGTCAACTTGCTCCGCTCATTTCTATCTATGCACTCCTCCGGAGATGGAAAGGTTATTGACGTAGAAACATTCAGTAAAATTGTTTCGACTTTTCAGTCATCTGACTGCGCAGTTTTTCTCGTGGACTGGCTGGTTATGAAAACAATTTGTGATGTAAGTGTAGTTGTGGCGTTCAGGGATGGGGCGGAAGGTACAGAATCAGCAGAAGCTGCTGATATAATCAAAGTAGACGGGAAAAAATACGAATATTCAATGAATATTTTAGACACGGAGATAAAGACAGCCAGCTCGTGTCTAAAAAATCGGAAAGAGAGAGAAGAGAAATTTTGGGGTCAAAAATGGTAGCTTATTTGGTGGCGATTGGTGGCGATATTGAGTAGATATTACAAAATGCCGCCTTCACAAAAAAATCTATTTGTTCCACTCTTATTCCAACCACTTTAGCTCAACCTCTCAATAATGACGGCAGAGGCTCCTCCCCCACCATTACAAATACTCGCGCAACCGACCTGTCCGTCATTCTGCTTGAGAACACTGTACAGACTACCAATAATCCTAGCCCCGCTACATCCGATAGGGTGCCCCAAGCTAACTGCTCCTCCGTTGACATTCACCTTGCTGTGGTCCAGATCCAACAGCTTCATGTTCGCCAAAGCAACGACACTAAAAGCCTCGTTAATCTCGTGGAAATCGACATCCGAGGCGGACATTCCGGCCATCTTAAGGGCTTTAGGAACGGCGTGCGCCGGAGCGGTGGTGAAATCAACAGGATCCTGCTCAAAGTCGCCAAATCCTGAAATTCTAGCCAAAGGAGTGCACCCCATATCTTTAGCCATTTCCTCGTCCATCAAAACCATGGCAGCTCCACCATCGTTGATGGATGAGGCGTTGGCTGCGGTAACGGTACCACCGTCACGCTTGAATGCAGGGCGAAGGGAGGGAAGCTTGTCCAAATTAACAGCGTTAACCTCTTCGTCGACCTCAACAAAAGTGCTCTCTCCTCCGCGCCTCTTGGCAGGAACCTCGACTTTCACAATCTCGTCAGCAAACTTCCCCTCGGAAGCTGCGGCAGCTGCTCGCTTGTACGACTCGATCGCGTAATCGTCCTGCTCGGACTTGCTAATTGTGTAGTCGTCGGAACACTTCTCGGCGCACATTCCCATGTGTTGGTTATTGTAAACGTCCCAGAGACCATCGTGAACCAAGCCATCCGTCAGAGTTGCATTTCCAAGTTTAGGGAACTCGCCGCTCCTTCCTCCCATCAAATAGTGGGGAATTCGCGTCATGGACTCAAATCCTCCTGCAACGACCACATTTCCGCTCCCCATCATGATGCTCATGGCACCATACATCGCCGTCTTCATACCAGAGGCACAAACCTTGTTGATAGTCGTGCACTGAGTGGCATTAGAAAGTCCAGCAGCTTTCGCGGCCTGACGAGCTGGGGCCTGTCCGACTGGATTAAAGTGGAGTGTGTGAGTGTGAGGGTCAGTGTTGGGGGTGGAGTGTTTTGGTGGGAGGGTGGGAGGGTGGGAGAGTGGGAGAGTGGGAGAGTGGGAGTACGGGGAAGTGGGCGGCGACCAACAACAACATAATTACTAATTACCACACCAACATAACACACCTACAAAACACACCAACAACACTCACCTCCTGCAGAAACCACATTTCCCATCAGTACCTCAACTGTCCTGTTATCCAGTGAGCCAGCACCACCCGGCAGCTTGTCTAGGGCACCCCTAATCGCTGTCGATCCAATTGCAGGAGCGCTCAGTCGACTCAGAGATCCATTCATCGCTCCAATTGGAGTACGGGCGAAAGAAACTAAAACAGCAGATTTCATTGTTCCTGCGGGGTGTGGTGTATGAAGAGGTTTTTTTCTTCTTATGGCCCTTTATGGTATGTGTGTGGTGGTGTGTTAGGATTAAGTTTCCTGATTAAGCACCTATGTAAGCACCTAAGGCATTATATGTGATTTTCTTCAGTCCCAGCCCCGCCCGCCGGAGCCCATTCGCATCGGCCTTGTATCTTCTCTTGATCAAGGTATGTAGTATAAAGCGCTTATAAAAATGCGCCAATGGCGAGATGATCATGTTTGTGTTCTTGTGAGAGCATATTGATGTTCGTGTGGCATTACCCTTGGTGTGAGGGACCTCGCAAGCATCTGGAGAGCAGGTCGTCGTTGGTGGTGCATTGCTGCATGGATATTGCTTGCATGGCTTTAATGTCTCGGTCTCGGCCGTAAGGGAGTTGTTGAGAGCTGTGTGCGTGTTATTGACCGCGATTGTGTTGTGTGTGTCCAGCATAAGGCCCCTGTTGGTCAGCCCACTATTTCGCGAACGTGGAGAGAGGGGGCTGAGGGTGGTCTTGTGGTGTATGAATCGTAATATAAACGCGTCTTTGGGCAGATTATTGTCAATAATCTGCCCTGGATGGGGTTAAAGTTTCGCGAAAGTCACCCCTGCAACCAAGCATACCTGCCGAAAAGGAGGTTGTCTCTGTGATTACTTTGTCTTCCCCATACGTCACACAGCAGCGATCGCACGTCCGCGTGGTCTAGCGGCATGATACCTCTTTCGGGTAGAGGTGGTCCCGGGTTCGATTCCCGGCGCGGACCCGCAAGAGAGCAGCTGTGAAACGGACGATGAGAAGGCTGGCATGAGAGATGAGGGATGGAAAGACAAGGACTAGAGCAACGACACGCACAATCACTTGCATCCACACAGACTAACCCTAATCCTTACCCTAAACTTTCGCCTGCCTCCACCTTGCAATACCACAGACAACTACAAGACCCCATTTCACAAACAATACCAACTAAACAAAATGACTAAGGGAACTACCTCATTTGGAAAGCGACACAACAAAACCCACACCATCTGCCGCCGGTGTGGGTCGTCTAGCTACCACATCCAGAAGAAGACTTGCTCAAACTGCGCTTACCCCGCTGCCAAGACCCGAAAATACAACTGGTCCGAGAAGGCCAAGCGAAGGAGTACTGTTGGAACTGGCAGAATGAGGCACTTGAAGACAATGAGCCGGCGCTTCAAGAATGGTTTCCGAGAGGGAACTGTTGCGAAGAAGCAGACCGCTTAGGGTAAATAGCTAAAGAAAAAAAAACTGTGGCTATAAGTATCTTTTGCAAAAAAACAAGTCTCTGGTCAGGTCTATCTATTATTAGCATTAGCATGAGCATGAGCATTAGCATTTTGAAACTCTCGTCATAATATTCTCGTCAAAAGTCACAACCTCTCATCCAATGTTGTACCCATTTTCTTTTGTGACTTGGACGTCATTCCCTACAGCGTGGCCATATCCCTGCGCATCAACTGCAGAACTCTGGTTGGTCAAATAGTGGTAGTGCTGATCTTGCAGGTAGACCATATTTCTTGTCTCAACACCCCCACCGCAGCTCCCCTCACCGCCGCTGCCATCGCCACATCCCACCCTACAACAAACATCAACATCATAGCTAAATTTTAAGTTTGCCTGGAACTTCAACTTTCCTGTAATCAATTGACCCTCGTTAACTGCGAGCGGCTTCTGGAATAGCAGCCGACATTGGTACCAGTGCGTACCCGGTTTGTCAGGGCCTGTAGCCAAAACAGTTTTCCCCATCCCCCCTATGAAATCGCAGTCGAACCAACAAGCAATTCCGTGGCAAACTTCAGTCTTCTCAACGACAAAGTTCAAGTCGATCTCAAATGTCTGAAGTTCCTTGAGCGAGCAAGTTCTAAAATCGAAAAATTTATCGCTCGTCGTGTTGCTAAGTAAGCAATCGGGATTGAAATATCCCACCACTGGCATTGAGAAGTGCTCCTCCAAAGCGGCACTTTTCAGACACCTCAGATCTAAGCCGTAAAAATCATTGTAATCCCAAAAATCTGCTTTACTCCTCTGCTCCTCGTAAAGCATTTTGTCAGTAAAGGGAGCGGTGAAGATTGTGCTGCAGGTTGGAAACATTTTGCCACCGGGTTTGAGCCATCTATCCCGGGCGACAATGTAGCTTTCAAGCATACGTTCGTGAACGAGTAGGAATCCCAGAGGTTCCGACACCAATATGTCTATGCATTTTTCGTCTTTCGGACAACCTGGAAGTTCCACTTCCTCAACCTTACCCTTGACAATCTCAATCTTGTCTTTCATTCCGTTTGCATCCATCAGCTTCTTCGCCGCCAAGGCAATTCTGCTCATTTCAATGCCGTACACTTTACTCGCACCCGCCTGCGCACTGAAGAACGAGAGAATGCCACTCCCAGTTCCAACGTCTACGACCTTAGCGCCCTGAAAATCAGTAGAGTTCTGGAAAATTGCCTGCTGGTAAGTTGTAGTCCGAATTGCATCTTGGAGCATGTTCTGTTGGTGGGATAGCTGGCCGTAGTAATGGCTAAATATGTTGCCGTCCTCCTCTTCTTGTGTCTTACCCCCCAAAGGAACGAGATCGTCTTCAGCTTCAGACTGCGGTGGAGGTGGAACTGGGGGGAGGGACATGTTCCCTGTAGACCCAGCCTATCTAAAGAGAAATAGGGCGCAATGCAATGTCTGTTGATTTTCGTGAGATATCGTTTTTTTGTTAATTTTAAGTTAGAGATCAGAGGACCAAGGATCGGAAAAAAGGAAAAAAGGGAAAAATAATAAAACCCTAATTCCTTATGCCATATAACCCGAAGAGTATATCCAGAGTGCGGTCATAGCCACTACGTTTGCTGTTCCTTAGGTTTAGGTTTCAAGTCTGAAAAATCTCCGTTGGTAGTTGTGGATTAAAGACTGAAAGTCTGATGAAACGCTCTCGAGAAGATTCTGCCAGAGCTAGTGAGGTATCTATTTTTCTCGCTGAGTCTGACTGTGAGAGTGAAATTGATGATAATGACGCGACACAAGTACAGACTCAGGTGCAGATGAAGAAGAATTTGACTGCTCTTCAGTCTTCCTTTACAAACAAGCTGACAGGCTCATATTTTCGGTCGTTGAATGAGGATTTGTACACCTCGCATTCTTCTGCATCCCTGGAGCGTTTCGCTAAGACCCCTCAGCTTTTTGAGGATTATCACAAGGGATTTCGAGAGCAGGCTAACGCTTGGCCAACAAATCCGGTGGATGTGATTCGGAGCAGGAGTCAGAATCGTGATGGTGGTGGTGGGGGTGGTGGTGGAGGTGGCGGTGGTGGTGGCGGCGGTGGTGGTGGTGGTGGTGAAAATGAGAAGAAGAAGAGAAAGAAGAAGAAGAAAAAGAGCAACAACAACAAATCGTCCCCAGAAGACAGCAAAAACAACACGGTGATTGCTGATTTCGGCTGCGGCGATGCGAAGATAGCCAAAACCCTCAATCACCTTCCACTCTTCACTGTGCACTCTTTCGATCTCGTGAGCAACAACCCTCTCGTGACCGCCGCAGATATGGCCCGTACTCCTTTGCCGGACAGCAGCATCGACGTCGCGGTGTATTCGCTGGCGCTCATGGGCGTTAATATTTTAGATTTTTGTAGGGAGTGCTGGCGGGTTTTGAGGATGGGGGGCGTCGTTATCATAGCGGAGGTTAGAAGTAGGTTTGAGAGTAATAGCAGAAGTAGTAGCGACGGAAAGAGCAGCAATAACGTCGACAAAAATCTCCTGAACGAGTTTTTTTCCCTCATGAAGAGTCTGGGTTTCGCGAAAGTGAAGGTGGACAACAGGAACAAAATGTTCATCCTGATGGAATTTAAGAAAGAAGGCGGGGGGAGTAAGTTCGAAGGCAAGGATGGGAGCGAAAAGTATAAGAATTTTTCTGCAAACCCTTGCGTTTACAAGCGGCGATAGCCAGTTTACATGCTTAATTAACTTAACCTAGCGAAACAAAGAAGCGAAGCATTAAAATTGCCGGAAAATAAAATTGCCGGAAAATAAAATTGCTCACGCTACGCCCCCATCACGCCCCCATCCACTTTTTTATCGAGTCTATCCACCCCGACTTCTCCACCTTCCTAAAATTATACATGACCTCCGCCCTCAAAACAATGGGGAGAGCAATCTCCTGAACCCTCAGAGTATTGTCCAGGGCGCTGGCAATTCCCTCCATGATTTCCACGGCGAGGCTCGCGTTGATGAACTTACTCTCCAACTTGACCTTGTGATGGCAGGCGAGGTAGCAAATATCGGCGATGTACTCCCCCACCTTCTCGAGGAAGTTCTCGTCCTCGTCCTCGAAGCATATCTTCTGGATCCCCGCGCAGAACATGTCGACGTCCTTCTGCGTTGCCTCGGTGTGCTTGGCGCTGTCGACCATGAGCTGCCCCGCCAGGATGCCGTCCTTCTTTATCAGCGCCCCGAGGATCTGCACGAGGTTCTTGTGGTCGTCCTCGCCCATTTCCACCACGATGCCGCAGTCGAGGAGGTTCATCCTGTACTGCCCCTTGCTGTTCTTGTCGACGAGAATGTTCCCAGGGTGAAGGTCACCGTGGACGTAGTCGTGCTCGAAGATCATCTTGAGGCTGGTGACTACCCCCAGGACGGCCAGCTCCGTCTTCTCCGCCTGCGTGTGCTTCTCCCTCATGTACTCGATGATAGGCTGCCCCTTGATGAATTGCTCGCAGAGAATATTCGGCGTGGTATGCGACATGACGGGCTGCGGAAACCTCACGCAGTCGTCATCCGAGAAGTTCTTTATGAATTTGTTCAAGGCGTGCGCCTCGCACCTTAGGTCGAGCTGGGGGTACATGATGAGCCGAAACTGCTCCACGGAGTCCTTGATGGAGAGGAACTCGGCGTTGAGGCCCGGGATCGCCTCGACGAATTTCGCGAACTTGTCCATCAGGTAGAAGTCGATCTCCACCTTTTCCCTCACGTGGGGGTGGATGATTTTTATGGCCACCTCCTGCCCGGCCGGGAGCAGCCCAGTGGCCTTCTTCAGATTCCCTTTGTAGACCTGCGCAACGCAGCCGCTCCCGATGGGAGACTTGTTCTCGTCGATGTGAATTTCCTCCCTCCAGTTCTTCCCAAATGAGTCGATTAGGGTCCCCTCCGTCTCGCGCCAGGAGTGCCCCCTGGTGGCGTCCTGGAGCCGGGAGAGACGGTCGCAAAACACCGCGGGGAAGAGGTCTGCACGGGTAGAGGCCCACTGGCAGAGCTTTATGAAGGTTGGGCCAGCGTATTCGATGCCCCATAAATTGTACTCCCAGTTCAAATCCGCCATCCTCCCCCCCCCACCCACCGCCATGACCACCGGCGTAAGCACCATCGACGGCAAAAACAAGCAAGTGAGCGTAAAGATCCTCTTTGCGCTCAGAAACAGCCTCCTCAGCGATCCCAACAGTCCCTTGCCGCGGAGGTAGACGTGGTTGTTCTGCGCGCTCGCCTTGAGGGCCTCGTCGCACCGGGCGACGAGGCGCGTCGAGAGGGAGCGGGAGCGGGAGCGGGACTCCGCGAGGGCCGCGGCGAGGGCGGCAAGGGCGAGGAGGTGACGGCGGTGGAGGACGGCGGCGTTCTTTAGGATCCTCTGGGCGTGCCTCCGGGCGTGCGAGGCGGCGGAGGAGGCGGACGAGCTCGACAGGACGTTAAGCTTGGGGCGGGAGAGGGAGAGGAGGGAGTGGAGGGGGAGGGGGGAGGAGGGGGGGGGGAAGGAGGGGGGAGGGGAGATTCTGAGGAAAGTTGAGATTGGGGAGGCAAAGGAACGGAGGGCGTGGGAGGTGTTGAACATTTTGGGCAACGTCAACAACAACCCTGGAGGGAATGGGGTTGACGCACTGAGGATGGGTGGAGGGAGCAGAGGGAGACGCTGAGATAGAGGGGACTGAGGACGGTCCGAGGTCAGAAAAAAAGAGGGCGGAGTCGGTGAGGGGCTCTTTTTTCGCCTTCGAGGACAGCTGGGAAGCTTTCAAAGACCGGGGGGGAGTTCTCGAAGTCCCTTCGTCAGGTTCTGGGGTAGGAGAGTTGGTTTTGCTTGCTCATTTTTTTTTATCTGAAGTTTTCTAAGCCTCTTAAGGGTCCGTGTTTCTGGCCTTAATACCATTCTTGACGCACATACAATGTCAGGATTAGCCGCCGAATTCGCCAAGAGAAGCGAAGTTACTGTCCAAACGATGGTGCGTTAAACCTCCATATGCGTTAAACCTCCTTCCCGATTCTGCAGAACTTCGTTTTCGAGGGGGCCGCACCCCGGCTCACGACCTGGGGATGAAGTGTGCAGGTGTCCGGGGGGTGTCTGTGTTGGGATCGTGGGCGAGGGCGCGGGTTTGTGTCGTGTTGGGCCGGAATTGGAAGGAGCCACGGCCGCCCGTGCAAAGGGGAGGATATCTCAACAATCTATTCCTATTTTTATGACATTAAATATGTTGTGACATTCATCTGTTGTGATGACTGAACTGACGCCTGTTTGCGTGCCAACATTCTTGTCCCCTAGACCATCCAAATCATCAAAATTATCGCCAAATCAGTGATTTGTCGCTATTTGTCCTTCTTGTTCTCTCCCCTTTCTAACCCTTTTCTAACCCTTCCCCTTTGCCACCCAACTTTAACGTGCCAACATTCCAACACTTCCAACACTTCCAACACTTCAACATTCCAACATCTCACAGGGACACGTTCACAACCCATCTGGTAGTGGCATCTCCGCTACCTCATCAATTGCCAAGAGCGCGGCCTTGAAAGCCGAGCAGAAGAAGACCGAGGCTATGGCCGAGATCCTCGACGCCCCCACGGACGGCAGCAGCAAGAGGAACATCACCCGCAAGAAGAACGAATTCTCCTACGACAACAAGAATAAAAAGCAGGGGGGGCACGGGAAGAATAAATGGCAGGACGTTGAGGGGTCGTCCGGCACCAGGGTGAAGCTGGATAGGAAGGATCCGCTCTATGACAGCGAGGACGAGGATAAGAACTATGTTCTGGTGTCGGGGAGCGTAGAGTCGGACAGCTACATGGGATCGTCGCCCCCGAGGCATTCTTATGATCCTGAGCGAAGGTGAGGCTTAGAAGAAGTGAAGAAGACGCGAAGAGCGAAGAGCGAAGAGGACGTGAAGTAGACGCGAAGAAGGGGAGCGGTGGCGGTCTTTTGTACGTATCCTCTGACAACTCCTCCAATAACTTTTCCAATAACTTTTCCAATAAATCCTCCAATAACTCCTCTAACAACTCTCTACCACAACCAAACTACGCTTGTCTCTGTCCTTAGGCGCCAGGTGATTGGCCCCATGCTAACGCTGTCCGAATTCAAACTTCGTTTGGCGGACGCCCTCCGCGAATACTTCCTATCCGGAGACTCTCAGGAGTGCCTCCAGAGGATCGTGGAGTGCGGCTGCAACGAATACCACTTCTACGTGACGAAGTCCGCGATCTCGCTGTCCTTAGACTCGACGCCTGCCGCCCGCGAGCTCGTGAGCAAGCTCCTCTCCGCGAGCTACCCAAGCGTGCTCTCGATGGAGGACATTGGGAAGGGATTCGAGAGGGTTTTTGAGGGCCTCGACGAGCTCAACATCGACGTGCCAGGGGCGAAGGGGGGTGTTGTTAGCTTTCTCAGCAGGGCTGTCGTCGATGAATTGTTGCCTCCGAGGTAAGTGCGTGTTTTGAAATTATGAAATTATGAATGGATGATCCTTTCGTCCTGTGCACCCCCTTCTTTCCAGCTTGCTGACCACTAACCTACCTTTTTTAAACCCTCCAACTCAAACCCTCCTGCAGTTTCTTGACCGATCCTATGATCAAAAATCTAGGTGGTGAAGTGGTAGAGAAGGCCGTTCTCCTTTTGGAACGAGAACACAGCAGCATACGTTTGGAGAAGGTCTGGGGGACTGGGGACGGCAGGCCTGTGGCGGAATTGAAAGGCGCGATGGATCTCCTTCTAAAGGAGTTTCTATTAAGCCGAGAATTGGATGAGGCGTTGGCGTGTGTTGAGGAAATGAGCGCGTCGTTCTTTCACCACGAACTCGTGAAGCGGGGTGTGAAGGCGGCAATGGATGAGGACGATTCTGAAACGAACATCCAGAACATGTCGACCCTCTTCAAATTTCTTCACGACCGAGACGCCGTTTCTGCCATTCAGTTCAAGAAAGGGTTCGACCGGTGCCACCAGCTTTTGGGCGATTTCAAGCTTGACTGCCCGAATGCCGAGGCATATTTGAAGCTTTTCGTCGATCAGGCCAAGGATGACGGAATCCTTGCTAAGGACTACGTTTCCGAGAATCCTTAGTGTTTTTTTTTAATGCATGGCTCGAGTGATAAAAAAATAATAGTTGAGAACAAAAAAAGAAGCTGCGTTTGCGTTTTGGGGCAACTCTGGTTTTTACTTCTTTTTTAATTTTCTACTGATGATGCGAGGTTACTGCCCAGAAAGAAATGCTCTGCAGGGCTACCCATGCCACTGTCATTACTACTCTGACGAGCGCGAGCTCTGTATGATATGGGGGCTGTTCTGTTCTCTTGCACTCTCCGTCGTTGTTCGCCGCCACTACCAACACCGGCGCCAGCACCAAAGCCTGCGCCTACGCCGAGATTAGTCCCAGTACCACCACGACCACCGCCACTGCTCCGTCGCCTTATCATCGGCGATTTCAAAAGCATGGGTGAACGGGGTGCCACTGGTGGGGTCTTCACTTCAGCATTTGGTGGACTGTCTTTCGCTGAGGATGAGTTCTTTTTCTTCCTTTTACTGTCGGGCGAAAATATGCTTACGAAAAATGATTTTACCGAGTCAAAAAAATCTTCCTCCTGCTGAAATTCTCTTTCCGTAGCATCACTCAACTTGGGTAAAGGTTTTACGGCTGTCTCACTAGCCACGCTCGCAGTCGTAGAACTGATCCTATCACTTGGTCGAGACTTGAAGATACTCTCACGGCGGCTGCTACTAACGCTACTGCTCCTCGCCTCATTTGTTTCAGGTGGATGCTCGTCGGCTAAACTACCCCTCTCCCTCCCCCCTCCCCCGACAACGTTAGGGTGCCAAATTTTGCTTATTCGGAGGTGGTCACCTAAGTTCCGCAAGAAGTCGTGACAAAGTTTTGAGTACGTCTTAAATTGCTTCTGTGTCTGGTTTTTTGTCTGGGAGCTGCTGAGCGAGACGACGACAAAAGCGTAGATTGCATCTGACATTCGTGCTGAGTACAGCAAATTGTTGCCGGTGACACTCTCGTCGGCAGCATTATCATCTTCCCCCTCACCCTTTTCATACTTGCCGCCAATCCAGCTGAAAACATCCTGCTTGTTCTGGACTGTTTTTTTTATCAAATCGGGCGATGTCAATACGACTGAGTTCCCTACATTCGCCTCAATCTGGCCCTCCCTGCATTCATTTTATGAGAGTTCGGTGTGTTAGGGAAAAGAAGATGTCTGCAAGTACGACGGCTTCTTAGCTCGTGGGTGAGAGCGCCCATAATTTAGAGGGGCACTTGAAAGTGAGCAGGAAGAAGTGCTTTTGACCGCTAGCGAAACTCAGTTTCAACGTTTTTATTGTTGCACGGGTAGATGATTTGAGAAAGGGACACGGGGGGTCCAAGTCTCACAGTATCCCATGCGCGCGTTCGTGGTCGCGCTCAGCATCCCCGCTTACTCACCTATCGATCTCGCGAAAGAATACAAGGGCCTCGGAAAGTTCTTTCGTGTCGTTGGAGGGACAGCGGTAAACAACACCACTACCCCCACCACATTGGACAACGCCAACAACAACATTCTCGCAGTTGGCATTTGTCGTGATTATTTGTCTCAAGAATGCTGAAACATCCGAGAGCGCGACATTCTCACAGTCAAATTGCTGCACATCAAAGACAACTGTCATCAACCCGGCGAGGCCGTTCGCCAAATTTCGGAACCAGGTACCCTGCTCGCTCTCTACCCCCCTCACCCCAGGACTTGCCAGGAAGGCTGTGAGCGATACATTAACCGCCTTAATTTGATTGATCGCCTTCAGGAAGGAATCAGGTCGAAACAGTGACAATGTCACTTTCAGTAAAGCGCTGAATACATCGGTCTCGAGACAGACTTTCTTAAGGAGAGGATGGTGAGGTTTGCTTTCACTATCAGCGATAATTGTCTCGCATTGAGAAATCATTGTCTCAATTCCCTTGCAATTGATCTCGTCCAGGGTGCGTTTCCCCCAAAGCACCCGAGCACTTCCGAATATCCCCACTACTGCTACTCTCCGCTCGCAGAAAAGACGAATTATGTCGAACAGCTTCACCATATTCCGAGCCATCTCCCGGTGCAGAGGGCCGCCAACCCCGCCACGGAGAACTGGCTCAATTACTATTTCCTCAATGATGCCCAAGTCCAGAGAGACCGTATTGTAGCACTGCTGAGAATACGTGGTCGCATTGGGGGTGAGAATAGGATTAAGAGAGAGAAAGTTCAACGTTACATCTGAAAGAAGTGTGAAGGGGGTAGAAAGCTGGGCAAATGTGTATGTAGCAGTCTTTTTGTTGTCATCGTTGTTGCTACTGGTGCTGTCGCCGTTGTCATTGCCGCTGTTGTCGTTGTCGCTATTGATCGACGCTTTAGGTGGGGGGGGGGGGGGGGGGGGGGGAGTTTGTAAGGGGAATAAAAATAGGTGGGAAGAGGCTG
>Ga0115556_1000583_pt1 | contig 24380 bp, 21 predicted proteins | sample COGITO_mtgs_1104_5_FD_87282 | JGI IMG/M metagenome (GOLD analysis project Ga0115556, IMG submission 87282) | Pelagic marine microbial communities from North Sea - COGITO_mtgs_110414 | ecosystem: Environmental > Aquatic > Marine > Epipelagic | place: Germany:Helgoland, sampling site Kabeltonne... | reverse complement strand
TGCTGGGGGCCGTGAGCGCGTGGTGGGTGGCGGTGGGGGTGGATTTGGTGAGGGTTAGGGAGGGGATTGATTGGGAGATTGAGGGGAGGAGGAGGGGGGGAAGAAGGAGGGGGAAGGAAAAGGAAGGAGGGGGGGTGTCAACAGTGTCAACTGTGTCAACTGTGTCAACAGTGTCAACAGAAGGGGGAAGGCACAGAGAAGAAACGTACCAACGAGAACGAGAGGGGGAGAAAGGGATCACGGATACAGATACAGATCGGAGAGGATAAGATAAGATGAGAAGAAGTAGCTTTTTCTAGTTTTTTACGGATACTATTCCAGCAAAAAATGCTTCCGCTCGTTAGAAACTATAACATACTTAAACAAAACACCGTTCCATGCACATAGTTCTAACTCAAAACACTATACGTCCACTGTGTTCACGTTCCTCAGTTCTAATTTTTTTTCAAAACTGCGCTCATCCTTGGCCTGAGGAACTTGGTCTTCCTTCTCGCCGCGCTGGCCTTGTCGATCGAAGGCGTCCCCAGGCTCATGATGTCGTCGGCCTCCTCCAAGATGTCCCGGATGTCCCCGCTGTCGGTCCTGGCGTCGCTGCTGCCGCTGCTGCTCTGGTTGCTCTTGACGGTGTCGAGGATGACGTTGATGCTCCTTTGGGCGATGGCGAGGGAGGCGTTGAGGTGCTTTATGCGGTTCTCGAGCTCGCGCTGGTTGATGGAGAAGCTCTCGAACATCTTGGTCTGGTGGTCCTGGGTGGAGAGGAGCTCGCTGACCATGCTCACGGAGTCCCCGTTGGACATGCTGAAGACGTCGCGGAGCTCGTCCCTCATCTGCGCGATGTTCGCGGCCTGCTCCGCGGCGCCGGCGGACTTCTTGTCCAGGATCGTACGGCGCTCCGCGGAGTTGTACTGGAAGCTAATGTTGTCCCGGCCCATCATGACCTCGTCCGCGTTGGTGAAGTTGTCCTCCCAGTATTTGGTAAATTTTTTTTTCAGGGAGTTCTGCTGCCCGTAGCTCGGGTCCATTCCCTGCATGGCCATCATGTCGTCGGAGGACACTGCGGCGGAGACAAAGGGGTTACCGTTTTTTGACTTCCATGTCATTGGGTTTAGGAGGCGGGCAAAGATTTGGATTACCTTGTAGGGCATGTAGAGGATTACTGCGAAGAGCACCCCGGGTACGTACTCTATAATGAGCAGAATGGTGAATATGAGTTTCTTGTGAATTTTCTTGGGGAAGACCTTGAAGATCCTGAGAACGACGTTGAGGGGCGGCGGGAGCGTCTCCTCAACCTCCTGCTGCAGGCGCATCACGGTGCTGGCCCAGAGGAACATCCATTCTTCGTTGCTCTTCTCGTCGATCTTTTTGTAAATGTTCGACAAGATGGCGATCAGAAGGTTCAAGAGGATTATGGAGGTTATTATTAGGTAGAAGAAGATGATCAAGGGGCCGATGATTTCGTATTCCTCCCTGACCTCGGTGACCTGGGACTCGTCAAGGACGCCCAGCATTGCGATAAAGAGCGTCTCGCAGGCAGAGCCGAAGGTTTTGAACCACTCGAGCTCCTTCATGTTCGGGTCGGTGAAGAGCACGCTCGTGCACTGCCCGAAGGCGACGATCATGAGGAGGACGAGGATCATGAAGTACAGCACCTCGCTGATTACGTTTTGGATGATGAGCATGAGGGGGCCGAAGCGCCGGGAGAGGACGAGCAGCTCGAGGAGACGGATGTATAGCGGGACGGCGGAGAGGGCAAGAATCTGTCTTATCATCGTCGTCTCGGTCCGAAGATCCGAGACGTTCCTCATGATAATAAACGCCGCGAGAAGGATGAAAAGCAGCACGTCTGCGTAGTTCCAGAAGAAGTTGAGGTAATTGGACTTCCCCTGCCTCCAGCACTTTTCGATTTCGTTTATGCCACCGCAGATAGCTAAGACGGTAAAGATGTACTCCATGCCTGTTGGGGGGGTGCTGAAGTCCATGCGGAGCTCCATGGATGTCGTCCAGTGGATTACGATGAAGATTAAGTAGGTGTAGATGTGGAGGAGGAAGTGCCCGCGGGGAGATCCGAAAAACTGCATCGTGTGTCGTGGTTTAGTTGCGATTAACGTATGAACTGAGCAATCATTTCAATTGAACTCACCTGTTTTGGTTTCAAAACAAAGTCCCACCCGATATTAGCTTTGGTGTCACTTGACCCGTCAAAGTTCTGCCTGAGAGGGTCGATTCCTATCCAAACTTTGCTGACGAGTTCTTGCACGTGGGGGTGGCTGACGAAGTGGCTGTTGTGGCTCCTGATCGCGACCTGCAGGGGTGAGTTGTTGCCGTAGTTGGGGTCGAGACCGGCGAGGATCTGCATGACGTCCTCCTCGGCCGCCTGGTCGAGGAGGGTGAAGGCCACGTTCTCCAGTACTGTCGCGTTGCCGGTCAAGGTGTGCCGGTGAGACGGTTGGAGGCGCGCAACCTAACGATCAAATCACGAAAGCCGTAATATGTATGCGTACATTTCGATGTTAGTGAGTACGAAGTGTGTGCTAGGGAATCCCTCTCTCTCGCTCTCTCTCTCTCTCTCTCTCTCTCTCCCCAACCCCCCCCCATCTGTCTTACCTCCTTGTACATTTCCGCTAACAACAGTGCGCTCAACGTTTGGTTAGTGCTGTGTGCCAGCGCTTCCATTGCAACCGCAAAAGCCTTCTCCCTATCTGTAGTCTTCATCACACACATCTTAATCAAACTGATGTGTAGGCTGTCAGCCTTCTCGTCCTTCGGAAGTCCTTTCACACCCCGGGCATCCACCACGGCCGCGTGTTGCTCTAAAAGAAGGTACATTACAACTGCGTCGTGACCTCCCTCCAATGCCAGCTGCACAAGACTCTTCCCATCCGGAGATAGTAAATTGGGGCTGCAGAAATCCTTCGTTATGAACTTTTGGACAAGATTAAGGGATCCCTGCTGACAAGCATCAATCAAAAAGGCATCTTTCTTCGCCGAATGGTTCATCATGTTTTTAGTACTTTCTTCGTTTGCATCTTTATTCTTCTTGAGGAGGCCAGCGAACATGTTCTGCAACGAAACAGCAATGTAAGAAAACGCATATATAAAAAACATCCTGTCATCAATTCTCTACATACCTTTGCCTTCACCATTCCGGCAATGCCGGCCATCCCGTCTGCCATCACTTCTTGTCAATGTTCTCGATGAGTTAAGAAAGGGGGTTGGTCTCAGTTGGGTTAGGTAAGGGTTCGCAAAAGGACTGTTATATAGGTGTCCAATTTTAAAGTATAAAATACAATAATATCAATATCTGTTTGATCGTGGTCGTTGACGTCTTCAAACAATTATTTATTATAAAAAACTCAAAATTGCCTTTCTTTGCCCAGAAAGTTGACCCAAAAAAAAGTTGCAACCCCGCGCAGCTCTGTTGCTGTCTTTGAAACCTTCTCACTCTCATCTTGCGAAGAAAATCAACTTTGAATCCGTGCCTGTTAACACGACGAAATGGACTTCCAAGAGGGCGGCGAGGAGTTCTCTGCCGAAGATGTAGAGACTGTGGTAAAAAACACAATCGGGGACCAGCTGGGGAACAAGGCATACGTCCCAAAGAAAGTCAATGAATACTGCAATAACATCATCGTAAGTTGTGGAGCTCTATATGCTGTTTGGGATCGCAAAAAGGATGTGTGTTGGATGTCAAGAGCAGGGGAGGGGAGTTAGTTTTTGTTTTGATTGAAGGAGTTGGGCCGGGTTGTTAGGTGTTTAGGTTTATCTCTGATGTGATTATCATCGTCGTCTCGTTGTAAGCGTAAAGAGTAGAGCGCATAGAGATTATATACTGCTCCCCGGAACTCGGAAGTGTAAGGGGCAAAGCAAAGTGATAGAGACTAACACCCAACCCCTCCTCACATCACAGGACTCCTGCCTGAAAGAACTCCAATCTCTAAACCGCCCTTATAAATACGTGCTCACCTGTCTTCTCGTTCAGAAGACAGGTGCCGGGCTTGTATCTTGCTCTTCTACTTATTGGGATTCCTCAGGAGGGAAGGATGGGAGCGTCAAGGTGGGGTGGGAGAATGGGACAATGCATTGCATTGTGAGTGTTTTTGGTGTTGGGGTGAATATCGAGAGCGGCCAGGAGCTGGATTAATAGGTTTTGGAATGATGTGGGGTTAGAGGGGCTTGTGGGTGACGGGGGTGTAAGGGATTGAGGGAGGAGGATACTGATGAATGACTATGACAAAGACTGCTGACTATGTTGTGCCAGCACTGAAGAAAAAAAAAGATTCGTGAAAAAATGTGTAATGATTTAAGGGACCGAGCGGTTAACACCCGAGTCCACTCTATGAAAAACTTCCCCTTGATTCTATGAATGGAGGGGGGGGGGGCTTGTGAGGTAACTTAAAGCAGAAACCTTCTGTGCAGAAAAATGTGTGATGAGCCATTATACAAGATGGTGGTACAAGATGGTGGTCGAACGAGTACAAAAATGCATTAATTAAAGGGAGGGTTGACTTTTTTTCGCGATATTTAGCTGGGTAAAAATACAATTAATTATTGCACTTAGTGTTACGTACGAAATCACAATGTCATCTTGTCAAGTGGCCTTTCCTCATCTGTCTTGACATTGTCTTGAAGCCACTGTGGTGGTTCGTCCCGCCATAAATCTTAGGGTTGTCACTAAACTCGCTCATGAAATGTACTGGGGCAGGTTTTGGCTCACCAAACTCTCGAAACCACGCAGAAAAAGAGTTGATGGTCGGTGGCGGCACCACTTGGGGTTTTGGCCGTGCAGCTGCAATCTCATTGTTCACGATGTCAATCTCCTTCTGTATTCTTTTGATCTGTTTTGTCAGTTTCTTCAGCTCGTTCTGCTTCACAGTGCTTGTCACTTCTTCGCTCACTTTGTAGTACTCAAAGAATCCAGGTTGCTGGGCAACAGCGATGGCAGCCTGGAGATTGCGGCAGACGAGGTTGGAGGTGTCATTGAGGCCTCCGGAGCGGGTCAAGATGCTGTTGAATTTGTCACTGATTACTTTTTGGTCATTCAAGAGTTGATCGCGCTGGAGCTCTAAAGCGACGAGATTTTTTGGCATTACTTTGTTTTGTGGGGTAGACTAACGTTCTGTTCTGTCAGGGGTAGTAAGTTGTGAGCTGTTAAGTACAAGAAGGCACTTTCTGGGTCAGGATTTTTTTCGCGCAAGTATGTGTTTGCTTCCCTGTAGGTGCACACGAGTGATTCTTTCAAGAGTGATAGATGGATTATCTATCTGTTATCATGTGAGCTGAGTTTTGGGCCCGATGTTTCGATGTTGAGGCCGATGCGATTTTTTGAGAGAGAGAGAGAGTTAGACAAATGCATCTTCAATGACCATCCAACACATTTCTGGGTTTAAGAGTGCGAACACCACGTAGTTAAGCTTGTCTATTCGACATCAGTTGCAAAAACCGAGTTTTCAACGTTAGCAAAGGACTGCGTCATCTTTTGTTTGACTGTGCTGTGGTCACAAGTCTGCCTAACCGTGTTGCTAAAAACAAGTCCCTTCCCCCCGTTTTGTTCTCTTAACTGACCGAGTTATAATACCAGCAACTACAAGAAGTACGCGAAGGCCTCGAATCATTCCCTTATTGGCCACAGTGTGTGCAGGGACTTTTTGGAAGTAAGGCAAACAACTGGAGATACCCAAGGCGGTGACGGTAATTGGCGATATTTACCAACGGTCGCTCCTCGTTGACCCATTCAAACTATCATTTTGACCGATTTACGCCTCCAGAGACCCGTTCACTGTTGTAGTCCATTATGACGAGCAACTTTGACATTCCTCATGCTCCGAACCACGTCGATTCCAACACCACCTTCGGCATGCCGTCCACTTCTGCCACCTCGGACCAACCTAAACTCGAAAAGGGCATCTCGAAGAAAATACTAAACCAGTATGCTCCAGGGAAGTCCCTCTTTGGCTTGAGGAAGTTCACAAGGCTCACCAACATGAAAAAAACATTGAAGGGTCGAGGCGGCGCATCGATCCTTCCAGCCGAGTCGACTACATTTGAAGATCATGATAAGGTTCCTGAGTGGCTGCATCCATTCTCAAAATTCCGCAATTTCTGGGATGTAGCTGTCTTCCTCATTGTCAGCTACAACTGCTTCTACTCCCCTGTGCAAATCATGATCTCTTACGACGTGTGCGACTACGAATCCTTTCAGTTTTGGTTAGATATGTTGTGCGATATTCTCTTCTGGGTTGATACCGGGCTAAACTTTTTCTTCGCCTTTGTAGATCCGGAAACCAAGACAGTTATAACCAACAGGGCCGCTATTCGAGGGAACTTCATGAGGAGCAGCAGCTTCTACATCAATATTATTGCCTGTACCCAGCCATTCTTTACAGTAATCGGTTGCCAGAGCTTCCCTGACTACGGTGAGTAATTAACAATATCAAAACGTTGTCGCGTCAAATTGGACATTGCCAAGTGAAGGTTTTTGCCAAATGTTGAAGAAAAAGTCTCCCATTATTCATGCGGCATCAAATCATGTTGAACATGGAGTTAACACGTGAAAAATTATATACTCGACAGAAACTCGCCGCAGACCGGAAATGATCATCCTTCAGCTCCCCCGAATGATGCGCATGGCCCTCTTCATGCCCCAATTCAACACTCTCAAAACCTACCTTGCCGAAAAGAAGGGTAAAGTCGTCAATGTCTCCATGTTCCGCATGATGATCATATTCTTCTTTATTTTTCTGAGTAACACTGTGCTTGCATGTGTGTACTACGCGATGGGACATACCGACACAATAACGGACGCAGAAGGAGATAGCTATGAATTCTACTGCTCTCACTCCCCGGTAATGAATTCCACCACCGACTTTGAAACAAAGCTTATGCTCAATAATACCGTTCCGGGCAATGGAGCAGTGGAAATCGAAACGGATAGCTGGGTCGTGAGCGACACCCTCCTATACCCCTCGTGTATACCACCGGCTGTTAATAATTCCTATACTACTATAACAAATGGCGCCGTGGGAGCCGATAGTACTCACGCCAAGTTCAGCAGAGCCATATACTTCATGCTTCAGACGCTTTTCACAATCGGCTACGGGGACAGTGTGATCCCTGTGGCGAATGTAGAGATTCTTTTTGCGTGCATCTTTATGTTGATTGGGACTTTCGTATATGGTTTGGTGATTGCCAACATGACGAGTGTACTCGCGAATGCTGATGTCCTCCGAATGAGATTCCGCCAGGAGCTTGACACTATCAACAGCTACATTGATATACGCGACGTGCCTGATGGTCTTCGTCAGCGCATCAAAAACTATTATGACTACGTTTACATTAAGCAGTTTGGGCTTCTTGAGGAGACAATCCTTGGGAGCATGCCTGAGAACGTTCAGAAGGATCTGGGCATGAAGAATATGAAGCTTTTTCAGGCAGTACCATTTTTCAGCAAGAGATACAGGGACGAAGCCTTTCTACGAGCGATAGCGAAAAAGTTGGGAATTCGCACGTACGCTCCAGGGAGCACCCTTATCTTTCAGGACGAGAAACAGCGAGAACTTTTCGTCGTGAAGGCTGGACAGGTCGAAATCTATACTCGGAGTATGGATAATCCTGTGTCGTCACTACGTCCAGGGGACTACATCGGTGATTATCAGCTCCTGTTCGGGGTGACACATAAGTGGGGGGCCCGCTGCAATGTTCTTTTTTGCGAAGTCGTCGTTCTTACCATCCAGGGACTGTCTGAAGTTATCCGGTCGTCAACCTTTCGAAGCAGATTTAAGAACTACAAAGGTCATCTCAGGGGGAGCACAGACCGAGGGGCGATTGCTACGAAAGAAGTATACGTTGAGAAGATGGAGAAATTGAACAAACTCCATGAAAGTATGAACAAGACGACCAACAAGATGAAAGATATGTTCAAGCAGGAAGAAGACCACACCAAGAAGGGCATTATTCTGCCCAACAATCCCTTCCACGTTTATTGGGACTTGTTCTACCTGCTCGGTATCATCTACCTTTCCCTCGTTTGCTTCGTTCGAATCGATTGGAACTACAGAACGGGGACCTTTTCTTTCGACCCAAGTCAGCACTTCGATTTTCTGATCGATTTCGCGGTTGACATATTCTTTCTTGTTGACATCTACCTCAACCTTCGAGTCTTTGCATTCAAGCAGATCGAGTTTGGACGCGAGGTTGTCATTCAAAACGAACAGCTAATCCAGGAAAATTACACCAAGAGTATCGACTTCAAAATTGACGTTATCAGTAGTCTGCCCTATGACCTCATGGCAATCGCGTTTCCCCAGTACCTTGCCTATTTCCGACTATTTCATTTATTTAGGGTCGTCCACCTTGCGAAGATTATCAACCGGCTGTCTCTTCATATGGAAGATTGCTACGAGATAATCGTGTCAGCCGGTGTTCAGGCGAGTCTTCAGATGGGTCTCGCGACGGTTATCCTCTCTACATGGACGTGCGTCGGGTGGGACGTTCTTCATTACAAAAGTACTTCGACTGCATGCACCGACTGGAGCGACTACTCGGACCCGAACTGCGATAGCACAACCTTCTTAAAGGCGTTTTACTGGACTTTCACTACTTTCACGACTGTCGGTTACGGGGACATAACACCGGAGAACACCGAAGAAACGGTCTTCGCGCTTATGATTGGCGCCTTCGGAGCAGCCTTTTGTGCCGCGATTATTGCTAATGTCACGTCTTTTGTGCACAGCGTAGACGTGAGTGAAGACAACATTGAGCACAAGAAAAAGACAGTCAAGTGCTTTTTGTCCGATCAGTCTATAGAGCGGGACCTGCAGGAACGCATCGCTCAATACTACGATTATGTAGAGCAGGAGCAGCAGGGCATTGATGAGATCAGTTTTCTCCAGGCTAATTTCCCCACCAATCTCAAGGATGACATGATGCTGCACATTACGAGTGAGATGGTTTTACATTGCAGTTTTTTCAGCGGTTGTGACAGTGGCTTTGTGAGGAGCATTATGCTGAGCCTGGACCAACGATTTTATGGCAAGGACTGGATGATATTAAATCAGTCCATACCGGCCAATGGAATGTTCTTTATTAAGAGGGGTACCGTCGATCTGTTGAACTTACAGATGCAGATAAACAACAAGCTGACGATGAATAATAGCTTCGCGGAAGATGCGCTTTTAAACAACTGGACCAAAAATCCATTTTTGGCAAGAGCTGCAAGTGACAGTGAAGTTTGGTTTCTGTCGAGGGCGACGTTCAATGATTTGCTTGAAGAATGGCCCGATATGATCGGCAAGCTAGAAAAACTCGCGAAGCGAGCCGAAGACAACAAACGTCGCTCTAGCGTGTCCCTTTCCCCCGAAGATATGTTGCCTGCCTTGGCCCTGATGCAACCCCCATCAGCCAGAATTGTCCTCCCAGAGGGCAAATTTATTAAGTACTGGAGGGTTTTGATTATGGCGGTGATTGTCTACAACATGTCTGTCATCCCGTTCCGATCTGCTTTTCTCTACGACAAGAATGTTTACAGCAGTGTTTCAATTTCATGGATCGTCCTGGATTATCTGGGTGATCTCATCTTCCTAATCGATCTATTCATTAGCTTCCGACTCCTTGCCTACTACCACAATGACACCCTCGTCACCAGTGGGAGCAAAATTGCGGTGAATTACCTTCGTAGTGGGAAGTGGAAGGTACAAATTCTCTGCAGCATCCCCTTGGAGGTCCTTTTGCTCATCCCTGACTTGGCATACCACGACGGTAGTTTTGTCAGCTATGTGCAGGTTTTCAGCTTTTTGCGACTGAACAAGCTACTCCGTACTGTGGAGCTGTCGCCGATCATAAACTTTTTGGAAAAGAGTGCTCTCAAGGCAGGTTACCGCGTGAGGAAGAACGCTCTACGGGTATCTCTGCTGATGATTTTCACGTTTTACTGCTCCCATTACTTCGGTTGTGTCTTCTTTTTCATCGCATTCGTCCGACGAACAGAGGGTGGAGGCGATGACTGTAGTATCAACGGTAAGAACTGGGTGAATCAAGCTGGTCTTCGTTTCTACGATGGCGATGACGATAACAGCGTGTGCATCGAGGGCTACAACGCAGCGTACAGTTTGAGTGCCCAGTACATCACCGCTTTGTACTGGGCCACTGCCACGCTAACGACAGTCGGCTATGGAGACATAAGCGCTTCGCTTGACAATAACTACGAAGTCTACTTCGCCATATTCGCTCTCATCAGTGGTACGTTGATCTACACCGTCATCATCGCGAATTTGGAAGACATTGTCGCTCAGCTCGACGTCACGAGCAGTCTTTTCAAGAAAAAACTTGACGGGGTAAAGTCGTACGCGAATCAACAGAATCTCAAAGACAACTTGAGTACACGTATACTGAGTTACTATGACTACCTCTGGGTCCACCAGATGGGTGTTAGTGGGCAGCAAGTGATGAGTTTCATTCCTGAGACTCTTGCCAATGAGGTTAGGGAGCAACTCATCGGACACCAGATCGGGAAGGTCTTCTTCTTCAAGGATGAGAACAGGGACTTTGTGACCAGGATTAGCGGGGCCATGAAACCGGAGAAATTTATGCCTGGTGATATTTATTTTTATAGCGGTGAATGTGCCACGAGTTTGTTCTTCCTCTACAGGGGCAGCGTGAAGCTCATAAGTCAGACAACCAATACAACCTACACAACACTGAGCAACTGTGTCATTGGGGAGGGAGAGTTTTTCATGCGAAGCTTTCAACCTTGCACTGCTCATAGTGAGGGGAACAGCGAAAGCTTCGTGCTAAGCTACAATAGTTTCTGGGATATTTTGCTCGAAGAGCGCAAGGCTGACCAGTTCAAGAGCAGCCTCAGGGACAGCCTGGACTCGCTGCATAAGAACAGCATCGCTTATATGATTGAGAAGGTCAAAAGTAACTTGAAGAATGCGAAGATGAACAAGATGATGCAGGACGACAACAAAGAGGAGGCTCTCAAATACAGGGTCTTCCTCCCTGACAGCCTCTTTAAGAGGAGCTGGGATGTCGTTGGTATGGTCGCGACTATTTATTACGGTACCAAGATCCCGTTCATGATTGCCTTTGGGTTTGAGCCTGGCACTAGTGACCACGTGCTTGATGGAATTGCGCTTGTCTTCTTTCTACTGGACATCTACATGCATTACAACCACTTTTCCGTCTTGACCGAGGGCAGGATATTGATGAAGAGAGAGGAGTTCCGCCTGATTTACGTCAGAAAGAGGCTGCCATTTGACATCATTTGCTCTCTTCCTGTGTACTTTTTGGTATACTTGATCGTCGGAGAGGGAAATGGGGGCTGGATATGGCTTTTTGCTTTGAACAACTTCTTCCGAGTCAAGAGGTTTAGCAAATATCTACGCAATTTCTTCAACTTAGTCGAGAGCTTTACCGGCAATCAGATCTCGACTGGAGTGATGAGAATAGTTGAGACCTTTGTCTTAGTGTGCATGATCGCCCACTGGACGGCCAGCATCTTCTACTACATCGGAAGGCTTGAGAACGAGAGTGCGGGACTGTCCTCTGATGGCAATCCTTGCTACGACCGGAAAGACTGCTCGTGGATTCTTAAGCAGTTCGGTAGTGAGTCGTCTGAAGAGGGAGGAACGTATTCAGGGAAATACCTCACATCCTTCTACTGGGCGCTGTATACTATCAGCACCACAGGCTATGGTAACATCACTTTGGTAACAGATCAAGAGAAACTCTTCGCCATGGTGGCCATGATTATCGGCGCCATTCTTTGCGACGCCGGTATCACGGCCATTCTGACGGCGCTAATTGAGAATAAAGATCACCAAGCCGGCAGCAACAATCGAAGAATCGACTGCGCGAAGAAATATATGACTCTGGCTCTTGAAGGCGATATGGATACTCAGAACCAAGTCATAGATTATTTCATTTATGAGGATTCAAAATTGGAAAATATTGACAGTGAAGAAATCCTCAGTAGCTTAGGTAGCAGTTTGAGGTTGGAGGTTGTCACGGCCCACTGCGAAGATGCTTTGGTCAAAAGTCACATAATAGGGAACTTCTCAAGAGGCGTGATATGCAGCATAATGAGGGAGATGAAGGTCAAAATTGCAATCCCTAATGAAGTTGTCATCAAGAATACGGAGCCTGACACTGGATATTTCGTTTTGCACAGCGGTAAAGCCAAACAGATTGACAGCGCTGGAAGCAAGGGAGCTGTTCAGCCAGGGGCTATCATCAGCAATATTGAAGAGAAGCGACACGCACAACTTTTCGGACTCCCCGTTAACGGGCTGAGAGTTGTCATTACCAGCGCCAGGAACTTGCCAAAGACAGACTTACTGGGTGCGTGCGACCCCTACGTTGAAATGACGTTCGGGCAGAGAGGGAAGATTGTTAGCAGTGTGAAAAAACTCACTAGGCATCCCACCTGGAAGGAGATTTTCTACGTCAAGCTAACAGAGGACATTAAGAAGGTGGAGTTCAAGATATTCGATTGGAATCGGTTGGAAGATGACGAATTCATAGGCGGTGCGACCGTTGATCTGGTGGACGCAAACTCTCAAGCGAGTGGACAAGACCCTCCCAAGACTGGGACCGTGCTTGTGAATGATCGGTCGACAATGCAAGCTGCTAAAAGTAGACTCGGGTCGGGTCGAGCTACAAACATTATTAAAGATGTGAGGAACCGAGCTACACTGCAGGGAGGTCATTCTGCTACACGTAGCAGTAGTGGTGAGGATGGACCGGTGAAGAAAAAAGGCATCACTCTGATAGACGCAAATGGCAAGGAAGGGGTAGGAGTGTTGAATGCTAGCTTGCAATTCGGGCCGCTTCAGAAAACCCAACAACTTAATCACAGTGCTGTCACAGTATTTGCAGAGACGTACTGTCACCTGTACGTATTAAACACGGTAGACATCCAGAAAATGCGGAGATTCTGCCAAAAGGTCGAAGAGGAGCCGATCCATCGTCTCTTGGATTATGACGATACCGAGACTGTGGTGGAGGCCTTCAAGCGGACGAGTATCAGCTTGGGAGGTGGGACAGCCCCTGCGAGGAAACTTAGTGATGATTTGGAAAGATTTGCCCTCACTTTGCCGCCCCAAATTGATGATGGAAATGGTGGAGAAGGTAGCGATGGTGGTAGCGATGATGGTAGCACGAACAGTGCGAAAGCGGAGGGAGAAGAAGGCGATGACGCCTTTGATGCTCACGATGATGCTATCTCTGATATTGTGTTTGGTATAGATGAGCTTAATGAAAACGGCAGCCTCAAGCGCCGACAAACGCTCCATTGGGATGATAGCCAACGGAGAGGGGAATTGAGGAGCATTGCGGAGGTTGGCGGTCCGAATGGCGCACGCAAGAATCAGGACTTCGCTCTTAACAGTAGAAAGACCAGCTGTCTACCTCATTTATTGGATGAATACAACATCAAGGGACCGGAGGATAAGCCGCATGACGATGCTATCGGAGATGATGATGCCGGACATGCCGACACATTGTTCGGGGCGAGGAAGAGCAGTTTTTTCAGGTCCGCAAGGGGAAGCGCGGGAAGAAAGGGCAGGAGGTCAAGTTTCAGCCTTGGTTTCCAGAAATCCCCTATCACCCACGAGTGAGCTGAGAGAGGGATTGACATAATATGTTATTTTTTGGTGTGTGTTTACAGGCGCTAATAATTAGATTGCAAATTGTTGAAATTGAAACTATTTGTAACAAGTTTAGCCAAATCTTCGTCTTGTTAATACCTATTTTGACACCGCAGCTTCTGACACCGCAGCTTCTTCGGCCGCGATATGGGAGTGCGACATCTCCTGTTGACAGGAGATGTCTGCCGGCCCTCCCTCGATAAAGTACTCTTTCTTTGCGTATTTGAACATAGTCTTGACAGCATTGATTACGACTGCATTTACTGCTCCCATCGCGAAAGGTGGAAAACTACCTCCGACAGCCAGCTGCAGTGTGTACTCAACAGCATAAGTATGCGGCTCAACATTATCGCTCTCCGGCAATTTCAGCATTGCAATCGTAAAGATGCCGCTCTTTGCCCTAGTTTCCCTCTCGGTATTTTCAGGCCACAAGTTACCATGCAAGCCGTCCTCGCATTCAAACCCCCATACCAATGCCCCCTCTTCCTCGGTCCCATCAATATTTCCTGTCCCCCACTCTTGAACTCCGCAGACGGTCATCTGTTCCCTAGCAGATATCAATCCCCCCACTGCAGGTTTTGTGACGCAATGGCCGATTCCGCACCTTGTCGTCTTCCCCCCGTCATACTTTCCCCCTGTCGTCCTTTTACCATAAACGTCGTTGGCTTCCTTAAGGTTCAAGGGTATAACCTCACCGACAGAGCCAATGGCATCATCCCAACGCTCTCTCACATCATAGTCCATCACTAGCGAAGGCATTTTAGCGAGAACACTCCTACCGGTAACAGTCGTCCTCACCCGCCAGAGCGGAACATTTGTAATCTTGGGATCGTCACCGTAATCCCCTAATTTTTGTATCGCAATTTGCTTATTCCTTTCGTTTGGTTTCTGGACTGTTCTCCAAGGAAGATCATCAGCTTCAAGAGGATTGGAAATATGTGGGGGCAAGTTTCGGGGAGATGGACCATTTGTCAGGAGCCGTTGAGCGAGGGGAGATATTTGCGAGATACGGCAATACATCTGCGTGTGAAAAAGTGAGCCTGTTGTCTTCATTTCATTCCAATTGGATGTCGCCCCAATTTCCAGTAAAAAGTCAACCTACCTCATCCCTTACAGGTACACGAATTTTTTCTGTCTTTTCTACGTCTTTTGGTAAAATGTTGGCTCCACCCTGGTACAAAGGCCGGAACTGGAGGGTTTGTGTGAGAAATAACAGAAGAACTATGATAAAAAGATGATGAGGTCGGTTCTTCATGATCATGAGTGATGGTATTACAGCAAAATATTTTATGCTTTGTTGTGTAGTAATTGCGATTTGCTCGACTTTCGCAAAAATAGTAAATTGAATCGCTTTTTTGGGCAACCTATTTATGTGTTTTAGCTTGACAAAAGGGAATGGAGAAGAACGAGGTTGATTTTTTTGGAAACTTAGAGTTTGAGAGGAGAGAGGGGGAAAAGAAAAACAAGAGGCAAACAGAACTGCAGAAGGAAAGAAGAAGAAAGGTAGAAACATCATGGATGAACAAGTCATGAAAAACAGAACAGAAGTGCTCAAGTCCCGACTTGTGAGCTATGACAAGACTGTTGCCAGCTTGAGCAAAGAATTGAAACTGCATGTATCAAATCATATAGCTGCAGCCAAGAAAAACAAAGGATTTGGCGAAACGCTCGGGACTGTCGGACGGTTAGAATACTACTCGGGCATGAAGGATGCCCTAAGTTGTGTTGGTGACGGTTTCAAATCAATTGCTGATAGCAGGATCAGTCTCCTCGGTAATAAGGGCAGTAATGGTGGTGAAATGTTGCTTAAGCGGTTGAGCGATTCGAGACAAGGTGTTGTTGTGCCGATGAAGGAGCTGCTCTCAGATCGGGGGAATGTTGTGTCACTTTGCGCTAAGGAAGAAAAGAAGTTGGCATCCTTGAAGAGTAAGGCGGCCAAGCAAGCAGAGAAGCAAAAAAAGAGTGAGGGAGGCTCCGAAGATGCTATAAAGGCGGCCGGTGAGGCTGCAAGTGATTTGTTGGAAGTTTCTCAGTCTTTGTTAGATGCAAGGGATCAGCTTTCAAACACAGATCAAAGGGTAGATGAAAATCTCTCTCACTTTGAGGAAAAGAGAATGGTTGACATGAAAATTTTCTTGGAGGACTTTCTTCGAAAAGAGATTCAATGGCACTGCCAGGCTATTGAGATAATGACTCCAATCATTTCAAAGATTCGATCGGTGGAGCCAGAAGGTGCGGTTGCCGAGTTAAAGGAAAGGTTGGACAGGATAAGAGGAGGGTTTGGAGGGGAGGATAGGGAAGGAGAGCAACAAGCAGCAGAAGAAGTGGAGAGTGAAATGGGGGAGAAAATTGGGGACGAACGGAAAGAGAATTCTACGGAAGGGTCAAGTGAGAGCAGCGAGCCGAAGCAAAACGACTATCCCGCAATAGATGAAGAAAATTAGCCCACGATTGCTACAAACTGTGTCATTTCATTCTCAGTACTAATCTTTTTCTCGTCATCGGTTTCAGCGATTCGGTCTCCTTTCACATTTCTAGTTATGGGGTACAGGTCCTCCCTACTATCTTTCATTTCCGTTCAGACAGATCATTCTCCCTTGACCTTGACCGGAGCAAAGTCAGCCTCAACGTCAACCATATCTCGTCTCATCTTCTCGATCCTCTTCTCCTCTTGCAACCATTTGGTCCCTACGGAAGTCAAATTTGTATTCGTTAGTTTATAAGATTGGGGTGGTGGTGGGCGGAGAGAGGTCTCGCGACAAGGGTTTGCGCTTCACAAAACGACAACAACGTACCGTAAATTCTCCTCCAAATGTCTTCCCTCTTCCCCCCCGACCAGTCAGTGTTGACAAGAGCACATACTCCTTCGTCGACATTGCTCCCCCAACGAATACGACTCTTCATTCTCGTGCCCTCCATTTTCATGCCCAGCCCAAACCTTAACAACCTGCTCCTTTCAAAGTCGAGCTCATCGAAGCAGCTCTCGACTCGTCGATAGCCGACAGAAAAGAGGCGATCAAGGAGGAGCCCAATACCTTCAATCAACTGGAGGGAATTCATGTAGCTAGGGTGCACGACAATGTCACCGAGTTCCACTCTCAAGTGATCCGCTCTGTCACCCTCGAACCTAATTGCACCGAAAATCTTCTCGGTCTTGCCGTCTTTGAGGAGGAATGCGCAGCTCGTATCCGCCCCATGAGATCCATTTTTACCACAGAATTCTCGAATGATGTCCTCGACGATCTGTCCCCTCTTTTTGTTGCAGCTCTCTACCTCTTGGAAATCGTCCACTTTCCGAGACACATTGGAATCGATCCACCCCCAAATTTTTCCCAGGGCATCATAGCTCGATGATCCGTTGCATGGAGAACCATCCGTAGCCTCGGCAAAAGCGTCTCTGTCATCTCCATTGATCTCGCAGCCATTAATGAAAGGAACGATGTGGACACCCAGGCCAACGATTCTTCCGTCTTTCAACAGCTTTCCCCCTTCCCAGCTCATCCGAAGACTTTTGCTCCCCCCGATGACAAAGCTCTCCATATATCCAAATCTCCCAGCATAATCCTCCCGACAACCACCGCAAGCAACGCCAACGGCGTAGCACCAGGAGTAAACTTCTTCCTTGAGGCTAGGGTGACCAGGAATGGGGGATCCAAGCGAGGAAGTGTGGTTCGTCATGAGGGAAAGTATCGTTTTCTTAACGACGGTCTCGAGAGAGGAGGAAGTTAACTCAGCGGGAAATGACTTGAATGTCAGTTTTTCGAGTAAGCTTGGGCGAAGTGGGTTGATTTCAACGGCCACAGCTGTGTTCGGAGTCAATGTCGAAACAATGTAATTGTACATGCTGCAAGAAATAGAGGGTAGGTGATTGAAGAAGAAAAAACGAGTAAGAAACGTTGCGCGCTTCGCTTCGTTTTGATAACTGGCCCACCAAAGATGGATAATATTTCGATATCTAAAACATCTCACCTCTCTTGCTTTTTCTTTTTCTCCCCTTCACCACCTTTTCCTTCCGCTTTGCTCTCAGCAGTGCACTCAGTGCCGTCACTGCCTCCTGTAGATGTTGCATCGGCCGAGTCGACCAACCCAAGCATCCAGCGCCTTTTTTTCAGCGCCGTCTCGACCAAAACCCTTTTCCCTGCAAAGCCCTCACCCCCTCCTCCGCCTGAAGTGGTAATGTGGTTTGCCTGTCTCCCCTCCTTCTCGGCAATGAGTTCTTCTCGCAGACGACCCATCGTTCCTCCCTTCACCAACAAAAAAATAACTGTCGTTATCGTGATCGTAAAGGTGGCCATCCCAAGGAAAATCCCTATCAGATGAGGGGTAGGAATGTTTGTCAGGCCAGCAATCAGAGAGTCAATGACAGGGTGAGATATTAGGTCTGACATCATTTTTTCCATTGTTCAAGGTAGATAAATCGTGTTGAAGTTGGTTCGAGGACAAATTATTGAAGAATGACGACTATTATGACCCCTATATATCTTTTTTGTTCACTACCTGGGTATCATGCCGGGGGTATTTTTTCTCAACCATCGATTCGTTTTAGCCATTAAATACGATTCCTTGACACATCTTTAAAAACTTTGAGCGAAGATCAGGAAAAAATCCCTCCATTTTGAACGAATTTTAGTCCCAATTATCATCACCAACAATTTTGTTGCCTCTGTCCTCTGTCCCCCGTCATCCTCAGTCTGCACAGATGGCTTCTTTTTTTGCCAACGAGGTTCCTAGTCTTTCTTCCCTTAGTCTTAATGAGGGTGTTAGAGACGATCGTAACGGTGAGGACAACCAGCAGTTGACAGGGAATGATTATGACGAGTTACAGGGGGAGGGTGACTGTGAAAATGAGAACAACGAAGGCAGCGGTGGTGAGAGTGATGCTGAAAGCGTTGATGGAAGTGACGACGATAGCGGCTCTGAATCTGGGTCTCTTGATTCGGAATCCTCGTACGAGTCCTCTTCGTCAACGTCCTCAGGCCCCCCGCCGGAGCATGCTTGTCGTTATTGTTTGATTTCTGACCCTGAAACCGTTGCAAAGTGTGTGGAAACGAATAAGTGGATGTGCAATTGCTCGTCAAAGACGAGCGCAACACCTGGGAGCCACATCGTGAGCCATCTTGTGAGGAGTAGGAGTCACACAGTTCAGCTTCACAAAGACTCCCCCTTGGGTGACACTGTTTTGGAGTGTTACAATTGTTCGGCTAAGAATGTATTCATTCTTGGGTTCGTCCCCGCCAAATCAGATAGCGTAGTTGTCCTCCTCTGTCGCGCTTGCGTTGAAACGGTGCCAAGTCTGAAGGATATGGATTGGGAGCTGGGCAGCTGGACAAGCCTGATTCAGGATAGGCAGTTTCTGCCGTGGCTTGTCAAGGTGCCCACCGAGAAGCAAGTGATCAAATCAGTGGAGCTCAGCGCTGCCCAAATCATCAGGCTCGAAGATCTTTGGAAAAATGGAGAGCCGGAGGCCTCTCATGCCGACCTGGACCGCCCGGACGTTGTGGAAGATGAAGCTCAACCTGCCTTATTGAACTATGAAGACGGTTATCACTACCAAAATATTCTCGCTCCCCTCGTCAAGATGGAAGCAGATTACGATAAGGAGATGAAAGAGAGTTTGAGCGAAGAGAGTATCTCGTTGGAATGGAGTCGGAGTTTGGGTGGGAAACATATAGCGACGTTTTCCTTTGGGAGGGACGCTAGCGAGTCGAGGCTCATGATTGGGGATGAGCTCCGCTTGAAATTGGGCGTCGGTGGAGTGTTCATGAACAGCGGAAAGGAGTGGGAGGCACTTGGATACGTCAAGAGCATTCTTGACGGAGAGATCGAGCTCGAGATGAAGTGTCCTCACGTGATTGAAAATATTACAGATGATTATATCGTCGAATACGTCTGGAAAAGTACCTCGTTTGACCGCATGCAAAACGCCTTAAAGACTCTTGCGATCGATGACACGAGCTTGAGTGGCTTTATTTACCACAAATTGCTTGGTCACGATGTCGACTCGACCAAGGATCAAATTAAGGCGATTCTGCCAGAAACGCTTGAGGGGTACACCGCCCCGGGATTGCCCAATTTGAACGAGTCGCAGGCTGAAGCTGTGAAAGCTGTCCTTCAGAGCCCCTTTTCGCTTATTCAGGGCCCTCCGGGCACCGGAAAGACGGTGACATCAGCGACACTCGTGTACCACCTTCACCAACAAAAGCAGGGCCAAATTCTCGTAACTGCCCCATCCAACGTGGCTGTGGACCAGCTCACGGAAAAAATTGCTGCGACGGGTTTGAAAGTCGTGCGCCTCGCCTCAAAAACAAGGGAGAATACCGTCTCCTCGGTCGACCATTTGTGCCTTCATATCATGACCCCGCTCGCTGCGCCTGAAGAATTCACCAAGCTACAGCAGCTCAAGGACGAAGTCGGTGAGCTATCTCAGAGAGACGAGCGAAAGTGGCGTTCCTTGAAGCTGCGGACCGAGAAGGAGATTCTTGCGTGTGCAGACATCATCACGTGCACCTGTGTGATGGCCGGAGACAACCGGCTGAATGGCATGCGCTTTCGTCAGGTGCTGCTTGATGAAGCTACTCAGGCCGTCGAGGCTGAGGCTCTGATCCCCATTACTCTCGGCTGCAAGCAGCTCGTTCTCGTCGGGGACCACGCGCAGCTCGGGCCGGTTGTTATGAACAAAAAAGCTGCTAAGGCAGGGCTTACGCAGTCTTTATTCGAGAGGATGGTACTCGTTGGTGTCCGCCCTCAGCGACTCTCTGTACAGTACCGTATGCACCCAGCATTGAGCGAATTTCCTTCCCTCATGTTCTACGAGGGGTCCTTGGCCAACGGAGTGACAGAAGACGATCGGTCCCCTTCTTCCGTCGGGAATGGCCGTTCTCATTTTGCTTGGCCCGTTCCGAGGTGTGTTTTTTTGTCGTCGTTTGTGGTTGCGTTTTACGATTATGATTATTGTACTATTTCAGTGTGTTCTTTCGTTTCACTCTCTAACCCCCACGAATACATGTTTCGCGCACACATGCACATTGCACATGCAGGAAACCCATGTTCTTCTATTCTATCGTGGGTGTTGAAGAAATCTCAGCTTCCGGTACGAGCTACTTGAATCGGACCGAAGCGAGCTATGTGGAGAAGTGCGTCACGCATCTTTTAAGGCAGGGAGTGAAGCCGGATAAAATCGGTGTTATCACGCCTTACGAAGGCCAAAGGAAGTACGTCAATGAATATATGCGCCGGAGCGGCATATTGAGCGCCTCCCTTTATGAGGCAATCGAGGTGGCTTCAGTCGACGCATTTCAGGGGCGAGAGAAGGATTACATCCTCGTGACCTGCGTCCGTGCCAGCGAAATCACCGGAATCGGATTTTTGAGTGACCCGAGGCGACTGAACGTCGCCCTCACGAGGGCTAGGTTGGGTCTCATTGTTATTGGCAATGCAAAGGTCCTCAGTAGAAATATTTTGTGGCGCGCCCTCCTCCTTCACTTCAAAGAGAATGAGTGTCTGGTGGAGGGAGCTTTAAACTCCCTCCAACCCTCTTATATGACCTTCCCCCGCCCTCGCTACAGAAAAGATGACGATGAGAAGTACTACATGACTGCGCTCTGCAGAGGCGGCTGGGACGCTCGCTGGGAGGGTGATAATGACGAAGGCAATCGAACAAATAATAACAATCGTCATGGCGGGCGAGGTGGAAGGAGGGGCCGAGGTGGAAACGATGGAGACAGTCGGCACGATCCGCGGTACAAGAATGTCGGGAGAAGCAGCGACAAAAATAATAATGGGAGCAGCAATATCACTGATACTTTCAATTTCGCCCCCCTCCCCAGCTATGACGGCGACCAAGGTTATACCGCCCACGATGATCCCTATAACCAATCACAGTCACAATCACAAAACGACTCTTATGCACCGTTCACACAGATGAGCAGTATAATGAGTCAGTCCCAGCACTCAGTCATCGGAGGCGGCAGCTCAGGAGAAGGAGGAGGAGGAGGAGGAGGAGGGCTTTCCCAAGACTCCTCTCATTACAGCGATTATTACTACTCCCAGTCCCAGTCTTAGGCAAGCGAGCGAGGTGACCGACGATAACGAGAAAGTCAAAAAGCTCATCTTAGGCGAGATCAGGGCTATGTCCGCTGCTGAAAATCTCAAGCTATGTCCGCTGCTGGAAATCTCCAAAAGTTTGAAATTAATTCCCCAGAAATTTCGCTTCTCTAGAGAGCCTTCTTTCTCTCTCACATACTCTCTCTTGCACATGAACCAAGTTGAGAATGAACAATGTTGAACATGGATGTTATGGATATTTTTTTATGAGAAACCCTCACAACAAACAGCAATATTATTCCATTACTTCACCTAAGAGGCAGGTGCTGGGTCTCGCCAAATGTTCGTCGGGGGAGGGGCTACTTGTATTACATTTTGCTTTGTTACCTGTCGTGAAATTGAAGAATATTTGACATTGTCACGAAGTCTTCTTCGTCCTGGTTCGTAAAAACGCTTTTTCTTGTCATTAAAGAGACATCTTCCGCCATGTGTTTCTCGCTCGTTGTGCCAGAAATCGGAACAATGCCAATGGCGTGCACAAAAGCGTACATCAGCATCTCGGCCGAAATCCCTTTGCTGGCAGCAATTTTCTGGATAGGGGCACCGGCGAGCTCCTTTCGCTGAGCTGTGAGCGTCCAGAAGGACTGGTACTGGATGCCATGGGATTTCGAGAACTTTCGGATCTCGCTGTCAAAATTCGTTTTCTTGTAGAACCGGTTCTCAAGAACGGTCGGCTTCACAAGTGCTGCCTCAAAAATGTATTTCAGAGTTTTGAGGTCGTAGACGTTGGATAGCCCAAGTTGTCGAACGGTCCCGTCCGCGACAAAGCTCTCAAACGTTCTCCAAACCTGCATCGTAGCTTCGTTCGTCGAGGTCGAGAGAGGACTGTGCAACAGTAGCACGTCAATGTAATCTGTCCGTAGGTTTTTTAGCGAAGAGGCCAAGGAGCTTCTCACCTGGTCTGGGAGAGGAGCTGACGGATCGAACGGCATGTTGTCCGGGTCCTGTCCCTTCGCTGGAGAGAATTTTGTCTGTATTGTGATATCGGAACGGCGTATCCCTGGCACTCTTTTCAGAGCATTGGCTATCCCCTCCCCTACCCCCGCTTCATTGTAGTGCTTGGGCTGATTGGCTGTGTCAATATAACGGAAGCCTGCTCGTACTGCCTTTTCAACCAAGGTGGCTGTTCGCTCCTCTTTCCACGCTGTACCATAGATTATCGATTGATTCCCAACGGGAGTCTTCCTAACTGTTTGAGGCGAGCCGTCGTAAGATTCGACTTTTTTTGGAGGGAGGTTGAACAGCATTGAGAAAAGGAAGAAAAGCAAGAGCACACCCAAGCCCCCCAAGCCCCGTAAACAAGTTCGCACGCGAATTTTTTTGAAGATCATGCATGTGGTTTGTTCGTGACACTGAAAAAACGGCAAAAGAGAAAAAGATACCCAGCGGCAAGGGAATATTCTTCTTTTCCCTTGCCCCTCAACATTTGTAAAAAGTTTTTATTACCATACATACATGGCAGCAGTGTAAGTATCCTCTATCTTCCCACCAAAATTCGTTTCAGCATCGTCTGTAGTTTATATTTTGAAAAGCAAACCGTCTTTTTTTTTTGTTGTGTGTCCCCTTTTCCTGTCTAACTCAATCCCCACCAGCAATCCGCCTCGTACCGCCGTCCCCCTCGTCCGTTTCTTCGGTTTCTGTCCCGGCGGTTCCCTCGGGTACGACGACGACACCTCCTCCGACGAAGAAGGGGGCGAGGAGGGGGAAGGCGGGGAAGGGGGCGTTGGCGGAACCGGAGCGAATGGTGGGGGAGTTGCGTCCTGGGTGACGTCGCGGTACCGTCTGACGACGCCTTTGACGAGTGGTTATGTTCCGAACGTGGGAACGACTACGACCACGACTATGACGACGACGCCGCCCGCCCGAGAACCTGACGAACAAATGGAATCCCCCTCGCCGTTTGGCCTCCCCGAAAATGGTGGTGTCGCGTCCCTGGAATTGCCTTTTGTGGGAGGGGCGGCGGGGGGGAGGGGGGCGGCTTTTGGAGGTCGTCATCGTCGTCTGTTTGCGGTTTTGGCGATTATTTTTTTGGGGTTTGGGGTGGTGGGGTTGGGCGGCGGTTTCGGCGGCTGCGGCGGCGGTGGCGTTGACCGAGAGCTGACAGAAGGCGGACAGGAAGAGATCGTCGTGCTGGAGGGGCGGGAAGAGGTCGATGATTCGGAGGTGAACGAGGACGGACTGACTGGCGCCTCTAAATTCTTCGACTCGATTAAGGGGAAGATGGGCGATGACGACGAAGACGACGACGAAGACGACGGCGGTGGTGGTGACGGTGTGTCTCTGCCTTTGACTTCGACAATCGGATCGGTCTTTGTGGACGCTCCCTCCGTCTCGTCGAAATTCTTCGACGCGATTAAGGGGAAGATAACCCGGGAGGATGAGGATGACGATGACGATGACGATGGCGATGACGATGACGATGACGATGACGATTTCGCCAGCGTCAGCGTCGGCGTCGGCTTTGGAGCCGTTGGGGCGGTACCTCTTGGCGCCCGGGTCGTGAGTCGCTTTGCCAGGTCTGTGGGGGCCGAGGTTCTGCAGGTGTTTACGAAGGAGAGGGTGAGGGAGGCGTTGGTGGGGGTGGTGTTTTTTTGATTGGTAGGGAGGGGGGGGGGGGGGGGGGGGGGTCAGTGG
>Ga0115556_1000581_pt1 | contig 24414 bp, 12 predicted proteins | sample COGITO_mtgs_1104_5_FD_87282 | JGI IMG/M metagenome (GOLD analysis project Ga0115556, IMG submission 87282) | Pelagic marine microbial communities from North Sea - COGITO_mtgs_110414 | ecosystem: Environmental > Aquatic > Marine > Epipelagic | place: Germany:Helgoland, sampling site Kabeltonne... | reverse complement strand
TTGTAAAACAGATTACGCGCAAGACGACATCGTGTTCATGAAGGTGAACAAACTGACGTCGACGAAAACGCAACTCCCGTACGATTACTACACCATGCCGTATTGCAAACCGAATCCGATCGTGTACTCGGCGGAGAATTTGGGGGAAGTTTTACGAGGAGATCGGATCGAGAATTCCTTGTATTCGCTGGAAATGCGAAACGATATGCAGTGTTCGGTGGTGTGCAAGATAGATTCTTTATCCGAGCAACAAACGAAAGACTTTGAGACGAAAATAGAGGAGGAGTATCGCGTGAATATGATCTTGGATAATTTACCGGTGGCGATGGTGAAAATACGAGCGACGGAGGACGGGGAAGGCGAGACCGTGGAGAGGAAGACGTACGAGAGAGGGTATCCGGTTGGGTTTAAAGCGAGCGTGGAAGAGGGCGGCGAGGAGAAGAGTTTTTTGCACAACCACTTGAGGTTTACGATTTTGTATCACAAGGACCAAGAGACGGATTTGTCGAGAATCGTCGGGTTCGAGGTGGAACCGTTTTCGGTGAAACACGAATTCGAGGAGCCATGGGACGATGTTTCGCCAACGTTGACAACGTGTAATCCGGGGAGGATGCAATACGTGACGCACGGGTTGGCGCCGCAGATTGTAGAGGAAGGCTCGGAGGTTATTTTTTCGTACGACGTTTTGTATAAACAAAGCGACATTAGATGGGCCTCGCGATGGGACACGTATTTGTTGATGGTGGACGACCAAATTCACTGGTTTTCCATCATCAATTCCATGATGATTGTTTTGTTTTTGAGCGGAATGGTCGCGTTGATCATGCTCAGAACGTTACACAGAGATATCTCGAGGTACAATCAGTTGGAAACGAGCGAAGAGGCTCAAGAAGAGAGCGGGTGGAAGTTGGTGCACGGAGACGTGTTTCGAACGCCCGAGGCGAGTGGGTTGTTAGCGGTGCACGTCGGGACCGGGGTTCAAATTTTAGCCTGCACGTTTGTCACGTTGGCGTTTGCGATTCTCGGGTTTTTGTCCCCGGCGAATAGAGGCGGGTTAGGGACGGCGATGGTGTTACTGTTCACGTTTATGGGTTTTTTGAACGGGTACGTGTCTGGGGTGTTTTATAAGATTTTTAAAGGTCCGGATTGGAAAGGAAACGCCGGATTGGCGGCGATGATGTTCCCGGGGGTGTTGTTCGGCGTCTTCACGTTTCTGAACTTTTTCATTTGGACGCAAAAGTCCAGCGGCGCCATTCCGTTTGGCACGTTTTTCATTCTCGTGTTTTTATGGTTTGGCATTTCGATTCCGTTGGTATACGCCGGGGCGTGGTTTGCGACGAAGAAAGAAATCGCGGAGGATCCAGTCCGAACGAATAAGATTCCGAGACAGATCCCCGAGCAACCGTGGTACATGAGCGGCGCGGTGAGCATTTTAACCGGCGGTATCTTGCCGTTCGGCGCGGTGTTCATCGAGCTCTTTTTCATCTTGACGTCCATTTGGTTGCAACAATTTTACTACGTCTTCGGGTTCTTGGCGTTGGTGGTGATTATTTTGTTAATAACGTGCGCTGAAATAACCATCGTGTTGACGTACTTCCAGTTGTGCAACGAAGATTACCGATGGTGGTGGCGTTCGTTTCACTCGAGCGGCTCGAGCGCGTTTTACTTGTTCGCATACGGGACGGTATATTTTTTTACAAAGTTGGAGATTACGAAAAAAGTACCGACGATGATGTACTTTGGATACATGGGAGTAGTGTCGTACGGGTTTTACATTTTGACCGGTTCGATTGGCTTTTTAGCCTCGTACGCGTTTGTGCGAACGATTTATAGCTCGGTGAAGATCGATTAAGACGAGAGAAGACCGCTCTTTTTAATAATACACATAAAGATATAAATGTTTTTATATATTTTCCTACTCGTTCTATGTAAAACGTTTCGTTCTTTTCTAAACCTACTTAAGTGTTTCGCGTGGAACATGTTATGAGCGCTCATCTCGCGTAAAACTATCGATGCACTTTATTCATCTCTCGCATGGAAAGGACGTGGATTAACGCTTCCATTTCTAACCCGCGCAAATTCGCCTCCTCGTCTATATGGCTTTCATCGTCCTCGTCCTCTATTTCGTTTATTCGGTCGTCTTCGTCTAGGACCATGGACAAGATCCTGTAGTTTTTCTCGGTGTTCGTCGAAGCGTTGCTATCGAGATGCTCTAAGGTAATACCTTCTTTCCCTGATTCCCTGCTCGAAGGGTGGTCAAAGTTGAGCCGTTGCCTCGCGCTCGCGTTTTTATCTTCCTCTTTCTCGTCTTCTCGCACCTTCATCTTTTTCATGGCCGAGGTCAATCGTTTCGGGCTCTTCATCGGCGTCAATTTCAAGTGTTGCGCGATGCCTTCCTTCGTTGAGTCGTTGGTACTTACGCTGTTGACGCTCGCGCCGTCAAATCCACCCTCCCTTCTGCTCGCTGCATACGCGCCCGATCCGATGCCAATTTTCGCCTCCAAAACGTTTCTTCTTTGCCGGGAAGGCCCTTCCACGGATGCTTTCCCCGGAGAGACCATGCCATCGTTCATCGGTATCTCCGGTAATGGCGGTAATTTCGGTCGCAACATGCTTTTCGCGCGACAGAAATAACTAAAGAAACTCACGATGTCCACGCTCTCTCTTCGGCGACCGCCCATTTCCGTCGCCGTTCTCGCCATGTCCTGCTCGAAAGAGGAATGCGACGACTTATCGTTCCTCGCATTCCTTAACTCCTGTCTAAATGCGTCGTTGCGTTCGTACACGTGTAAAAAACCATCCACGATGACCAAACCGGTCCCGCTATAGTTCAAATCTTTAAACACGTCCAACAGTACGTGCGCGTTGATGTACAACTCGTCGTTCAACGCTCTGATTTCCGGCGACATTTTCTGTTTCAACAACTTCCTCATCTTTTTCTCTCGAGTCATTCCATTCTTTTCCTTTCCCGGCGCCATGCTCAGAGTCGCTTTCAAATAGCTTTTTTGATGCGGATTCGATTCGCTATCCTCGCTCTCCGAATCGCTCTCGCTCTCGCTCGCCGAGTTGTTGTTGTTGTTGTTGTTGTTGTTGTTGTTCCTATCGCTACTCGTAAAATTCTTCAAATTCTTCACGCGCGGTATGAACCTCTTGAACCCTTCCTTCCGTCTCTCCATTCGTTCTTTCTTCTTCAAATTCTTCCGGACTAAACTTTTACACGCCTCGGCGACGAGCGCGGTCATACGTTTCACTCGCTTCAGCTCCTCCACGTGCTCTCTTTTTTCGAGGATTGCCGCTCGCACCGGGTCGACTTTACTCGACGACTCCTCCCCTCCCGCCGGACTTCTCGGACTGGACGCGAAAGAGTCCTCGTCCATTTCCGATTCGCCCCCGCTATTACTCGTCGCCCCGTTGTTACGACGACGACGACGACGATATTGAGCGTCGCCAATTTCCTCCTCCTCATCATCACCATCATCATTTTCATCCTCATCCTCCTCGTTCGCGGCGACCACTCGAAACGCTTCCACGAATTCACTCAAACCAATCCCTTCTTCACCGACGCCGCTAATCTTGGCGATAATCTTCGACCCTAACTCAAACTTCCTCTCGTTCTCGTCCTCGGTCGTTCCAAACTTTGTTTTCTTCTTCTTTTTCCCTTCGTCTTCATCTCGTAAAGCGGAATCTAAAATCTCTGACACGCCTCCGGTGTTGTTCCTCAGCGCGGTTAAAAATTCCACGCCCGAAATCGTCTTTGAATCATCGCCGTCGATTATCGCGAAGACTTTCGCGAGCGTTTCGTGCGGGAGGAATAACGCGAAACCTTCTTTTCCTCTCTCCTCGTTCTCTTCATCGCGACGCTCCATTTCCTCCATTTTTCGTTGTTCTTCTTTAAGTTGGTTTATTTGGGGAGAGGAAACGCGCAAAGAAAGAGCAGGAGTCGTGCGTCGTAAGCTCTTTCCCGTTTAAATTCTTCGTCAATTTGAACCGTTTCGTGTGTGTGTGAAATGGTGTAAATTTGTCGACCGCGAAAGAGGCGCAAAAGTGTGTGTTTTGGTGCGCAGCAGATACCGATGTAGTCTTCGCTTTTTTGGCAGTTGGCAGTTTGGTCTGTGCCCTTGGTCGAAAAAAGTAGTAAATCCAAGCGTCTTTTTGTGGCTGTTGGGGGCTTGCGTCACGTCATCATTCCAGTCATATCTACTCTTTTTCCATTACGAGACGCACACTTTCCGTGACACAGACACGTATAGTATTACTAAAAATGATGACGACGACGCAGACGACGACGCGCGCGACGATGATGCGGTCTTTGTGTTCGTATTCTGGAAAAAGCAGCAGAAGGAGCCTTTTGACGACGACGACCACTACGGAGAGGAACAAAGATGACTGCAGGAGGACCCGGAGGAAAAACAACATCGGTGGCGTGAGAACAGAAGCGATGGCGAGAGGGAAACGCAAAGGCATCGCGGATATAATCGGCGAAGAAATCGACGGGCAAGAGAAGAAGAAAAAAGAACCCCAACAAAAGATGAAAATACGCTCGGAAGGGAAGAAAATGGCGGACGAGTTTAACAACAAAGGGAAGATTCCAAATGGGTTTTTGAAGATATTAAACTTACAAGACTTTGACGAGAAGAAGAATATTAAAGCGGTGACGTTAGCGAATGGGAACTTTTGCGTGGTGCGAGTGGGAGAGTTGATTTATGTCTGCGATTGTAACTCAACCGCGTATAAGTATCCGCTCATCGACGGGGAGTTATTCAACGGTCCCGGAGGCGCGTCGATTCGGTCTCCGTTTGACGGGACCAGTTACGATTTGACGACTGGGAAAGTCATCGAGTGGTGTCCTCAGGACACGTTACCGAGGAAGATGTTGGGGAAGCTGAAGGAAAACGCGACGCCGGTGGATTTAGGCGTATATCCAGTCATCGTCGACGAACAAGGCGACATTTACGCCAGTTTCGTGCAATAATATTTATGGTTTGAAGAACTTCATGAAAAACAGATATATGCAGCGTGCAGCCTAGTAGTTAATATAAATATAAAACAACATCTTTCGCCTATATACATTGTATATGGTGTATGTTTAGTTTTTAATCCTTTTTGTCCTATCGTAGTTCTTGTTCTTATTGTTGTTGTTGTTGTTGTTGTTGTTGTTGTTTGCCGACTAATCCTAACTTCATGGCGACTTCACTCGCGCCGCCGTGGAATCGAAACGATTGGTAGATGTCCTCTCTCCCGTTTTCCACGAACACTCCTCGCGAGGGTAACTCGTCCAGAGGTAACTCTAAAGACTCTATGAACGATTCGAGCTCTACGCGCACGTTTTCCAAATCTCGCCAATAGCCTCTCGGTTTTGGCATGTTTTTATCCCATCCGAACTTTTCCGAGACTATTTTGTAGCCACCGAGCTCTCGAATGCGCTTTTCCAAATCCTCTCGACCGTATTCTCGCAAGAGAAGCTTTTGCGGTATTCTTTGTTGTTGTTGTTGTTGTTGTTGTTGCGTTTTGCCGTCCTCTTTCGATTTGAGTAGTAGCGTCGCGTTGAACGCTTCGATGTCCACTCTCAGCGCTTCAAATAGTTCTCTCTCTTCGTCTTCGTCGAACGATTTCATATCGTAAGTATTCTTCTTCTTCTTTCCGTTCTTCTCGGATAAGGAAGCGGACGCATTCGTGCTTTGTTTCATCGCCGCTTCGGTTAATCCGTACAGTTTTGCCCTTTCCGCGATGGTCAACTCGTCGTCGTCTCTGGAAATGGTCGCGTCGATGGAATCTTCTTGTTCCTCGTCTAATTTTGGGTTTAAACGCATAAACTCGGCGATCGTTTGGTTCGTCTGGTCCAATTCTGGAACGATGTTAAGTTTACGCACGGAGTTATCAAAAGTAACCAACGGGATGACTTTCTCCAGCGATATCGCTTCGATGTGCGCCCGTAAAGTTGTCAAAAACTCGATCGTTTCGTCGACGACTTGTCGTTCATCTAGAGGCGGTTTGCGTGCTCTTCCGTTTTCGTAATTTGCCTTGGCGTTGATGCCTTCGATGGCAAATTTCAATATCGTCGCTTCCGCTTCTTCTGGCGCGTCGTTAAAGTCGTTAAAGTCGGCGCGGTCAAGTTTAGATACGCTGAATGTGCCATCGTACTTTTCGTCAAAGCTTCGCAGTGTTGCACTACCATCGATGTCGTCGTCGTCGTCGATTGAATCGTTGGCTGGGACGACTAAAAATTTGCCTTGCAAAACGCCATCTCTTCTTTGATTTCTCGAAACGCGAAACTGTATTTCTCCTTCTTCGTCTTTTTGCGACAGGTCCACGCCGACGGATTCGTATATCGCGTGGCACAAGCAGTGTTTGAGAAACACAAATCGAAGGCGTTTCAAATTTTTACCTGTGCCTCCCGCGACTCCTCCGCCGGGAACGGCGACGCCCAGAGTTGCGTTTGGCAAGACTTCGCAGTGTACTAAATTCGGGGCAAATTTTGCCAACGACTCGTACGCCGTGAGCACTTTCCAGACTAAACTCGGTGGTGCTTCGATTCGCACCGCACTTAATGTTCGCCGGTGATAAACCGCCGGCGTGTCGTACCTTCTGTTGTGCACCTCAATCGATCCAGGCGCCGACGTCGACAAATCCTCGGCGGCGTCAGCGTCGACAATTTCATCGAACCATCGTCCGCCTTGCGCGCCAGATGTCGTGTTACCTTGCGCGGCTTGCCAGGAGAGGTTTTCAGCCGGCGGCATGACGTTTCGTCGCACGGTGGGAGGTCGGAAACGACCAGAAATGGACATCATTTTTTTCTTGGTGGTGGAGTTGTTGGTATTATTGGTGTTGGTACCTTCTCTATCGTTTTCGTCTCCTCCTTGCTGCACCAAAGGTACGCTCACTTCGCTCAAACCTAAATAATTTTCCGGCTTCAACCCTGCGTTCGCCAATCTTCCATCTCTTCGTTTCTTTCTTCGACCGATGAAATACCCGTCGTCGTCAAACTCGTCCACATAATAAAACTCCTCGCTCGCTTCGTTCCAGTTCAAAGTTTCTAAATCTAAAAACGGCGAGTTCAATTTCGCTCTTTGAATCGAGCTCGCGCGTTGATTAATCGCCGTCGCAATCTCCTCAAACGATTGCCTCATAACCCTCTCTAACGCTCTTCTTAAAACTGGATACTTTGTCGGTCGAATTTCGCACTCGTAAGACAACTCGCACGCGAACGAGGCTGATTTTAATCTCGCGACTTTAATCTTTCCGAAACACTCAAACTCTCCGTTTCGTCTGTCCACGTCTCGACTGGAAAACGAGAGCGTTCGGGAAATTGTCGGCGCCTCCGGTTGCTTCTTTCTCCTGTTCGCAAGGGTATCTTTCGAGGAAATCAACTGAGAAGAAGAAGAAGAAGAAGAAGAAGAAGACATCGTCGCCTTCTCTGGTGGCAACAAAACAACCTCCAAGAAAATCTCGCCTCTCAACTCGTTGGCGCATAAAATCACCTCGTCTCTGCAGTCGCTCGCGAGACGATACGTGGACACGCCGCCGCTGCTCGAAAAACTCCGCAGAGACGTTCGCACGTTTGGTGCGAACGTGCTAAACAAACTCGCGTCGGAAACTGCTTCCCACGTGGCGTCCGGCGACGCGTCTATTCGCGCGCGGTATTTCGCTCTCGGCGTTACTAAAGTTTCAAAATCGTCTCCCCCCGCCCCCGCGTTAATGTCTGCTTTTGTTCTTCTTCTTCTTCTGGTTGTTCTTCCTAATGTCTCGTCCTCTTCCTCGTCGTCTTCTTCTTCTTCTTCTTCTTCCTCGGTGTTGTCTTCCATCATCAAATCTCTCAAAAGTTCCAAATCCTCGTCTTTTCTCAACTCGTCGTCGTCCTTTTCTCTCTCGTATTCGTATCGCGTCTTCCTCGCTCGAAGAGGAGGGAAAGAACGAACAACGCCATCGTCACTATCATCATCATCATTTCTTCTTCTTCTTCTTCTTCTTCTTTTGTCTCTCCTCGTTCTCCCGGTCGTCCAAGAATTCGACGGCGACCAACGACTGCTGCTCGCGCCGCTGGTCGACGCGAGCGCGCTGCTGAATATCCTCCTCCTCCTCTGCAAAAAATGCTGCTCCCCCCCGTTACAATTCGCAGCAGCGGCCGACGACGACGACGATGCAATCATCGTCGTTTTTCTCGGTGTGAAATCTCTGCTATCGTTTCGTGTTCATCATCTTTCGCGATAAAAGGCGTGTGCATTTTCTCTCGATTTTCCTCTGAAACCGTCCAAAACTCTGCTCTTTTTTTGCCTTCAAAAATAGCACGTTTTGCCTCAAAAAGCGCATCATCGGATACACACACACGCACACGCGCGAAGAAGAAGAAGAAGAAGAAGAAGTGTGTTCTCTCTTTCTCCGTCATCGGGTGTGGTTTAACAACGCAGATTTATCCGAGCGAGAAGGTTTTTTTACATCGAGAGAGGTACGCGGCGTGGGTTTTTTTCGTTCGCGTCGAGCGCTTTTCACTCTTCTCCGCGCGTAAAAGTCGCTCTTTTTCTGGGAATGCGCATTGGTAATAACTGTGTGACTCCGCTTTTATTATTCAATCAAGAATCTGTTGTCCTCGTTCGACGCGCGTTTTCGGTAGGTGTGCGCAGCGAAACGAACGAGAATTGAACGCAGTTGGACGACGAAACATCTGTCTCGCAATTTCCCGCTATTTTTGGCAGGTTTTTCAATTCGCGAGACCGTTTTCAAGACGCGTACGTTTTCCTCGCGTAGTTGCGCGATGGGACGATGGCAAAGATTCTAACAACCACTCTCAAATCTCTCTTTTTATTTCTACGACAGGTGTAAAAATGAGCGCGCATTCATCGCTCGTCCGAGCGTCGCTTGGTGGAGTTACCGGTCAAACAAAGAGGAGTTCGTGTGCGTAAAATATATTCGTCTCGTACTCTCGATTTTAAACGCGCGCGAGACGTTCGCGTGTGCGCGCAAGGCGACCGCGAAGAGAGTTTACCTCGGGAGTTGCCGATGAAAGCAAGGCTGAGTCGGTTTTATCCATTTTATCCATTTTTCTTGTGGGATATCGTTTTTCCTTCTCTCTTTCTTTCGCGCGCGCGCGCGCGAGCGACGTGTACAAATTTTTGTGCTGACTTTCCACTTTACTCATTCCTAAACAAACGAATACAGTTCTCGGCGATGGTAAAGGCTCCATGAGCGCGAGAGCGGCGGTGCGAAGACCGTCGACGGTGCAGAGCGCGTTTCCGGTGGTCGTCCCGTCGCCGAGAGATTCGGCGTTGGCGGCGAGAAGAAAGGGTACGACTCCGAAAGCGGTGAGAGAGCCGGAGCAATCGTCCATGGCGTCTGCGTCGGATAAGTTGGCGGAGTACGTCGCGAACAAAGGCGGTAAGAGAGTGATTCGAAAAGTGCTCGTGGCGAACAACGGGATGGCGGCGACCAAGGCTATTTTGTCCATGCGAAGATGGGCGTACAACGAGTTGGGCGATGAGAATGCGATTAAGTTTGTCGTCATGGCCACGCCGGAAGATATCGGGGCGAACGCTGAGTTTATTCGTTACGCGGATGACTTTATTGAAGTTCCGGGCGGCAAGAACGTGAACAACTACGCGAATGTGGATTTGATCACGGAGATTGCCGTGAGAGAAGGCGTGGACGGCGTCTGGCCCGGTTGGGGTCACGCCTCCGAGAACCCGAAGTTGCCGACAGCTTTGAAGAAGAACGGCATCCAGTTCATCGGTCCGACTGCACCGGTCATGTCCGTGCTTGGCGATAAGATTGCGGCGAATATTCTCGCGCAAACAGCGAAAGTTCCGTCGATCCCGTGGTCCGGCGACGGCTTGGTCGCAAACTTGACGCCGGAAGGTACAATTCCACAAGAAACGTTCGATAAAGCCATGGTAACGACAGTCGAAGAGTGCGTCGCCGCGGCGGACAGGATTGGTTTTCCGGTTATGTTGAAAGCTTCTGAAGGTGGCGGTGGTAAAGGTATCCGCATGTCCGCCAACAAGGAAGAGTTGATTGTTAACTTTGACCAAGTCAAGGCGGAAGTTCCGGGCTCACCGATGTTTATGATGCAGTTGTGCACGGAAGCGAGACACTTGGAAGTTCAAATCGTTGGCGATGAACACGGTAACGCCGTGGCCTTTAACGGTCGCGATTGCTCTACGCAAAGACGTTTCCAGAAGATTTTCGAAGAAGGTCCGCCAATCATTGCCAAGCCGCATATTTTCCGCGAGATGGAAAAAGCTGCGCAGAGATTGACGCAAAACATCGGCTACATCGGTGCCGGTACGGTTGAATACCTTTACAACGCCGCGACGGATAAATACTTCTTTTTGGAGTTGAATCCGCGTTTGCAAGTTGAACACCCGGTAACGGAAGGTATCACCGGTGTCAACATGCCGGCGACGCAGTTGCAGGTCGCCATGGGTATCCCGCTTCATAGAATGCCAGACGTGAGACGATTCTACGGAAGAGACGTGGACGGCACGGACACCATCGACTTTTTGGAAGAAGAGTACAAGCCGATTGAAAATCACGTGATCGCGGCGAGAATTACGGCTGAAAACCCGGACGAAGGCTTTAAGCCGACTTCCGGCGGCATTGAAAGAGTGCACTTCCAATCGACCCCGACGGTTTGGGGTTACTTTTCTGTCGGCGCCAACGGTGGCGTCCACGAATTCGCGGATTCTCAGTTTGGTCACATTTTTGCATCGGGTAAGACGAGAGAAGAAGCGAGAAAAGCGTTGGTTTTGGCGTTGAAAGGTATGGTCGTTCGCGGGGAGATTCGCACGGCGGTTGAATACCTCGTCAAGCTTTTAGAAACGCAAGCGTTCAAAGAGAACACCATCGATACCTCGTGGTTGGATGGCTTGATCAAAGAACGCTCGATCGCGTTGGTGAACGATCCGCACGCGATTTGTCTCGGTGCTGCACTCTTCAGAGCATTCAACCACTCGGAGCAAGAAGAGAAGACGTTTCTCTCCTCGTGGGAAAAAGGTCAAGTGTCGACGCAAGGCATCTCGAAGTTGACGTCGTTTCCGGTTGAAATCGCCTACGAAGATACCAAGTACGAGTTCACGTGCACCAGAGTCGGTGCGGACGAATACGAGATGTCCATTGGCGGTAAGAGTATTTTGGCGAAGATGTTTCGACGCAACGACGGCACGCTAGTTGCCATTTACGGCGGCGTCACGCACGAGATTGACGGTTTGGAAGAACCGTTGGGTTTGCGCATGACTTTGGACAGCCAAACGTGGTTGTTGCCGACGTTATTTGACCCGTCTGAGTTGAGAACGGATGTCACCGGTAAACTTATCCGCTTTTTGCAAGAGGACGGCGCGGAAGTCCAAGCCGGGAAGCCGTACGCCGAAGCCGAGGCGATGAAGATGGTCATGCCGCTCATCGCGCAAGAATCCGGGAAGATCTCGCACGCGAAAACCGCCGGCGCGGTGATCAGTGCGGGTGATTTACTCGCGAACCTCACTTTGAAGGATCCGTCTAAAGTTAAGAAGATTATCAACTTTAACGGTGACTTCAGAATGTCTACGGTGGAGGAACCGGCGGCCGCTGCGGATGAGAAACTCACCTCGGCGGTTGACCGCGTGAACAATCTTCTCGATGGTTTTGGCGGTAATGTTGACGAAGCTCTCACCAACTTGTACGCAGCTTTCACGGAACAAAACGAAAGTGATGGACAATCTCGATGGGAAAAAGCCACTTCGATCATGGAAGGCATCGTGCAGCGATACTTGGACGTCGAGAGCGTCTTTGAATCCAAGTCCATGGATGCCGTCATGGCGACGTTGATCAAGGGTAAAACCGGAGATGCGTTGAATCCAGTGTTGGCGCAAGTTCGCGCCCACTCCAAGTTAAAGGAACGATCGAAACTCGTTTTGAACTTGCTCTTGCAAGCGCCAACTTTGCCACAAAGAGTCATCGCGAGAGGACCGATTTCGTGGGCGGACGATCACGCTCCGATCTCGGATTCGTTCCAAGCCACCATCAAGCGATTATCGAAGCTTCGAGGCGGTGATTACGGGGAAGTTGCGCTTTCTGCGAACGCCATCTTACAAGAGCGACGATTGCCGTCACTTGATAAGAGAGTCGCCGAGCTTCGCAAGCTTCTCGCCGGAAAGAAGAAGTTGTTGCGACCGTGGGGCGAGGCGGAATCTGGCGATTTGCAAGCGCTTGCGGAGTCGCCGACTTTAGCCGTCGATTTGTTGCCGTCCTTGTTTGAAGACGACGACGATAAGGTTCGCGAGAACGCGATGAGTACTTACGCGCGCCGTGTTTATCGCGCGCACAACATTCTCGAAGTTTCCAAAGGCGAAACGGGGAACTCTATGACGTGGAAGTTCAAGTTCCGCACGTATCCGGATGATTCTCCTGTTCGAACCGGTTTGCTCGTCACCGCGAAGAATATCTCCGAAGTCGAACAAAACTTTGGCTCGTATTTGGCGCAGTTGAAGGCTGCGCACGGTGACGCCAAGGGCCCGCCGGTGTTACATATTGCGCAAACCGAGCAGCCAGACGACGGCGATTGGTCGTTGAAGATGGACCAAGTCTGCGCAAAGCACAAGGAAGAATTGAAAGCCTTGAACGTGAAATTTGTCAACTGCTTGGTGTTTGAGAAGTTTGCGTTACCGGTCTACCGCACGTGGCACGTGAACAAGGACTACGCCGAAGATCCGCTCTACAGAGGCGAGCGTCCGACGGTGTTGCACTTGCTCGAGCTCGTTCGATTGGAGAACTACAAATTGACGAGAATACCGACGGTGAACAGAGACTTGCATATTTACGTGGGTGATTTGGCCGCCGGTACGAGAGCGAAAGACATGTTGTTGAGGAGACTCGCGCACAGCAAAGACACCATGTCTGGCGGTTTGGAAAGAACTTTGAATAAGGCTTTGGACGCGATCGATATCGCGAGAATGGATTCAAAAGCGAAAGGATGCAACTCCACTAGAATTTACATCAACTATTTATCTGAGGTTGAGGGCGACTTCACGAAGCAGGCGAACTTGTTGAAGGAGAAGGTTTCCGAATACATCGCCGCCAACTCCACTAGATTGTTAAACTTGTCTGTCGATGAGATTGAACTTCGATTCCGAGTGAGCAACGAATTGACGCCGATTCGCATCATGGGCACGTCCATGTCCGGCAACTGGTTGAAGGTTGACATGTACAGAGAGTACCTCGAACCGGTTTCTGGACGCGCCGAGCAATTCTGCTTGATTGGCGCGGATGGTAACGAGGACGCGTGCTTCTTTGAGCCGTACCCGTCGGCGGGTCCGTTGCAAAACAAGAGAGCAATTGCGAGAGCTATCGGGACGACGTACATTTATGACTTCCTCGGCTTGATTGAAAAAGCGATGTTGTCCGCGTGGAGAAAGCAAATCGCCTCTTTCGGCGCCGGTTCTGTTCCGCAAAACTTCTTCCAAGCTGAAGAGGCGGTCTTTGACGAAAGCACGAAGGAGTTGACGTGGACGAAGGAAGGCGTCCCGGGTCAAAATAAAATCGGTATGGTTGCGTGGAGATGCACGATGAAGACGTGCGAATACCCGGAAGGAAGAGAAGTAGTGTTTGTCGGGAACGATTGCACCGTCATGTCTGGTTCGTTTGGCGTGAAGGAGGACGACTTCTACTTTGCCGTCTCTCAATACGCCAGAGAAAATAACATTCCGAGAGTCTTCTTGGCATGTAACTCTGGCGCCCGAATCGGTTTAGTCGAAGAGTTGAAGCCGTATTTCAAAGTAGCGTGGATTGACGATGCCAACCCGGGTATGGGCTTCAAGTACCTCTACCTCACCGAGGCGGACTATAAGAACTTCCCGGAAGGCACGGTCAACGCGGAGAAAGTCAACGAAGGCGGCGAAACGCGAATGAAGTTGACGGATATCATCGGTCAAATTCACGGCATCGGCGTCGAAAACTTGAGAGGTTCTGGTATGATTGCCGGCGAGCAGTCCGCGGCGTACGATCAAGCGTTTACCTTGTCATACATCTCCGGTCGATCTGTTGGTATCGGCGCTTACTTGAACAGATTAGGTCAAAGAAACATCCAAATGAAGAACGGTCCGATGATTTTAACTGGCTACTTGGCCTTGAACAAGTTGCTCGGGAAAGAAGTGTACACTTCTCAAGACCAACTTGGCGGTCCACAAGTCATGATGCCGAACGGCGTCTCGCACTTGCAAGTCGAAGACGATCAAGCCGGCGTCGATGCCATCATCCGATGGTTGTCGTACACGCCAAAGACGACCATCGGAATGGCGCCGGCGTTGCCGACGTCCGATCCGGTGAATCGCGCGATTGAGTTTATGCCGACGAAGACGCCGTACGATCCGCGTCACATGCTCGCCGGTACGACCAACCCGGAAACTGGTGACTACGTTTCTGGCTTTTTCGATAAGGATTCGTGGACCGAAACCTTACCGGACTGGGGTAAATCCGTCGTCGTCGGCCGCGCTCGATTAGGCGGCATCCCGATGGGTGTCATCTCGGTCGAGACGCGCTTGATGGAGCAACGCATCCCGGCGGATCCGGCGAACCCGGAATCCCGTGAGGCTGTTTTAGCGCAAGCCGGTCAAGTTTGGTTTCCGGACTCTGCGCACAAAACGGCCACGGCGATTCGAGATTTCAATAAAGGGGAAAACTTGCCGTTGATCATTTTTGCCAACTGGAGAGGCTTCTCCGGCGGTACGAGAGATATGTACGGCGAGATTTTGAAATTCGGGGCTATGATTGTAGACGAGTTGAGAGAGTACAAGCAACCGGTATTCGTATACATCCCGCCGAACGGTGAATTGAGAGGTGGCGCGTGGGTCGTCGTCGATCCAACCATCAACTTGAAGAAGATGGAGATGTTTGCCGACACGGAGTCTCGAGGTGGTATCTTAGAACCGCCGGGAATCTGCGAGGTCAAGTTCCGCCAAAAAGATCAACTTCTGACCATGCATAGAATGGATTCGGAGTTGATGGAGTTAGACAAGAACCCAGAAGCGAATCACGATGCGATCAAGAAGCGAGAGAATGCGTTGTTGCCGATGTACACGCAAGTCGCGCACGAGTTTGCGGATTTACACGATCGATCGGGGAGAATGTTCGCCAAGGGCGTCATCAACGGCGTCGTCCAGTGGCCAAAAGCCAGAGAATACTTCTACAACCGATTACAGCGACGATTATCCATCGATGCGCTCATCGATTCGTGCGAGGACAAATTAGGCAGCAGCGTCAAAATGGCTCGATCGGTTTCTGAAATCGTCAAAGACGCCATCGTCGTCGCCGGCGGGTGCGCGTGGGCAGACGACGTGAAAGTCAAATCTTACGTGGACTCCAACGGAGATAAAATCGTTTCTGCCGTCATGCAAGAAGCGAGAACGGCCAAGGTTGCGGCCATGTTATCTGAAATCAAAGCTTTGGACGCTGAAACCGTCGCCGCGGTAAAGAACGGTTTGTAGGAATATACTTTTTTATGATGACACATGAAACAAACACACACACACAAAAAGCAAAAAGAGAGAGAAGAAGAGAGAGAGCGTTTTAATACTAACAGAGAACAAAGAACCGAAAAACGAAAGAGATTTTAATTTCGCCCTTTCCCACAAAAAAAATTTGAAAAAAAATATTTTGAGCACCACCAAATCCTCTCTTTTCGAGGAGTAAATCAGCATAAATTATAGGCGAATTTCAACCAGAATCGTGCAATCAATTCATAATCGCTTTTTGTGGTATTCGGATCATATTGCGAGAGAAGATATTCTGGGCAACTGAATTGGCACGCGAGAGAAGAGAGTCTATCTCTCGTCCTCATAACCGCACCTCTTTACATCTACCCACTTTTATATATATACTTCATATATATACTTCATTTATTCACCGAGCACTACGACTGAGATTTTAAGAATACGAAAGATGACGACGACTCAGACTTTGACGCAATCATCATCCACGCTGATGGGATCCTCGTGGAGATCATCTTCCCTTCGTGCAAAGCACCACCAACAACGCGCCGTGATGAGAACGAAAGTCTCCGCGCAAATCGGATTCGGAACGGATAAAAAATGGTTAAAAACCACCATATACCCAGAGTGGGGGTCGTTCCCAAACAGCAAAGAAGGCGTTCCATCGGAGTGGTCGAACTTAACCCCGGAAGAGTACCGCAAAAACGCGGATATCGAAGTCATCCACGGGAGATGGGCCATGTTGGCGGTTTCGGGCGTCTGGGCGCAAGAGAACGCCGGGGCCGGTCCGTGGTGGGAAGCCGGGAAGGAATGCACGATTGACTCGTGCAAATTGACATACGCCGGGTTTGGGGATTTCAAATCCTCACCAACCGGCGCTTTGTTCGGGTTGATTTTCATCGAGACGTTGTTATTAGGCGGCGCGGAGGCGTACCGAACCGGTTTGTTAGAAAACCCGTTCCAAGACGGATTGAAGCAAAACGACGCGTACCCGGGAGGTAGATTCGACCCGTTCAACTACGCGGAAAAAGAAGATTTGGATTTGATGAAAATTCGAGAATTGAAGCACGGACGATTGGCGATGTTGGCGTGGTTGGGTATTCTCGGTCAGGCGGTGTCCACCAGAGCCGGTGCGGTGAGCAACGCCACCGCGCACATCGGCGACGTGTACCACTGCAACGTGTTCGATCGAAGCGGATGTGGCTTTTAAAAAAGTCACGATTTTTCTTGGCGACATTCAAACGATAACAACAACAAAGACAACAACAACAGCATACAACATTAGAGAGAGATTCTTTCACATCAAGCAAATTACGTAATAACCATCCGCGAATAAACGTATCGAAACTCTTCACACTTAAAAACGCTCACAAAATGCCAGCCCCAACCACCATTCGTGCGCTTTTCCACCCGCTCGAAAACGAAGCGAAGGACGCAGAAAAAGAGAAAAAAGAACAAACGCAACACCAACAACGCTTCGTCGAGAGTAAAAGCACGTTTTTCTCTTCAAAGTTTATCTTATTCTTCTTTGATTCCGGACGGAAAACGAAGGAAATCTCAATCCCGGTTGCCTTCGATAAACAAAAGAGCAACTTTTTAATCGGACCATCCGCGCTGTGGTGGCGCGAGGCGTTCGCGATTTCCTCCTCTTTATTGCGAGAGGAAGAGAGTAGTAACGGTGTTACTGTAAATGGAGGGTATAAAACGAACGATGAAGCGGCGATGGCGGATTTAGGCCACGCGGCGGAAGCGACGTTGGAAATCGCTCGAGTGGTCAGTGGTCAGTTGTTGGAGGATTTACGAAGGACGACCAGGTCGCTGGAATTTTGGGAGGAGAAGCGAGACGAGTATTCGAGAGGTGGGGATGTCTCACATAGGATGTTTTTAACCTTACGGTGTGGTCCGAGAGCGTTTATTGAGGAGACGAAAGGGTTCGTGAAACGGAAAGCGGTGGCGGCGAGACGGAGGGCGATGTACGTCTCCACGGGGAACGCGAGAAGGAAGAACGGGGAGTCGGCGAGGAGTAATATAAGCGGGGAAGAGAAGGAAAGGGAAGAGGAACACTTGTTGGAGACGTTGTTGACGGTTCCACCGGCGAGGGCGGTGATTGATGGGAAGGTAGCGGCGTTAGGGAAGATGCAGAGGAGTTTGGCGAGCGCGGTGGCGAGGGTGCACGCGAGAGCGGATGATTTAGTCAACGGCGATTACAATCGGAGGAAACGAGGGAAGGGAGAGGACGATGACGAAGACGAAGACGAAGACGAGGAGGTATCAGAGGAGGAGTTGCGGAAGAGAGAGGTGGAAAAAACGAGAGATGCGGTGGAACGGTGCGTGAATGGGATAAACGAAGCGATTGAGCTCGTGAAATCTACCGCGTCGTCGTTAAACGCCGAGCACGAGGACGAGGACGACGAGGACAACAACAACAACGAAAGTAAAAAGAGAAACGCGGAAGAGGCGGCAGAAGCAGAGCGAAATGATGACGACGACCACGATAACGACGACCACGACGATGCGATCTCTCCGAGACGACCGTCGAGCTCTCTCGAGCGCACCATCTCGAATTCGCCGTTATTCGCCGGGATGATGCACAATCGAACGAATTCGCTCGTCTCGAGCATCTCGCGAAGTGGCACACCAAAGATTCCAGATTCGCCAAAATCAGCCGCTACTCAAGTTCACGCGTCGTCGCGTCTGTCGTCGTCGCCGCAAAACAACAACAGCCCGACTTTACGACGCCAAAACGCCTCCTTACAGCGATCGAATTCGTACTTTCAGAATCTCATCAAAAACACGTTTCTCGGTGACATCTTCTCATCAGACGGCGGAACCGGCGCACGCGTCGGATTTGTCTCGCACAAGCTCCGCACGCGTTTGATGGCTAAATCGGGAGAACCAATCCCGTTCCCGTTAGAAAACGACGTAATGTGGGAAGCCATCGTAAGGACGGAATCTCGATTTGAAAAAGCTCGCAAAGCGGTTGGTCGCACGGTTGAAAGACACCGCAAGCCGACAAAATACGAACGCCGATGGATTCCCATCAGTGTCTTAATGTTAATCGGCGTGAGTAGCGCGATTGTGCTCGTTCGAAAATCTTCCTTGTGCGGTTCCACCGAGTTGGACGAAACGTTGAAAGCGGCGTACGAAACTACGCGCACGTTTTTCAACTCGTACATGAAAACGCCGTCGAAAGAGCTGAAGCAAGAACTCACGAAAGCGTTCGACACTGGAGATAGAGAAGACGCGGCGGCGAGATTAGACGAATCGCAGGAGTCTTTAGATAGAATGTTAAAAGAGTACGTGAAGAATGCAACGAAACCGGGGTTTTCGGAGTCGTTGACGAGAGCGTATCAATCGGTGGGCGCTATGACTGGCGGCGGCGGAGACGAACACGCCGAAGGATCAGGAGCAGGAGCAGGACCAGGCGAAGAGACGACAACGGCGAACAAAATTGATCCAATGTCACTCGTGACTGCGCGCGTAGAAGAAGAATTAAAAGCGCCGCTACAAAACATGCTCGGCGGCGATCTCATGCAACTCTTGCTCATCCAAACGCAAGTCATGAAAGTTGAGATGGAAGACGCTTTGCTTCAAATGGATGCCGTCATGCGTGCGAACCGTTTGAATTTCGCCCTCATGGCGTGTTTTCCCGCGACTTTGTTCGTGTACGGGAGCGTCTCGTTTTCAAAAACCGTCGGTGCCGCGCGCGCGTTTCAAAAGAGACGCAAAGCACGGGAAGAGATGCGTTTGTTAGTCGCCGACGCGGAACGATCTTTGATGCGATTGAAAATGACGCGAGACGAGTTTACCAAGCGCCGCCGCGCTCTGGAGGACAACAACGAAGACAATTCGGACTCAGACGACGCGTCTGATTCCAACCTCATTCACCGATTAGAAATCGCGGAAGAACACCGCCGCCGCCGCTTAGAACTGGACGCGTCCTTCGACGCCACCGCCGCCCCGTCCTCGCCCGCCGCGCGCCTCCACGCCACCAAAAACAAATTCGACGACGAAAACCTCGAAAACGAAACCTTCCACCAAGGCATGCTCCTCTACGCCGTCAACGCGCTCTACGCGTCCGTCCAAAAGCACAAGCGCATGTTCACGCCGAAAGAATTCAGGGGCGTTAAATTGGACGCCATGGCGTTGGCCGACGTCGGCGTCTCCATCGAAGGGAAACTGTTGACCACGCAAAGACTGGCGAGGATATATAAAGGGTTCCAGAGCGAACCGCACAGAGTGCCCAGCATCGTGACTGGGAGATATCCAATCTGAAATGAATTTGTGAAGCATAGAGCTCTTTCTCGCGCCTTGTTTTAGTAGTTCCTTCTTTAATAAAATGAAGGCGAAAGGTCCACAAAATACTTCACACGCTCCTTAACAACAACACGGCAAAGATGAATCGGATGTTGATGTTACTCTCTCGCGATGTTGGGGGCAAAAGAATCACTCTCAGAATCAGAGACACGCATTTTCATCATCATCGAGCCCTGCATCCTTCTCTGCTTCTCGCTCCAACGTTCTCGTCTTCGCTTTCTTCAACTTCGGGAAACAAAACCAATTCCAATCCGTTTAACGGAGGAAAAGAAGAACACATTCTTCGCGGCCTAGCAGCGGGGGCCATCGGCGCGGCGTTGTTCATGACGTCCGCGGAGTGCGAAAGAAGCAGCGATGAGAAGAAAGCTTTGGATGATGCCGATGATGATAACGAATGGTTTCTTTTAAAAAGAGCGAAAGAATTTGTATCTCAACTGACCGGAGGAGCAAACACTTTGGGAGGCGTTTCGCTCGTATCGGACGAATACAGGAGGGAGGTATTTTTCGCGTACGAGAATCGCTTGCGAGAACACTCGAACTTGGACAAAGTGTTCGCGTATTTCGCGTCCGGGAAAAACGCGAGAGGGGAAACGATGATGACGAAAGAAGATTTGATTCGATCGGCGATACCGGTGTACCAAAAGACGAACATCCGGTCGGGGAGTTTAGAAGGCGAAGTGGTCTCGGAAGAAGAGGTCGAAGGGAAAGACGTGACGGAAACGAACGTGTTGAAGTCGAAGAAAAATAGGAGTTTCGTCGGTGGAGAACGGATCGCGGCGTATTTCGATACCAACAACGACGGGATGATCAACTTTCCAGAGTTTGTGTTCTTCACGACGCTGATGAAACTTTCGGACGAACAGATTTTGAAGGAGTTTTTGAAAGCGGACGTGGATGGGAACGGGGCGTTGGACGCGCACGAGTTTGCGATGATGATGCGACGGATGCGAAGTAGTAGTAAGAACGCGAAGGCGGATTTTTTGATGAGCAGAACCGGGGTTAACATCGATCAAGGGAATTTAGACGTCATCGGGAACGGGATTTACAATCATTTTTTTCAAAAGAAGAAGAACAAATCCAAAATCGGAAGGTGGTTCGGTAGAGGCGGCAATACTAGCAATAGCGACGATAGCAACACTAGCAACGAGAGCAAATACGATTTGGGGAGGAAAATAACTCTTGGGGAGTTTCGCGCGTTTCTCAACGAAATCGGCGACACGCTCGTGGACATGGAATTTTCCCACTACGACGAAGAGAACAACGGGTGGATCTCCTCGAGAGATTTAGGCTACGCGCTCATCACTCGATCGAACGCCGCAAAAATTCACGATTACTTGGGAATTGCCCGAGCACTCTCCGACGAGGATAACTGCTGCTCTCGTGAACAGTTTCGAGACTTTATTCGCGTGTTGAGACGTTCGGATTCGTTCGAACGCAAAATAAAAGAGGAGAAGAACGGCGAAGTCACGCGAGAGCGCTTCATCGAACTCTTCCGCGAGTGCAACAAAGAAAACAAAGGGAAACGATTCGAGTATAAGAAACTTTTGGAAATGACGGACATTCTGTTTCGAATTTTCGACGCCGACAGCAACGGATCCATCTCCATCGACGAGCTGAACGAAGTCAGACGATTGGTCTCCCGATGACGAGGACGTAAACGAGGACGGTAAACTACTAGGACGAGATGATATCTCTACTCATTAAAAAGCGCTAAATTCTATTCACCCAACACCGCCCCAACACTCCTCCAACGAAACTTTCCTCCTATTCTTCCACACGCCACCGTACTTATAGTGCGGAAATTCCGCGGTGCCATCCGTAACTCCGCCGGAAACGCTTCGCCAACATCCTTCTACGCATATCATATTCCAACGCTTCCCGCTGTCGATTTGACATCGGATTAACATCGCTCTCGATTTGCCGCATTTATCGCACAACTTATTCCCTTCTTCGCTTTTCGTCGTCTGAATCATCGTTTGCTGCTGCTCTCCCTCCTTTTCCTCTCCTCCTCGCTGCTGTTGCTTCTCTCGCTTCCTCTTCGCGTTGCAACTCTTCGAACAGGTTGTGACTTCGTCCCAACATCGCTCCCATTTCTTCCTCCAAGTGAACGGGCGGTTGCACACCACGCAGACTTTTTCCGGCAGATTTTCTTTCTTCACACTCGCGGGCATTCTTTTTGTCACTTCTTCTCGCATCGTTTGTCTTCTTTGACTGGTATTCGCGGTCGCGCTGATGTCGTTCGACGACGGCGAGAGAGGAGGATGACGACGACTCCTCCTCTTCTGATTCCCGAGACTGCGAAAGAGAAAAGACTTCAAAGACGAAGACGTCGTGACTTTCACCGCGCGCATGCGTTTTGGGTGGTTAGGGTAGGGTCTCTCAAAGCAGCAGTCTGTCTCTCTCTCTCTCTCTCTCTTTCGAGCGGTCGTCCTCCCGGCGCTCAGAGAAGGCTTACACCGTTGGTGTTAAAAGCTTTTTATTCTCTGACGAATTTCCCCAAAAGAAAACGTTCTTTCTGATGACGACATCATCATCGTCTTCGGATTCCGACGACGACGACGAGTTTGAGAACGAAAAGAACGATCGCGATGTCACCGAAACCACCGAGGAAGGAGGGAACGAGAAAAACGATGTCGATTTCCTGGTCCGCGAAGCCATGCGAGAAGAGAAATTGAAATTGAAATCAAAACTGAAAGAAAAGAAGCGAACGACGGTACTTCCCAACGGCGAGGATGATGACGACGACGACAAAGGCGCTTTGAATGGCGCGAACGCGAAGGAAACGGAAGAAGAGGCGATGATTGAGACGATTAAATCGAAAGAAACGATCGAGGACGCGACTCGAGCGAGGAAACGAGCGCGAACGCTTCTTGGGAAAGCGGATGACTTTAACGAGGAGGAGGAGGAGGAAAAGGAGGAGAACTCTCGAGAAGAAGACGAGGAGGAGGAGGAAGAGGAGGAAGCGAAAATGGACCGGTTTGACATGTCCAAAGAAGAACAGGAAGGATATTTCGACCAAGAGACGGGAAATTACGTGGAATACAAGAAGGAGAAGAAACTGGCGGAGGACAGTTGGATCGACGAGACGACGAAAGAGGAGTACGAAAAGTTCAAGACGGTGAAACCGTCGTCGCAAAGGTTGATGGAGGCGGAGAAGGCGGCGGAGGAAGACGAGGAGATGAAATACGATCAGACCGAGGAGGGAGTGGCAAAATTGAAGAGACAGTTGGCGGAGTTGCTGGAAGGATCGACGGAGACGGCGCTGAGGGCGATTAAACGCGTCGGCGGCGGGAGCGGAGGACCGGGGAATACAAACAGTAAGAATAAGTACGTGTCGAAACAAAAATCAATGAAGAACGGGAAGACGAAGCAACAAGAAAAAGAAAGAGGAAAGAGTGTGAAATTAGAAGGCGAGAATAAGAAGATATTTGACGAAATCACGGCGATTGCGTCGAGATTAGTCGCGGCTGGAGAGTACGGCGCGTACACCATCGAGAAGCAAATGTTGGAAAAATCGGCGAATCTGGTCTTGAAGTTGGAGGCAAAAACGACATACGAAGACGCCGAAGACGACATGTTCGCAGATTCCGACGACGACGACGACGACGACGAAGGTGTGAGAAAGAGTGCGAAGAAAGGGTCCGCGGAAAGAGAATCAGCAGCGGTAGCAGCAAGTGTTGTTGATCCGAAAACGTTTTCAATCAAAGAGCTTAAACGTTGTCTGGAATCCCACGGAAGAAGCATCGGCGCAGGTGGTGGCGAGAGAATTGATATTGAAAAGATGTGTTTGGAAGCGTTAAAATCGACAATTGCTCCCGATGGATTCGCGTACGATAAATCGACTGGTTTATACTACGGCGAAGCTTCAAAAATGCACTGGCACTGCAAAGCGAATGTGTACAAAACGGAAGATGGGAACTGGTGGAAATACAACGGCCAAATGTTCGAAGCGGCATCGGAACCGTGATTTTTAGTACGCGTAGTATCGATAGATGATAGTAGCATTCAAAACAGTAAACAACATCAGTAGAACTCATTTTAGCTCTCTTTCTACTTCAAAACATCGAACGATCGACCAACCTCTCGATACAACGCTCTCGTCTTCTCATCCGCTTCGCTCTCGCCTCCCTCTTCGATCTCGTACGCTTGCGCGTTCACGATAAATAACGTTCTATCTCTCACCCCGACGTAATTATACACCCTCTTATTCCCATGCGTCGTAATTAACCTATACTCGTACTCGTAAAACGTCGTCTTCGTATCCACCGACTCGCGTTCGCTTTGGCGTTCCATAAACGTTCCGCCCGGCACGGTCGTTTGCTTCTTTGATTCCGCCTCCACGAGCTTTGCTCCGATGTCCTCTAAACTGCCAAACTCTTTGAGAGAGTCGATCCGTACCGGGGTCACCGTGACCCCTATCGATGCGTATTTCACGGACGGGTTTTTGAACAGCGCCGTCGCGCCCGCTTTCTTCTCTAACACCCACTCGGTAGGGTAGGAGAGGTGGAAGTTGTTCGTTTCGTCCACGTATTCCGTTAAAGTCATCTCGTCCGCGAACGCTCTTCTTCTTCCGTTCCAAATCATTCCGAGGAACAAAAACTCCGATAAAAGCACGTGTTCCCGTCGAGACGTCGTCGTTTTACTCGCA
>Ga0115556_1000580_pt1 | contig 24437 bp, 20 predicted proteins | sample COGITO_mtgs_1104_5_FD_87282 | JGI IMG/M metagenome (GOLD analysis project Ga0115556, IMG submission 87282) | Pelagic marine microbial communities from North Sea - COGITO_mtgs_110414 | ecosystem: Environmental > Aquatic > Marine > Epipelagic | place: Germany:Helgoland, sampling site Kabeltonne... | reverse complement strand
AGACTAGCAGCACCGCTTACGTCTCCTCCTTCTCCCTCCTCGCCCCCCCCCGCCTGCTCCTCCTCCTGCTCCTCCTCCTCCCCCTCCCCCTCCTCCCCCTCCTCCCCCTCCCCCTCCCCCTCCCTCGCGAACTCCCTCTCGAACCTCTCGCTCGCCTGCTCGACGAGGGGGCTCCGGCGCCGCAGGGAGAGGTACTGGGGAGACGTGAGGAGAGTGAGGAGACGGGTGGGCAGGGATCGGGAGGGGTGGGAAGGGGGGGGGTGCGGCGACGACGAACGGGTTAGGCAAGGGGAGGAGCCGGAGCCGGACACAAAGGACACAATGGATCCGGAGACGGAACCGGAACCGGACGAAGGAGGTATTTCCTCCCAGGATTCGTCGGAATTATTCGACCACGACGAAATCTTCGAGTCCAAGTTCCGACGGTCTCGGTCGTCGTCTCGGCCGTCGTCTCTCCCGTCGTCTCTCCCGTCGTCTCTCCCTTTGTCCTGCTCCTCCCTCCACCTCTCCCTCACCCTCCTCACCGCCCTCCCCGCCTCCCTCTCCGCCTCCCTCTCCCACCTCCTCACGACCCCCGCCTCGAACCTCTCGATGAGGTGGAAGACCACGTCCTGCATGGACCGGCAGCCGTGGCACAGGGTCCTGGTGTACCCCTTGTGGATCCCGGTTTGCCCGGGGGGGGGGCGGGAAACACCGCCACCGCCACCGGCACCGCCGGCGCCGGCGCCGGCGGCGTTTTCCCTCGACAAACCGCCACCGCGACGAACCGGACCGAGATCCAAGGGGACCCACTCCTCCCCCCAAAGGCTCGTCTCCCAGCCGTACTGGGGCATGGGGGTGCCGCAGTTGAGCTCCCTCTGCCGGGCGCAGGGGAGGGAGCAGCTGGCGCAGTAGCACTGGGATCCGGCGGTGGTGGGAAGGGGGGAGGGGGGGAAGGAGGGGGTGGGGGGGGAGCAGACAGAGTGCCACGACGAGTACGTGGGTTGTTGAGGGTGTTTGGAGGGCGGGGTTGTTGTTGTTGTTGTTGTTGCTGTTGTGTGTCGGGAGTTATTCGGATTCGGCCGGGAGGAGGTGGAGGAAGAAGAAGAAGAAGAAGAAGGGGGAGAAGGGGAAGGAGCGGACGACGGGACGTAGGATAAACTCGCCTCGAGGCCTTGCGCCACGCTCGACACCCACGTGTTCCTGCACCGCACGCTCGGGGCGTAGCACGTTATCAGCGTGCCGTTGTGGGTCATGAGACGGAAGGAGTCTGTGAGTTGCCCGGGTCCGCCGCCGCCGCCGCCGCCGCCGACGCCGTCGTCGTCGTTGTCGTACCCGCACGCCACGCGGTGAGGATGCTTCTTCGGGTTGTGCATCATCACCACGACGCTGTTGTCGGAGTCCGCGCCGACGATCTTGCACGCGAGGGTCGGCCGGCCGAACCGGCGGCGGACGCCCGTGTCCCCCCCCCCCGACGGGTCGACGTTCCTGCCGGCGTAACCGAGGAAGAGGGAGCCGACCAGGACGCAGTAGAGGGTGGTGGGGGAGAGGTTGTTGCGGGGGGAGGAGGGGTTCTTGGAGGTTATTTGGAGGTAGCCGGAGAGGGAGGAGGGGGAGAGGACGGTGTAGGGGGAGTCTTTGGTGCGCATGCTGCTTTTCTATTTTTCCGACTATCCGATTATGGCACCGTTTTTCCCTTTATGGCAGCGTGAGATATTTGGACCTTTTCTTCAAAATGAGATTCAGGGGACGAGATAATCGTCAGCGCGTTGTTCCCGGTGAACGAACGGTTCCACGATAACGAAGAACCGAGCCGAAGCTGGACTACGACCAAACCCCACCTAAAGATAGGGAGAAGGGTGTTGTGGGCTATTGAGAATTGTGTTTTTGAGAATGAAGGAGGAAGGGAAATGGTCGCGTTCTGATAGATTTCAAAGGTAAGATAAAATCTCAGGGGGGTAGGAAGTTCACAAGGGGCTGCGGTATGTGTTTTTCTTTGGAGAGATTATTCAGGTCCCTTTTCTCGGGAATTCTTCTTCTATATCGTGAGAGAGAGTCGAAAAAATTTTGGAAAACCTCTCTCTCTTTCCACCTCCCACCTTCCCGCTTCGGGCCTGAGACAATTTGTTCCTTTCAATTGAATTGGGACTTGTGTTTGTGTTCGTAAAAGCAGTCCCTGCGACTGAACATGGCTAGCTTGGGTAGAGTATTAACAGTCCGAACATTATCGTTCTTGGTGTGTCTTCTCTGGCCGTTGCCTTACCTGTTCTTAATAGGATTGACTCGCAACGGCGGCGGCGGCAGCGGTGGTGATGTGGTGGGTGTAGTAGGGTCAACGACGACGACTCGGCAAGTGTACGAGAGGCCGGAAATGCCCCCCGCGGACCGGAGGGCTGGTAAGATCTCCAGGGTGGAGGGTGGGGGTGATGCCGACGAGGGGGGGGGGGGCGGTAGAGAGGTGCAAATGCGACAGCAGAAACTAAAGCAGATGCAGGAGCGGAAACAACAGCTCGAACAACAAAAGAACCAGAAGGAACCTCCAGTACCACTGCCCCCTCCTCCTGGTGCTGCTGCTGCTGCTGCTGCTGTTGCTACCAAGCAGGAGAAAACTGGCCCGGTAACGAAATTCATCGGCAAGAATCTAGCCTTGAACGCCGACCATCCGTCCGGTCGTCCCCACAACCCCCAGATGATACGCAAGACCGTCCCCCCCCCCAGGGCTCTACATGGCAGGGACAAAGAGGTCCTCTGCAAGAAGGGCGGCCAGCGCGGTCTCGGAGACGGCGATTATAGAATGTTGAGCAAGATAAAGGTCGCCGATGAGGCATTGATCCCTAATAAACCTCGGTTGTTCTGTGGGATATATACGCATGAGAAAGCGCACACTAGACAGGTGAAGGCTGTGAGGGATACGTGGGCGAACAAGTGTGATGGATTCGCGTTTTTTTCGACGGGGACGGCAAATAGGGATATTGGAACGGTTGAGATATTGCACGAAGGGGAGGAGGGGTATAATAAGTGAGTATAGCCTGTCGGTTGAAACGGTCGAAAAGAAAAATGGGAAAGGGTTTTTAAGGTTTTCCTGTATGTTCCTGTGTGTTCCTGTGTGTTCCTGTGTGTTCCTGTGTGTTCCTGTGTGTTTTTCTTGTGTGTTTTTCTTGTGTGCTCCTTATTCCATCCACCGAGCGATACCTAAGACTAACCCACCAATACTGCAACAACGACGACAATTGCTTGCACACGGGGGGAAACAGTATGTGGCAGAAGGTGAGAGAGATTTGGGCGTTCGTGGCTGCAGTATATGCGGAAGATTACGACTATTTCTGGCTCGGGGGTGACGACGTGTTCATGATCCCGGAGAATATGAAGGCCTACCTTGGGTCTGATCGAATCCATCAGATGAACGAGGACCCGAATAACCCAGGTCTATTCATCGGGGCTCGCAAGAAGGAGGGGGGCGATATGGATAAACTCTTTAATAGTGGAGGGGCTGGTTACGTCCTCAGTAGGAAAACTCTTCGTGCGCTGGAGCGACAGCTTAGCACCTGCAGACCGAATCAACATGGTTTCTGGGAGGACGTCAATGTTGCCTTATGTCTTAAGAATGAGGGAATACTGCCTATTGACACTAGGGATGATGCCGGGAGCGAGCGATTCCATCTTTTCAACCCCGGTCATATTTTAAGCTGGCGGCCCCCTAAGCCTGACCCAACCAAGGACTGGTTTTACGTATATTCAATGGGCAACAAAGTAGGAATGGACTGCTGCAGTGACGAAAGTATTGTTTTTCACTATGTCAAAGAAGAGTGAGTGAGCGAGCCACTGTCAAAGCGCTATTTGTCTCTGCTGAAAAGCTGCCGATACCGATGGAAGAAGCGCCAAAACAAGACTGTTGGTGGACGGACGGACGGACGGACGGACGGACGGACGGACGGACGGACGGACGAAAAACCTATACAAACTTCGTCTTTTTTGTCTCTCTCGCGTGCGTCTGCGTCTTAACACTTGATACTAACCATAATTTTATGCGCTCGGTTGCAGCTTGATGAGGAGAAGTTTTGCACTCGTGTACCAGTGCGGTCCCCTCGACACCCCTTCTCCTCTTCCCCCAGGGTAAAATATAGTAACATTAAGGTAGAATTAACCGTACAAACGTAAGGTTGGGTTAAAAATCGTCCACTGCGTCTATTGCTATTAGTGTTCATAGTAGGTTTTCTGGACATTGGTTCTCTTTCTCGTCGTTTTTCGCGTTTTCTTTTTGTGCGATTATAGTTCCTGAGTTTTCATTGATGTTCCTGTGTGTGTTTGCTGTTCGTTCGCCGTTTTCGATCTGGTGGGTGGCTCTCTTCCTTTTGTCCTGGTTTTGATAACTTCAGGCTTCGACTGAAGTTGTGTCTGGTGCATCCACCACTTTCGCTGTATCCCTTGGCGTTGCATGTCCCTCCCTGGCTTTTGCCTCTACCAATTTGCGTTCCAGAGTTTCCAATCTTTCCCCGTGGATTGGGAAAAAGTAAATCAAACATGACAAGATCAAGCCCAAAAATGGGAGCAAAATGGTGAAGGTATACTTCAAAAAGTTGACAGCCGACTCGGGCTGTGGGTCGCCCCAGCATTTCTGTGTGTCCAGTCCAAATATGGTGTCAAGTGACATAATGAAGAGTGTGACAAGAATCGCAATGAAGCTTGAGACCAAGTGGTGCATTCCAACGAACATTCCCTCCCTTCTTTGCCCTTCCTCCTTCAAGCTGTCTTCGTCTGCTAGCAATCCCTTTGCCATCGTTGCCCAATATGTTTGAGGAGCGTACGCAAATCTCTCAACGACGTAGCAAATAACAAACATGCCGGCAGAGAAGTTGCCAGGAATAATTGTGGCAACTGGCATGAATACTGAGTATACTAGACGCATGCTGACAGCCCAGAGCCTGGGTCGGTCACCTTTGGCAAATCTCATCTTGAGGAACAAACCAAAGAGGATTTGAGATACCATTCCGAAAAGTCCTACAAGCGTAGAATACCCTGCTGTGCCCTCTCTATCTTCCTCGGAGACATATTGGATGTAAAAGACATAGAGTGCACCGTTGACAGTCGAGTGAAATTCTGACAAGAGAACGCACGAGTAGTAGACTATGCAAGCCTTGTCGGTAAATAAGTGGCCCAAAAATGAGAACATTGACGAGCCTACCTTATTCGGGTCAGCTTTCCTCCTCGCTGTTTTCAAAATCGGCACGCAGACGTATCCGGAAAACATCATGAAGAAGAAGACGATCCCAATGACTCGTCCAGCATTGCCTTCCTCTCCTGTGCTACTGTCGGCAGTTGCTGAAGTTTCATTTCCCGCTGAGGTGTCCTCAGGTGCAATGCAATTTTCATCATCGTTTCCGTCGGCGATTACCGCACCGAGGGCCAAAATTACAAACAGTGCAGCTAACCAAGCGAAGCAAATTAGCCAAAACTCAAGGCGGAGCCTATCAGCGCTAGAAGCATAGATCTCGATGATCCCGCCCTTGTATGCGGTGTAGACCTGGGTCGTACACCAACGCATGATGAATGTGACAACGGCGAGGTAGATATAAATTGCGTTGTCACCTTCCTCGGGATGCGTCATGGAACTTGGGACAATGAATAGCAACAAAACACAAATTTGCAAACCGGGAAGGTGAGTAACTAGCCAGGACGCACGTCGGCCCCACTTCTCTCTGTCCATAAATTTATCCAACATCTGCTTATCTTGGACATAGCCGATAATGTAATCGTTCAAAAGATCCCATATTCCAATAAGAAGAAGGACGGTCATGGTTTGTGATAGGTCAGCCTTGTAGGCTATTGTCCAGAGCTGGGGCAAAACACCCGTGCATACTATCGCTACAAACGGGCTGAAGATGCCGAGTGCGTACGTTATGAAATGACGCTCGGTAAATCCTGTGTTTAGGGTGGATAACCCCCTAGAAATACCTTCGCCTGTTGGCATCTTCGGAGTGAAGTTGGGGGGCTAACAGTAGGTGATGGAAAATAAAATCAGGATTGGGTTTTACAGGGGAGCAATGTTGTGAAGCGAGGAATTTTGTTTAATTTCAGTGCTGTCTATGTTACTCGATATTCACCCAACCGATGCAATTTGGATCAAGTTCTTGTAGGATTGAAAGTTCAGATGCAAATATGCAGTTGGTATTTGTGACCGTGTGACCGTTGATGCTTCAAGATCCTCTCATTACAGAAAACTTGCCCATAGTCAACAATTATTTGACTGATGAACTCTAATTCGGCTTCTTTCCGTAAATATCGTCCCCGAGGAACTCGTGGAAGTGGTTATCGATCAAAAAATAAGCCACAACAGAATAATCAGGCAGCTCAATATTCTCGAGCCCCGGAGCAATCGTCAACTTCTGTAGGATGGGTAAAGAGTAGTCCAAGCACACGACAACGAAGAGAGAGACAAGCTAGGGGAGTAGTTGATGGGGAAAATTTTGTATTCGACAATGATAATTGTAGCACACATTTAAGCACAAACAATGGTCCCCGGAACGTTTTGTCACAAGTACAGAACAACATTAGAAGTAATGTTGACGACAATCGCTACCATAGTCACAGGAAATCGCCTTCCTTAAACCAAAGTGACTTTATCCATAAGACACCTCGCAGAAATCGCCGCAATGTGGGCGTGATTGGGGGGATGGCCCTCCGAACGCGCTCGAGCCTCAACAGAATGAGCATCGAGAGTTCTTCCTCCGCACGTACGTCAATAGGTAGCGATAATGGGATTGTTGATAAGCGCAGGGGAAGCAAAAGGTCGAGTCCCTTTGCCATTGAGGGTTTGATTCGTGACAATATTGGCAACATTGGGGAGAGCAGCTTTTTCGAGACCAGTCCCAAAAGCTTTCTTTTCAACGCTGGGAAGAGGATAAAGAAATGAGATTCTGTGGTATGGAGTGGTGGAGGCGGAGGCGGAGGCGGAGGCGGAGGCGGAGGCGGAGGCGGAGGCGGAGGTGGAGGCGGAGGCGGAGGCGGAGGTGGAGGCGGAGGCGGAGGCGGAGGCGGAGGCTGCTAACAGTGAAAGTGTATCGCTGTCCTGATTGGGTTTCTATGTATAAACCTACTATGTTACTGTTGCATGCTTTAAATTATGGCGAATTCACCCTCTTCTTTCTTCTGGACTTCACGGCTCACTGGCCTTTCCTCGTCGCCCTGCGCTGATTCCGTTGTATTTTCCTTTGCTTTACTTGCGACAGAGTTCCGAAGCGGTCCCTTTCTCCCCCCCAGAATACTCGTTTTTGTCACTGATGTACGCGTGAACTGGACGCTGCTCCTGGTGCTGCTTTTAGTGCTGGCCCTGCTACTCCTGTCATCGAGCTCAGACACAGTAGATGAATGAGCTGGCGATCGGACGACAGAGTCCTTCGCCAATGCTTAGAAATTGCACTCCCCTTGTTTGACATAACAATGGCGCTTCCCCTGTTTGACGTCGTCAAATTCTGGTTATCTCCTGTTGACTGCCTTTTGATAATGGACGTTCCAGCCCCTGGATTGAGCATCCACATGGCAGAGAGGTTCAGAAAGCTTCCAATTGTCCATACGAATACGACAGTATAGGAGCTGAAGGTCCAAGCTAAAGATTAGGAAGAGTGTTAGCGCTCAGATTGTTAGTGCTAGTTCGGAGTGCTACTTTGGATCCCAGACGGGGACTCACCATATGGGACAAAGATCATGAGAAACCCTATTAATTGGGCTGCGAAGTTCATCATCTTGCCCTGAATCAAAAACATCCTGATTTTCTCTCGCTTACGAGCGATGCTAGGATCGTTTTTACTTACGCTATCCCCCATTATTTCGTATATTGCCTGTAATGTTGGAATTGACACGACAGAAAATATCCATTGGGCCGCAAGCAGGTGGCCTAAAAAATAGACTGCCTGAAGCCAAATCAAGATTTTGTATTCGTCGACAATGCAGCAAGCCATAGTTGCTGCGTAAGCGAAAAATAACCCTACCCGATAGAATACTATCCGTTTTCCGTCCAATTTCAATACGTTGGATGTTCTTTTTTTCAACTCCCCATGGAATTTACTTTGTGATATGACTATTTTCAACCAACTCTTGACCAACAAAGGAACAACAATGAGCCACCAAGCCAACCCTGACACACAGTGTAGGATACTAACCAGCCAATCGTCCCCTATCATTGCCATTAATTTCCATTTTCGCCTCGCCTCCCACATTTTCACTGGACATACAATGTAAAATCCAAGCAAAATACGAATCTGTTTGTGCGCGACAAGCTTTTTTATATTGTTATCATTGTTTCGAAGAAACCGGACGACTAGAAATGTCAAGACCAAACATGCAACAAAGTTCATCAGGGCCACAATACCCCACCAATATTTTAGAATTGGCTGGTAGACATTACAATCGAGGTGGATGCCATCGATGAAATCATTCCGGCCGCTGTGATTAGGGAGGCAAGTGCACAAATTTGTTGTAGCATTGCATGTCCCATATGGTGGTGTACACTCTCCCAAAATAGAATTTACGGGAAAGTAAGAGCACCCAGACATCTCGGCGTGACAGTTGTCCTGCAAATCTCCGAGACAGTTGTCCTGCCGATCTCCGATAGTAAGTTGTTGAGAAGTACAAATACAAGCCGAGACAGTTGTCCTGCTGATCTCCGAGTAAGTTGAGAAGACACAAAAAGGGAAGTAGCCGAATTAATCGCCTGACGAAAAAGAGCGAGGAAGGTGTGCAAAAAGAAATACTTCCCCTACTAGGTCGTAGAAAAATGCAATTCCATTTTCCTTCTCTCTCTCCCCATATTTTTTCCAATATAACCCACAATTCACGTTTATTGGGATTTTTTTGTCGCACTAGCGCCAATTCTTCGAAAGAACGCGAGTCAGCAAACGTAAGAGGGGAAAACTATACAGGGAACACAGGAGGAACAGCACCCCTCCGTTTGGACCCACCCCCGAAACTACTTTTGGTCTGGCCCAGAATAGGCAGAATAATAAAATCATGGGCCTGACCTCATCTAAATCCAAGTCCGACGAGAAGAAGAAGGCAAAGAAGAAAGCTGCTGCAGCTACGGTGTCTGACAAGGACCGTGCTGTTTTGGATCTGAAGAATTGCCGCGATAGACTGAAGCGTGAGACTGCAAAGTATGAAAAGGACTCGGTGAAATTATTTAATCAGGCGCAGAAGCTTTTGAAGGCAGGGGAGAAGAAAAAGGCAGTCATGTGTATGAAATTACGAAAGCAGAGACTTAAACAGTTGGATAGTGTGAGTTCTTCTCCTCTTGGAGATTGTCCTGCTGCCTTGTCATTGCCGCTTGCATGAGCCCCACAAAGACCTTTTCTTGTACTCTCGTGTATTGTATTCTCGTGTATTCTTTTGTATTTTCTTGTTCTCGTACACACGTTCTAACTAACGCTTTGCGATACACCCTTCCACATTCTCACAACCCGTCCCCTTTAAATGAACAACTCTCTCATACTCAATTAATAGATTGAGGGCCAGCTGATGACAGTTTATGAGCTGACTGAGTCAATCGAGTCAAAGTCTGCCGCAATGAATGTATTTAATGCCTTGAAGGTAGGCAAGGACGCCCTGAATAATTTGAACAAGCAAATGAGCGTAGATGATGTGGTTACATTGATGGACGAAGTTGCGGACGCCAATGCAGTTGCGCAGGAGATGAGCAACGCTCTGGGAGGCGCAGAGAGCCTCGATGCGACGGAGGAGGATGAACTTGAGCGCGAGATGGAGAGCTTGAGAGCCGAGATGGAGGTGGTTAAGGTGGGGACAAGTGAGAAAATGGGAGCGACGACTGCCACAACGACGACAGCAACAACAGATGTCAAGGTTGATCTTCTCAATTTACCTGATGTTCCTGATGCGGCGCCGACGGTGTCCAAGGAGGAAGAGAAGCCAAAGGAGGCAGAACCGAAAAAGAATGAGCGCGTCGCTGTAGCAGCCTAAAAACATGTTAAAAAATGTGCCGGTAGATTTTGTGTGGGACTGCAAAAAACGGAGTCGGAAAGTCTCTAAAATATATATATTTCGTAGCATTTCACTAAAATTTTAACGTGCTACTCGTTGCTCTAGAGAAGCTGCTGTTGCTCCTCTTCCTGGTGACATTCTGAAGTCCCATGTGTTGCTGCTCGCCGTTGAAGCTATCATAATTGTTGGGAGCTCCATAATCTCTATTTTTGTTGTTCATCAATTTGGCGTCGATTTTATTGGCCCCAAAGTGCAATATTCTGCTCGCAGTCTTCAATAGAAATCGGGAAAAATAATTGGTGCTCCGAACGATCACCTTTGTCAAGAACTTGAATATCATTACGGAAGGCGACGTCCACCTTTCATACAGTTCCTCGTCTATTCTGTGGCGCATGATTTCCTCGTTGGTTTCATGGATTCCATGGTGATGCACACTTTTGAGCAGCATCGGGAGCGGCTTAACAAAAGGAAATCCACTTAAAATTTTCTCGCTCTCGTAATAATCCAATGCGTGCTTCATGATTACCGCATTGTCACTCTCAGTAAAGTTGTATTCTCCTACATTTCCAAACAAAATGAATTTGATCTCTGCGCAGTATTTCACGTAGAATGAACTGAAGGACTTAAACTTCTTGTTCATTTCATTCTCACAGTGCCTTTCAAACGCCTCCAAGCCAAAACGTACACTCACCAAGCAGCAAAGATAGGAATAACCAGGAAAGTGGATCGAAATGAGCATGTAGAATAAGTACTTCAACGGATTTAAGACACGCTTATCGATGACAATGATCACAATTAGAAAACTAATGATCAGAGGAACCAACTGCTTCAAGCGGTGTTTCGTATGGGATGTTGTTTGGATTGAGTTACGGCGCGGGTTGAGTAGGGGGGAAGAGAGGGGAGATTGTGGATCTTTTTGCTGGAAAGATACAGCGCGCCCATCATCTGAGTCACTGACATCCGATTCAGGAGAGGGATTGCTCCGAAGCATTTAGAAGCAAAGAAGACCTTTCGCTTTTATTGGAGAGTGGAATGTGGTTCCTTTTTGAACAAAAACACCAACCGACTTTCGAAACGACGAAAATTCCAAAGTATTTGTTGGGGCACTAATAATAATAAGACAATAAACGCCAAATTTTATTTTCATCTTCGTACAACTGCTCAGTTAAAGAAGATTGTAAAAAAAAATGTCATGGCAACCATTCTTCTCTTTTACTCATTCATTAACATGTTGTGTTGTTTTATAGTATATTGTATTGAAGTTACCAGTGTTTCACTAGCTTTTTTTCATGTATCTGTATGTATCGTGTAGTAAACATTTGAAGTGTTCTTCCGTATCAGACAGTAAGCGTGTTTAATTAGGCCCATACTTGCTGTAGTCAACGGGCACTCCTTCAGTGTACTGCACAAAGTTGTCTTTGTACATTTGAGCGAGCTTGAGGGCAGTAGCGGTGTAGGCCTCCTTGTCCTCCCACGCGTTAATGGGATTCAGGACCTTACTGTCGACTCCGGGCAAGCTTTTGGGCATGGAAAATCCGAAGACGTCATCCGTCTCAAACTCGCTGTTGTGGATACTTCCATCAAGAATAGAGTTAATGCAAGCCCTGGTGTCCTTGATGGACATTCGCTCCCCGACTCCGTAAGCGCCTCCGCTCCACCCGGTGTTGACCAAGTAGGCAGAACTTCCGTGCTTCTCGAGCTTCTCCTGCAGGAGCTCAGCATAACGTGTGGGGTGCTGGGTCAGGAATGCAGCTCCAAAACAGGCAGAGAAGGTGGCTGTTGGCTCAGTAATACCACGCTCAGTTCCGGCAACCTTGCTGGTGTAACCTGAGATGAATTGGTAGAGAGCCTGTCCGCTCGTGAGTTTACTGACAGGAGGTAACACACCAAAGGCATCGCAAGTCAAAAAGATGACGTCCTTAGGGTGGGTAGCCATCTGGGCCTCATGGTAGCCGGGGATGTGGAATATGGGGTAGCTCACACGTCCGTTCTGGGTTTTGCTGACGTCAAAGTAGTCGGGCTTATTGTTCTCGCCAGTAAGCATAACATTTTCCAGCATGGCGTCGGTCTTGACAGCTCGGTAGATCTCTGGCTCAGTCTGCTCAGTTAGGTTGATGGTCTTAGCGTAGCAGCCACCCTCAAAGTTGAAGACGCCGTCCTCGTCCCAACCGTGCTCATCGTCTCCGATGAGGTAGCGGTCGGGATCGGCACTCAAGGTAGTCTTGCCGGTTCCCGACAGGCCAAAGAATAGAGCGGAGTTTCCATCCTTCCCAACGTTGGCACTGCAGTGCATGGGCATGATGCCCTCATTGGGGAGCCAGTAATTCATCAAACTAAAGATTCCCTTCTTGTTTTCTCCCCCGTACCAGGTGCCCAAAATCACGGCAACCTTCTTTTCTAGGTTGAAAGCAACAGCAACCTCGGAGTTGAGGTTGTGCTCTTTCCACTTCTTGTTTGTCTCACTGCAGGCATTGATGATGGTAAAATCGGGCTCAAAGTCTTCCAAATCCGACTCGTCCTTGGGCCTAATGAACATGTTCGTTACGAAGTGCTGTTGCCAAGCCATTTCGTGCACAAAGCGGACCTTCTTTTGGCTGGAGGGGTTGGCCCCACAGAAGCCATCGAAAACATACAGGTTCTCCTTGGTGTTCATGTGGTTGATCGCGGTCTCGTACAGGTCGTCGAAAATCTCAGGTGTGATGGGCTGGTTAACCTTTCCCCACCACATGTTCTTGTCGCTCTCGCTCCCGACATTCTTCACAATCCACTTGTCACTGGGACTCCTTCCAGTGAATTTTCCAGTGTCAACAGTAAAGGTCTCCCCGTACTCGGCGCTAGCGACTTTTCCCTCGCTGTTAACTTTCTCGTGTTCGAAAAGCTGCTGGTATGTTTGATTTTTAAATATTTTTGAGGGGTTGGTGATGCCAAGGTTGGCAATTCCCACGGTGGAGCACGCATCCGGACCCTCAAGGGTCCGGGATACGTCATAAGTTGTCGCACTCTCAGCAGCAAGCGCGGAGAAGGCCGAGGGAGAGAAATGACGCTGAGGATGAGGCGAGGTGGGGGGAGCAGAGAGAGATGGGAAGGTGAGAAAGGGCGCAAAATACACTCGTGAGAATCGCTAGGGAAAGTACCCCGATTCTCTCTTTCCGATGTTTTGTTGACGACAATATTGTCACTTACCGCAAGATTCCTCGCGGCGAGGGTAGAAGAGCGTTGAATTCCAAAACGAATCATGTTAATTTCTTGGGGGACACATTTTAGCAAATCGCTGGCTGCCGGAGGGGACCAACAATGGATAATATCCTGTACTGGCCTGAAAGATAATTTCCGTCATAAAAAACGTCCTATACTGGTCTCTGAAGTAGTTTTCTTTCTTATTCGGGTTAATTTATCCTCGATTACTGTAATAACTGCCTTGAGAATCACCCCCTCCACCACTTCTTTCTTTGCCTCAAACAAAGCCCAGAGCAGACAGTGCATTTACACAAATGGGGAATCGCGTGAAAGGTAAGACGAAAAAGAAGTCTATCAAGGCTGCTCTTTCGTCAAATGCTGGATCCGTGCGCAAGCTGTCCCGCATGGGCAAGAAACAGAAACGCAATCATGGCGGCCTAGAAGCCACATTCATCTCGCGCTCCTCCTGCCTAAAACGCCTCCAGATCACCCTGAAAGACTTTCGAAGGTTGTGCATTCTGAAGGGTATCTATCCGCGACAGCCGGAGGGTAGGGTGCCGCACAACAAGAAGGGTATGACATTCTACCATGTCCGTGACCTCACTTATCTCAATCACGAGCCCTTGTTACAGAAGTTCCGGGACTTCAAGGCCTACATGAAGAAAGTCAGGAGGGCCAGTGGCCGAAATAGTAAGGACGAGGCTAAGCGACTCGACAACAACAAACCGATCTACACCCTTCACCATCTGGTGAAGGAGAGGTACCCGCGTTTCCAAGATGCCCTGGGAGACCTTGACGATGCCCTCACTATGATGTTCTTGTTTGCCGCCCTCCCTAGCACTGGGAGAATTAAGACGAGTGTAACGAGGAAGGCGAAGGAGTGCTGCCAGCACTGGAACGGAATCGTGGCGAGGTCCGGGGGAATCCGGAAGAGCTTTGTCTCCGTTCGCGGCTACTACTTTGAGGCTGAAATCAAGGGCGTCACGGTCCGCTGGATCGTGCCGCATGCTTTTACGCAGAACCTCCCGGAGGAGGTTGACTTTAGGGTCATGCTCACCTTTATGGAGTTTTACGATGTATTGTTGAACTTTGTCCTGTTCAAGCTTTACCACACAAACAGTCTTCCTTATCCCTGTCCCGCTCCCCCAGCCGGGATGGACGACAGTGTGACTACATTGTTGAAGGTGCTTGAGACTCGGGGAGACAGTGGATTTGCCACCATGATTGCTGCAGATAATACGGCGGCGGCATCGACCAATTTGACGACCAAGACCACTTCGACAGCCAAGACCACTGGGAAGGCCATCGATGCGGGCAAAATCCTGAAGAAGGTCACGGACAAGTCAGGCCAGTTGGACAGTGATAGCGGCGACGACGACGATGATGACAGTGATAATGACGAGAATGAGAAGATTGATAGTGCCGCGCTTTCCAACGCCCTGCAATCCCAGATCGAAACAACCATCAACGCCTCGACCAACAACTCCAACACCCTCCTATCCTCCTTGACTATCTTCATCTCTCGTGAGGTCCCTCGGCACATCCTCGAAGTTCTCGCCCTCTCCTTTGGCGGCACCGTCGGTTGGGAAGGAGAAGGCTCTCCGATTGAAGTGGCTGACCCCAAAATCACTCACCACATTGTTGATAGACCAAAGCTACCTGCCAGCTACAACTCACTCCCAAAGAACAGGGAGTACATCCAGCCGCAGTGGCTCTTTGACTCGACCAATAATGGTTTGTTGCTGCCGTGCGCTTCGTATGGAGTCGGGAAGGAGCTTCCCCCGCATCTTTCTCCCTGGGTGGATAACGAGAAGGAGGGTTATACCCCCAGGTACGCAGAGGAGATTGAGAGGATCAAGAAGGGTGAGGTCGGTGCGATTGGTAAGGGCCACTACCCGAGTGAAGGGAGCGAGGAAGAGGAAGAGGAAGGGGGGGAGGAGGGGGGAAGGGGGAATGATGATAGTGCAAGCGATAGCGGCAGTAACAGCGACGGCGACGGCGACGGCGACGGCGAGGAAGATGAGGGAAAACCCAAGAAAAAGAATGCCAAAAAGGCCAAATCGGCCAAGGATGAGGAGCATGCTATGGCGCTGACAATGATGTCCAAAAAGGCAGCACGCCTTTACGGCCGGATGCAAAACGGTATCAATGCTGCAGCTGCTTCCGCAGAGAATCTTCTCAGTAAGCGAAAGGCAATCGAGAAGAGGAAACGCGAAGAATTAAGAGCGAAGGACTTAGTTGAGGAGAGAGAGATCCAGAAAAATATGGAAAAGGGGGTCTTCAGCGAGCGTGGAGGAGCAAGAGCCATAGGTGGCCTAGGAATCGCAAGCAAAAAGAAGGACCCCCAGGGAGGAAAGTGGGGCGGGGGAGGCAAGGGCAAAAACGATAAGGGCGAGAGCGTCGAGAAGCAGAAAGTGCAGCGCTTGAAGCGAGAGAGAAAGAGGATCGAAACGGAGTATGGGGAAGTGGCCGGCATGAAGATTAGTGGTGGTAACAAAAAGAAGAAAAGGAAGAATTGAGGCGGTCGGATTAATGATTTAATTGCACGCATTGCGTTTGAGTGTTTCGGAAAACCTAGTTACCGTTAGTGGTTTAGTTGCCTGGGCATTGGTTCTCTTTATCGTCGTTTCTCGTGTTCTCTTTTCGTTCGGTTTTTAGTCCTGAGTTTCCGTTGGGGTTCTTGCTTGTGTTTGCTGTTCGTTCATCGTTCTCGATCGTGTGAGTGGCTTTCCTCTTGTTGGCATTTTTTTGAAAAGGAAAAATTTGAGTTTTCGTTGACTTAAATACATTTTTGTTGAACAGTTTTCTTCTATAATATTAAAAATATATACTATGTAATTTATTAACTTTTTTATCAAAAAATTACTATTAATTTCATATAATAATTTTATTAAATATATTGTAATTTTTCATATTTAAAACTTTATTGTCAAAAAAAATAATACAAATTAATAATTTTTTGAAAACTATTGCATTCAAAAATACATAATATATAAATTAATAATATAATAAAAGGCAATTATATATCAAAAATGTATTTAAGTAAACGAAATTTCAATTTTTTTTTGCGAAATGAAAAACAATTCAGAACAGGAATTATTAACCGGTGTGTGTGTGGTTATTCAGAACAGGAAAGGGGAATTTCCCCCTCCTTGTTAAAAGCAATGTGTCTGTCTTCAAAAATCTGTCTCATTTTAGTCTACCTTGTATTCCGATCAAGTTTACGTCAACATTTTTATGCACATGAATGAATGCCCCTCTTCCGAAAGTGGAATGAAGAGACCTCCTTGGTCTCTCCTCTGCATTCTCACGCTATATTTCTTGGGAAAGTCGAAATCCATTTCTCCCTTGACAATCTCTTTGTTCGACTTGGGATCTTTTTCGTTCCACCCTGGGAAAAAGAATTTGACACGCTTTCTTTCAATCCACCTGTAGAACGACCTACTGGCGCGCTGCTGGTATTGGTGGTCTCTCATTTCGTCGTTGGTGAGGACGAATCCTCCGAGATTGAGTGCAGCAGCGAGCCAGAACCAATCATCGTTACTGCCGGCAGGGACGATGTACAAGCAGTGTCCCCGTTTCCAATCGTTGACGATCATTTCGTCCTCTTTTGGGATCATATTTTTCGCGAAGTGACGGCTGTGCAAAATTAGAAGTGGTTTATGGCCCATCCGCTTGAGCTTTTTAATAGTTTGATTGATTTGTCTGTAGTTCACGTGCCGTGTGAGCGCTTTGTAATACCCTACATTGGCCCCATCAATCACAATATCGAAATCGGTGTTCGCTCTCAGAAATTTCTTGAATTTATTCCACTCTTCTCTCCTTTTCTGGAGGTTCTTGATCGCCTTCTTTTCGCCCTTGCCTCCTCCCTGAAACTTGGTATCACTCCCTTCGACCCCTCCCATGGTAACTATTTCTTCGTTCATCCGAAGGAGGTCATCCTTTTCGCTACTTGTGACGTCGATGCTCTGAAGTATTTCCCCCGCGCAGTTGCCCGCCAGAATTTCCCCAGTGGATGTGTCGACCTGAGCAGTCTTGGTGAGAGACCAGCCAGCAGGATTTGTTATTGGGAAGCACATCGGGGGCGATGAATTTGTCAATAGACCAGACTCGCGTAAAATTGCCTACAATGGGGGGGGAAAGTAGAAAAGTTGTTAGCGGGCATGGCATATCAGTCGGCGGCGTCAGTGTCGGCATGCATCGGCTGATTTGCTCCTCGCTCTATTTTTGCTAATCCTCACCTCTCCCCCGTCCCCCTCATTCCCCATCCAGCCCCCACCTCCCTCCCGAAACCATCCCTCCACCACCTCCCTTATTTTTTCTCCGGGAACAAGCACATCCTCGCCCAAATCTGCCAAAAACTTTCCGAACGCGAACCAACTGCTCCCACTACCGCCGGCACTACCGCAAGCATTACCGCCGGCACTACCGCCGGCACTACCGCCAGCATTACCGCCGGCACTACCGCCAGCATTACCGCCGGCACTACCGCCAGCACTACCGCCAGCACTACCGCCAGCACTGCCTTTCAGCAAATGTAAATATTCCGCCTCAGTGGGCTCCAGATCGAACCCCTTCATCTTGTGTAAGGTCCTGCACATTTCCAATAAGCAATCACTTCCACAAGCGGCGTACATGCCCATTACCTCCCCGAACATTCTCGTCCGCTTTTTCACCGCATTGCTCGCACAAGCATCGCCCAAATATTTCTCGGCCTCCTCAGTGGAGCCGCATTTGGCAGATATTCGGATCAGGGCGGTGAAGGAAGTTTCGGTGAGAGAGTAAGAATGGGAGAGTAGGTGTGAGAGGAGAAGGCGGGAGTGCAGGAGCCGGGTTGAGAGTGACAAGGGGACTATTGGTGTCTTGCCAACTAAGAGTATAGGTGGTGGGAAAAGGTGGCCGAAAGTTAGTATGTATTTTTCTTTTCTCACCTACGACAATGACAAATACCATGACATCATCACTGAATACATGCACCGATGTCATCACTGATGACATCAATTCACCAATTACAACAATCAAACCCACACACTCAACCCACACACTCACAACACTCACCTTTCAAATCGTGCCACATGACATTTTTTCTCCAGTTCTTATTCTTGTTATTGTCCTCTTTATCTAGATCATCGAGGTAGCTCAAATAGACGAGAGACTTTGCTGCATTTACGTCCTTGACAATTTGTTCCGTAAATTTCCCCCCCACTTTCATCGCGTTCTCATTCGTTGCCAAAGGAGCGAGAGAATTATTGCCATCTCCCTCGGTAACATTAACGCCGACATCAATTCTCCCTCCTTTGTTTTCGCTACCAGTGGATAGATAATCACTTGGGCTCACACCGCTCAATAAGCTCAGCAAGCTGCCATACGTCTTCGCCTCAATTACGACCCCCTCGCTTCGTGCCTCGTTGTAAATGTACATCGCCGTCGCCAGATCATTACTCCTCATACACAAATGAAGGCGGGAACGGTATAGAGCTGTGGGATTGTTGGGGGACATTTTTCGCTTCTTGGAGTTCTTTTGCTGTGTATTGGGTTAGGACAGTGAACACCACAGAAAGGAAGCAATCTTGAAGATTGACAACAAACACACAGACCACGCCAACCGGAAAGAACACACAAACAAACACAAGTAGCGGTCACGAAAACCACACCACACACACACCAATAATCACATATAGTCACAATTTGTACACCACCACGAGCACTCACTCACCTGCTCAATCTGTGTAGCATTCAACGGTCGGTGCCAGTAAGTGTTCCTTGGCTGCTGGATTTTTTTCCGGCGGGGTTGCGGTAGAGTAGACGACGAGGGCTGGGGTTGAGGTGTGGGTAAAAGGGGCTTGCTTTCCTTGCTGCTGTCCATCGTCAACCCAAAACAAGGGGGGGGGGCGGCAGAATAGGGGGATTCTTCCCTTCGCTCGCTTCTATTTTATCAGCTGCGTGTGCGAAGATACACCACTTGACAGCACAACAAAATTGGGCAGGTTAAAGATAAATACCAGGGTAAATCAGTGAAGAAATACATCACACAGGGAGGGGGATGTTTATAGGGCCAGCAACTGCATTCAAAACCGCTCTTCCTGCGCCCTCATCCCCCACCGCGCGCCAACCAACATACATACACCCTCTGCACCCTATTTCCATTTATATACCTTATCTCCAACAAAATGAGCGACTTGCCAAATGCCTCCTCGACAGCCGCCTCTGTAAATGCGCGCACTGAAGCTATGATAGCCGGTCTGGAGACAAAATATCAGCGTCAGTCCCAGGCTCTTAAGGCAGCGAATGGCAAGATTGTTCAGCTCGAGGAGACAATTCGTGTCAATGTGGATCTGACAAAAAAACACAACGAGCAGCTGGAGAAGGCCGAGAGAGATAAGATTGACGCTGAAAATAAGCTGTCTCTTTCAAGCAACCAGGTGAAGACACTAGAGACAATGAACGAGTCGAACAACACAAACAACCTCCGCCTGCAGCGGGTCGTTGACAAGCTCAACGACCAGATTGCAGACCTCAACAGAGATAAAATGACTCTTGAGGTTGAGATTGACAGTCGTAAGGCCAAGGAGAAAGCTAGGGAAGGAGAGGGAATGGCACAGGTCTTTGAACGGGAGCGTGTCAATAAGGAGAAGGAAATTTTGGAGAACCACAGTAACTACTTACAGGAAGAGCTCGACCGAGTTAGAAATGAACACCTTACTTTCAAGACGCAGACAAACACCACGCTGATAAACAGCACCGGAACAATGGAAAGCTTGACTCTCGAGAACAAACGTTTGCAGGAGAGACAAAAAGTGATGGAGGGTAGAGTAAGAGAAGTGGAAGACTCTCTTCTGAAGTCCGAGGAGAAAGTGCGAGCGAGCGACAAATCGTGGAGGGAAAAGGTTGAAGAACTGACTCTCGAGGGAGAGGGCAAGGACCGCCTCATCAATTTGTTAGAATCGCAGACTATCGAGCTTGAGGCCAGGGGTGCCGAGTTGGAGAAAGTCATCGACGAGATCAAAATCGAGGTCAGCGATGGTGTCTCAAAAATGAAGGAGGTGGAGATGGATGCTCAGAACATGTTGCAAGCTGAGAAGGAGAAGTCGTCAGCTCTCCAATCCGAGATAAATGTTCTGAAAAAGAACAACGCTTCGTCACTCTCCAACATCGTCGGATTCGACCCCAACGATCCCAGCGCACCAGCATCAGCCATGACAAACATTGTGGAGCGAGGGCTCAGCGTCACGGACATGTACGCGCGCGTGGTTGAACTGGAGACAGAGCTCACCCGCGAGCGGTCCGAGCGGAAAAAATGTGATTTGTACATGGAGCGAATTCTGCGCGAAATCGAGGCAAAGGCTCCCATCTTTGCCCAGCAAAAGATGGACTACGAGAGGGCGATGGAATCTCACCGAGTCTTGGAAGAAGAGCTCAAGGCCGCCCGAAATATCCAGTTCACGGCCGAGAGGAATTTTGACAGCGTTACCAAGGAATGGGAGAGGGAGGTTAACACCAACAAGATTCTCAAGGAGGAAAATCGGACCTTTGCAATGCAGATTCAGCAGTTTTTGCGCGAGAAGATGAGCGAAAATGAGGGCGGCGGCGATGTGATGATGATTACCGACGGAAGTAACACGAATTTGTTCCGGAATGTTGAGGAGTTACAGACCAACAACGCGCTGCTGCTGAGGGAAAAGACGTCACTGAGCATCGAGCTGAAGTCCATCAAGGAAAGTGACGACCGAATGAGCTTGCAGCAGACAATCGAGAGTACCGAGAGGGAACTTAAGAAGCTAAGGCAGGAAAGGAGCGAGCAAGAGGCTATGGTACAGAGCATTGTTGAGCAACGAGACATGTACAAGCGCCACTTTGTTCTCAGCCAGACTGAGGCGATGCACTCGAGCGTTGGTGATGGCATCATTACCAGTGGCGGTAACAACGGCAGTAACAACGACATCAACAAGACCTCGAATGAAGACTTTGTTGAGGTAAAGAGCAAGCTCATCGTTGCGGAGAAATCAATTGCTAACCTCGACAACAAGATCAAGAAAATGGAAGAGAACGACAAACTTTTGAGTGACCAGCTCGAAGAAAGGTGAGACTAGCGGAAAATCTTTCGTTTGGAACGTAATATATTTCAAACCACACACACACACACACATACACACTGGTCTCGTTAGCTTAGTGCTAATCCTCTTCTTCCCCCTCCCGCCTTGCCCCACAGCCGCTCCCAACTGTCCAAGTTCAGGTCTCAGGCTCAAACATCCGCCGCGGACGCTAGTTTCCACAAGGAACGTTGTGACAGGTTGATGGTCGTTAACCAGAACGCGCAGACGGACCTTCAAAGAGCTGAAAATGAGCGCTCCCAGGTTCACGCGAATCTGCTAACGATGCAGAAGCAGGTCGCCGACGCGCAGACCCGGGTGATTCAGGTCCAGGGTGAGAACAGCCAAATCAAGGCTCAATTCAAGAACGCAATCGCCCAGCGCGAGGTTGCACTTGCCTCCGAAAACCGCTACAAGGAAAGCAATAACGCCCTCAGAAATGAGCTAGAAAATAAGAACAGCCTTATTGAGTCTGTTCACAGAATTGAGAACAGCATGTCGGCTCAGAATATGGTCGAGAAAGAGAAACTTGACGAGGAAGTTGCCAGGTTGAAGAATGTGCTGCGCGACGAGAAGAAGCGGAGTTCAGAGGAATTTAGCAGCCTTACCACCAGTCTACAGGCCGCGGGGAACAAGCTTGTTGTGGCCAACGAGCAAGTTTCCCAAGCGATGAAGGAGGCCAGTGTTGCCAAGGAGCAGCTGGCAGCCGCTCTTGGAGACAACAAGGTCTTGAAAGTCAAGGCTGAGGGGCTATCCCGAGAGCTCAAGCTCGCAAGCTCTCTTATTAAGGGCGGAGCCAACGGAGGGGGCGACGACGTGCTAAAGGAGCTCAGCGATGAGCTCGAAAGCTGCAAAAAGTCGCTGTCTACCGCCAACGACCATGTCGCTAACTTTAAGAAGCTGGCCAAGACGAGCGACGAGAATGTAAAGGTTATCAGCGCGACGGCCAAAAAGAGCGAGGCGGAGATCTCTAGGCTCAAGTCTGCGCTTGAGACCGCCAAGAAAATTGCCGACACTAAATCCGAGGCATTGGACGGAATCGGAAATGATCTGGCCCAACAGAGGCAAAAGCAGGAGGCAGCCGAGAAAAGCCTCAAGGATACCATAAAGTCCCTAACGGAGCAGAGAGACGAAGCGGTTAATGCAAGCAACACAGCGACTGCTAGGATGGAAGATTTCAAGAAGGACGTCGACGTCTACATCAACGAGGCCAAGAGCGCCCAGGAGAAGTTTGAGAGGGAAGTCGAGAATCACGGTGAAGCCAGAAAGGTTCTAAGAGAACTCAGGGAGAAAGTTGAGAGCGAGAGTAGTGGGAGAGTTGTGGCAGAGGTCAAGCTCAGTGCTCTTGAGACTGAATTGAGTGGGAAGGAGAGTCTTTGGGTGGAAGAGAAAGGGATATTGACCGAGAGCGCCAGGTCTCTTGAAGAGGCCATGGCTGCCAAGGAGAAGGAATGCGCGTTGTTACACACGCAGTACCAGCAGCTCGCAACAGCGAGCGAAAAGAAAGTCGAAGACAGCGATGGACGCGAAGATGGCGGGGACGAGGAGGATGGGGGAGACGGTGGGAATGCATCCGTACTTCGGCAGAACATCAGCGACTTACGCGAGGTCATTGCCTACATGCGCGCTGAGAGGGAAAGGATCGACGGAAAGATTAAGATCTTAAAGCAACAAGTTGAGTGCGAGCGTAGCGCTAGCGCGGTGGCAAAGCGCTCGCTGGACGAGGCCAGGAACGAGATCACCAGGTTGGAGGAGCTTAAGGGTGCCGAGGCAGACACTGAAAAGGGAGAGCACGAGGAGCTTCTCAAGCAGGTCTCTCAGCTGAATGTTCTCCGTGAATCGAACATCCAACTCCGAGAGGAGAAGGAGAGGGTCGCGAAGACCTTGACCGAAACCAGCAAGAAATTGCAGGTTCTTAGCGCAGAGATGGAGCCCATAAGAAAAAAGCTGAGCGAACACGAGGCGAAAAGCAGCAGCGCCCAGGGAGATCGGGCCGCCCTGAAGAAGGAATTGGCGCAATGGAAGCAGAGGGTGACGGATATGACAAGCAAGTACCACCAGATTGACCCGGAGGAGCACAAGAAAGCGCTGGAGGGCAGCAAGGAGAGCGCTACCCTCAAGATTGAGCTCGAGAAATATAGGAAAACTTTAACCTCTACTACTAAGACTAACCAGACGTTGAAACTCACAACTGAGAAGCTTCAAGAAAAACTCAAGGCGGCGGAGCTCAAGGCGGCGGGGCCGACTGGCGGGCCAAGCATGGCGGCGCTGCGGAAGGAACTGGAGGGGGTGAAGAAGGAGAGGGACCATCACAGCAATCAGTGTGAAAAGTTTAGGGCGCGTATGAGGACTAAAATTGATGAATTTAAAGCTCTCGAGTCGAAGTGCAAGGATCTCGAAGAGATTATTTCGGTTGAGAAGGAGAAGGGATTTGGAATAGGAGGAATGAGCCAGACAAAAGGTGCAGGAAAATCTGAATCAGCCGAGGCGGAGGCTCCGACAGTCCCTCCTCCATCGCAACCAGTGAAGAAACTTAAGGCGAAGACGACAAAGGTTACCCCTTCAGTCTCGGTTCCGAAAGGAGGTTTCAACTTTGCTGCAAGCACAGTCCCTGTTTCAGACACATCATCGGCCCCCACTCCCCCACTCTCAAAGAAGTCGGAGAAGGCAGCCGCCATGGAAAGCAAGCCAGCACCTGCAGCAGCACAACATGTGGCATCATTACCTTCGACGGCGACGCCAGACACCGCGTCCTCAAAGGCCGTGCCCTTCAATCCTGCGTCTACAAATCCCAAAGCTGACAAAGCTGCAAGGCTCAGAGAGTTGAGGGAAAAGGCGGAAAAGGAGAGGAAAGAAGAATTCGCCAGGAAAATGGAAGAGAGGAAGAGGAAGTTTGCCCTCAAGCCAACGATGGTCGCCAAGAAGGCGGAGGAGGAGACAGGAACACTGTTTCCGAAGTCTGCACCGGCGGCATCAAAGCCGGCGATGTCGACAACATCGACGACTGCGGCGAAAGAGTTAGTGGCAAAAACTAACATGGGCTTAAAGGCAGATGCCAACCCATTTAAACCTTCTGGGAAAGGTTGGACTGCAGGTGTGAGTGCAGGTGTGAGTGCAGGTGTAAGTGCAGGTGTAAGTGCAGGTGCAGGTGCAGGTGCAGGTGCAGGTGCAGGTGCAGGTGCAGGTGCAGGTGCAGGTGCAGGT
>Ga0115556_1000574_pt1 | contig 24482 bp, 20 predicted proteins | sample COGITO_mtgs_1104_5_FD_87282 | JGI IMG/M metagenome (GOLD analysis project Ga0115556, IMG submission 87282) | Pelagic marine microbial communities from North Sea - COGITO_mtgs_110414 | ecosystem: Environmental > Aquatic > Marine > Epipelagic | place: Germany:Helgoland, sampling site Kabeltonne... | reverse complement strand
CCCTTTCTTTCTTTTTCTTTTTTTTTCTCACTCCTCTCCCTCCTTTTTTTTTTCCTCCTCCCCCCTCCCCCCCCCCCCCCCCCTCCACATACCTTTTATCCATGTTCCTGAAATAATTTTCCCGGTCACCCGGAACACAAAGTTCAACATTTCCCTTTCCCCCTCTCTCCCGTTGCTCCTTCCATGCCACATTTGCCAAATCAATTTCGTGGTCGTCCTGTACTTGGCACAGTATTGCGATGGTGCGCCAAGAACAGGACGACCACGGACCTGAAACCTTCTGTGAATGTTCCGTGTCTGAATCTCTCTTGTGTCTTCCGTCGTCGTCGATTTTCAACCGATGCGACCCCTCCCCTGTTTCCAAAACTACGTCAAAACATAAAGGAGTCTTTCAGACTTGAAAGAGGCGATCAAACGGGCTATCGAGCTTGGCTTAGCGGCATTGCTCTGGCGTCCTACAGCGTTGCCCGTCGTTCGGATTTAAAAGGGAAGACGCTGCTTGAACTTGGATCAGGGACAGGCGTGGTCGGCATCACGGCTGCCATTAATTCCAGAGACTGCGATGTTGTCTTAACCGACAGGAAGGTTCCTGTTCGCATCGCAAGCTTGAGATCCGACGGAGAAATGGAGCTCATAAGCACGGGGGGCGTTGATGGCGGTGGCCTCGACTTGCTAAGAAAAAACCTCGAGGAGAATTTTCGTATTCATGAAGACAGGCTTTCCGGATGCGGCACAATTGCGAGCGTCAGAGAGCTAGCATGGAACGATGAGGAGCAAATCGCTGCTTTTCAGGCACACCACTCCCCCCCCGATATTTTCATCTTGTCGGAGCTCATGTACGACAGAGAAGCTGCCATCGGAGCCCTCTGGCCTACGGTGAAAGCTCTCCTGAACGAGGTCGAGAAGGGGAGTGGGAAGGAGAAGGAGAAGGAGAAAGAGAAGGAGAAGGGGACTGAAATTTGGATTTCTAATCAGCTTCGATTTCGCAGCGTCGCTGAGGAGTTCATATCTCTTGCGGTGGAAGAAAGCAACTTCAGCTTCAGCGTCGAAAAAATTGCCGAGCCGGTTTTCGAAAGGTATATAAACCGGCGAGAGCTGAAAGACCTGTGCGAGCAAATGAGAGATGAGCCCAATTCCGACCAAGTATGTGACGTAACAGTGTTGTTTTCCAATGTTTCACATATAAACCCTTAAAAAATACTAAAAAAAAATGAAATACCAGGGATCAAGGAAGAATATTCTACAAAAATAGTACCTAGTTTTTGGTCGTTGCCTTACATTTTTGGGAAGAGGTCCCGTATTCCCACTCCAGTTTCCGTTCATCGTAACGTTGGCCCCTGAATTCAACGCTTTCTCTTACAGCCTCGTCATCTTCACCTTCGTCGTCATCTTCATTTTGATTCAGCAAATTGAAGCTCCCATGAACAAGTCCTTCGGGACCCCCGGACTTGAACGTAATGCACTCGCCAAAGGGAAGCATCTTGAAGATGATCACATAGCGCTCGGAGACGAGTTTGCGGACGTTGGGGGAGGTGAATATTTCCGAGGCCATTTCCCCAGTAACGTAGGATCGTAAGGCCTTGTCATAGAGGAAACCGAGGGGGTAGGAGGTGTTGATGAAGGGTATCCACAGGTTTATGAAATCTGTGTGGCTGGAGTCAACATGGAAGCGGAGGACAGGGGATTGGAGAGGGAAGGATTTACGGAGGGGTCGAGGGGGTGAGGCGTTGGGGTGTTGGCCCTTTTTTACCTTCTTGCCCTTCCTACTATCCTTCTTATCCTTCTCGCTGAGAGGACCGTGCCGAGTGCTCCTTGGTATTATATGGCGGAGCTTGTACGAGGGGTAGAAGAGACGGAACCAAGCTTCTAGATTTGAGCGCGCAGATGCAATCTCTTCACCGACTGGAAAGCTAGGGTCCAAAAGGAGAGAAAGGCTTTCCAAACTGCTGTGGAGAGGGGGGGGGATGGAGCGGTAGGAAGGTCCTCCGAGTGTGGTAGAAGGGTGATCAGAAGAGAGGCCAGCGAATGGAAGTTGCACTTGGATTGTCGTTTTGTTGCTCTTTATCGATACACCGACAGTAGTTGTTCTTGTTTCACTTGTTGTACTTCCTGTAGTCGACTTTGAAGTCGGTTCGGCAGGGTTATTCAAGAACTCCATGCACGATCACGGGTTGCATACCATCATCATTGGTGTCAAGAAGGTCTCGGCAAGAAGCTTGTGAGTTTCCTGTGAAAGGCTACTTGACTTCCACACCATTTCCAAACAACAATCCCGAGTATAAACTTTGGGCGTGTAAAATCACTGGTTAAAATCGATATACTTCGAAAATTGGTCAGATCAGATAAGATCAGATCAGATAAGATCTCCCTCTTATAACCACCCTTTGTTCCTCCTTTCCCACCTTTGGAGCGTCAAAGAAAAAAACGAAGAACAATATACACTCCTTCCAATCTTGAGCAACCCAGATTGGTGACGCAATCCACCTACCTCCTCCTATAAGATCCGTTAAATCTTGCCAAAGATGCGTGTCCAACTTTCCATCCTCCTTGTTCTCCCTCTCTGCCTTTCATTCCTCCCGCTGACCGCGCGTCCCCCACTGACCGCGCGTCAGAGACGAATCCGTCACCGCTGGTCGCGCGGCGGTATGAGTTCATCCCTCGGATCGACGGCGTCCGACGTGATGCGTCCGTCGGGTATCTCTCCCCGGAACCGTCTGTCCGATTCGTTCTCCTCGTTGAAGTCCTCCGGCCGGTCTGCCATGGTGCCTTATCTGACTTGCGGGTTCCCGAGGGCGGAGGATAGCGTGGATTTGCTTTTGGGGTTGCAGGAGGGGGGGGCGACAATGATTGAGGTGGGAGTGCCTTATTCTGATCCTCAGGCAGATGGTCCGACCGTTCAGAGGGCGAATGAGATTGCTTTGGAGAATGGGGTGGAGTCCATCGGACAGTGCCTGGATGTGGTCAGGAAGGCCAGGGAGAGGGGGCTCACTGTTCCTGTTATTCTCATGGGATATTACAACTCTTTTTATCAGTTTACGGTGGATAGGCTGGGCGAAGAGGCGGAGGGGCTTATTGACGGTGTTATTGTGGTTGATTTACCAATGGAAGAGAGCAAGGTGAGGAAGAGGATAGCGAACAGAGAATTACCTAAAGAACTAGAGAACTAGAGAACTAGAGAACTAGAGAACTAGAGAACTAGAGAACTAGAGAACTAGAGAACTAGAGAACTAGAGAACTAGAGAACTAGAGAACTAGAGAACGCATATCACATTATTAACACTCACTGCTGCAGAAATTTGTGGACAAACTCTCTCATTTCGGCCTGTCTTTCATACCTTTGGTGACTCCAGTAACGCCCACTTCCCGCATTCAGTCACTTGCAATGTCGTCCTCCTCGTTCATTTACTGCGTGTCAGTCACAGGTGTGACGGGAGCCCGTGATTCCCTGCCGGATGACATCCAGGAATTCATCTCCCGAGTTCGCTCGCAGACGGAACAGCCGCTCCTCCTGGGATTCGGCGTGAAGACACCACAGCAGGTGGAGGAGGTCTCATCCATGTGCGATGGTGTCGTGGTTGGATCGGCCATCCTGAACTCCATCGACGCCAGCCCAGACAAATCTCCCGAGCAGAAGCGGAAGGAGATCGCGGAATTCGTCGCCACCCTCGCCAAGGGGACCAAGCAGAAGGAGGGGGCGAAGAACCAGGCTACCGTCTTAAGTAAGGATGCGAACCCCCCCGACGCCGTCCTCGAAGGCAGCAATTTTGGGATGTTTGGGGGTCAGTACATTCCCGAGACCCTCAGTGAGGCCTTCCGAGAGATCAGCGAGCAGTACGCCGTGATCAAGGACGACCCCGAGTTCGTGGAGCTCGTCGCGCGATACAGGCGGGACTTTGTCGGCGGTCCGACCTCCCTGCACTTCGCGCCACGACTGACGGAGTACGCTGGTGGGGCGAATATTTTCCTAAAGAGGGAGGACCTTGCCCACACGGGTGCCCACAAGATCAACAACGCCATAGGCCAGGCCCTCTTGGCCAAGCGTTTGGGAAAGAAAAGGATCATTGCAGAGACGGGTGCCGGACAGCACGGCGTCGCGACGGCGACTGTCTGCGCCATGCTGGGACTTGAGTGCATCATCTACATGGGCGCTGTCGATACCGAGAGGCAGAAGCTCAACGTCTTTAGGATGAATACTCTTGGGGCAAAGGTCGTGCCTGTGACCGCGGGGCAAGCGACTCTGAAGGACGCCATCAATGAGGCGATGAGGGACTGGGTGACCAATGTCAGGACGACGCACTACCTCATCGGGAGCGCCGTCGGCCCTCACCCCTTTCCCACCATCGTCCGGGATTTCCAGTCTGTCATTGGAAATGAGATCAAAGAGCAGATGGCCGCACTGGGGGAAAAGGTGGACGCCGTCGTTGCCTGCGTCGGAGGGGGCAGCAACGCCATCGGGGCATTTTATACCTTCATTGAGGACCCCGACGTCGAGCTGTACGGCGCTGAGGCGGCAGGTCACGGTGTAAATGTCAAGGATGGACACTGCGCGACCCTATCCGTCGGGACCCCTGGTGTACTCCAGGGTGCCATGACCTACATAATCCAGAACGATGCTGGACAATCCAGTTTATCGCACAGCATCAGTGCCGGACTGGACTATGTTGGCGTGGGACCTGAACATGCCTACCTCAAGCACACCGGAAGAGCCACTTACGTTGCTGTCGACGACAAGCAAGCATTGGAAGGTGAGAGATTATGACATTACGACATTATGACTGAACCCCAAGTGTACTTTTGGGCTGACAAAAGTCCGCCTCGCTAGAACCTGGTGTCGCCATCGCCATGATGACAAAAGGACAAAACGGTCGAAATTGAATTACGTGCTGTCAGGACTTTTATTCACTTGTTCGGATGCAAAAGATGAAGTGACGAGTAGCCAGTTACTGACACACTTATTTTCTTCTCTCCGCAACACTAAACTCAGGCTTCGACCTTCTTTGCAAGTACGAGGGAATCATTCCTGCTCTTGAGACATCTCATGCGATCTACTATGCCGTGGAGAAGCTCGCCAAATCTCTCGGAAAGGGGAAGAATATTGTCATCAACCTCAGTGGTCGGGGGGACAAGGACATGCCGCAAATCGCTAAAATCAAAGGCGTTGATGTGTGATGAAATAATACACACACATGCATGTGTGGTGTGATTTACAGCTGTTCGCAGTGACGGCAACAGCATGACCAACTAACCAACAAAATGGCGTCCAAAAAGTTTTGTCGAGAAACTACTTTTCACTGCATTTTTCATTTTCGTTCTTTTCTTGAAGTCAATCTTTTAAAATATATATTCCCACCATCTCGGCCTTCACTCGTTCACTCGTTCATATCACTGCCCTCCCCCTTCCAGACACCCTTGTGCAACTTGCTGTTCTGCTCCCACCACTGAACTGGGCTGGAAGGAAGCTTACCAGTCAGCGGTTTCACCCCGTCTTCTGTAACCAGCAAGGTGTGCTCAAATTGCGCACTTCGCCCCCCGTCCTTTGTCGCCACAGTCCAGTCGTCCGGCCACGTGACAGTCTGCGCATTGTTCTCGCAAATCATTGGCTCGATGGTGAACGTATGCCCGACGTCCATGACGCCAGTCTTCTGGTCGTTTCGGTAGTGCAACACATTTGGATTGCAGTGGAAGATCGGACCTATTCCGTGGCCACAAAAACCCTTCACGGTCGTGAACTTATGAGGAGTTATGTAATCCTCGATAATCGTCCCAATATCTCTGTATAGCATACCTGGTCGCACAGATTTGCAGGCGGCAAGCCAACAATCATACGTGACTTGAAGTAGCTCCTTGCCCCTGTCGTCAAGCACGTCGGCGGCGTCGCCGACGACAAACATCTCGCTGCAATCGCCGTGCACGCCATTTTTGTACACGGTGATGTCAACATTCACAATATCCCCCTCTTTCAGCAATTGTTCGCTGGGAATCCCATGACACACAATCTCGTTTATCGAAATACAACACGCCTTGGGGAAACCGTGGTAATTCAGGGGGGAGGGGTACGCACCGAGAGAATAAGCAAGGTCGTACACTGCACTGTCAATCTCGTCAGTTGAAACTCCTGGCTTGATGAGAGACCCTGCGTGATCTAACACTTTTCGGGCTATTACCCCTGCCTCCTGCCAATTCAATAAATAAAAATGGAGGGCAGAATAAATTAAATGGTACATTCGTGTGAGTGTGAGTGTGAGTGTGAAGTGTGAGTGTGAAGTGTGAGTGTGAAGGTGTGAGTGTGAGTGTGAGTGTGAGCACATCAGAATAGTTTGCATAATCACACTTACTTTCATGCCTGCCAATTCATTTTCAGTTCGTTGAGTGATTATCCAGGGCAAATTCTCCTCCTTCTGAACAGGCTTCCCCGACCTAGCGTAGTCCGGGATGCTGATATCTGGGAGCGACGGAGGGATTTCACGCTGGGGTAGGGATGACTTAGGGGTGATGGAGCCCGTGTATGAAAAGGTTTTCTTCTGGAAGTCCTTCACCAGACCGCCAAAGCCTCCAGCAGCAGCAGGGGATCTTTTCTTCTTCTCGAGATAGGTGTGTGTTCGCAGTGAGGTACCAACGTTGGATAGGAATGCGATGGACACAGGGCAGAGAAGGAGCAAATGAGACAGGGAAATTTTCATGTTGCCACAGCTTAGTGTGTTTGTTCAACAAATAAGTACTTTTCCGACGTAACAATATTTTTTAGGCGGCAAAGAGGCAATTTATGAAAAATCCTTTCTGACGATTACGCAGTCTGGCCAACAGAAGGAGAGTAAAGTAATTTCGCGCGCCTTTTGTGCTAAGGGCTTTTATATTTTTGATCGCCCAATCGACAGTATTTGAATTTGCTAAAAGATCCACTCAGGAGCAACAACGCAGCCACCTACTCACTTCGCCACGTCGTCGCCAAAAACAATCTGTCCCTTCACCCACAAATCCTGTCGAACATTTTGATTTTGATATGCCTGACGAAGTGATTTTTGATTCCGATATCTTACAGTTTTCCTACAATGCGCTGAAATTTTTGTTTGCAGTCTCGCCTCTGTTCCTTCTGGCTTTCGTCGTCTATAGCGGTTTTGCCGATCCAGAAGAGGAGGAGGTGCGCAGGAGGAAGAAACACGACTTTCAGCTTGAGGGCCATAGTGAGTAATTTTTTCACTAATTTTAATAGTGAGTAATTTTTTCGTAGCGGTATTTTGCGTGATAACTGCGAATGGTGATTTCCCACTCACTCTCTTTCCAGAGGTGAACAAAAAAAATGATAGCTGTCAAAAGAATTAATTACTTCTTTTTACTTTTCTAGTTATGTATAAGCAGCGAAAGGTTTCTTTTTTTCTGCTTCTCTGTATCGAACCTCTTTAATATCTACGCCGTAGTCTTTATTGGTACCCTCATGAGGGGCAAACTCTTTCCCTGCACCAACTCTTTCTAAGAACTCCTCCCTCTTTTGCTTCCTTAAAACATCAGGGGGCATGTAGTCTTTGACGACTTCTTCCGTGTCCCTTCCATCAACCCTCCCTTTCGGATTCTTTACCCTCCAATCCTCGTTATGCTCAACAGGTGGTTTCTTCACTATGTCAGCTAACTGCTGGCCCCCGTGATCGACAGTCTCGATGGAGGTGAGCGTTCCGCGCAAGGATGCAAGGAGGGAAGTGATGTCATCAGCCATTACAGATCGCTGGTTGGCATCATTGTCTGTCTTGGTTTTCATTTTGTGAAATCTCATATAGTCCTCATTGATTTTTGCGAACTTTTCGTTTTCCTCCTTCATAGATTTCATGTCATGTTTGTCCTCTTCGCCACCGGAAGCTGGTGCTTTGCCTTTTTTATCGAGATTCTTTGCCCGACCGCAAACAGTGCACTTTTTGTCCTCCGCCCCATTAGCCTTCGAGCAGATACTACACTTCCAAGGCTGGAATAGTTTCTGCTCCGTTTTAATATTCCCCGCCTTGTCCTTTTCGGCGTTCATAAGTTTGGCAGCAAAGGCGGCCTTCTTTTTCTCCCTCTGCTTCTGCATAAATTCATCAAAGTCCTTGTGAGGGGCGTGCTCGGCGTCTTGTCTTTTTTCAATGGAAGAGAGCTGATTTTTTGTAACTGCAGCCAGTTTTTTGCGTTGTTCCTCGATTGACAGACCTCTGAAATTGTTGTTGACATTGCCGATGCTGTTGCGCCGCAAAGGGAAAGAGGTATCGATATCACTTTCGTCGGAATCATCATCATCGTCATTCTCCTCCTCTTCCTTTGCGGGAGCAGCGACGAAGGTTTCAATGATTCGCATCATGTCCTTCCTGACCTTGGTTACGATGATTGTCTTCGGCAAGGCATCCATCTCTCCGCACATATACTTATCGGTAAGGAACTCGGCAAACGCCTCCCGATTTTGGGTTGGTTCGTTCCGGCCGCCTGTCTTCTCCCACTTGTCTACTTCGCTCTGAAAAAGTTTCCACTGCTTCGTTGCATTGAAATCAGCTTGGCGCTCCTTTATTCCCAGTCGCGCTCCAGAGGCAGCGTCCACCGAAAGTACTGGGACCTTATTTATCTCGTCATCTACCTTTTTTTGCCGGTGGTATTCTTCCTCCTCGAGCTCCTCTTCCTCCATCATTTGCTGATTAGTGAGTTGTGCCTTTCGATACTTTTCAACAACTGCTTGTGACGCGGCTTTCCCAGCTGCAACAGCCTCCCTCTTCCCCTTTCCTTTCTCTAATGCAGCGTTTCTAGCAATCGCTTCTTTTTTCTCTGCAAGGCGCTTGACAAACTCCTTGGGGGCCTGGTTCTGGGCATTCTCCGCTGCCTCTTTGTCTCTTGCCACCCGACGGTTCACAGCTTCAAGGATATTTTTCTTGTCCTCGCGGTGATTCTTTATTACCTCCCTGTTGTCGATAGGGCGCTCGAAGTGGTCAACCCAAGACGCCTTTCGTTCTGCAGCAATCCTTTCCATTGCCTTCTCCTCATCCTGGATCTCCTTAGTTTTTTTCAGCGCTTTGGCTGCAGCAGCAGCCCGACCAGCTGGTGTCTGCCGTTTTCTGTTCTGGATGGAAGCCAACGCAGCTTCTTTTGTTCTATTGTAGCCCGTATAACCATCGTCTGTCCGTCCTTCCTGTGTTTTCATGGTATTTTCGTGGTGTGTTTATTGGTTGTGAAAGAGGGTGAGAGAGGGTGAAGGAGGGTAGGTTCATCCGGGTTTCCTTCAGTACAGCAAAGAGAGTGTGGCTAAGGTGAAGATCGAAAGCACTCGCGTAGTTTCCTCCTAAGACACCCTCAGCATGAGCCCGGCAAACGCTTCAACTTACATTTTCCCTCATCACTCTCGCTGTCTCTCGTTCCAGCATAATAGTCTTCTGACGCTCTTTCCTCTCATTTCGTCTCTCAACCACCTTTGTGCGCGTGTTATTCATCGTGCCTAGTATATCGTCCAGGAGGAAAAGGGTGGGGTTCTTCGATGGGGAGGCCATCGCTGAAGTTGTTAGATTTGATTCATCATCAGGCAATCCGCCGAAGGAGAGACCCTGGGAAAGGGGGCGGCTAACAGGAGCATTAGCACTCGAAGAAGCATTAGGAGAGATCTCTGGGTCGGAGGTAAGGAGGCTATCGGCAAAATTAAATAGATTCATGTGGATAAGGAAGGGTTTGGGAGTAAGTTAAGTTTGATCGAAAAAGAAATCAGAGTGATGACAAACGACAATCGACAATCGACAATCGACAATCCGGGGTGGATTGTCGATTGTGGAGCCATAATAATAATATTAATATTATGGGTGTTTTTAATAATACCGGACACATTTTTTCCAAGCTACCAGTGACTTTAACGTATTCGTATAAATATTGCTATGGCCTAAAAATCAATAATACGGTACTTAATATTAGAAAAAGCTTAAGCTTAGATGCTAAGGTCCTTGCAGATCTCCCAGGTGAAATCAGGATCGTCGCGTCCGAAGTGTCCGTAGGCGGCAGTCTTGCGCATCACGGGGCGACGGAGCTTGAGGTCGCGGACAATGCAGCCAGGGCGAAGGTCGAAGTTCTTGCGAACTATCTCACAAAGCTCAGCATCAGTCTTGCCACTAGCCTTCTCAGCAGTGCCATAGCTGTCAACAAAGACAGAAAGGGGGTGGGGGACACCGATGGCATAACTGAGCTGGACAAGAGCGCGCTTGCAGAGTCCAGCGTTGACAAGACTCTTGGCGACCCAACGAGCGGCATAGGCAGCAGACCTATCGACCTTGGTGGTGTCCTTTCCAGAGAAAGCACCTCCTCCATGGGCTCCCCAGCCACCATAGGTATCAATGATGATCTTCCTTCCGGTGAGTCCAGCGTCTCCGTGGGGTCCACCAATGACGAAGCGGCCAGAGGGGTTAAGGTGGTAGATGGTCTTGTCATCGAGGTACTGGGCAGGGACGACGGGCTTAATAACATGCTCCATCAAGTCCTCCTTGATCTGGTCGTTAGAGACGGTCTCGTTGTGCTGGGTGGAGATGACAATGGTGTGCACGCGAACAGGGACGGGGACATTGTCCTCCAATTTGTACTCAACGGTGACCTGGGTCTTGCCATCAGGGCGGACCCAGTCGCAGGTGCCGTTCTTGCGGACTTCAGTGAGGCGGCTTCCCAACTGGGTGGCAAGCATGTGGGTGAGGGGCATGAGGGAAGGAGTCTCGTCGGTAGCATATCCGAACATGATTCCCTGGTCTCCAGCGCCGATGTCCTCAATCTTTTGGGCATCAACAGACTGGGCAATGTCGGGGGACTGCTCCTCGATGGCGACAATGACATTGCAAGTCTTGTAGTCAAATCCCTTGGCGGGATCGTCATAGCCGATGTCCTTGATGGCATCGCGAATGACCTGCTCGTAGTTAACGGTGGACGAAGTGGTAATCTCTCCAAAGATCATGACCATGCCAGTCTTGGTGCAAGTCTCGCAGGCAACACGGCTGCCCTCATCATCCTTGATGCAGGCATCAAGAACAGCATCAGACACCTGATCGCAAAACTTGTCAGGGTGTCCCTCGTTGACAGACTACGACGTTTGAGTGATTAGGGGTGGGGAAGAAAATGGGGAAAGGAGATAGTTAGATTAGAGCAAGAGTTGGATCTTCAAATGGCCGACAACCAACAGAAAAGGGCTGGGACAAATTGGTACGGTTTGGGGATTTGAGGTCTTTAAATAACCCGTCAGATGGACGAACCAAAGGATTCAGTATCGCTGAAGAGTCTCGATACAACAATTGAGATAAGAGACAGCGACAACAGCAATCTGCGAAAAAGCAAAGGTGGAGAGCACTGCACTGAAAACTGACCTCAGAAGTAAAAAGGAAGGTAGACATTGTCTGAGGGGAGAAAGTGTTAGTATGGAGACACTATGGGGACATATAAATTTGGTTTTTCACTCACATTTGCTCTATTTTTTTTGGAAGATTTATGTGGAACGGTCGATCGGTGGTTGACGGAATGAAAATTCCCAATTTGAAATAAATGTCTTTTTAATTCAGATTTTATACCCCAATCTCCGGGATAGAATGATTGTCAACGAAGCCGCCAACTATTTAGTAGATAATCAAGCGTCTTGACAAGAATTCAGCCCGGCAGAACAAAAATTTTGGAACTACTTGTTTTGCCCCCCCATGACTGGTAAATTAAAGATAAAAATAATCTTTGAATGAGACTCTGATCTTCCTTTCTGTAAATTACTTATATACATAAGAGGGTTAATATTGGACTAAATGACCCATCCATTTACACAACCTCAACTGACAATGTATTCATGTACCCTCATGAAACTGATTTTACTACATTGCTGGGCACCATCTTTGGGGTTAAGGGAGGGAATTGTCCAACGAAAGGGTTAACTTGTCGCCGCCGTATTAACTTCATAACGCAATTCTGGGTCGGAGAAAAGTTATTCGGTGACATCTTCAAAGAGGAGACAAAGAGCACCACTTGCACAGCTGCCAGTTTGGATGCGCAAGTAAGTTTTGGTTACCGGAACGTTGTTGGTGCCTAGCTATAAATACGATAAATTTCAGGCCCTACAGCGAAGAAACTTACGCTTCCCAGTTTTTTGAAGATTTGCTGCACCGGCAGCCCAGCCTGCAGTAGGCGGCCCCGCCAGCTGAAACTTCCCATTTCCGCACAAATGGCAACCCTCGCCTTTCGATGGTGCCATTCTCCGACGACCGCCTCGCCCCACACGCCTCACCGGGGAAGTGTCGGCACAATGGTCATTGGAGAAGAAACCCAACAGCGCCGGAAGAATATTCAGAGTGCAATAATCGAGAAAGAGAAGTTAGCAGCACGTTTTGCCGTCTTGTAATATTGTTGGAGCCAACTTTTGAACTTCTTAAACAGAAAACTATTACCGGGTAGGGAGAATTCGTCCCAAAATGTTCCTCGGAGTATAACCATTTTAGTTTTCGTGGTGCTGGTGGACATAGCGAAATTAAAGCGAACAGAGTCAATCTCTCGTAATTAGAGGTACTTGTGCGCATGAAAAAATAATGTAAATGGAATTTGGAAATTGGAATTTCTAGTATACTTTTTGCGGTTTTGGTTTCTGGAAGAAGACTGAAGGGAGCAAGGGAGCTGTTTGTAACTGTTCAAGTAAAGTTTGCCCTTTAAGAAAATAATTTCTGAAGAAAAAAACTACGACACTATGGCAAAAGAGCCACCCTTCCGCGTGATCGCAACCTTTGATTATGTCGCAACAGGTAAATGACCCTTAAATGTCACCACATGGGAGTTTCGCCCTTGGGGAAACTCCCTCCCTATCCCCAATGTTGATGGCTTCTATTCGTTCTAACTCTGTCAATTACCTGTTGTTTTGTACCGTTTCGAAAATGCCTTGTGTTTGTTTTGCGTTCCTTGTTTTCCTTTGCCCTGACTGACTATGTAGAGGAGGAGGATCTGGCAATGAAGAAGGGTGATTTATTGCAGGTAACTGAGATTGATGAGGATGGGACTTGGTATACTGGCTTTATCGTTGGGAAAGAAGACACCGTAGGGAGCTTCCCATGCAACCGGACGAGGATGGAAGGAGAGGAAGAAAAAGGTGGAGGGGGTGGAGGTGAAGGCGATGATGGAGAGGATAGCAGTGAGGAGGAGGAGGAGGAGGAGGAGGAGGAGGAGAAAAAGGAGGAAGGGCCGATTGGGGTGAGCGAAGGAATTACTAGAGGTCTGCTTGATGAGGCTGCTGAGCAAGATGAGCTAGAGCAGGGGGGGGGAGGAGAAGTAGAGGAGGAAGAAGAGGAGGAAGAGGAAGAGGAAGAGGAAGAGGAAGAGGAAGAGGAAGAGGAAGAGGAAGAAGAAGAGGAGGAGGAGGAGGAAGAAGAAGAAGAAGAAGAGGAGGAGGAGGAGGAGGAGGAGCGTGATGATGCTATAGAGCAAGATATTGACCGTCCTTTTACAGACCTTCCTCCGGAAGATCTTGAAGACCTCCGTGATCTTACCTTGAACGATGTCAGTGCCTCGAAAACTAATTCCAAGCCTCCCCGGCAGGGGAGCGTTTTAGGGATCATTCATGGTGCCGCCAGTAAAGGCAAGGGGGGTGGACTTGATCTGGAACTTAATATTGGTGGGGGTAATAACGCGAGAAATGAAAGCAACTCCTCGTCTGACAACGACAGCGATGGTGAGGCCAAAGCTGGGGACCTTAAGGCCGCTGTTGATGACTTCAACCGCGGCAGTGGCAGAAGCGGCAGTAAAGAGAGCAGCAGGAGTGGCAGCAAAGGAAGCAAGCGCAACAGTCGCGAGGGGAGAGGGAGCTTCAACAACAAGAATAATCGTAAGCTCAGTAGTCCTTCTGAGCAAAATGCTGGTGCAGAACCCTCCCGGCCTGACTCAAATAACAAGTCCAAAAGCATTGCAAGGCAGATCGACGACAAGAGTCTTGCCACCATTGCCAAGCTGATAGATGACAGGATGGTGGCTGAGTTTAAGAAGAGGGATGAAGCGCTGAGAGAAATGCAAATGACCATGGGCAGACTTAGGAGTCAGATGCAGATGCAGAGTAACAATTGGCGTCAGTTTAGTGCCAGGCAGAGGACAAATGGTGAGTAACATATCTGAGTTGGTTGTTATCCTTTTTACGCTCTTCTCGCTCGATAAATTATTCTCGTACGTTGGTCATAGAAAACTAACAAGAACTGTATGCATTAATGGCCTTCTATTACAAAAATAACAGGGGGTGGCAAGGTCCACAAATTAAAGGGTGGTAACTCCCTCTCGCCCCAACACAATCGCAACGGCCCAACCCCCGGAACTGAGAACCCTGCCCGTCGCATGTCCATGGTGCAGCGCCATGACTCGTATGACTTCGACCCCAACCTTCCCCGAGTCGCGAACGTGAAGAAGAAGCAACCCGGGGAGCTCAACGAGCTTGATATTCACAGGATGGAGGCAGCAAACGCTGTTGTCAGGTACGCCGAGAGCAGGAGTGCAGTATATGAACCCAGCTCATTTGATCCAGGGGCAGTCCGGAACGACTTTACCAGCACAAGCTTGACCCTCGAACACGTCAATGGCTATAGCGGAAAAATTGCCACAGATACGAATGTAAAATGGCTCCACACTGGGGAGCTTGTTTACCCAGCCTCTGCTACTGTGGTTATCCACGACACAAACAGCAACACCCAGAGATTCTTTTTAGAACACGACGATGATGTTATGAGCGTCGCAATCCACCCAAAACTGAACATTGTGGCGAGCGGGCAGCTGTGCCGAAGGGCGTTTGTGCTTGTTTACGAGGTAAACGCTGTTGGACACCCAGATGGTGGTATCTCTTTCATTAGCGAGCTCATTTTGGGACCCAATACTAGAGGTTGCAAGAGCATTGACTTCAGCCCCGATGGGGACTTGCTCTTGTGTGTAGCGGCGGATCCCTACCACACAGCTTCGATCTGGGACTGGAAGAAGGCGCACATGTTGACTTCGGCCAGGGCCAGCAATGCCGAGGTCTTTAGTATGAGGTTTAACCCCTTCCAGTCGTACAACACTGATATGGTCAGTCCTGCTGATAGCGAGTACACGTTGATAAGTGTGGGAGCACGACATTTGAAATTCTGGACCCTCGTCCCCGATGAGAGCATCGTGAAGGGTGTCGAGGGAGGGGTAAAGGACGATAAGGAAGCGCGGGCACTTGCAAGCAGGTTGGGCAAGTGGAAACTTGAGTGCAATGCCGCCTCTTTTGGGAATCGCGCTAAAATGCAGGACATCACCTGCGTCACTTTCGTCATGGACGGTGTAGGAGATATTAACGAGGGCGTTGCTCCCGCAGGAAGGGTGGTTTGTGGAACTGAATTTGGATCAATTTTCATCTTTGCAGTGATGGAAGAAGCACGCGTCGAGGAAGAATATGATATCGGGAGGGTGTTAAACAACGGCAGTGATGAAGATGATGGACCAAAAGTCAACAAGCCCATCGAATGGTTGGCGAGAGGGGCCCTTTTGAATGTTGTTCGGGATGCACATCAAGGGACTGTGAACGACTTATGTAGCGCTGGTAGTAGCAATGTTTTCGGAAGCGTAGGCAAGGATGGCATGTTCAAAATCTGGAAGATCAGCGCACCAGAGAATGGTGACACTTTGATGTTGATGGCGCAAACAAACATAAGCAACGTTTCGCCTCTGGCGGGATCTCCAAAGACTTTGGCTTGGGATGATGACCTGCGTCGGTGCAGCATTGGATCTAATGGCAACACCGTCTTTAGTGTTGAGATTGCTGGTGTCGAATCCTACACAAGTGGACACGATATCGAGGCTGTGTCGATTACGGAAGTCAGCGTGGTTGTAAAGGGCCATGCCAACTCAGTGAAGCAGGTGGCAGCACATCCCACTTTGCCTATCTTTGCTTCAGTGGGCGACGACAGAGCACTTAATATTTGGCACAGTGAGACAAGAGGGCTGGTAAGCTTCTTGAAACTTCCGACGAAAGTTTGCAGCTGTGCGTTTAACCCGAATGGGAGAGACATAGCAGTTGGCTTGCAGAGTGGCGATATTCACGTGTATAGTTTCCCTGATGAGAACGGAAATGGAGACTGGGTGGAGATGGTGAAGAAGAAAACGGGTAACAAAGAAAAAAAAGTGGGCGACATGGCTGGGTGGGGGAGGGGACGACTGAGCAGTGCAGTCAGTAGTGCTGCTGCGGATGAGGATGGCGAGGGAGAGGGAGAGGGAGGCGCTGTAAAGAAGAAGAAGGTCAAGAGAGACATCAAACATTCAGTCAGCAAACTGGTGTACAGTCCGGACGGGAGGACGCTCATTGCAGCCTGCAGGGATTATTTTTTGTACGTCTACGATGTGGATAATAACTACAAGAAGGTGTCTGTGATGAAGGGACACAGTACGTTCGTCACGCACATGGATTTTTCGGCTGATAGCAGGATATTGCAAAGTAACGACGCTGCTAGAGAAATCTTATACTGGGACGTTGAAGTGGGAAAGCAACTTGCCAACAGCTTCGATCTGAGGGACACTGTTTGGGCAAGTTGGACCTGTGTATACGGATTTAGTGTGCAAGGAATTTGGGATATCGAAGGGGGAAGCGAACAAAACATATTGAGCGTTTGCAGAGGCAATTCAGGTTCTGGGGGGGGGGACATTGTCGTCACAGGGGATGATAACAACATGATTAATTTGTTCAGATACCCTGCCTTGAAAGGAGCTCAGTTCAAATCGTTCGGTGGGCACATGAGTCCAGTGTGCAGTTTGTGCTTCAATGAGGACAACTCAAAACTTTTCTCCACAGGAGGAACAGACGCTTGCGTCTTCCAGTGGCGGCACAACTAATTAACTGACAACGTGAGAGGGGGCGGGGGGGTATGATGTAAGAATATGTATAGCAATGTGATAAACGGATTTGCAGATGTTTTTCTTGGAATTGGTTAAAATTGCATGCAGTTAAATATCTCCAAATGGCTTCACATTTCACATTTTCTAGCATTGCGGGGAGAGATGGCGCATGAATAATCTGACACTTCCCTGAGGGGCACATTTTTATTACACTCATAATAGCCATCTCAGGCACGCACACACACCCTAATTGTATTTTCGATCCTGGAAATTTTCTTCCTGGGACATAATCACAGATTCTTGAAAACCAGACAAATATACACACACTCTTGCTATGGGTGATTTTGTGGCCGAGTTCAAGCGCCCGGACGCTGGGATATCGACTGTCGAGGGGAGTCATATGGCGGGTGATCGAGCGTCAATGCTCTCAAAGAAACGGGCCCTGGAACAGGAAGAGTACGAGGAAGCAAAGAAGAAGATGAAGGAGGATCGTTTGCGAGGTTCAAAAAGAATCGATGATAAGTTTAGCGGCAGCTCGTTGGCATCAATAGCAGAGACATCGTTCAGGGAAAAGACTGTTGGACTCGTAAGCGCGGAAGATTTTGCCAGGCTGAAGGAGGAGTCAGATGTAATCGCAAGTGGAGGAGGTATGGTTTCAGGAGGAGATTTGGAGGGGGATATACTTGAAGAGAAGAGAAGGGTTGAGGAGAGAGCATTGAAGCGGGCAAAGAAAGACAAAAAGAAGAAGCAGAAGAAAATGCTGTCGATGCTGAGTTTTGGGAATGATAGTGAGGTAGATGAGTTTGTTGAGGAAAAAGTGCTCAATGATGTGGTTGTCACGAAAAAGAACCCTGATGTGGATACAGACTTTTTACCCGACAAGCAGCGAGAGGAGAAAAGGAAGGAAATCGAGGAGAAACTCAAGGCAGACTGGTTGGAAAAGCAAGCCTCAATCAAGGAGGAGCAACTCGAAATCGTCTACTCATACTGGGATGGCAGTGGGAATCGTCGTGAAATCGTCGTGAAAAAGGGTAACACCATCGGAGAATTTTTGGAAATGGCCAGACGCAAGCTGGCCAAAGAATTCAGAGAGGTCGCCAACGTCGGGGCAGATGCCCTCCTATACATTAAGGAGGATCTTATAATACCCCAGGACGTCACTTTTCATGATCTCATCCTGATGAAGGCACGCGGAAAATCAGGACCACTCTTCAATTTCGATGTACATGATGACGTTCGCGTCGGAGTAGTCGACGTCCGCGTCGAAAAGGACGAAAGTCACCCAGGAAAAGTTGTAGAGAGACGCTGGTACGAACGCAACAAACACGTATTCCCCGCCAGCAGATGGGAAACTTGGGATCCTGACAAAGATTATGGTAGCTACACTATACATGGCGGTGAAGTGAACAACAACAAATGACTTGACTTTGTTTGTTCGCCGAGCAAGAGTTTTTTGTTATTTTTAATGCCCCAGTTGCGTGAGAAAGAATCACGCTTTCAGGTCGGCAAAATCGTCCTTGTTATCATTATTGCTCCAACTTTATCTATAAATCTCAGTGAATTTCAAAACCGAGGACCAGGGCTCCGAGAAGAACGCAGGGGAGAATGACGATGAAGTCAAGTCCTTCCATCCACCCGACGTTATACTCAACTGAGATAGTCTTCCTCCTCAAATCACCCGCCCCCATTCCAACCTTCTCCACAATGATGACCAACTCGTTTGGGCCTGATTCCTTGAGTGATACAACCGCGTCGTGTTTCCCGGGCCTTTTCACTACTCCCCCCCACAGCCTACCCTCCCTCTTCGCATAAATTCCAACCTCATATTCTACCCCCTTCTCCTCCTCCCACCACCAGTCATAAATCTCGAGCTCCAAAGTCCAGAACTCACCCGTCACAACCATGTGCGTTTCTCCCACCTCAAACCCCCAAATATCCTCCCCATCCCCCCCCTTACCCCCCTCAGCTTCAATCTCGTAAACGATAACCTCGCCATTCATCGTCCCGCCAACCATGGCGACCATATCACTGACACCGTCACTCTTTCCTGTCTTTCCCCTGCTCACTTTGCCGCCTATCGTCCAGCCGCCATTCACAGCCCCCCCGACGTATATATGGGACATTTGCTTGGTATTGGGGTTAAGAATGTTTAGTGAAGATCCGAAAGGGAATATTATGTGGGGCAAAGGAGATGTCTGACGAGTCGGAGCAGTGGGAGAAAAACCTCGGAGGGAGGGGTCGTCTTCGTTGATTTTGCCGCCATTTTTGTTGCTGCTATCGCTACTCATGTTGAAACTGTCGTCAGTGATGTACAGCAGCGTCGGTGCTGGTCCTAACACCCCCACACTGTCTTGATCAATGTCAACTGCAAGAGGCCATCCCCCCCCATCCATCCCTTCGTGTTCGTAATCACTACCATCTTCGCCATCCATAACGTGAACCAGGAGCTTCTCATTAATACCTATTTTTCCTCTTATGTACCCGGTGGTAACAACGATTAGCTTGTTTTGTACGCGCGCAAACACGGGGGGGTGAACAACACTGGATGTGCCAGTTTCTCTCCTCCACAGAACTTCTCCAGCCCCTTCTCCCCCTCCGCTAACAGAGCCAAGATCACCGCCAACACTGCCCGCAATCCTCATGACAACACCTTCAGTTGTCACTGCAATGAAGTCGCACTTCTTCTCCTCTCTACCCATGGTCACACACTTTACCTCCGCATGTATCTCCCCACCTACATCGATCCAATAGCCCTCCTTTGACTTTCCCCCTGGCATTGGGTAGGGATTGACAAAACTCCGAACACCAAAAGAAGACAAAATAGCGCTAACAAATATCCTCCCTCCACTCGTACCGATGCTGACCATATCCCCGTCGAAAATGTGCGGCTTGGAATATCCCATTGCCACAGGTCTCCCTCTGAGAGAACTATACTTCGATTTGTCGATTATTTCAGCGACGAATGTATCCTTTGTCGTTGTCGTTGTCGTTGTCGTTGTCGTTGTCGTTGTCGTTGTCGTTTCTACGTTCAAGCGAAGAGCAGCGACGGCCACTACGTATCCCCCAAATGTTGTGCGCATATCCCGAGGTTGATAATAAGTTGCCGTGACGACTGCCCAGTAGTTTCCCGTCACATCGCAGTGGAGAACAGGAGAGGTGAGGATGTGCGGAGAGAGGTGGGTAAAGCCTTGCCTGCTATCATTGTCGCTGCTACTGCTACCAGGGTCGCGGGGAAAGAAGTCATCCTCAGAGACCACTTCCCCATCCTCCTCCCTCAACTCCATCAAATCCCTTTTTGATCGAGTTTCCCTTTCGACCCCCCTTTCCATCTGTCTTTCCATCTCATCCTCCTCCATTGAATTCATCCCGTCAAAAAAATAATCTTCTCCCTCCACGCTTTCCCCGTTGTAACCATCGTCATCATCTTCACCATCCTCTGAATCTGCACTTTCGAAAAAACCCTCCCTGACCCACAAACCCTCCAACCCAACAACCTCAACAACTCTCCCCTCCTCTTCTGGCCCTTTCCCGTCGCCGCCACTAACGACATATACCTTTCCCGCTCCGCTCGCCACAATGAAATCGCCCCCTATCCCATCTCCGTCGATATCCTGATCGATGTTACCACCTGCAGGACTACCGTAGAAGGCATCTTCGTCAATTAATATGGGGAAGCCAGGCTTGTGACTCTTGTTTACGGTCGAGAGGGAGCTTATTAAGGGGGAGAATGTCGTCGTTATGATTGTTGAGGGGGGGAGGAACAGTGGAGGAGAGTATACCGAGGACGCAAGGTGGTAGGTGGAGTGGAGAGAATGAGGAGGGGGAGTGGTGGGGGAGGGGGAGGCGGCAGAGAATAGAGGAATGACAAACAGGACAAGGAAGACTGACGAAAAGCTGTGAAAGAGCGGAGAGAAGGGAAGACAGGTTGGAACAAACATTCCCAATACAGTGACCAAAGAAGAGAGGGAGAGGGCTTATTTTCTCTATTTAATATAGTATAGCTTCATTGCACACACAGATAACTGATCAGAGGATCTGCAAGTTTAAATCGTGAGCTAACAACAAATTTATATTATTTATTTTGGGGGGGGGGGGAACACGTGGGGAAACAGAAATAAAAGCTTATTCAGCGGGTCATTTTAGCCTCATATACTACAGCTATCAGCAAATCTGTCATCGTTTTGTCGAGAGAGGTTTTTACCAAGAAAGCGGTTTTCTCGAAGTGTATTAAACCATCGTCGTCTTCAATGCATCGTTTCTTGCCCATCCCACTCGTCGGCATTCCTGTCTTGGTGTCGAGCTCTCCTTATATACGGTCCACAGATGCTTACTATTCGTTTATGGACGATATTGCAACACCAATTATCCGCAAGTTAACTGACGGGGAGACTGCTCACAAAGTTGCAATCCTTGCCGCCCAACTCTCCTTGACCCCCCACATGCCGCCCTCCTCTTCCTCCGTCCTCTGTTCCTCTCCCTTTCGCCGCTCCCCTTCCCTAACCTTCCCGACCCCCATCGGTCTTGCTGCTGGCTTTGACAAGCATGGTGATGTTCCCGGTGAACTGCTGGCTTCTGGCTTTGGCTCAGTCGAGGTTGGCTCCATAACCCCCCTTCCCCAGCCCGGAAATCCACCTCCTCGGGTTTTCCGTCTCTTGGAAGATAATGCTGTAATAAACCGTTACGGCTTCAACTCTCACGGCCACCACATTGCTCATTCTAACCTCGCCAAATACAGAAATTCCTTGTCAAATTCCCAATCCCAATGTGACAAATCGCCAAAACCAAAAATTAGCTCTGCGGGGGTCCTAGGGGTAAACCTCGGAAAGAACAAAACTTCTGCCTCCCCAATAAACGACTATGTGGCAGGAATTCACAAGTTTGCTCCTTTAGCAGATTACCTGGTTGTGAATGTCTCATCCCCTAACACACCCGGGTTACGGTCTATGCAGAAAAGGGAGGTGCTTAAGGAACTGTTAGGGGAGTGTTTGAAGGCGAGAGATGAGGCGTGCAGTAAATGCGAATTGGAGAAGATACCGCTGTTGGTCAAGGTCGCTCCTGATTTAGGGGTAGAGGAGAGGAGGGATGTAGCTAAGGTCGTTTTGGAGGTTGGAATAGACGGAGTTATTTGCGGAAATACGACCATGGAGAGACCAGAGAGTCTCAGGAGTGAATGTAAGAAAGAATCAGGGGGACTCAGTGGTGAGCCGCTAAGAGATATGAGTACAAAGCTCGTTAGAGATATGTTTGAGATGACAAAAGGGGAGATCGTGATTGTTGGTGTCGGGGGGGTGGCCAGTGGGAAGGACGCACTTGACAAAATCGAGGCAGGGGCATCACTGGTGCAACTTTACACCGCGATCACGTACAAAGGACCCGGATTAGGACGAAAGTGCGCTGAGGAACTTAAGGACCTACTAGAAAAGGACAATGTTGAAAATATCAAAGACGTCATTGGTCGAAAGACAAATGTTAAGAAAGGAGTTAATTGAACCTGCTCATCCTGATTTTGGTGTGTGCGATAAATTTTGGTAGAAAAAAAGTAGTTGGTTTCATGTTGTTGCTACGTGCTTTCAAAATTTCTTATGGTATGTCAACACATATGACGATTTCATCGTTTTCTCCGCCATCCTCTCTGGACCCTTCACTCCCGTCGACAACGATTTCCTCTGTTCTGTTTCCCCAACATTTCAAGCTGCGCACGGCCCCTCCTTTCGTGGCGTAGACAATGCCGCCGCCTAACTCTGGGTGAAAGAGGCATATATTGACCCAATCCTTCACGCTCCGAATGAGACGCTGGCACTTGAAACATCGCGACATCCGATTGGTGGTTTCATCCGACATCACTGAGTCGTTTTCGCGTACGTTACTATAGCCATAAATGCGGATTATCTGGTGACGATCATCAGACGTTTCGGCCCCATATCCTAACAGAATATAATTGCCGTTCGGAGAGAATTTGCAGCAAGTTACTCCATTGGACAGCGAACCTGAAAGAGGTATGAGTGTGTGAGCCTGCATAAAGTGAAACAGCAAGACGCCCAAGGATGAGCCCAAAAAACATAAGAAACATTCGTGCCGACAGTTCAAATTGCTTACCTTCGAGCCTGTGTTTGAAGATCACCTCCCCCTTTTCGTTCGACTTTCCTGATGGGATTTGGTAATCATAGGGAGGCGGGAGGCGAATCATGGTCAAGTGTTGTTCTTTATAATTCAGCACGTTGTCGCCAGGTATCGAGGCTATCCGAGCGCCCTGCATCTCGCCGCCGCTGTCCTCGTTGTCATTGTCGTCGTCGTCTTCCATTGAAGGCATTGGAGGGGGCATCACTCTATTGTTTATGGGCGGAGAAGGAGAACTGACAAAAAAATCGTTTAGTGTCCCCCCACTCTTTTTTCGCTCACGTTTGTCAGCTTCCACCTCAGGAGGGGGGGGCGGAGGGCAACTGAAAGCAGCGACACAAGTAAGCATCAACCCGCCTCGTAGAGCCGATGATTGGGGCCAGGTGGAAGACGATATCGTCTTCCGATCAAAAAATTTCACATCCAAGCCGCCGCAATTATCTGTGTGACAGGGTTAAAATGTGAAGTATGTTTGCGGTGTGAGATTCTGCAATATCGAACGTTATTTTTTCTCTTTCCACCACTCCATTTCTGCTTCTCTACTACTTACGTAATAAAACATCCTCTACAATTCTTCTAGGAGCGAAAATGACCTGGTCTTCACTTTTCGTCGATTTTGTGGTAATTGCCGATGCACGGAATTCATACAAAATCAAGTCGTACTTGGGAAACTTTTTGGGCTGCCCAGTTCGACTGTCCAGAATTTTTTTGGGCTGACGAGTAACCTCGTCTCGCAAAATTTCGCCGTGTGGCCCCTTCAACAATCTCTCGACCATGTCTGTTTGCATCCCGAAAACAATTCTGCCTAAATCAGGATCTCGCTCATCATTCATCCGAGGGCAAAATGTTACGGACTTGATGCTCTGCTTCCTGCTGACAATCTTCCTAGCCCCGCTGGCCATATTCCAAAAGTCTATATAGTGACTGTATATGAACACAAGGATGTTATGCGAGGAGAGTTTTAAAATACTCGAATCCCTCGTTTCTTCTTCGTCACTGTCAACGAATGTTTCTTCGTCGTTGTCACTAAAGTCCTCATTTTCATCACCGCTACTGCTGTCGTCATTCCAAGCATTGTAAATCTTTTCGTCTACAGTCGGTAGATTATGTGCTCCTGCCATGGGCGGATTCAAACCTACAAAAAAACTCAAACCCAAAATTGAATGGCTGCCCCCCACCCTTGCGACGTGCAAACATCTCCTCCTTTTCCAATCCCATACCCTGACCTCCCCCCCCAGGCAACCACTCGCCACAATCCCGTTATTGTTAGGGTGGAATTTGACACACCAGGGTGTCCGAGGGTGGCCCTCGAGAACGGAGAGAAGAGAGAACCCATTAATACTCGATTTTGTTTTCTCTTCACCATCCAGGGGATTCGACGCCCCATTTGTGTCGTGGATTTTAACAGTGTGATCCCCATGAGATGTGGCCAAGAGATAACGGCCCGTTCGGTTGTCCAAAAGATTGCTAGGTGATATCATTCAGAGGTGAGGATGTGTTCGTGTCGTGTTAGGGTTGTTCTTTGTTCTTTGTTCTTTGTTCTTTGTTCT
>Ga0115556_1000571_pt1 | contig 24515 bp, 8 predicted proteins | sample COGITO_mtgs_1104_5_FD_87282 | JGI IMG/M metagenome (GOLD analysis project Ga0115556, IMG submission 87282) | Pelagic marine microbial communities from North Sea - COGITO_mtgs_110414 | ecosystem: Environmental > Aquatic > Marine > Epipelagic | place: Germany:Helgoland, sampling site Kabeltonne... | reverse complement strand
GCTGGCCCTCAAAATCAAAGTACTTCGGGAGCTTGAGATGCTTGCACAGCCAGTTGCATCGGTGTGCCTGCATTATCGACTTTATCCCCTTGTTTCCGTGATCAGTCCTTCCAACATGTTCTAACGTGTTCGCATGGTGAATAGCTGGATCAGTAAGTTGAAAGACGTTATCTTCTTCGTTGTATCCGCCTTGAATATCGCAGACAAGCTCTTGGTGATTCGTTCGATGATAGGTCCAGTGCGTAAAAGTCATAAGCACGTCCTCCAGTTTTCTCTCATCGGTGAGCTCGATTACTTCCCTCTCGTCGTCGCTGTCGTCGTCGTCGATGTTTTCCTCCTCCTCCTCCTCCTCCTCGTCGTCGTCGTCGATGTCCTCCTTCCCCTCCTCCTCGTCGCCCTCCTCTTCGGAAGGAGAGAAATCATCTTCCTCGTCACATTCCTCGATTACGAAATTGCCTGTGCCCAAACCGAGGGTAGAAGCAGTCGCATCTTCTCCTGTTCTGCCTATCTGGTTGTATCCATGTGCCAATCGTAAGAGGTCGTCTTCTTGTTGCTTCTTTTCCTTCTCTAATGTGGCCTTTGATTTCTTGGTACGGCGCCCAACGTTACACAGCCACTTCGTGTATTTGCCCTCAATAAAATCCTCAACGAGCACGCACTTTTCACTATTGATGTTGACCGCAAAAGCCTCGATGAATTCGATGCGTGCAACTTCATCCAACTCGCGATCGAAGTCCAGACACTCTACAAATTCCTCTGCGAGCTCTCGGGCGCGAAATTGCATCCGAACGAAGTCTTGGGCGTAAGTGAGCGTCTCAAGCTGGTTTTGAACTTCTCCACGGTTGCGAGACTCCTTCGCGACAAGCTTAATATCGGACTGCTTCGTCCTCATAAAGAACTTGGAATAGTCCAGGTCTGTGACGTATTCACCCACGACTTCAATAATTCGATGAACATTCCTTTCGGAACCTTGACTCAAAATGGTCTTCTTGTACCCTAGGTGAGTTGCCGTAGGCCAGTGGAAGCAATTCTCGTAGTCGAGAACGAAGCTATCGTTATCTTCGTCATAGCGATACAGGTTGATCTGATCTGCGTCGTAGTATTCCCAATCACCGTCGTCGGCCTCGTCTACAGAGCCCCACTCGTTGATTTGCTTACGCTCCCATTGAACGACCTTCTCCATGGTAGGAATCTTCCCAAAGGTGACATCATTGACGCTATTTTTCTCCGTCAACTTGCTGAACGAGGTTATCGAAGCGCTCATGCTATTACTATTAGCCACCACTGATCCGCTCGAGCCTAAACACTGATAGCTCGAGAACAACTTCTCCATCATGGTAATGACACTAGTTTCACTCGTTTGAGCCTGTGGACGGTGCGCATTGCCAATGAGATTCAGACTATAGCTTAGGCGCGGTCCAGTCCTTCTCGCCACATTCTCGATATGGCCAGAGAACCGGCTAAACTGACGCTGAGGGACGGACGCTTTCCCTGGCAGGATGCTGTCAGATGGGGCACCGTCGGTCAAAAAGTACAACCCAAATCGGGAACTAGGGCGAGAGGTCATCAGAGATTCGGCGATTTCAGACGTGAGCTCGAAGGCGGGCCCATAGCACCCCGTTCCTTTAGCTTTTATGTTAAAAACATCGAGGACAATGTTGAAGGTTACAGGGCTCGCCACCGGCGCATTCTCAAGAGCCTTTCTCGCCTTCCCGTTTTCCATGACAATGATTGACATGTAATGCTCCTGGAACAAGAAGTAAGGGTGGTCGATTTTTTCTTGAATGAATGACAATATACTGTTCCGAGCCGACTCGAGACGGGAAATTGATGCACCGAGTTGGTAGATTCTTTTCTGGATACTCTTTGTGAAGGGGTCGTCGCTCTCTTCACACTTGACGTCGCAACTCCCCATGGAACGACTCGCGTCAATTATGAAGATGTACTGGACGAGGCATTCAGTGATGGTCTTGAATTTCTTCGAAAGGATGTCCCATACACTCTGCTGCTCCGGCGAAACTGACTTTCGGAGGGCATTCTTGCGCGATTTGTGGTTAAGGATGTTCTCGGGCGTATCGGGCTCACTTACTTCCTCCTCCTCCTCCTTCTCACGACGACGAGGGGATACTGCTGGTGACGAACTCGGGTAAGAAGCATTACCACCGGTAGGAGCACCACCACCACCGCCAAAGCTGACCTTTTTTTTCCCCTCCTTTTTCTCAGCTTTACTCAATCCCGTGGCATCACTTGCCAAGTAAGAATCTGCAATGCCATACCGCTTCGACTCTTCGAATGCCTTTAACATATCCATATCCTGAGAATAGTATTCGCTTTCACTGTTGTAGCCAGCACCTTCGGTGCGCAACTTGCAGACGCGACGGAGCTCGGCGCGCTTAGATTGAATATTATCTTTCGGGGCGCAGTCGAGGACGCTGCTGTAGAAGTCAACAGTGGCGGTGGTTAGAGTCTGCACACCAGTAGGGTACTCAGCGATAAGATTCACGAACTGGACGATCGAGCACCTCATATCGTTTAGAGGAGGGTGACCATCGTTTTTCCAAGAATTATTAGCGATCTCGAAGCGTTCTGTCTCCTCCTTATTAGCTAAAATTTTCTCTCTCTCTCTCTCTCTCTCTTCGCGTTTCCTCTTCTCTTCCTCCCTTTCTCTGCTAATCTCGACCTTTTTCCTCCTCTCTTCCTCTTCGTTACGCTTCCTTGCGGCCAAGACGGCGGTGGGATTCTTAACATTTCTCTTTGATACTTCGACGAGGGTCTCGTACAATTTGGCGTGAGACCCTGGTCCAAGGCGACCCCCTAACCCGGAATTGGGCTCGTTGAAAATCATTGCTCCCTGCTGAACGTACGTCAAAGCCTCCTTATGGGTCATCTTTCCGGGGGGCAGACCGTCAATGAAGTCAACCCTAACTTGAGAGGGCATGTGTGCGAACACCCCTTTGGTCTCAAGGTTCTGCTCCATCCTGCTAGTTGCCCTGTACGGGCCAGTAAGTGTTTTGTTGCTTTTCGTGACGAGGTAGATAAAGTCATTGGGCCGAATGTCGTCGTATTCGTGCTCAAAGCGTTTGGGAGTGGCAAATATCTTGTGCCGTTTAAAGGCTGCATCAGCTTTGGCGTCCGCCACGAATACATATCCGGCCGCCAGGTTGCTGATGCTGGCAGACAACTTATGATTTTCGGAGGACAAGACCCCGCCACCGATCTCCCCCTGGTTATATATCGTTACGACTACGTTTTCGCGCTCGTCTACAATGACGACTCCGATTTTTCCCGTATCTGGGAACTCGTACTCGTATTTCCAGCGAAGGCCACCTGTGTCTTTGTCGTTCTTGGCGACAGTTTTGGTTCCGCTATAGTGCGTGAAAACAAACAAACAAACATTTGGAGTCAGCACGAGTCAGCATGAGTGAGAGTCGGTGTGACATTTCTGAAAATATAGTCTTACCTCTTGCGGATCTTCTTGATTTCAGCGTCGGTACAATTTCTCTGGATTTTCCGCTGCTTAGCGTGACCTGTGTCAATCAAGGAAGAAACAAGCTCTGTCGGACGGTCCATGTACCTTGTGTTCGGCACGACAGTCCCGGTCTTCAAACGAGGCTGAACGTTGTGCTTTCCTCTCATCTGCGACGATTTTGTGTTCGGCACGACTTTTTGTTGCTGCCGGGCGAGGGAGGCTTGCTGTTTTTTAATTTGCTGCTGCTGCTGCTGCTGCTGCTGCTGCTGCTTCTGTTGTTGGAGCTGAACTTGCAGCTGCTGCTGCTGCTGCTTCTGTCGTTGGAGCTGAACTTGCAGCAGCTGCTGCTGCTGCTGCTGCTGCTTCTGTTGTTGGAGCTGAACTTGCAGCTGCCGCTGCTGCTGCTGCTGCTGCTGCTGCTGCAGCCGCTGCTGCTTCTGTTGCTGGAGCTGTTGCTGGAGCTGAACTTGCTGATGGTGTCGCTGAGTCGATCCGTCAGGAAACCATTCCGCGACGTTCTGGTCGAGAGAGATGTCCCTTTTTGCTTCCTCACTCATGCTGGACTGGTGGTGAGCGTGGTTTTTGGCGATGGCAATTTGTCAGGACAGTTGCTACCGCTAATCGACCTTTTCTTTTGCTCAAAGGGTTCGTGTATCAATTTTAGATGAAACGAGCACGAATAAAATTACGATATCGCACTAAAGGGAGAAATTTGAGTGAGACTACTAGGAACAATTTGAGGGGAAAAATGTAATTTATCTTGGTAAATTACGTGCATTTAAACGCTTCGTTTTTTCAGAATAAGCTCTGTACATACTTTGCGGCGTGCTTACTTGAGGGGCAATAATTAATATTTCCCGTATTGGGACAAAGAAAGTCGCTTCTCCTTCCTCTTCCTTTGCCTGGTAACCTTCATGAATAGGCTGCTAAACTTCGGGAAATCGGTGCTCTCCGGTGATAACTCCTTCGTACCGAACTCCCCCCCTGACCCTCCTCGACAGTCATCGGCGAAGGATTCCCCCTTCTCTCTGAGTCCTCCTGTTCCTCCTGATTCCCGAATCAATCTCCGACAACCTAGCCAACCTACGCTATCTCAAGAAGAATGTTTGGTTGTAACTCGCGCATGCCAGTCTCTGGTTCGTTCTGTCCAGTCACTGGTTATAGCTGCGCGAGAGAAGACTCCGACTTGGCAGAAGAATTTGCTCTCCCTCCTTGCTGAAGATGTAGATGGGGGTGGAGTGGAGGATGTGGATATCAGGGAGTTGGAGCGGTTTAGCAAGTACGTGAATTTCGTCCAGAAAGGAATTGAGAACGAGCTTCCGGCAAATTTAATACACTGCTTACGCTTGCTACGAGTGGTTGAAATGACCAACCCGCCCCCCGATAATCAATCGCACCTTCCCACGAAGAATCCCACGCTCCGAGTCTCCTCGCTCCTCTCCACGCTCTGCCTGGACAGCTCTGTGGGGGAGTGTCTCCGTCCACATCTCTTTGGTCTTCTGTCTTTAACGACTGCTCCCGGGTATCTGAATAAGGGCGAACATAGCTCACACATACTCCAGGGCGCTGGGGATGTCGTCGCTGCCATCTGCAAGGGTTGCTTCAATCCCCAATTGGTGTGGTTTCTCCACGATCGAAAGATAGTGAAGTGTATGATTGAGGATGTCAAAGAACTGCTAGGTTATAAAACCGCCGATCCCGCACCTTCTTCCGGCACTTTATGGCAGATTGCTCTCACAACAATTGTGAATATTGTGATGGCCTCTCTATCTCATAATTCTGACACCCCGCTCCTTGGCGATTTTGTTTCTAATGAAGGCTTTGAGACCCTCCATTATGCGATCACTCATTGTGATGATGATTCAAACAGTCTTTCTGCACTGCTCGGTCTCCTCGTAAAGCTATCCACGACGACCGCTGTCGGCGAAAATGTCGACAGTGCACCAAAGAATGACTCCAGTTTTGGCCTGCAGTCAAGAAATGTTCAGTCGCTCGACCTCCTTGCTACTTTGGTGAGAGACTCCATGCCGTTTGAATTCGACCACGACGACGTAAAGACGCTGAGTTTACAATCCGCCCAGCTTGCCCTCTTTCGCAAAGCCCCCACCAAACCCATGAAGACACAGAATGACAATTTTAGAATGGAAGTTCTCGTAATTATCCTCCAACTCTTCTCCTCCCACACCACGAACTACTCTATGATCGAGCCCCAGTACAATTTATTGACGCAATACCTGGTGCACTATCCACTGTTTGAGGACCCAAACTTGAAGACGCTCGCTCTCAAGACACTCGAGTTCGTTTGTACTGGAATTTCAGACGGTACTCCTGCTGGTTCCCTCGACAACATCACGAATACCTACACTTCAATGTGCCAAGCGTTGCTCGATGCCCTCACTACGCCTGCGAATCTTTCCTCGGTGTCGCAACCAACAACAACACACTCGATATTTGACGATAAATTAAGTGAAAGCATCGACGCCTACCTATATGACATATCGTCTGTTACCGAGACAATAATGAAACTGCTTGAATTTGACATTAATTTCGGCAAGATTCTTTGCGACTGCGGATTGGTCGAGGTCAAGATCAACAACTTGCTCTCACTGCTCACGGCTGCTGTCGAATCGACTAATATGCTCTCCGGAGAACAGAGAGACGTTTCGAAACCAATTCTTTCCGAGATTTCGAGTTCAATATCGAATGTTCTGAGGCTGGTCATTTCGCACAACAGCTCCGCCTCTTATGCATTTGAGCAGCTTCAATTTGCAACGCTCCTTACGCCGTCCATTACCACTTTGTCCAAGATCGCTTTGACCGACTCCCTTGCTGTTTTTGAAGAAATTGTTTTCTCGATTGCTGTTTCGGAGAGGAACAAAGCCCAGCAGTCGGCCGTAACGCCCCTCTCTCCTATTCCTGTCAAGCGAGCTACGTTGTCTACCTTCGAGAACCGATCGACGACAACAGGTCGCTCGAGGTCACTGTCTGAGAATGTTTCGGAGCAACAAACGTCTATTCTGGCCACTTTAATTAACACCGCCAACTCCCTCCTCAACGAATCGATAAATAATCAGGAAATGTCCAACTTAAACTCGAAAACCAGGACAACGACTATTTTCAAGTCCCTGAAAACAATATTACAAACTTCGCCGACAATGAAAAAGTGTTGGAACAGTCTGAGCGGTCATAAAACCTCAATAAATGCGCTAAAGACTATTGGTATTGACAACGGCGGCGGCGGCGGAGGAGGAGGAGGAGGTGGAGGTTGTGGTAACAAAAGTTGCGACGACGACGGTGACCTCCTTCGGGCGACTTTCGAGTTGTTAATGGTTTCCCCTCCTCCGCCCAGGTTTATGAACCGCATCAGTCAATCTTTGATTCCAAGCCTGGCCACTCACTCCGACGAGATAGTAAAACTTGTTTTCGGACTCGTAATGGACGACAGCAGCGGTGATGATGTTGGTCGAGAATCCTCGACAATAAACTCGGCGTCTACTATTGCTAATGCTGAAGCAATAAGGCTGATCTTCTCGCTCTCCCCACACCTTCCTGCGCCTGTCGCAACCTCCAGCTTGGACAGGTTGATAGAGCTGACGACAAATCCCACCTCCTCGACCATCCAGCAACTCGCCAATGCAGATCTTACACACTTCCTCACCAACGACTTTGCGCACATCATCAGCGACCCTGACCACGCTTTGCAACAACAATTTATCAATATCCTGAATAATTTGAGTAGCAGCCATATGACCAGCGTGGACTTTTTGTCTCTTCTGTCGTGCATCGCTGGGCCAATTTTACAACTGGAGGATTCTTCCTCTGTGGTTGAGCTTCCGGTGATTTGGAATATCACGGAGCCGACCGTCCCACAAACGCTGATACGACATCGCGTAAAAAGTTCTGCGCAGTTTGCGAAGCGAATTCACGATCTGATCCAGATCGCAACTGCCAGCGAAAATGTTCCATTTTGTTGCCTCGGTGACGTGGCTATGATCGAGATTTCAAGCGCCATGAAGGCATACCAGAGGACCAATGATAGTGAGGACAAGTTGTTGTCAATGCAAAAATCGTCATCGCTGACGCCGTTGAAGTTTTTGCACATTAGATCGATGAAATCTCACGACATTAAGTTCACCTCTGCCGCAAACAATATTTCCGCCAACCTCGCTTCTTTGAGCAGCAACCAGCAGTTTCCTCCAGCCGCCGGTCTTACATTTACATGTTGGATGCGTCTTCCTCAGCAAAATGACGGCAAAGGTAGCAGTAGTGCCAATTCTTACAGCACGCACACAAAGACGGTAAAGTCAATCTTCGACGACTTCTTCCTCTACCTGCTTTCTGTTGAGGACGATGGGGGCAATTTCTTAGTTTTCCGCTTTGACTGCAACGCGAATAAGTTCAGCTTTTACACGAGCGCGTGCAACAAGAACCAGCATCAGTATTTTCGATCTACGAAGCTATCCGAGAACGCCTGGCATCACATCGCCCTAACTTATACCCCTCCAAAGCGACTACTCTCAAAGAAATCTACCATATCCCTCCACGTCGACGGTTTGCTCGTTGAGGAGATGCAAACTTCTCAAGTAAGTTTCGTGAGTAATTTGTCGTCCCGTGGCTTTATTGGTAGCCCGCTCCCCGGTATGGTTGGCGAGGCTACGCTGCAGAATTCAAATTTGCCAATTTGGCATCTCGGACCAGCTCATTTCTTTGCCACCGTTCTGCCTCCTGTGTCGATTTGCTTTATCTTCTTGCAGGGCCCTTCTCATACGAGCTATTTCTCGGGCGAGTCACCTTTACTCATGTCGAAACACTCGATGCGTACATCGCTGCTCACGCGGCTCCACCTACTTGGCGACGTCATCTTACCAGAACTTAATAAGCGCAAGATCGACAACCTGAACTTCAGCAAGCAGCTTTCCATCCCAGTGGATGATGTCATCTTCAGCTACAACGCTCACAAAAAAATGTCGAGTCCAAGAAAACACCTCGTCAACGCTGCATCGCTCAGCGTGCAACATGGGAGTAATGCAGGGATTTTCGGCAGCGGAGTTGCCGTTGCCCCCCGGAACTTTAGCGACAACACATGGAGACTTGGTGGACCTTGCATATTCCTGCCTTTAGTCAATGCGTGCGAAAGCAGCGATATGCTAGCCGCGTGTCTGCAATTAATTAAGGCTACGCTGTACAATCACCAAGGAAATCTAGACTCGATGCAGACTCGCGGTGGGTATAGGATGCTGGCGTTATTATTGCGCCAGAAACGCCAGTATCTCAATCTCGGTGTTCTGAAGGCTTGTTTTGCTCTCTGCGTCGACGGCTACGACTGCAACTCCCCAGATGATCAAAACAATAAAAACTTGTTGCTTGTTGATTGGGATGCTATGAAATATCTGCTCCTGAATCACCAAGTGTGGGATATTCGGATCCCGTCGATTCTGTTGGCGCAGTTAAAACTTCTGAATTCACTTGTCAGTGTTGACTGTGACAACGCGTCTTTCAACGCTAAAGGGCTCTATAGCAAGAATATCGTGGAGTGGTCAGTGCACCTCATGATCGAGGCGTCGAGCCTGTATAAGGAAGGGGGGGGGGGCTGGGACATTTCTCCTCCAACGGTATCTATGGCGGCTATTGGGGTTGATGCCAAGGACGATTTCTTACTGGGGTGCAAGACACTATTAAAACACATCTTGAGTAATTATCTGGACAAGAGGAAGGACCTTCAGCTGATCGCGGAGACTGCCGTTTACACTTTATCAAAGGAGGGTCCGACAGCCGATTCTTCGGGAACGGAAACGGGGACGACGGGGACAACGGCGTCAGCGGCGTCAGCGGCGGTGGCAGTGACAACAACGGAGGAAGTATTAAGTCCTTACGCACTTGTGAGAGTTTATCTGCTGAGGCTGCTGATGGAGCTGGTCTTGGAGGGAGTTGACCAGCTTGTCAATGAGGGGCCCCAGCAGCCTACTCGCAGAAGGGACAATGTCACGGAGATGCTGAAGAAACACCGCCCTGGGACAAGCTCACCAGACCCCGACACCACCACGCCCTCCAGTAAGGCCAAGATTTTTTTGGATGCCTTCAGCGCCACGCTAACGCCTACTTGGTTCTCGTGCATGCTAGAAGGATGCAATGAAGATGCCTCGGCGAGTATTGCTTTCAGACTCCTTGTTCTACTACTTCAGAACAGCCCCCTATTCGCGCACAGCTTCAGGAGCAGCGGAGGATTCAAGAGTTTAATGGTCAGCATCCCGAAATTCAGTACTTGCCCGAGTATGATTTTACCCTTGCTCAGTGAACTATTGGGAATGCCAATGTATAAACTGCCGTGGCTACCTTCTCTTGAAGTGGACCAGCTCGTGACTCTATTTGATATTGGCGGTTCAGGGGATGACTCTAACTCTTCCTCGCAGAGCGGCATCGGTTGCTTCTTGCTTCTAAGCGAGTGCATCGGGCGCAATGCCGTGCTAGGCTTGAAGGGTCGGCTCAGTTCGGGTTGCGATGCGGTGACAAGCTTGCTGCTGCGTGCTCATAGTGCGGGCGAGTCCTTCCGTTGCTTCTGTCGTTCCGAGGAATTTCTTGGTCCCCTCGTCTCAGTGCTATTCGTGTGCAGTGACGAGCAAGACAGACAGAGGCAAGGAGGGGGAAGGAGGGTTAGGAGTGAAAGTGGAGGAGGAGCTCTCGATCTTAGCACCATAATCGAAGATGATTATTTGACTGGCAATAGGAAGATGAGTGCCGCACGGAAAATTAGTGCAAGTGACGTTGTGATCCCGAGGAGGACGACGAGCTTACTGAGTGCGGATGGAGGAGAAGTATTGTCGTTTGCCGGGGAACAAGGGGCAGAGCTATTGGAGCTGTTAAAAGTTGTGATTGAGGACAGCATCATGAATTCAAGGGGCAGCGCTAAAGTGGTTGCCGACCTCTTAATGTATTTCCCTGCTCACGCGACCCAGGAGCAGGTCCACGATTTTTATTGCGTTGTGTTGGGGATTGTTGATAAGTGTCTCGGCGATAACGTTCTTAAATCCGGTGGGACCGTAGCGTATGTGAACGCCGTTGGTCTGAGCGGGGTTTTTCTAAACAGCTTGTTGAACGGACTGTTCGTTGACGGAGGAGTGTTTTCGGTGCTGAAGTTCTGTTGCGGTGTCTTGAACGCCGTAAATGGGACGAGGGCAAACCGCGAACTAGGAGTAGAAGGACAGAAAAGTCTTTGTGGACACGCGAGGAAATTGGCGCAGGTTGCTTGCGTCGTTAGCCTAAGGCTAGGGACGAGCGGATGGGGGGCGGATCTTGGGTTGGTGAGCGAGACAATTGCAAAGAATATCGAGGTCCTTCTAATGAAAGGGGAGGGTGTAGGCGGTAGCGGGGGAAAGAGCTGGGTAGTAGGGGGTAAGAAAAGCGGGGAGGGAGATAATCTCGGACTGCTTGGAATCGGGCTCAGCGGATTCATCGAGTCGGTGGTAAAAAGCGACTTCTCCCACAGCGACAAGTTGTTCATCACCTGTCTTATGAGCGAGTTGTACTCCCTTCTCAGCGACGAGGAGAGAAAGTTGAAAGACTGTGCGGCCCGGGTCGTCAAGAGCTTACTCCGTCAGAGAGCGGGCATGATGGAAGAACTTTTAGTTTTGGAAGCGGCGAGCGAACTGCAAAAGGGCCTCGATATTTTGAGGGGAGGATTCGACAGACTGAATAAGGTCGGCGGACGAGGAATGAGCGAAAGCGTCTTGGGCGAGTTTTCCGAGTTTTGGGAGTGGTTTGATGATAACGAGGGCGACGTTGGAGATGTATTTCAGGAAGTTAGCATCAAGGCGGAGCATCTCATGACTTTCGGGAACGTCCGACCCGAGATCGCAATCGAGAAAATTCAGAAGGAGAAAGTCGTCGGAATGGAAGGAAAGGGTCGAGAAAACTCCTACATCAAGGTCCAGGAGAGGGGGCGAAGGATGGTTGTCGCGGAAAAGAAGACGGAGGAAAGCCACGATCTCTGGAAGAGCAGGGGATTCGAAGATCTCACGGCGGGGGCGATGAGGTGGAAGAAGCTCCTACGAGAGTTGAAGGGTGAGGGTGGGATCTGGGAGAGGGAAATGACAGACGAAGTGGACGGTGGAAACGAGGGTGGAGAGGGAGGCAAAGGAGAAAATATTAAGAGGTGGAAATTGGATTTGAGCGAAGGTCCAGAGAGGATCAGGAGGAAAATGCTCCGTAACTACGAGTTTTTCGACATATACAATGTCGACGACGAGGGGGGAGAGGAGGTCGACGTTAATAAGAATGCCGATGCGGCAGACGATACGGCTGATGATGATACCGCGAAGGTCGTACGAGAAATGAGCAAGGAGATCACCAAAAGACAGAGCTTGAAACTGGATGAGAATTTGCTGCAGGCGATTCGGCAGGGCAGAGAGAGCGATAGCGAAGTTGACATGGACGATGATGGAGATGATGGAGATGATGGAGATGATGGGGACGAAGGCGGGAAGCAAGGAAGAAAAATAGGAGAAGATGGGGATGGGGATGGGGATGGGGACGACGAACAGGATGGAGCGGAAATACAGTCTGACGCGGCGACAGATGTGGCGGAGGAGGATGCCGCAGCGGCTGTGGTTGAGGAAGAGGAAGAAGAGGAGGACGAGGAATTGGAAGCCAAAGACGATGCGGGAGACCTGCATTCCGCCAGCTCATTCGAGCTCCTCCGCGGCCTCCTTCAACAGGGGGACGCCCCCCTCGTCAAGCCCAACGACCCCTCTTGGAAGTACTGCTACAACATCAACCGCTGCACGGGATTGGAGGTCGCAAAGGGACTGCTGCTTTTCTGCAAGAGATCCGTCTACATCATTGACGGGTTTGTTCTGCAAAAGGGAGACGGTCTGGACGGCGTTATCGAAAGAGTCAAGGTCGAAACGAGTAAATTCAAGGTACACCTGAGAAGAAGGAAGGGAAAGGGTGCGGGGAGCGGGGGGAAAGAGGGACGCGAGTCCCCTTCGATCCACGACGCATCGGCGACGTCGGTATCAACCCAGGCATCAACATCATCGTCATCATCCGTATCGGCATCCAACAGCAGCGTCGGATTCCAGCACCGCTGTCAGCGCCTAAGCTTTGACTCGATATTCTCCGTCTACAAGCGCCGGTACCAACTGCGTCAGACGGGGCTGGAGTTCTTCGACCTGCACCAGACTTCCGTTCTCGTCGCGTTCGATAGCGTCGGGGAAAGGGATGGTCTATTGAATCAGATATTGAGGACGCCGATGCCGAACAGCATATTCGCGAGCAGTAGACAGATGATTGCCTCTGGGACGAGGATCGACTACAAGAAATTCATGACGAATCTTCGGGCGAAGATCACCGCCAGGTGGACCAAGGGTGGCATGAGCAACTTCGAGTACCTGATGCACCTGAACACTTTCGCTGGTCGGACGTACAACGATCTTACGCAATACCCCGTATTCCCCTGGGTTCTGAGCGACTACGAGTCGGAGGAAATTGACCTGAATGACCCGTCTGTGTACAGAGATTTGGGGAAGCCAATGGGCGCAATTGGGGAGGCGAGGGCGAGGCAGTTTAGGGAGAGATATGATGCGCTAGAGGCGTATAGTGAGGATGGTACGGGCGATGATCCGCCCGCATTTCACTACGGTACGCACTATAGCTGCAGTGGATATGTCCTTTACTATCTGATGAGGTTAGAACCGTACAGTCGACTGGCGTTGTCCTTACAGGGAGGGCGATTCGACAAAGCTGACCGTCTATTCAGAGACATTGGAAGCAGCTGGAGAAGCGCAGCATACGAGAACCTCCAGGATGTCCGAGAACTCATACCAGAGTTCTACTCAAACCCCGAGTTCCTCACCAACAGAAACAAGTTCGACTTTGGCGTGACCCAGAACGGCGAATGGGTCGACGACGTTGTCCTCCCGAAGTGGGCTCGCGGAGACTGCAGAAAATTCTCCCGAACGATGAGAATTGCCCTCGAGAGCGACCATGTCAGCTCCAATCTCCACAAGTGGATCGATTTAATATTCGGGTACAAGCAGAGAGGTCGCGAGGCCGTGAAGGCTCAGAATCTATTCGTGCATTTGACGTATGAGGGGCACGTTGATGTGGAGATGATGGAAGACGACGTGCAGCGAGATGCGACGATTGCGCAAATAGATAATTTTGGGCAGACGCCGAGTAGATTGGAGAAGCGCCCTTGGCCCAGGAGGGAAGGTAGAGTTGCTGTCAAGGAGAAGGACGGGGCAAAGGTCGTCGATTTCAACGCCATAAATGCTCTGGCGACAATGACGCCGCCATTCTGCATCGTCGGTGCGAAGAAGCGGGTTTATCTTAGACCGATTAGCTGGGATGTATGCAGGGTCGGGTTGAGGTTGGAGGATAAGAAGGTGGGGGATATCACGGTTGTGAAGGATAAAGTTTGTGGTGTCGGGAGTGGTTGTGTGTTCTTTGGCGGCGTGAAATACATTCGCTTCGGCGACGGGGCGGATATGAGTGTGCACGTCGCGGTCGCGACCCCTCGACATAGAGAGTGTGATAAAGTCGTGAGCATACACAGCAACCTGCACCTCGACGACATAACCTGCGTATGCAGCAGTGTGAATTGGATCGTCACCGGCTGTCGTGACGGGACCATCAGGCTTTGGAAAGCGAGTAAAAACGTACACGCCAGACATCTTACGCTGGAGGGTACATTCGTCGGGCATAGAGGCTGCGTTCTGGAGGTTAAAATATGCGTGGGATTCGGGGTGGTCGTTAGTTCGGGGGAGGATGGGAGGATCATCATTTGGGACTTGAAGAGGATGTGCTTCTTGAGGAGGCTTGGGGAGAGGCAGACGGTGAATGATGATCATATTGTCGATCTATGTGTCAATGAGCAGACCGGAAGTGTCTGCGTCGCGCTTGGTACACGAGGGGGGGGGACGAATATGATGATATACGACATAAACGGCTCGAAACTAATCGAGGGCACGGGGGACGGAGAAAATGGTGTCGTCATCGATGGAGTTACCAAAATCTGCAGCACAAATTGCGCGGAGTGGATGGAGGATGGCGTGGTCGTTGTTACTGGGCATGATAATGGTGATGTTAGACTGTGGGGAGTGGAATATAAGGAGGGAGGAGTGGGGAAGTTCATCTTGATGCATCTCATTCCTGACAAGGTTCACTCCTGCGCCATCAGCTGCTTGAAGGTCGTTAACAATGATTTGCTGCTCATAGGTGATGCAAGCGGTAAAATGAGTAGCGCTGGCGTCTTGAGGCTGGACAGCCTGACTCAGCAAGAATTGTGGATCATTCTCGATAGCATTGAGGAGGAGGAGGGGGGGGGTAAAGAAGGGGTTGGAGGAGGAGGAGGAGGAGGAGGGTGGATCGGGTCGGAACAGAATTGACATTGATTTGATTTAATAGGTGTTTGAACTTTGATATGTTTGATTGCGCGCTAAATGTTTATCCCGCAGATCGATCCTCCCTCATCGGCGTTTTTTCGAGATCCGTCAAAGCATGCACCTGGATTCTAAACCTTCCTCCAGTTTCGATTTTTTTTTTCCGATTTTTTTTTCGAAGAATTCCGAAAGAATCCGAAAAGAGGGGGAAATAAAAAAAAATAACTGTTTTTATGCACCCAAACAGGGATAAAAATCTCCTCTGAGGGTCCAATCGACAACCAATGACAGATTCGTACGTCTCCTTCTTAAAGCCATTGACTGAATCTTACTGCGCACTTGTGATCGCTGCAATAATATTCGGCCTTTGGAATGTGATATCGAAGATCACGATAACAAACAATACATCACCTTTGCTATTCACGACGCTACGTAGCATATTAACCATCCCAGTTTTGTATTTATTTGTAAAGAAGACGAACAAAGATGGTTTGCGGCGGTCCCAATTAGCCATGACAGCGGCACAGAGAAAGACCTTTGCTGCTCTCGGGCTGTGCCAAGCTTTGGTTCAAGTCCAATACATCTACGGGGTGGCATTTACGAGCAGTCAGATCGCTTCGATAATGCAGACGCTCGCGCCGCCGCTGACAATTGGGTTTGGTGTGTTGTTGAGGTTGGAGCGCTTCACGAAGGCGAAAATAGTTGCTTGTTTGTTGAGCGCAGTAGGTGTTGTGCTGCTCTCTTTGGGGGGCGATGACGATGACGATGACGATGGCGATGGCGATGACGATGACGATGTTGGCAGCATCAAGCCTTTAATCGGTGTGTTCCTCCTTGTTGGCGAAGCAGTGTGCATCGCACTTGGAACGTTGCTTCAAAAGCGAGTCCTGTCTTCTTACAGTGCGACGAATGTGATATTCTACCAAACTTTGGTCTGCACTGTTCTCCTCACTTGTTTTAGTATAGGTGACATTGCGTCCAACTTGGAACCATTTCCCCCGTGGCCAGATGATGCAGATGAATTACGCAAGTGGAGTATCGGCTGCGCATTCAGCATCATCTTTTGCACGTGTTTTGGGTACAGTTGTAAGGCTTTCGCTAATTCCACCCTCAATGCTGGCACAGTTGTTCTCTCTCAGCCGCTGCAACCATTGGTAACCGTTGTGGTTGCTTTTTTCGCGCTCGGTGAAACTGTTGTGGGCATTCAATTTTTGGGATCGGTTTTCATCCTGTTCGGGTGCGTGTTCGCTGGGCATGCACAAAAATCGGACTCCTCCCGCTGTGATTCCAGCAGCGGTGAGGAAGTGATAAAATTGGAAGTGGAAGACGTCTCCGAAGAGGACGGAGAAAGTGAGGACGAGGGCGACGGAGCTCGGCTCATAGAGTAGAGGTTAGTTAGATTGTAGAGTTTAGAGTAGACTGACTTTGAATTAAAATGAACGTAATGAAAAATTGCATAATGCCAATCGCACTCTCCCTTCCCTCAAGACCGTCGATGTTTACTTTTCTTCTTCTTATTCGTTGAACTGCTTTTGCCCCCATTAGGACCATCAAACCAGAATTTCTTCGCGACTCCCTTGGTTCCACCGCCATGCCTTTTTTTGCTCATGTCTTCCTTTGCCTTTGGAATGTAGTCACTCTTCCTTCCTGTGAGCTCATCGATGGGCAACCCCTTCCTGACATTCTTTTCGATTGCTGTCGCCAAGACTTTGTCCCTCTTGGCGACAAAGCTGCTGCACTTCCCTTGTCCCTTGCCCATGTTATTCAACCCCCTCGCTGTTCTCCCAGCCCTGTGCAGGTAGTCGATGGCGTTGAGCGGAAAGTCAAAGCAGAACACGTGGTCGACACCAAGAATGTCCAAGCCCCTCGCTGCAATGTCAGTGCAGACCAACACATCGCAGTCGGAGTCCTCCTCGTCGCTCCTGAATCGCTTCAGATTCTCGGCCCTGTCACTTGTGGTAAGATCGCCGTGGTAGCACAAGCAGTTATCGACGCCTCCCTCCCTCAACCCAAACTCTACAGCTCGGCAACTCGCCAGAGAATTGCAAAATACCATTTTCTTTCCTTTGACATTTTTGCGCTCGTTCTCCCTGAGCGATTCCAGGACAGCAGTCACGCAAAGGCCAATCTTATCGCTGTTCCCAACATCGATGAACTGATGGGATAATCGCGGGACGGCCTTGTGCAACCCGGGAGCTGTCACAATTTCAATTGGGCTTGGGAGGTCGACCTTGTTTTCCTCTGCTCCGCTCTTTATCGCGCTGGAAGTGCGCATGTTCTTGTTCTTTCTGCTCACTTTTCCTGTCTGTAAGAATTCCGTCACGGAGGGAGTCATTGTAGCTGTCGTCACAATGAGCTGGGGAGGAATTGGCGACCTGCCAAGCCTATCATCATCGATCCTCCTCTCCTCAAGCACACCCCCGGCCTTTTCAGGCTGGAAAAATATACCGCGGCTAATTCGGCCGATCTCCTTCTGAAAACCTTCCTCCAGCATAGTGTCGACCTCATCGACTACGACAACCTCAACCTTTCCTAAAAAAAGGTGCTGCTCCTCCCAGAGCTTAAGCACCCGCCCCGGCGTACCCACAACTATATCGACAGGTCGATTCAGTTGCTTTTTCTGAGCTGACAAACTGCTCGAGCTGCCCTTGTCGTTGCCTCCTATGGCGCTAACGATAGATAGTTTCGTCGTGTGGGTTAACTTCTTGCAAACTTCGAGTATCTGATACGCCAGCTCGCGAGTCGGCGCCAGTATCAAACTCCTAGGGCGCTTTGATGGCCTCCGGCTGTAGTCATCGTCAAAGAGGTTCTTGGCCTTCCTCATCTCTTCGGTGATTTTCAGTTTGTGAAACGTTGGGAGCAGATATGCCAACGTTTTACCGCTCCCCGTCGCGGCGGCGAACGCCACGTGGTTTTTCTTCGTATTTTTGTTGTAGATTATCTTGCTGATTGCCAGGGACTGAACGGTCGTAGGGGGAGAATCAGAGCCAATCGCATTGTAGGCTCCCTCAACCACCGATGGTAAGAGACCAAAACTCTCCCAAGTTGAAGTCGACGCACTGTTGTCGTCCGGGGAAGCTTTACTGGCCTTGAAACTCACAGATGAGGTGGGAGGTTGTGGGGACAGGGACGAGAACAAACGAACAGACTGAGTTCGTGATAGAACAGACCTGCCAACATATACTCTACCTTGTGAAGAAAACGCCACCACAGAGGGCACCTTAAAGGCCTGAAAAAAAAGCATGAGGACAGTGACAATCGCTGTGAGCATCTGCTGACAAAGGTGGTGGTGGTGATGACGGTGAATGGAACGAAGGGTTTGGTCTGTCGTGTGAGGGTAATTTATATCAGGAACCAACACAAATCTATGATTACCCGCAGAATAAACTTTCTCGCCGGTCAGCAGTAGATTTAATTTTAATGAGGTATCTGGTAACTGAGATTGCCGATCTACTCAAAATCTCCCCTTTTTTTATTGTTGCCTTGTGAATGTCAAATAATCTTCGAATCGATTTGAACGGTTTCGTTTCAGCAGCTTAAACGATAAAAGACTCCTGTGGTTACCTTCCAAAATCTCTCGACACGTTAATATCAAACAAATTCCTCTCCAACAAAACAACAAAACACAAAATTTGTGCGAATTTGTGCTGTGGCCATGACAACATCCGTTCTACCGCCGCCCGATCTTTCACCGTCGCTGTCAAACTTTCATGACAACGGGTACGCCCTGGTAGACAACCTGATCCCCAATGAAATAGCAAAGACCCACCTCCGGGAGTCTGCCAAGAACAAGTTTGAGAAACTTTTTTCTTTGCTAAGCTCGCACCGCCACGTCCCGTGCGCTCGCCACAAGTACGACGATAAGACCTATTCTCTTGGTCTCGGCGCTCGCAATGGGTTCAACGAGATAGTACGCCGCTCCTCCGGCCGGTATGAGTTCAAAATCAATTCTGACACCGGCGATGATGTGAACAAGCAGCTCTTTGACGCTACCTTTGATCGATTGCTATCGAGCGTTGGGGAGGTTGTCAAGAATCAACCAAGTAATGATTACTCAAACGACATCAACGACACTATAATCAACCAAACGGTCCTCGCTGATGCATTGAACACGATATTCTCGGGCCATGAGTTTAAGCTTGTGTCTTCCACCATAGTACTGTCGACCCCAGAATCTACGGATCAATCCTGGCACGTCGATGGCCCGCACATAGACGCTTCCTCCCACCAACCTGCCCACGTAGTCAATATTTTCATTCCTCTTGTTGACATGACGGAGTCTCTGGGCGGAACTGAGATTCGTCCTGGGACACATTTTTTTACCAGGGACATGGCGAAAATGATGCTGGGAGCGAAGGCTAGAAAGGAACTGCGAGACCCTGTCACTCCAATGTGTGCGGCAGGTGACGCCTTGGTATTTGACTATCGTACGCTTCACCGAGGTAGAGCAAATGTCACGAAAAACGCTGACCGCCCTGTTTTAGTGCTGACTTTTGGGAAATCCTGGTACAAGGATATCTACAACTTTCCGCCGAGATCGTTGTTCAAGCGGTCCGTGACGATAGAATACTTCACCGACGTCGAAGGGAACTGGGAATACTTTTGTAAGCTCGTTGAAAACAGCGGCTTGGTTCGATTTGGTGGCGGGGGCGAATTGCTTCTGGCCGATGATGCCAAGTTAGTTTTTGGCGGCGACAGTGTGGATAAAGGACCGGGTGATATTCGCGTCGTGAAGTGCCTCGTCGAAGCGAAAGAGCGCTACGGTTCTCGAGTGGTTCTTATTCTGGGGAATCGAGACATCAACAAGCTCCTGCTTTACTCTGCCCTCACGGATGAAAACGTTGCGGCGCGAAACTTGCTCGACGTTTACTGGGTCGACAAGTACAAGACTTACGACGATTATTTGGTCGAACATAATGTTGCGCACGACAAAGTCAGCGTGTTGAAGTGGATGCTAGCGGAAACGATGGGAAGTGCGACGACCTTTGAGACGAGGCGTTCCGAGCTGAATCGAGAGTTCGGCTTGGATGCCACAGATGCTGATGTTGTGGAGAGTTTTGCGAATTCTGTAGATCCCAAGTCGGACAACCATTTTATGTTAAAATTATGCCAGCTGGGCGTGATCGCTCATTATGAGCGGAGTCACCAGGCGCTCTTTGTTCACGGTGGTATCTCGAGCAATTGCATCGGCAATGTGCCTGGTCTGCCAAAGGATGGCAAAATGAAGCTCACCAAATGGGTTGATCGCCTCAACGAGTGGAAGGACAAATGCTTAGCGAATTATATCGCCGACCCTTCTGCAAGGTGGTCGGGGGGGAAATCGCCCGACCCAGAGTCTTTCTCTTCCTTGCTTGATTACGGCGTTCCAGGAGGTAACGACTCTGGGACCGTTATCTACAACAACCACATCAAGAACGGCAACTGCGAAAATGTCGACAAAGTCGTGGCAGATTACTTGTTCGCCAACGGCGTTAGCAGGGTTTTCGTCGGTCATCAGCCGCACGGATTTTGCCCTTCCGTCATTCAATCTCCCAACGGGCGCTTGAACGTTTTCATGTGTGACACCAGTTACTCAGACATGTCAGCCTCAAAGGAGAATAATTTGGCCAATAATCGTGGTGAATGTTTCAGCAATGTTACCATAGGATGCAGCTGGACAGAAATATGTGGGCAGATACTGAACGAAAGGAGGAACAAGTTTCTGAAGCATGTGGATAACGGAAGCAATAATGATGCGTGTAAAATGATTGGGAAACTGATTACGGATGAATTCTGGGTCAAGGGGCTTGTCGACACTGGGGAATTGATGATAGCCAAGGGGGAGGGATACAAACTAGATATTAAGTACGTTGCACTGGAAGATTTAGAGGCTTACATAACTTGTCATTTAGTTCACGGTTTAGCTTTCTTCTCTGTGAGAATTTTCTCGAGCTTAACAATGTCAGCAGCAAAACCCCGGATCCCAGCGGCCAATTTCTCAGTGGCCATCTCGTCCTCATTTAGCATCCACCTAAAGGTCTCCTCGTCCATCGCGATTTCGTCGCCGCCGTCATAAATGGGAGCGCCAAGACCGAGTTTTTTCTCGTACCCCGCACCGTCCATCGAGCGCAATTCGTCGAGCAGACCAGGCGAAATCGTCAGGCGGTCGCACCCACAGAGCTCCATTATTTCCCCACTGTTTCGAAAGCTCGCACCCATAACGATCGTCTTGTGGCCGAATTTCTTGTAATAGTTGTATATGTTCGTAACGGATATCACACCGGGGTCCTCGGCAGGCGCGAATTTATCTACCCCCTGCTTGGCCTTGTAAAAGTCCATGATGCGTCCAACAAAAGGGCTGATTAGCGTGACTTTCCCAATCGAAGCGCACGCAACGGCCTGACACAACCCGAAGATCAACGTCAAATTGCACCGGATGCCCTCCTTTTCTAGGATTTCCGCGGCTTTGATCCCCTCCCACGTCGCAGCAATCTTTATCAGGATGCGGTCCTTCCCCACACCTTCCTCGGCATACATTGCAATTAGGTCTCTAGCCTTTGCAACCGTCTTCTCCGTGCTGAAACTCAGTCGCGCGTCCACCTCCGTTGAGACATTGCCGGGTACAATCTTGGAGATCTCAATACCAAACTTTACAGCCAGTTTGTCCATGGCCAAACCGATGTCCCCCTCACTGGAGGAAAGAGCATCGTCAACAAGCTGAGAATACTGGGGCAATTGGGCTGCTTTAAATATCAACGAGGGGTTCGTCGTCGCATCCTGGGGTTTCTGCGCCGCGATGGCGCCGACATCTCCTGTATCGGCCACAATAACTGTGTGTTCAGAGAGAACATCGAGGGCAGTTTTTGCAAATAATCTGGGTTTTTTCATAGCAGACATTGCTCTTCTTGAAAATTGAATACTTGCAGTCGTCAACGTAAATGCTCTCGCTAAAAGGGCAACAAGATAAATCAAAGTGATCGGGTGCATAGATATTTCTTTTATTGTGTCGAAAATTGAAACAACCGAGATTCCAAGATGAACCTTGGAGTCAATATTGGGAATCACAATATATATTTGTGATATTAACCTTCGAATCTTCGTCTGTAAGCGAGTGCAGCGCTTTAATATTGGTGCGACTTCAAGAATTATCCTTTTTCGACCGTTCCCCTCTTCACTCCACCCTAAAGTCTGTGTACCGTACACCCTTTGAAAAATAATGGACTGGGTTTCGTTTACGTCGGGAATGGCGTACGGTGCCACGACTGTATTTGTTGCTCAACCGCTGGACACGATCAAAACGAGGTGCCAGGCACTCTCTACGGCATCGACTACAGCTGTGGCGAAAGACATATTGGCAAGAGAGGGTGTCCGTGGCCTGTACCGGGGGGGGATACCTCTACTCGTCGGGGGGTCTTTGTTCCGTTCCGCGCAATTTGGATTCTACGAAAACGCGATGAAAATCATGAAGAGAGTAAACGGGGAAAATCCTTCCAGGATTCTCGGTGTTTTCTGTCCGAACGTGATTGCTGCAGGCTTTTGTGGAGGTATTGGCAGGGGATTGGTGGAGGGTCCGTTCGAATACATCAAGGTTCGCCGGCAAGTTGAGGAACCTTGGAAGCTTCGTGACTGCTACAAGGGCTCGGGAATAACTATGGCTCGTAACAGCGTTCTTTTCGCCAGCTTTGTCATTTACATAGACTTGACAAAGCAAATTGTACCTGGAGGCCTCTCGCCATTTTGGAGCGGGGCAATTTGCAGCAACCTCGCCTGGCTTACAATTTGGCCTTTGGATGTGGTTAAGTCTCAACTGCAGAGTGGTAAGTATACAAATGGAGTGATGGGGTTGCTCAGAGACGGGTGGCAGACGGGGCAATTCACTCGCGGTTTGGCGCCTGGGCTTGCGAGATCGTTTATTGGCAACGGGTGCAGCATGGTGGTGTACAAAAAGGTTGAGGCATTTTTGAAGGAACAGAGTGGAGAAGATGGTAATGATTTCACTGAGAAGAATGATGACGTTTCGAAGCGAGACAACAAGCAGAGACTACTGTCGACGGACAAGCAAATGATATTTAGGAGGAACAAAGTCGAAGTCCCTTCTGATTTGGACGATGAAGTATGCGTGGACTGCGACCCCGCGACGCAAGTACCAAATCCCAATCGCGAAGTTTGCGCTGAGGTTTACTCTCGCGCAGATGATTGCATGATTAAATATCAGCACTCGGCGTCAAAATGTCAGGGAGTCTTCAAGGAGCTCAAAAAGTGTTTGGATGAAAACAAGAAGAATTCGAGATGAAAAACAGTAAAGCAGGTCATTGTTGTTGGCGGTAGCAATAATGAAAATAGACATATGTTGTTAAACTAGGCAAAGATTGCCTCCGTCGTTTTTGTTTTTTTTTTCTACGCACAGCAATAGCTATTTATTTGCCCTCCTCTTCCATATCATTGCCATCATCACCACCACCGTGGTCAACCCTTCCCTCCAGAAAGACATAGCTCAATATTGTCTTAGATATTTTGTTTTCCGCGACCTTCGAAATTTTCATTGACTTGGACACCTGTTTGTCGCTTAAGCAACCCGATAGACAAAACAAGCGGTAGCAAAGGAGCATTCCATCCTCAGTGATGGATTTTTTTCCAGGAGCTTCAAATAGAGCGATTTTACCCTCATTCTTTGCCCCCCCGCTGTTCTTCTTCTGCTTCTTTTTTTTTGGCTGAGCCGCCCCTCCTCCTCCCTGTTCCTTCTCCCATTTTTTCTTCTCCTCATTGTACCCCTCCTCTCCCCCTTCCTTCCGGTGACAGAGGCTAAACATGCGCAGAACGCTGTGGCGCTTTTCTTTTATCAAGATTTCGTCGGGAACTGGAAGCTGTGAGGTATAAGGATGGGGAACATCGACGCTGTCTCTGTTTAGGTCACAGAGCAGCATTTGCACTTGCAGGGGACTGCTGTGGAAGCTAGCGAAGTGGATCAGCAGCCAATTTGACTGCTCGTCAACATTTTGCACAAGGGCGGGGGTCGCCTCTAGGAGCATTCGAACAGTACTCAAAGTAGCCTTGAAAAGGAGAGCGTTGTGTATGGGGAGGCGAAAGTATATGTCTTTCTGGACAGCTTCTTCCGGATGAGTCTGCAAACGCTCCTCAATCAGCGGAGCCTGTATGTGCCAGTTCACCTCATCTGAAGCGCGCTCCTTGAAACTATTATCATAAAAATGTCGCGGGCAGCAAAGCTACAGAAAAAGTGATACACGGGGAGGGTTAGAGAATGTAGAGACTGATAATTCTGTGCCCAGGCGCCTCCATCATTGCAAGCCAACCACGAAAAGGAGGCGAACGAAACCACACCGATTGATCCTTACTTTGTGAAGGTGCGTTGCAGTTGAATTACTGGATGCACCGCTTGCCATGATTAATGTTGTTGGCGTCTGGTGGCGTTTTAGATGGTAATTTCGATTGTTTTTGTTTGCTCTATTTTAATGGATCATGATGCGATTTTCAGTCCGGAACTTTCTACTCATAACATTTATTATTATTATTTATAATTTCTCCCCCCCCCCCCCCCCCCCCCCCCTCCCTTTTTTTTTTATTTCTTTTTTTTTCTTTTTTTTTTTCTTTTTTTTTTCTTTTTCTTTTTCTTTTTCTTTTTCTTTTTCTTTTTCTTTTTCTTTTTCTTTTTCTTTTTCTTTTTCTTTTTC
>Ga0115556_1000563_pt1 | contig 24627 bp, 14 predicted proteins | sample COGITO_mtgs_1104_5_FD_87282 | JGI IMG/M metagenome (GOLD analysis project Ga0115556, IMG submission 87282) | Pelagic marine microbial communities from North Sea - COGITO_mtgs_110414 | ecosystem: Environmental > Aquatic > Marine > Epipelagic | place: Germany:Helgoland, sampling site Kabeltonne... | reverse complement strand
GAAGAAACAACGTCAGTCAGACTTTTGCGTTCAGTAACACACAACAACAACAACAACAACAACAACAACAACAACAACAACGCGCGCATAAAAAGCACACAACACGCTTTAGCGCCTACTACTGTTTCGATTCTCTCAAACAAAAACGGAGAGCAGAGATAAGTGCGTAAAAGTACTCTCCGTCTGCTCTGTTTATTTTAGAAGTTTCGGCGAAACGATGATGATGACACCAAGAAGAGATACGACGTTTTAGAAGAGCAGAGAGAAAGAGGAAAGATGATGATGAGAACGGCGGGAACGACGACGACGTCCCCCCCGTCTTCTTCTTCTTCGAGCAGCAGTTACGGCATGAGCTGTTCGAGAAGAACGAAGACGACGACGCGTTCTCTCTCTTGGTCTTCTTCTGACTCGCGACGACGATTATATCATCATCTTCTTCATCATCATCATCGGCGCGTTATCATCGCTTCTTCTTCTTCTCGTCGACGAAGACGTCGCCCCGGGGCACAAAACGCGAGGAAGATTGCGTGCGAGACAGAAAGAAGCGACGACGAGAACGAAAGGGGAAGGAGCGCGCAGCAGCAGCAGCAGCAGCAGCAGCAGCAAATGTACCCCGAGAACTCCCCATCATCATCGATCCAAGAGCAACAGAGACGGTACCAATCGCGAGGAGAGGGCGGCGGGGTGGGCGGCGGCGGCGCGGGCGAGAGTTTCGTCCAAGCGATCGGTAAGAGGTGCACGAACAAGAGCGAAGACGAACTGTCGTCGACGACGAGGGTGAGAATGCTCGCAACTCCGTCATCGAGAGCACCAACGAACGCGTTAAATAACAACAACAATAATAAATCGTGGCAATATTTGACGTGCACCGGCGAAACTATGGACGACGACGACGAAAACGAACACGAGTGCCCGTGGGAGAGCAGCGAAGAAGACGACGACGAGGAAAGTGAGAAATACGAAAAGAACGAAGACGTGGACGAAGACGCGAAGAATATTTTCGACGCGTACGTAGAAGATGATGAGAAGAATAGCAGGAGCAGCAGCGGTGGCAGCGGCGGCGGTGCGGAGAAAATGAGCTCGGCAGAAACCGCTTCGAAATTTTTGAAACGACTGAAACGATTAGCCGAGAAGCGAAAATTGGACGAGTTACTCCAATTTTTAGACGAAAACGCCGCATTCGTGGCGACGTTGAAAAGCAATAAGAAACTGTGCAGAGCAATTGCTTCGGCGTCGGTAGCAGCCGCGGCGAAATGCAGAGACTTTACGTTTGCAACGATGCTTTTGAAAGCCGCCGAAGGTCCATTCGCGTGCGGCATTTCGTCCGCGGCGTATTCGTCCATCATCATTGAAGCCGGCCGCGTGCACGATTTAGATTTAGCTTTGACGGTATTCGAGTGGTGGAAGAAAGGAAGAGGTCCAATTAGCGCGCAGTTTGGCGCGTCGGCGAATAAGAACGGCAAAATGTTTGTCGCAAACTCGTTCTTATGGAGCGTAGACGATGTCCCGAAAGGTGTCAACCGTCACGACCGCGTCGGCGTGAAATGGCATCCGCGACGAACTGCGCCGAGTCGAATGTTGTTTTCGCTCTTGGACGCCTGCGCAGAATGTGGAGACGTTCGTCGCGCCATCGATATGAAAAGCGAAATATTATCCTGGGAAGGACGATTAAAACATGCAGACGATTTTGAACGCGCATGGTGCTCTCTTTTGAAAGCGCACTCGAGAAGTTCGGAGCCTTTGAAAGCGTTGAGCGCGTTCGAGGAAATGCTGAAAACGAACGAAACGGAGACGAAGAACAGTCTGTTGGCGCACAATATTCTCATGTCCGCCTGCGTTAAAGGTGGTCGACCGGATTGGGCCCGAGACATGTTAGATAAGGCAAAGGAAAATGGATTGAAACCAGATTCAATATCGTACGCGACGTGCGCGGCTGGAGAAACGCAAGCCGCTCGCGGGATTTTAGGATCGGATTACGCCTGCGACGTGGAAACCTTGAAGCGATTGTTTCGCGAGTACACGGAAATTCCAAGAAGGAACAAAATCGCGTACGGTGCGTTCGTTTCCGCGTTTTTGCGCAGAGGCGAAACGAACTACGCGATTGAGGTTCTCGAGCACGCGCGAAATGACGGGCCGTCTTCGTCTCGAAAGAAGAAAACGTCGAAAACAGGTGCCAGAGATTCCTCCTTTGCGGTTTCGCCAAACTCGTACTTTTTGGTCATGCGACACGCGGCAAACGAAGGCGACGTCGATGGCGTGAGAAAACTCTCCGAAATGCTCCGCGAGCATCCCAAAGACACCGCTTTGTTGCGATCTGAGGCAGCTTTGTACGAATCGGAGGCATTCGCGGCGGCAAACGACGTCGAAGGCGCGAGAGATGCCATCTTTCGCGCGCAAAACGTGGGCGAAACCGAAGCCGCAAAGGTGTTGAGAGAAGCGAGCGAGAAAGTCTTGGTAGCTTTGTTCGTTGAAAACGAAATGGACGAGAAAGATGTGTCCCCAAAGAACGTGCCAAAGGCGAGAAACGTTGCGAGAGCGTTGAGTTTACTCGACGGCGCTTGGAGTTACGACGAATTCGATCAGGAAACCGGGAAAGGCCAGTTCCCGAAACCGCCTCCAAAAGAAGGATACGAAAAAGCCGTCGAGTTCGGAAACGTCTCTCCGCTAGCATTTAAAGCTGGTTTGAATCCGAACGATTCCATCGAAGAGGCGAGAGATTCGGACGCTTTGCGAGTATATTCCTGCGAAGAGTTGGTCGAAATGAGCATGTTAGCCCGACGCATGGACTCTGGTCGCTTAGTATTAGAGCAAGCGGACGAAAATGCAAAGTGCGAAAAAGACGTGCTCGTTTTAGATGGCTTTGGCGAACCCATCGGTGTTTTAGAACGAAACAGCAAGGAAAGAGGAGAAGACGTGGAGGAATTCGCGTCCGCGGAGACGCTGATGAACTCGTCGCTCCTCGTCTCCGCAACTCTGAAAACGTCCACGATTGGCGAAGTCGCTTTGGCGTGCTTCGAGAATACAAACGAAGTACCAGTCGCCATCGTCGACGAAAAGACCAAAGTGTTGATCGGAGCGATATTCCGCGAAGACTTGTTCGAGAAAACGAAAAGCACGAATTGTAACGCTCCGACGAAGAACAGAGAAGAGGAAGACGCGAAGGCGGAGGTTGGTGAAAACAACAACAAAAAGAGCGATCCCAGATGATGAAGATGATGTGTTTATAAAAGTGCACAAAAAATAGCAGCAGCGAGCGGCAATAATAAAAAGCAGCCAACAACAACAACAGCAATTGGATACGTATACACAACTTATTCCTTCGAAGGTGGTTGCGTCTTTGCCAATTGCTCGTCCCGTTCTTTCACCATCCCTTCCAACAGTTTGATTTGATTTTTCACCACAATCTCAAACGCGTTAAACTTTTGCTCTTGCTCTAGAGTCAGCTTCTCCAATTTGAACACGTCCTTCTCTGCCTCTTTCAATCGTCTCTTGTATAAATCTAAACTCTCCACCGCCTGGTCACGCTCTTTCTTCGCCTCTCTCAACTCTTCCCCTAACTCCTCTCTCCATTTGTTCGCTTTCTCTAATTCGTACTCTAAACTCTCCTTCGTGGCTGATTCCCCGGTGTTTGGCTTTCCGAATAAATGTATTCGCGTGGTCGTTTTTCTGTTGGTGTTGTTGTTCTGTTGCAACGTGTTCGAATTAGTATTCTTCAGTTGTTGTTGTTGTTGTTGTTGTCGTTTCGTCCTCGTCCAAACGCTACCCCCAACGAGAGAAAAAGACAAAGAAGAATGCGAAAACATCTCTCTTTATAATAATAGCAGACAAAGAGCGTAAGAGAGAGCAGTTGTATTCTCAAAGTTTTGTATCTCTTTTTGTTTATTCTGGTGTGTTTTCAACCGAGAGAAGAAGAAGAGGAAGAAAAAAAAGGTGCCTCTCTCTTCCATCCAAAAAAAAAACAGACTCAAAAAAAACCTCAGTCAGAAATCACGCGAGACTCTTCGAACCAACGAAAGATAAAGAGATAATCTCTCTCTCTCTGGAAGCAAACAACAAAACAGATTATTAGCTCTTTGTTGATACACGCACTTAAGAAGAAGAACACATTATTAAAACGCGCATATAAACAGCTTTTATACGTATACTTAAATGCGCGGTGGAGGAGGAGGAGGAAGTGGATCTTACTTTGAAGAAGAAGAAGTCGAGATGGAAGAAACGACGACGACGACGACGAATTTTAATACGAATCATCACGCGACGACGACGACGGCGAAAACGTTGTTCTCGTTTTGCAACGACCGACAGATCAAAGAAAAGTTGGAGGCAAACTTCGATTGGAAAGCGTACGAACACGGACGCTTGGTGTCGCCGACGGATTGTAATTTGATCGTAAAATACGAGGAGACGTGGAGAAGAGATGGTGCGAGTGGTGGTTCGTCGATGAACACGGCAAAAAGTTTGATGGAATCGTCGGATGGAAAGTTAATCGCGAACGCATTCTTGGACGTGTTTAGAAACGTTTCGAGACGAGAGGCGGTGGAAAGAGCGCTGGCGAACGTGTGCAAAATGCTCGGTGACCCTCAACTGGCGAAAGTCTCGAGCGAGTACTTCATGCCGGAGATTAACAAGACGGTGACGTTATCGAACATCGACGCGTATAAAGCGTTGACGAGGTTGATGTTGAACGCGAAGAACGGATGGTTCGTGAGAGAGAAGGCGAGTTTTATATTGGGCGTTTTGTTAAGCAAGAGCGAAAGTTTGCGCAACGAATCGTTTTTTAGCGGCGAGGAAGGAGAAGAACAAGAAGGAGGAGAGGAGCAGCGATGCTCGGAAGAAATGCAAACGGCCAGGACGGTGGTAAGGTGGTCGATAGATTTACTCGGCGGCGGCGACGGGAGTTTAGTCGATGCTAGCGGCGGCGACGGCGCGGGAGGGACGATGACAATACAAAGAGGAGGAGGAGGAGACGAGAACCACGAAGAAAACGAAGAGAGAGTTATTCCAACAGCCATTCACGCCTTGGCATCTGTTTTGCAGCACAGAAAAACGAGACCGTTGGCGAGAAATTTAGGCGCTTATAAGTTGATCGCACCTTTATTGGATTCGGAAAAATTCAACCCGAACTCGCGCGTGCAAGTGTTGTACGAGGCTGCGTTGTGCGCGTGGCTGCTTTCGTTTGATGCTAAGGCTAGGAAACAAGCTTTGAAAATAGATAACGCTATTGTGGTGAAAAAATTAATCAACGCGGCGAAAACCGCGACGAAGGAAAAAGTCGTTCGCGTCGCCATCATGGCGTTGAAGAACATACTCATCGGATTAGCAGATAGCGGTATCGACGACGCGAAAAAAGTTCCTTCGATGAAGTCTGGGGAAGGAGATCGACATAGCAACAAAGAAAATGCAGCAGCTGCTGCTCACGTCGGCGGCAAAAGAGACGACGACAAAGACGATGAAGACGACGAGCTCGGCCCGATTGCGGAAACCTGCATCGAGCGCGAATCGCTCCAAAAAGTGTGCGAAAACCTCGCCCACCGAGGTTTTGAAGACGCCGAGCTCGTGGACAACTTAGAACAACTCGCGAAAGGCTTAGCCAAACGTCGCGTCGTTGCGTCATCCTGGGAACGCTATTTGACCGAAGTCAGAAGTGGCTCCTTGGATTGGTCCCCGTCGCACACCGACGAGGGGTTCTGGCGAAACGAGTGCTCAAAACTCACCGACAACAACTGTTTCGTTTTGAGAAACTTAATCGCCATGATGTCCAGTCGCGACGTCGATCCGCGCACGTTAGCCGTCGCCTGTCACGACGTCGGCGAATTTGCCACGCACTACCCAGCCGGGAGATTTTTAGCCTGCGATTTAGGCGCTAAAACAGCCGCGATGGCGTTGATGGTCCACGAGGACGAAGAAGTCAAAGCGAAGAGTCTCGTGTGCGTGCAGAAATTGCTCGTGGCGAATTGGAAGTTCATCGGAGGTGGTAATTGATACAGTAGAGCAGACTCATTAATATAATAAACACAGATATACGCAAAGAGTAGAGAGATACTAACATCCGATCAGGAATACCTCGCAAACAAACGAACGCTCGCCGCCGTCTCCCTTTTCCTCGTTTCGTGCTTCTTAGGTAGGTGCTTCAATCAAATTCTTTTTCTTTACTTTTCTCTCTCTCTCTCTCTCTGACAAATCTCTCGAGAGAGAAGGCAAACACCATGTCCTCCGACGTGTCGTCTCCCTCGTCTTTGTCGTCAAAGAAGGCGAAGCTCCAAAATCCTCGCGGGGTTGGCGGCGAACAACGACAAGAAAAAGAAGACCAATTGGAAGAAGAAGAAGTGAAAATCAAAACCGAATTCCGCAACGTTTTTTATTCAACGTCCAAAGACATCTCGGACGTGTGCGGACCGAGAGTCCGATTCACGTGCATAGATTGCAACGAGAGAGTGGTTGCGTTGGGCGCGAATACCGGGAGCGTGTATTGCTTCGCGAGAACGTACGTTGAGAAGAAGACCAAGAAGAAGAAAGATGGAGACAAGGAGGAAGAGGAAAAGAAAAATTCCTCTGTTTCTTCAACCGAAGAAGGCCGATTACGATTTCTCGCCGTGATTTCTCCGCAATCGATCAAAAGAACAGACGCACAAACTGGCCGAACGATGGTGACATCGCAAGTCATACAGAAGGTAAAATTGAGTCCGGATGGAAACATGGCTGCGATTGCGTACGCGAGCGGCGTGCTGCACGTGATTTCTTTTAAAAGCGGTAGTAGCAATAATAGTAGTAATAGTAGCACGCCGCCAGCTGGGCGAACGATTGCTTTATTGAGAAAAGCGCACGCGAGTCAAATTATAACAGCTTTGACGTGGTCTAACGATGGGAACGTTGTGTATTGCGGCGACGACGCCGGGATGGTGACTTTGACGGACGTATCGGCGTTTACAAAATATTTTAAAACCGGGGACGGAAGCGATGTTTTGAAAAAGAAGAAGGATGACGCAATCGCGGGAACATCCACGGGTAGCGGTAGCAGTAATAACAAGAACAAAAGCGGGGGTGGTGGGAATAAAGACAATAGCAACAGCGTCGGACAAAACGAGTCTCAGCTTCTCGAGTTTGAACCGATTTTCTGCGCGAAGTTTGTGAAGTGCGATTCGCTTCTTCCAGGCATGGAGGATGGTTCAGAAGCGTGTTATCAGATTGATTGCTCAAAATCAAATCTATCGACTTTACTTTCCTCGCGTTCAAAGGCGAGCGTATTGGCGGTGAATTCAGGAGAACAAGAGGTGATTGGAACGAAACCGAGAGACGGTTCGTTTGGCGCATGCTTTCACGAGATGTGCAAATCTGCGATTGGTATGGACTACGGAAAAGAAGGAGTGGAAAAGAAACGAGAGTGGGTACTTTGTTCGCGACCGGGAAGACGACTATGGATAACAACCGTCGAAGTCAACGAAGGTGATGAGGTGGTTCCAAAAGTTGATGTTGTCGCGACTTTACGCCCGGATCTTCCTTGGCCAACGACGCCGACCATCCTCGGCTATCCCGAAAGCTGCTTCGAGTTTAAGTCGAATTCAGACCGAATCAAACGCATGCAAAAGCGATTCGAGTTTGGTACGTTGACGCCCTTTGGTGACGATAACAGAATGTGTTTATCCGTGGCACAAAAATCTGTCGCCATCGTAGACGTTGCGCGCGCAACCGTCGCGGAGTGGTTTCCTTTGCGCGAACCAGAAACAATTGCTCGAGGAAATTTCGCGTCTGGTTTTTCAGATTTTGCAGTTTCTGGGCGATCTGTTTTCTTTCTCACTAAATCAGCGACTGAACCTACGATTGAAGCAGAATCTAGCGTTGGTTCGATTGTCTGGTGCTTCGAGGTCTCGAGCGATGAAGATTCGACGAAGCGAAAGGAGGTTCGCGAATTATGTAAAGTGGATACGAGTGAGCAACCGATGGTATCGTCTTCGTCGTCTGTCGTCGTTTCTGGCAACGCGCACGCGGCAAATATCGAAGAGAAAGCGGCAATCCTCGCGAAATTGGCGAAGGAAGTAAAACCGAAACCGCCATCGAAACTGGAGCTTTTGAAACAACAACACTCTTTAGAAGCAAACTCAGATTCCGAAGAAGTGTTGTACGACGAAGAAGTATACCCGAAAATATCCAATGCGAGCGATGTGAACGCGATTTTCTTCTACAATCCAAGCGGGAAATCTCGAAAACGCGAAGCTCAAGATGAGAAAATATGTGCTAAAGCCATCGTCTCGGGGTTGCTGGACAGCGAATTTAACTGCTTCTCGGAGGACCCAGAGTTGATGGAACTGTTCGAGAGTTTAGACTTGCTCGGTTTGGACCCGACGCGAAATTACGATCAACGTGCAGAAATGACTCGCGCTTCGACTGGACACGCGGCGGCGGCGATGGCAATGCACGAACAGAATCTCCTCGCCGAGAAAAATGGAGAAGGCAACAAAATGGACGAGGACGATTCGAGGAAACATCCTTCTTCTTCTTCTCGAAGTGGAACGACAAACACAAAATCTCCCATCCATCGCTTGAAGGAAAACCACCACGAACAACCGGAAACTCCTCGCACGCCGAAAACAACCGACGACGTTCTCACCAGCCACGAAATCTTAAACGTCTCTCGAGAATGTTGCGATCCTTCCTCCACTCGACAAGACATGACTTTAGCGTTACAAGCCGTCCCTTCGATTGCGGCAAAAACCATCGTCATCGAATCTTCCCGCGCGTTATTCGTCCGACTCATTCAAGACGTCTTCTCGGACGATGAAAACATCAAAGCGCTTTCAAAATCCTTGGAAAATTTGGCGTTGTCCGCCGGCGAAGTTCTCGGCGCCGACGCCGTGTTAAGATGTTTGAAAGTCGCGTGCGAAGATCCAGACGTCAGAGACCACGCCGAGGCGAGCGCGTTGGACGCTCCATCCGGGGCCATGCTCTCCCACGTCGTCACCAACATCACTCTGCAGTTGATCAACGAACATCACGTCAGAAACAGAATACATTAGTCATAGCGCATGTAATAAAATAGTAGATTGAGTAGTGGTAGGAGCAGAAGTTTTCGTTGGAAAAGGAAAAAAAGCAAAAACGCTTCTTTTTCGAACAAAAACGTTTTTTTTTATTTTTAGATATTCTCTCGTTTTCTTTTCCTCACAGATGGACTCCTCTTTACGCGCGGTGACGGTCGAAACGCCGTCGGTCCAAGAACAAGAATACATCGATGACGATGCGATTAAACGTCTGTCGACGTCTTCTCGATCTAATCGTGGTAATAGGAGATCGGTGACTTTCGCCGACGCGTCCACGCAAGGTGGTTTCGAAGACCAAAGAGTGAATAATGCGATGCAACTCGAAGAAAAAACCGTTGACGACCACGACGAGAAAGAAAAGAGTAAGAGAAACGCGATGAATACCATGTCGTCGTTTACGAGGAGAGCGTTGGGGTCGCGCGCGTCCATGGTGGAAACCACGACCGGAGGAAAAGGACAAGAAGAAGAGGAGGACCTCAAGAGAGAGAAAAAAGAACGAGATCATCAAAAACTTTCCTCCTCTTCCTCCTATTATTCCCAATCTCACGCTTCCTCCTGGCGCACGTTTCGGAGACGAGGGAAAGAAGTCTGTCGAAAGATTCTGGATAACAAATGCACTTCTATCTTTATGACTCTGGCGACTATTTGGGCGTTGTTCGGCGACGACGTGCGAGTGTTGGCCTTTCCGATGGAGTACGACGAGATTTTCGTCGGCGTCGCGATCGCGTTGATTGTTTTGTTCGCGCTGGAGACGACCATGTCGTGTTTTGCAAAAGGCAAAAAGTATGTTTTTGGTTTTTACTTTTGGTTGGACGTCGTCGCGTGTTTGTCTCTGTTTATGGACGTGCCCGAGTTCATGGCATTCGTCGGCATGGATCCGTGCGAGGGAACGGATTCGTACGGCACCGGTTTGGAAGGCGAAGCGTACGACGAGAGATACGGGACGAAATCGGAGAATTCTGGTGATATCGCCAGAGCAGGTAGAGCATCGAGAGCGGGGACGAGAGCAGGAAGACTCGTTCGCGTCGTTCGATTGATTCGAGTCGTAAAGTTGTACTCTTCTTTGCAACAGAAGAAAAACGCAAAAGAGCAAAAGGAGCGACGGGCTTCAATCGCTCGAAGTTCTATGATTTCATCTTCGTCGTCAATTTCGTCATCAATTCACAATCAAGACATTCGGGAAGAAATGTTGCAGGTGCGTAAATCATCCGTGCAATCGTTAGAGTCTGTGAACTCTTCGTCTACTGGAGTTAGCGCGAAAGGAAGTGGTGGTGATTTCGAGACGCCCCTGGTGAAGAAGAACTCGCTGACGCAAGCGGAAGAGTTTGACGACATGTCCGACGACGATTTGGAGCAATCGAGAGTCGGAGAGCGACTTTCCGAGCTCTCAACGAGACGCGTGATTATTGGTGTTCTATTGATGTTATTCATGATGCCAATCTTTGCGGCAGATTTCTTCGATGCCGGCGAAACGAACACTCTGATCGACGGCGGCTTGAAAATCGTCCACGACTCGGCGCGATTCGACCCCAACGACGACCAAGCGAGACTTGGGTTTTTTCAAGCTCTGAATCGATATTACGAAGATACGGGCGAAAAAATGTATCGATTGGTCATCAACGGCACCTCCTACGAACAAAATGGGAACTTTTCCAACTCCATCGGAGCCTTGAATGACGATGACCCGTTGTCGTATTTATATTTGAATCTTTCCGGTGTTCAATATCCGAAACTCAGGTGCGAGGCGTTTGAGTTCGCCATGTACTCTGGTGACGGCGAAAACGAACAGTACGATAAGCTCTCCTTCGCGTTCTTTGACGTGTCGAAAGTTTACAAGTTGCAGTCCGTGTTGAACATTGCAAAAACAATCTTCGTGTGCATCGTCTTGCTCCTTGGCGCGCTCTTATTCTCTAAAGACGCTAACGTGTTAGTCTTGCGACCAATCGAACGCATGGTTTTAAAAGTTCAAGCCATGGCAGCCAATCCGCTGACGAAATTTTCTATCCGGCCACACGACGACGAATTAGAATCTGAAGGCGAGCAGCTGGAAACGCGAATGCTCGAAAATAGTATCGCGCGAATCTGTTCGTTATTATCGGTCGGTTTCGGCGAGGCTGGGACGGAAGTGATCGCGGAAAATATGAAGAGAGGCGGCGAGATTAATCCGATGATTCCGGGACGGAAAGTCGTCGCTATTTTCGGCTTTTGCGACATTCGCCAATTCACAGATTCCACGGAAGTTTTGCAAGAAGAAGTCATGGAATACGTAAACACGATCGGTAAAATCGTGCACATGGAGGCGCACTTACACGGAGGCAGCGCGAACAAAAATATCGGCGACGCGTTCCTTCTCGTGTGGAAGTTTCCTCCGAATATAACAACACGAGACGTCGAGTTAGCGAGCGAAGGACTGTTGAAGGACGAGGAGAAGTTGTTTGTTTTGGAGCAAATCGCCGACGGTGCTTTAGTGAGCTTCTTAGCCGTCATGGCAGGTTTACGACGAAGCGCGAAACTTTCCTCGTATAAATCGAACAAGAAGCTGAATAAACGCATGCCGAATTTCCAAACGCAAATGGGTTTTGGATTACACGTCGGATGGGCCATTGAAGGCGCGATTGGCTCGGAATACAAAGTCGATGCGAGTTACTTATCACCGAACGTAAACATTTCTGCGCGTTTAGAGGCGGCGACGAAACAATTTGAAACGCCTCTGTTGTTCACCGGTCAGTTTGCGAACATTTTATCCGAGAGCACGAGAACGAAGTGCCGACAAATAGACCACGTGACGGTGAAAGGTTCGGAGCAGCCGTTGAAATTATACACGTGCGACGTGGATGTAGAGGCAATTCCTGTGCCGACGCAAGAAGAGATTTTATCTGGCCGCTCTTACGAAGACGAAACGAATTCGTTCCAACTCTACGAGAATCCTTTCTTGGAACATCCGGACGTCGCGCTCATGCGAAAACGCGTTTCGGAGGAGTTTTTGACCGATTTCGAACGTGCGTTTCAAAAATACGAACGCGGCGAATGGAACGAAGCGAGGAATTTGCTTCAAAAAATAAAAAAAAGAGTTTCGCATAACGGAGAAGAGATTGAAGATGGACCTACGAAGAGTCTTTTGGCCGTCATGGAACGAACAAACTATCGAGCGCCGAACGATTGGAGCGGTTTCCGGGCACTCACGGAAAAGTAAAGGATTTTTAAATAAAAGAAAGGTCATGTCACTATATTTATTACTACTTATTTCCTATTTCCTATCGCTACTTTGTTCACACACACTAATTTATTAGTAGTTGACGAAGGAGCTTATGAATACGCTTTCATCCAAATTTAATGTAGCGTGCCACCATCTATCCGGAAAATATACGGCTTGATTCGGGTGAACCACGCACGCGAGCACTTTCTTCTCGTTTCCGTACTTATCCACATCGAAGCCGTTCTTATTCTTCATCTTCTTATTTTCGTTTTTACCGTTCATGTTCATGGTCTTCATCTTAAACTTCGCCTTATTCCCGTTGGCTTTGAATCGCATCGCCGCTCTCGCCGCCGTTTCGTTCCCGTTAAATACCGGTTCAAACATCGGCGGGGACAGAAACCATTTTTTCCTTCCGTAAATACTTTCCGACCATCCCGGTCCGTGGATGTGGTACGGCACTCCAGACAACGGCCCTCCCACGCCGTACGAATACGCCACCGACGCATTATCCGGCACGTATTTCTTCCCAATCAATGACGTCCTCTTAAACGAAGGGAAAAAATCGCCAAACGCGTCGTGGTCGTTATCGCCGAACCAGTACCAAATCTTATCCGCTCTTTGATGCAATTGGACTGGTTTCAAATACTTTCCTCTTTCGTCCAAATAGTCCTTTAACTTGACCTCTTTTTTCTCGTAGCTAAACGTGTTCGCCGAGGATAAAACAATCGTTTTCTCGCCGTGCGTTTTCAAGACATTTTCCTTCCTATTCATCTCGTAAAAAAAATCACTCTCCCTCTCGTTTTTCTCTTCTTCATCATCGAATTTTGTGTCGAACGTCACGACGACTGGTTTCTTCTCTCGGTATTTTCGATTAAATTTTGCCAAGGAAAGGTCTCGGATGTGACATCGATCGATCGTGCATTCGTTTTCCTCTTTTTCTTCGTGCGCCGGAACGGCGTACCGTTTCCACCCTCCTCCTCCTCCTTTCCCGTCGTCCTCGGGGTCGAAGACATCATCATCGATTTCCCGAACGTAAAACGCGTCTCTCTCGTTGTGCTCGACGTACCAGACGAGAAGAAAGAGACACAGCGTTAAAAGAATCGAAACTCTTTTTCGTCGTCTTCTCTGCTCTCGTTGTTGTTCCTTCTTGCGTTTTTCGTGTTTGTTGTCCCATATGTCGTCATCGTCTAACATCTGAGTCGACATCTTCTCATCGCAGAAGAAAAGTTCGTTACAAAAACAGCCGCTCTTTTGTGTGGATTTGTAAACAACAACGGAGAAGAAAGGAATATTTTCTCACACGCCGTGATGACGACGACGAACGACCGAAGAAGAAGAACGAGCGCCTCAGTAGTTTCCTCCTCTAAAAGCCGTTTTCCACGCGCGTTGGTGTTGGCGCTTTTTATGATGCGTGGTGGTGTTTCTGGCGGCTTTGAAACCGTGGACGAAAGCGGAAAGGACGAAATCATCATCGTCGGAAGAAGGACGTCGTTCTATTCGAGACCGGAATACGCGTCAGCACCGGTCGAGTTGGAACCAACGCGAAGAAGAAGAAGACAAAGAAGAAGAAGACGTTTGATCGAAAAGGCTGATGAACGAGAAGAAGAAGATGAAAACCATTTAAAACCAGAGCAAGTGCACTTGTCGATATCCGGAGACGAGGAAGTCACCGTCGTGTGGACGACGAGAGAGCCTTTAGAGGAAGACTTTGAAGTGAGATACGCGTGCGCGAAGAGAAACTCTGAAGACGAAGAGGAGAAAGATGTGATTGACAGAGTGGTCTCTTCGAAGACGCAAACAACGTGGCACATAGGTAAAGTTTTCGAGTCGTCTTCGTACACGCAGCAGATGTGTTTGGCGTCGGCGACGAGTTTAACCGCGCCGAGTATGGGCGGGCCGAAAACGCCGGTGAAGAGAGACGTTTTAGCGAAGCTGGCGAATACGTCGAGTTGGGCGGATAGAGATGCGTCGAATTATAACGTCGTGAATAGTTTTAAAGACGTCGTGCCGGATGCGTGGTTCACGATGGAGAAACCGTGGGAAAAGACGGTGTGTTTGGGGTACGCAAACGCCAACGGCGGGTGGTATCGAAGTCCGTTTATACACAAAGCGAAGATTAAAGATTTCAATAAGGAAAGAGGCTTTGATGCGTGCGTGTATGTGTTACCGCACGACGAGGATGAGAATGGAGAAACAAAGTACAGATCGTTTAAGAAACGCGGCAGTAGTAATACCAACGAAGGAGAAACAATACTCTCCGTCATGGGAGATACCGGACAAACCGAAGTGACGAAGAAAGTTTTTCAGCACGTGAAAGACGTGGTGAAACCGCACGCAGTGATTCATACCGGTGATGTATCCTACGCCGATGGTTTCGCGCCTAGATGGGATTCCTTTGCTGAGTTATCTGAAGCGTTGTTTAGTTCGGTTCCAGTCGTCATCGCGAGCGGGAATCACGACGTCGTGAATAACGGCGCGGAATATACGGCTTTTGAGAAACGCTACGAGACACCTTGGAGACGAAGTGCCTCGTATTCCAAAAATTTCTGGTCCTTCAACGTCGGTAAGGCGCACGTCGTGCACATTGATTCTTACTCTTCCGTCTCGACACAAATGTTCGATGGCGCCGTAGCTGATACATTTCAAACATGGCTCGAGAACGATTTAGCGCGAGTAAATAGAAAACAGACGCCTTGGATTATCGCCGTCTTTCACGCGCCGTGGTATAATTCCAACTCTGCGCATTACAAAGAGAATGAACCGCAACGTCTGAAGTACGAACAGATTTTATACAAATTTGGCGTCGATGTTGCCTTGAATGGGCACGTGCACAGTTACGAGCGTTCTTATCCAGTATATAACAATCAACGCGACGAGTGCGGCATAACGCACATAGTAGTCGGCGACGGAGGAAACTACGAAGGACCATACGGCTCGAGCTGGATGACTCCGCAACCGTCCTGGTCGGCATTTCGCGAAGGTTCTTTCGGCGCGGGTTCTTTAATCGTGCACAACGATACGCACATGAGTTGGAAATGGGAAAGAAACGCGTGCGTTCATCCAGATGGCACCACAGATTTGAATCATACGTACTGGTCGATGCGCGATGGTGAGTCGGCTTCGAGTTGTCGAACAGATCTAGATAAGAGCGAGAACCCTTATGTAGCAGTTGATATGCACGTGTTCGTCAAGAATGAAAACAAATGCGAGACTAGGAAAATGGGAACCGGGATTGGTGGTGAAAAGTTGACGTTTACTGAGATTGACGACGAGGAAGGGGGAGTCGCATCAAGCAGTAACGACCAGTATCGCATTCAATCGCTCACGGTCGCGCTCGCGTTATCGCTCGTATGTTTAGGAAGCACGTGCTACGCGCTATGGAAAACAACGCAAGCATTAAAGCGCGCCAAATTTGCGGTCAGCGTACGCGCGGTACACAGGACAACATTCGACGACGAGGATGAAGAAGAAAATGGAGTGGAACTGAATGTGAGCAATTCGTTTCACGCCGCTCAAGACGTCGACGAAGGCGACGAAGTGCTTCTTTTTCCAGGAGGGCAAAATCGAATTACGAGCAGTTCAAATGTGATGTGAGCATCACGTAATAGTTGGTAGTTGTAGTTGTAGCAGTGATATATATTTAATAGAACATACTAGTATGCATATACAGACGGGTATTACTCGTAATCATCTCCCCAATCTTCGACGACGTCTCTTTGTTTTCTGTGGTTCTGTTTCCCGTATTCTCCTCCTCCTCTTCCTTCGCGTCTTCGTCCTCCTCTTTCAAAGCCTTCCTTTTCCGCTTGTCTATTCCTCGCGTCTCGGTGTCTTTGACTCCTCGCCCCGTCTCTTTTCTCTTTGAACCAATTCACAATCTTACTCGCCGGTAATTTCGTCGCGTCTCTGATTCCTTGAATCGTCGCGTCGTCCGGGTAATGGTTCCCGGTTTCCCATATTTTCTCCAACGTCGCCACGTTTGAAGCGCCTAGTCTCGTTTTCTTAAATCCTTTGTACGCCGGCATCCCACCTGGACCCCCGTCTTTTTTCCCTTTGTTGACCGGCGCTTTCACGTCGTGCAATTTGTCTCTCCTCACCGTTTCTTTCGCTCTGTTCGATAACAACCCGACGACTTCATCTTCGTCTATATCTTCGTTTCGAAACTGTTCCTGCGGATACTTCTCTGCCAACTCTTTTTGTCTGTGTTGGTTCTCTTTCATCCACGCCGTCACGTCTCGTCTCTCCAATCCTAAATCGTTCGCTAATTCGTTCAATCGAAACGTCCTTCTCCCGCCGGCTAACGCTCGTTCCAACGTTGCCACTTTATGCGGTGGGATGATGATTTTTTTGTTTCTGTCTGCAATCACGACGGCTTCTTTATCGAACTGCTCGAGCAAATCGGACCATTTCTCTTCCTCTTCTTCGTCATCTTCTCGTTCTTCGTCGTTATGAGACGCAAACGTTCTCGTCGGTCTTCTTCTGTTTATGCGCGTGTTGTTATGAATGTAAAAATTGTTTCCGCGAGGAGGCTGATGATTTTCTCGCCGACACGAAGTGAAACGACTTTTAAAACTCCCACCCGATGTGGTGGTGCTCACGGTGGCAACGACGACTGCTTTTGCTCGTCTGAAAGAGGACGAAGAGGAGGAGTACGAACACGACGAGGACGAGGAGGAGGAGAAGAAGCAGCACGACCGTCTCATTAACAGCGCCATGATGTTCTGATGAGATTGAAAAGTGAAGAAAAAAGCCAACAACGAATAACAGCTTCCCACAACAACAAACAACAAAGAGAGAGAGGCAGAGAGAGCGCTGGAAAAAAGAGACAGAGTGGTGGGGCTATTGGAGGACGAAACGACTCAAACGACTGTTCCACCAAGAAGGGTGGTTGTGCCTGCTGGTCTGCGCAAACCCGTTTTTACGCGGGGTCGATGATGATGAATACAACACATCTTTCTCTTCTTCTTTCGTCTTCGTCCAAAACACCGTGTGAATAGTTGCGTTTTATATTAATATAGGTTCTCTCTTCTATGATTGCTAAGGTTCAAATTCTACTTACTCTCGTACGCGTAAACATACACACGTGCGCATATATTAACGGTACGACTTTTGGAATCTCGCTCTCGCACCACGACCACCCGCCTTCTTCGGTTCCATTCTTCTCGGATCGGCGACCAACATCGTTCTGTCAAACTGCAACAACGCGTCTTTCAACTCCTTCTTCGTCGCCTCATCGACGTACTTTTGAGTGTACGCCACTAACCCTTTCGCAATCGCTTGTCTCACGGCGTACATTTGTGAAACGTGACCACCACCCTTCACGCGAACGCGGATGTCAACGTTGGCAAACTTCTCCTTGCCCAACAAGAGCACCGGCTCCAAAGCTTTAGTTCTGAGTAATTCCGTCTTCTCGAGCTCGATGGGCGACCCATTCAAGCGCAAGAGACCTTTCCCTTGTTTGACGTGCGCGACGGCAACGGCAGTTTTTCTGTTTGTTTGTTTGAAAAGGTAAACGGGTAGAAAAGAAAAGAAAACGTGCGATGGTAAGTTCATAGTTCGAATGCGATGGTCGCGTGTGCGTTTAAAACGAGACGAATTCTCGCGCGCATCGTCCTTTCCACCTTTTCCGCCTACAAAAGGCGGAGCCTTTCTGCGTTGTAAAAATGAGATGATGCGCGCGAAAAGGTGGTTTCACCACCATTCGCGAACGACAAAATGCGTCTCGAACGATTCGATTCGATTCAGCTACTAATAGTATACACGTACTTGCGTCCGAAAGTTTGCACGGATTGCGAAGACATCTTTCCTGTGTGTCGAGTGCGTGCTATTATGTGATGACATTTTCAACCTCCGACCCTACTTTTTTCTTTTTTTTCCTTCCTCTCGTTTTGGGCTTGTTTTTTGGCAGCTGTTTGGTTTCTGCAAAAGCAAAAAATACACGAGCACAGTACACGATCGTAAAAATACTACTACTACTACTACTACTACTACTACTACTACTACTACTACTACTACTACTACTACTCACACAACATACTCTCACATCATCACAAATCTATCAATCTATCAAAAGGTATCTATCAATCAATACACGGGCGCGAGATGCGTCTCAATGAACCAGGAAATTTTATCCGCCAGCGAGGACGAGGTAGACGTAGTAGTGGTGATATCGTTCACTTCACTCGTCGTCTTCGTCGTCGTCGTCGCGAAAGAAAAACACGTTCCGTCGTAAAACTCCTCCGCCAACCTACCGACGAGCTCGTCAAATTCTTCTCGATCGATTTCCCCGGCGTCCTCGCCGAGGACTTCTTTCTGACTCAATCCGAAACAGCGCTGGATGACGAGAAACTTTACGTGAACTCCTGGTTGCGAACGCGCGACGTGAGCGACCATATCTTTGACTAATCCGACGAGTTCGTTCAAATCGATCGTTCGCAGACCGGCGGCTCCGATAGAAGTCGAGGTTCCAATCGCGGCGTATTTTTCAAACACGTGCGTGATTAAAGTTTTGTTCTTCTCTAGAACTTTACGAACTCGCTTCGCTCGCATGCGGCTACGAAAAGGCTCGACATCGACGAATTTCGCGCGAGGAATGATGCGTTCTTTCATAAATCTCGCCAGAGTTTCCGATAACATTTCGTTCTTAAACTTCTTCGGACGCAAAGCTTTCGCGAGTCTGAGAATACCGACACAAAATTCCGTGATAACTAAAGATCTATCAGAGTTGGTCGTCGTGTCTGCGTTTTTCACCTTCCGCCCCGAGGCATCGGTAATCCAGTTCAATCGAATAAAGAGCAGTTCGGCGCTACTTTTGAGCATCTTTTTATTATTTTCATCCACTGAGTTTGCCCCGATTAAATCGCAATCTTTCAAAAACGCGAACCAATCGTTTAGCGTCATCGAGCCGAGCTCTGCGGCGCCGATATTTTCGTCGAACGGTTTCGTCAAAAGCGCGTAATGCTTGAAAATCAATCGCGCGGAAATGTACGCGCGTCTCAATTCCAACTCTAAACTTTTAATCGCGTTTCTTTGTGTTTCTTTATTCATCATGTCTTTCGATTCGTGCGCGATATCTTTCCAAGTCGTTTTAAACTCATACTGTAGCTCCTTCTCGAAGATTTTTTTCCGCGTTTCCTCGTCTTCTTCGCCTTCGTCGCTATCGGAGGACTCCGCGCTTTCTTCGTCCTTGCATCCCTCGTCCCCGCAATCTCCATCAGCTGCGGTAGTTAGAGCAGCCATTCTCGCTGCCTTTTCCTCCTCTTTTCGCTTTCGCCGTTCCTCTCGTTTACTCTTTGCTTTTTGAAACGCGTCTCTCGCCGCGCGTTTCCTCCGTTCGCGTAATAATTCTATGCACTCGTAATACCGTTCCACGTTTTCTCTCGGCGACACCGGATTAGATTTCAACATGTTCACCGCTTCTTTGGCTCTTCGAGTCACCAACGGTTCTCTTTCGTCGTCGTCGTCGTCGTCATCCAACGACATTGTTGTCGCGTTTTTTTCTTCTTCGATTTTTTTCTCCACCTCCTTCTCAACGGCGTGGTCGACGACGACGACGTTTTCGACGACGCTCTTCTTCTTTTTCTTCTTTTCCTTCGACTCATCGAGCTCGCGCTTCTTTTCGCGTCGTCGTCGCGTGTCCACTTTCGCTTTCGCTTTCGAGCTCCATTTCGAAGTACACTTCTTTCCTTTGTTTTCTTCTTCTTTTTTTCTCGTCGAATTCACTGGCGACGAAAGCTCCGCTGGTGTCTTCGTCGCGCGAAGTTGGCGAAGAAAATCGTTCGTTCTGTTTTTACGTTCGGCGAAAACGCGGAGCTGTCGAGCTCGCGGGGCGACTGAGTTGCTGCAAAGTCTTTCTGTTGAACCGTGATGATTTTCATCGTCAAAGTCGTCGTCGTGCATCCTTCCGCGAGGAAGAGTAAACGTACTTTTGTGTAGTATTAGTATAAAGTGTGCGCCTTTCGTGTATTTTTAAATCAAAGTTTTTTCATCAAAAATCATTAAATAAAAAGCTAAAAATATCACACGAGAGAGACGACTGAGACTACTACTACGAGATCTTCTTCTTCTCTTTCATCACAAGTAAACGTTACGCTCGTGCAAGGTGGCGGATTTGCAAATCTCTCCGACGATGAAAACGCACGGACTTAACTTTTCGCCTTCGGTTTTCTCGACGATATCGCCGAGCGTACCTAACCATCGTTTTTCTTTCGCGCCGTCTACGTCTCTGACCACGGCGCACGGCGTGCTTTTCGTTCTCTTGGAAGCCGCGGTCGCTTTGCTACCTCTACTCTTCGTCGTCGCGGCTGCTTGTTCGCTACCAAACGTTGGGTTCATTAAAAGCGCGTCCACTACGCTCGCGATGTTCTTTCCGCCCATGAATACGACGACCGTATCTACGTCGGCTAAATCTCTAAACGCGTCTGGGTTTGTTTTCGCGTCGTGGCCGGAAATACACGCGAAGTGTTTCCCACCTCGCATGGTTTCCGTGAGCGGCATTCCTACCGCGGCTGCGCTTGCGACTAAACTCGAGACTCCCGGGACAATCTCGTACTTTATCTTTGCTCGCTTCAGCGCTTCTATTTCGTTTCCTAGTCTACCGAATATAGTCGGGTCTCCGCCTTTCAACCGGACGACGTGTTTATATCTCCCGCTCGCCGACAACTCCACCAACAAACTGTTAATCTCCGCTTGCGACGTGTTCTTTTCCGCTCTCCCGCCTCTCTTACCGACGTATATTTTCTTACACTTCTGTCCGCACAGAGATAAAGTTTCCTCGCTATCGACGCCTAAATCGTCGTAAATGACCACATCCGCGGATTTCAAGATGTTCGCCGCGCGGATGGTTAAGTTTTGTATAGAACCCGTCCCTACGCCCGCGCCGACGATGAACACTCTCGCGTCCACTTTTACAAACGGAGTTTGAGAATTCGGAGAATTTGGAGAAGGAGAAGGAGGAGGAGGAGGCGTTTTATCACTTTTTCTCGAATTCGTCTTTGACGTCGTTGATGACGACGACGACGACGATGATGATGATGATGATGATGATGAGATTGATGATGATCCTCGTCTGTTGTTTCTTCTTCTGTTATCGCTGCTACTACTCCTACTGCTACTATTCCTACGACGACTGCTTGGACAGCACGCGCAACACCACTCAACGCTCGCTGCTGTCGTCGTCATGTTCCCCTGAGACAGACGGGTGAGAACTGGAGAATTCTTTTTGGCGTCTACCCAATTGTCGACACTAATGTACACACACGACACGCGCGAGTCTATATAATAATAAGAGCAGCGATAAGATGACGACGATTCAGACGACGATGCTTAATACTACTAATACTACTAGTAAAAGTTGTTTTGGTGGGTATTGTTGCTCTTTTTCTTCTCGATGTCGTGGTCATCATCATCGCGACCAAAATCATCATCATCGGAGGAGGAGGAGGCGGAGAGAATGCGCCGTCGTCGCGAGAACAACGAGAACAACAATAAACGCCTCGTCTTCCTTTTCTTCCTCGTCTTCCTCGTCTTCGCGACGCGAACACAAAGAACAACGACAACAACAACAACGGTTTTTGACGGCGAAGCAGAGAGAGAAAATCAAACTCCGGAAACGAGAAGAGAGGGAGTTTTTCTTAAAGGAAGTAGAAGCGGCGAAGACTGGCGGGGAGGTCTTGAGTGGCGCGAGAAGTCACGGGAGATGTTTACCAGACCAAGAGAGCGAGTTATTTCCGAGAGAAACAGTCGAGAACGAGCGACGAGATTTGTTTACGACGTACGACGACGTGGAGGTAAAGGTAGATTCAGAGTCCACCACGATATCGTCGCCAACTGCCGTTCGACGCTTGAGCGAGTCGTCTTTGGCCGCGCACGACAAAGCGGTTGTCACCAACGTGGAGAAGAGAATGGGGCTCACCGAATTGACGCCGATACAAAAACACGCGATACCGTTAGCGATGAGCGGATTAGATCTAGTGTGTTCCGCGCACACTGGGAGTGGGAAAACGCTCGCTTTTGCGATACCGGCTGTTGAAATTGCTTTGAAGAGGAAAGCGCAGAAAAGAGAGAGTGCGGCGATGACGACTTCAACATCATCGAACGAGGAGGAACGGGACAATACTGATGCAACGACAAAAACGATAGCGACAATATCGACACCGTGTCAACCTTCGGTGGTTATATTAGCACCAACTCGCGAACTCGCGCGACAAATTTACTTGGACGTGCGCAAAGTGTGTTTCGATACCGGTCTCCGAGTCGCGTGCGCGCACGGAGGAGAAAATTGTAAGCCACAGCTCGAACACATCGCATTTGGACCGGAAATTCTGGTGTGCACGCCAGGACGTTTGCTCGATTTTTGCGACGACGAATACGTTGACTTGCGTGAAGTTCGACTGTTAGTATTGGACGAAGCCGACCGCATGCTGGATCTTGGATTTGAACCGCAACTGAGAGATTTGTTGGGCAACCGGGGCAAGATTCCAACGGAAGAGAATGGACGACAAACGCTTTTGTTTTCCGCAACGTTTTCACCGAAAGTGCTCACTTTGGCCTCTAAATACACGCGCCCGTCGCCGTATCGCGCGAGGATATCTGTTGGACGCGTTGGTGCGTTGGCTCGCGGCGTGACGCAAAAACTGGTAGAAGTCGTCAAAACAAACGCTACGGATGAGAAGGAACCGAAGGAGTATAAATTCCCGTTACTTCTCGAGGCCATAGAAAGTAGAAATAAAAGTGACGAAAAAACGATGGTGTTTTGCAAACAAGTGAAAACGGCAATTTGGCTCAAGGAACGTTTATCGTCCATGTCATCGTCGTCGTCGGATTCGGATTCGGATTTAAAGAAAAAAATTACAGTCGAAGCGCTACACGGAGATTTGACGCAAGGCGCGAGAGTCCGAACGTTAGAAGCTTTTCGAGATGGGAAAATATCGTTATTAGTTGCCACGGACGTTGCTTCGAGAGGTTTGGATATTCCTCTCGTCGAGCACGTGATTAATTTCGACTTGCCGACGGATAAACGAGACTTTGAAGAGTACGTCCATCGATTGGGAAGAACCGCTCGAGCCGGGAAGAAAGGAACATCGACGAGCTTATACGTGGCTGGATTTGAAGACGAGGTTGGAAACGGGCCAATCTATAAACAATTAAGAAATGCTTTCATGGAGTCCGGAGAGAGTTTGCCGGATTGGTTCGTGAATCACGCGGATGGTAACGCGGATGAAGCAAAACGAACGCAACAGCTCAAAGAACGGGAGCAACGACGACGACAAGGAGGACGACAAGACGTGCCATTCGAGAGAACAAGGAGAAGAGAACAAGGTGGTAGATTTGGTGGTAGTAGTAGTAGAAGTAGCAATAGGAGCAGCAATAGGAGTAGTAGTAGTAGCAGCAGCAGTAGTAGTAGTAGCAGTGGTAGCGGTGAGAGTGAGGAGAGAAGGCGAAGATACGAACGCGGCGAATGATTAAGTTTTTAATGCAAGTTTACGCTAGTACATTTCCCTTTCCCCACTACCCATTCTTATTACCGTCTTCATCGAGACTCTGTAACTTCCTCGCCATCGCCACGTCCGCCTCTATCTTCTTCCTCCTCTCCTCTTCCGTCATCGGTTTCACTCCGTTTTCAATCCAAGGAACCATCGATCCATCTTCTCGTTTACAGACCACTTTATTCGTCTGCTCTTTCTCCCCGCAGTTTGCGCACTCCATCCCAACGTCGCCACCTTTAGGCAAAGCGACACATCCACAGTTGAAACACACGATGGCTGCTTGTCCCATGCGATTATTCTGTTTCCCATCCGGTCCTTCTTTCAAGATTGTCTTAAACCGTTCGACGCATCGGTGTAAGTTGGTTACGTTTTTCAACATGTGTAATTGACCGAATAACTCGGCGACGTTGTGTAAGTTCGAGGGAAAGTTCGCGTCTCCAATTTCGTCCGCTTTTCGTTCGACTTTGAAATTCGCGTAGCTGGTATCGAATTCGAGTTGGACTTTCGCCCCTTCCGGCATTTGTTCGAACGATACCACATTCGGTGCTGTTGGTGGCGATGCCATCGAAAACTCTGTTGCACTACTCATGTCAAACGTGCAAACCCCCCACGTTTTTACGAGCTCTATTTTGCGCAGAGCAAAAAAAAAACAAAAATCATCTCTCACTCACTTCCTCTTCATTTCGAAGAATATTTAACACACAACACGAAAGAAAGAAAATAATATATGATGAACATCACGCTGAACACGGTGTTGAAAATCAACACGATCGTAGGCGCGGCGTACGCGTCCAACGTCATTCTCATGCCGGCGAAATAGTACGTTTGCTTTTAATATATATATACATAGATCTTCTTCTTCTTCTTCTCGTATCGTCGTGCGAAAATGAATTTGAATTTGCACATTTACCTTTTT
>Ga0115556_1000558_pt1 | contig 24737 bp, 23 predicted proteins | sample COGITO_mtgs_1104_5_FD_87282 | JGI IMG/M metagenome (GOLD analysis project Ga0115556, IMG submission 87282) | Pelagic marine microbial communities from North Sea - COGITO_mtgs_110414 | ecosystem: Environmental > Aquatic > Marine > Epipelagic | place: Germany:Helgoland, sampling site Kabeltonne... | reverse complement strand
CGGGGGGGGAGGGGGGAGAAGCAGTTCGAAATGCAATAGGAGACGACGTTAAAGGATTATTGGGGAAGAAATATTCTGTGGCGGATTGGTTTACTTCTAGTAGGACTGCGCCGTACACGAAGTTCCCAGAATCAACGCTGAATCCTTATTGACGTACATTTCATCAAATTTTTCTCTGCATGCATTTCTTTTCAGTGGTTAATTTGCCGGAATCTTTCTTAAAAGGTTAATAATATTTCCTGGTGGAGGGGGGAGAAGGAAGGAGGAGAGATTTGTAGAATCTTCACGCTAGATCGGGTATTCAAAGTCTCATCATCATCATCATCATCATCATCATGAGCACTACAAAAGTTCCTCCTCTTACTTATGTTTTCCCCCGGCGTGCTTTCAGCTGGAGGGACTATATCATCCCCTTGGCATATTCCTGCTTTGCATCTTACACAATAAAGTTGACTCTTAGCATTTCAAACCAGTTACTTTCAAGTTCCCTTCTTGGTGGGGATAGAGACAATCTATTGGGCCCACTACCTTTGGCAGTAGTTTCTCTCCCGCTGTTTTTATTGCTTCTTGGCTACATATATGGACGTTATTTTTCTGTGCCGGTATCACACTCGGTATCTGTTGTACCCAACGTCGGAGCAATAGTGAATAACAGCGAGTACCAGGAACTTCTGATTCCTTTCTGTGAGATGAGAAAGGTATTTGTCACGGAAGGGATCAGTGGGAGCGATATCGGTTATTGGATGGGCATTGAGAGGGCGTCCGACGTAATATACTTGAACGATGGGAGAGGTGCTGCTGACTGTCGATCCGTATATAGCGCTTATGGATGTGTCGAGGAACATAGATCAGAGTGGTTAATTAACTTCGAAAAATAGCTTAAAGTGTAGATAGTAGATAGAGCGGTGTAGGTGTTTAGCGAGTGTCTTTTTTTTCTCTCTTTTTTACTACCAACGACGACGACACCCTTGTATTTTTTTTCAATTTATTGTTTTTGCATATTTATCTTCCACACCTGGGGCTAACCCTGCAGATGACAGGGTCTTGCAAATATTTTTTTTTGCACTTCTGGATCTGCCATGAAATAACAGTAATTAGTATCAGAACCAGATTGACTTTACTGTCAGGTAGGTGCTGAAGAATGTCGCGATACAACCGAGAACAAATGCAAATTGGCACGCCACGACGCTTCGCTCGGCGTTCTCTATAGACCCTTTGCGCACTAGCATTAAGAAAAAAAGTGGAGGAAGGCAGTATGACACAAGCCCGACACTGAAGCAACCAATGAGACTCACGATATCCACAAACCCGGGCACTAGACCGCCAACCGCAGTAGTACAAAGGACAAAAGGGGTTCGAATAAGTATTCTCCGCTTCAGTCCAATGGAGTTGTTTCTGTCTTCGCTCCGTGGTAGCCTGGATTCTATAATTTGAGTGGCCGGAACAGCGCAGAGAGGGTAGGACACCAGACAGACAAGAATCATCAGTGCTCGAATGATGTTGGCCTCGCCTGGAGTGGGGGTCGGTTCTGTTAGCATGAAAACTGAATGATATTCATTCACTCGCCAAAAAAAGAAAGTAGCCGACAGTAATCACTTTTTCCTCCCTCCCTCCCTCCCTCCCTCCCTCCCTCCCACTCCCTCCTCACCCACTCACTCACCTCCATCTGGCAGATTTTTAATGATGTCACCCTGGACTCCAACTCCATGAAATAAGCAAGCAACAGAAACCCCCAAACAGATGTAGGCCCAAAAGACGTTTCGGACGCTCGTTCGAATTGCCGGCAAGAAATGAGTTTCCCTCAAACTAGGTGCGAGAGAATCACGAAGCATAAACGTCAGCGGCGGTATACCGTAGCAAAATGTTGCTATTCCAAAGAAATGTGAAGCATTTGTGAAGTTGCTCGGGTACAAGTCTCCAATCACCAATGGTGTATAAGTCGGTTCAGATAGCGCTGTCAAACCGTAAAAGATGATCATTACGAAGCTGATAATGATCGCAAACAGCCCGGCGGCAGAGAACTTGGACAAAAAACCCATGTCCTTGGAGTAGCAGCACAGAGGGACCAAAATACCGATTGTCCAAACCATTCCAATCCCAGGATCTGCAATTAATGCGCCCGAGATCTTTTCCTCGACCTGTCCAACCTGCCCATCTTCAAACGCCGGTACCCCGTGAAGATCGTTGGAAGACTTGTAACCGAAAATTCCATCGACAAATCCGCCAACTCCCACCTGATAGCTGGTAGAAACACCAAATAAAAAGACGACCATTATAATGTCGATCGCATGGAGAGCTGACTCCCCCCCAAGCGTTACAAACGCGAGCTTGCTGTACGTTGGTGCCGCTTCAAATAGCTTGTTTCCAACTTGGACAATCATGGACTTGTCCTCTACTCGGGCATGCTTGGCGCAGTCAGTCAAGACACAAACAATGTAATAGTTCCAGGCTGCAACGGCGTATAGGCCAAGTGCACTGAAGACATATCCTCCCCCGTGATTACTGCATCGTCGAGTGAGATGAGATGAGATTCGAGCTGAAAATGCACCACACACACACCAAAAAGAATACTCACCTGGAGCAAGCATACGGCATTGTGAGAACCCCTGTCCCGAGACAAACTTTCGAGGCATTAGTCACAAGAGCTGCGGGCGTAGCAAAAGATTGTTCGGGTCGGGGAGGGGACTTTGATTCTGGTAGCAAGGTGGTGGTATCCTCAAGGGCGAGACCGTCAGCAGCCTCATAATTTTGGGAGGAAAAAGAATTCAATGGAGCCTCCTCTCCAGCCTCGACTGTATTAGTTCTTCGGCTCGACATTGAGCCCATAAGTTATAGAGATTAGACACTGTTTTTTCTTTCCTCCAAAAATTTTTTTGAGATAACTACAACCTAAAATGCGGCAGTTTTGAAGGACTATTCGTTTCAGTGAGGGGTCAAATGGACGACGATATGATAGTCGTTGAGAGCTGTTACCCTGATGCTGTCGTCACTCCCAAGTCTGTTCTTGTCGAACTGCCATTCGGTTCTGTGCCGTGTGCCCTTGCTGTTTCCGTTGACCGGCTTCCCCCTCATAATGTTTCCGGTTCCCTAACGTCCAGAGTCCCTGCAGCACACCGAAAGCTTCTTTTGAACTTCTTGCCTTCTCTTTGTGAGTGCTGCGGCGCAGGAAACGATACAATCTTTGCAATACTCCAAACAGCTGAGCAAATAATCGGCGAGCTTTCTGATGAAATTGAGGAGGATGATAGAGCAATTTCCTTAAGTTCTCTACCAGTCACAAAACAGCAGGACAACTCCCCACTCGTTCAAACGGTTTACTATTCGCACCACTTGATTGCGTCTTCCAAGCGTTCTCTGATCAACGCCTTGTCCAAAGACCTTAACCTCACAGGTCTTGTCAAAGTCGGCTGGCCTGGAGCAATTCTGATTGAGGGTAAACAGAACGATGTCGAGGAATTCACCAAATCCATGAAACGTCTGAACTGGAAACATTTTGCAGAGCGAGGGAGCATCTTTGTAAATGGTGATGTCCGCTCATTCTCTATTCCCCACGAAGTTGAGAGTGTTTCAGAGTTTGCGGCAATTTGCAGGGATAGCAATGCTGATGACCTACTTGACATGCTTTTCCCGCGTCGCTAACTTAGACTTTACCAAAAGAGAGTCTTGTGTGGTGCAACGTTTCTGAGTTAAGAGTAGCTTAGATAAAATCTCGGTGGTTAAGAACGAGAACAAGAACAAGAACGAGAACAAGAACGAGAACGGGAACGAGAACAAGAACAAGAACAAGAACAAGAACAAGAACAAGAACAAGAACAAGCAGTAAATAAGACACCTTTTTACTACCAACGACGACGACGCCTTGCCTTGCTTGTATTCAATAATTATTATTTTTTCGTGCCTCCCACATCACATCATTTATTATCTTCCAACCTGGAGAACCCCGGCAGCAATCAGCTTCTCGATTTTACTAGCAACGCCTGGGTCGCGCATTGCCTGCTGGGCCGCTTGGGGCTTTTCGTTGAAGTCCTGCAGGACCTGGCGAATGACAGGGTCTTGCAAAATATTTTGCACTTCTGGATCTGCCATGCCATGAGCGGCCCGTTCCCTCTTCTCATCCTCGCTCATGTTCTGCGATCCCATGTTGATCATATTGGTCACCTTCGTGGCTCCCTCCTTGCAGGCGGTGTTGTCTGGCTCAAGCGCTAAGCCAGCCCTGTAAGCGTCCAGGGCCTTGTGATTCTCCTTCATCAGCACGTGAATATCTCCCTTCCGCGCGTAGGCTTTGACGTACTTCGGGTCCATATCCAGCGCCTTGTCGATGTGCATCTTAGCACCATTGAAATCCATCACCTTGCAAAGAGCCGCAGCCAAGTTGTTTCGAATAGGAGGGTTGTTAGGGTCCCGCTTGACTGCCTCCTCGTACTCCTTCACAGCCTCCCCGAATCGTTTCTCCCTGAAGTGGGCGTTTCCCCTGTCTTTCGCCTCCTGAGCTTTATCTGGGTCTTGGTACGCCAAGACGTCGGCCTTCCTCTTCTCCAACTCCCAAGTCTTGAGCAGCCGCTCCGTGTCCTTCTGATAAGCCTCCAGCTGAGACTCCTTCAGTTTTTCAATGGCGTCGCCCACCTTGCCCTGCTTGAAGAGCGTCTTCCCCCAGCGCGTCAGACATTTGGCACGGTCCTCAAAGGGAGCAAAGTTGGCCTTTCCAACCTCCATGGCCTCCTCACAAGCCGAAATAACCTCGTCCCACTTCTTCTGAGTGAAGTAAACGGCTGCCTTGTTGCTGATGAAAGTCATGTTCTTCGGGTCCTTGGCGATCGCCTCGTCGTACTTGCCAAGCGCGCCGTCAAAGTCTTTCTTTTTGTAGAGCTCATTTCCCTCCGTCTTCAGTGCAACGGCAGCCTTCTTGTCGTTGTGCTCCTTCAGCTCTTGCTCGGTGAAGTTGCTGGTGTCCACCTCCGGCTCCGGCTCCGGCTCCGGCTCCTTCCTCTTCGGCGCAGGCGCGGGCGCTGGGGGTGGCTCGTCGTTCCCGCCGAAGCTGACATTTCCGCCCAGCATCATCTGAAACACCTCCATGATCCTGGGGTCCCCCATCATCATCTGAAGACTGTTAGGATCCCTTTTGAGCATGTCAATCTTGGCCATGAACTCCTTGTCGTTCAGGTACTCTTTCAATTTCGGGTTCTGCTCCATCTTTTTGATCATTTCGGGGCCAAATAGGCCAGCCATGGGGTTGCTATTGCCCATGCCGCCCATGCCGCCCATGCCACCTCCTCTGCCTCCCTTCTGCCACTCGGGAGTGTCGCGGTCCTTGATACACCCCTCTAGTCCGCTCTTCAACCCGGCGTCGCTTGGAAATTTCGCAAGACCCTCCTCGTAGGCATTGGCACTATCGTTGTACCTCTTCATAGCGTGGAGAGCGGCTCCCTTCCTCCCGTAGCCTTTGGCAAAGTCGGGGTTCAACCCAATGGTGGCTTCAGCATCATCTAAGGCGTTCTGCAAGTTCTTCGCGCTGAGGTGAGCTGCGGATCGGTTACTGTAAAAGACGTGGTTCGCACCGTCGCAGTCAATGGCCTTCGTGTAGGCAGCAACGGCGGCAGAAAAGTCGCCCTTCTGCAAAGCAGCGTTGCCATCAGCCTTGTGCTTCAAGGATTCGGCCTTCTTCTGCAAATGGGAAAGGGAAAGAGGGTTAGAGAGAATGTCGCGGAGTGAACACTTTAGTCACGCAGCTGCGCAAAGGGCGGAATCTCAAAACTCATCCACTAGCTCCCACGATTGAATTTGCCATGTGTACGGTCTTGGGGAGGCCTCAGAGGCCTCACAAATTCAGCGGCAGAGCGCAATGAAAACCGCAGCATAAGCATGGTGTAAGAATCGTACGTACGTCGTCGCTCATGTTTTTCTCAAAAGTTATTCTAAGGGATAAGATTTGATTCTGCGGCAGCAGCAGGGTGCAGCACAGCCCAAAGTCCGTTCTCGAAGAACTCCCGCGGTTTCTCTGTCTCTATTGTCCCAGCCCTGCTCTTTGATCGCTCTCTGTGACACAGCGTCAGCATGGACTCGGATGACGAACCCCTGACTTCCCTGGCAAGCAAGCCCGTTCCCCCCCCTGTGAAGATTGGGCCCCCCAAACCCCCCCCCACGTCCCAGTCGGTTCCACCTCCGTCCGGTGATAAACCTGCGGCTTCTCCCTCCGAATCCAAGGGTGACACTGGGGATAACATGACAGAGGTTGAGAGGGCCAAGTACAAGGCCAGGCTAAAGGAGATTCGGTACGTTGTTCAGGTGGCTTTTGTTCTGTTTTCTTTAGGCCAATGTCGCGCTCGATTCCGTGTGATCTTTCAGGAAGAAAGTAGCGACGTGCGTTGTATTTCTTCAACTGCTGAATATATTGTGTGATCCTGTGAGCCCTACTATGCCTCATTTTGTGTTTCTCACCCACCTCTATCGCCATCCCACGCTATCTTTGCCCGCTATCCTATCGCCATCGCCATCGCCATCGCCCGCCATCGCCCGCCATCGCCCGCCATCGCCCGCCATCGCCCATTCCTGACAGGAAATTCGAGAAGGCCAGAAAGAAGGCCAAAAAGGAAGAAAAGGAGAAGAAGCGGAAGATGGAAGAGTCTGGAAAATCAAATAAGCGGTCATCATCGTCGTCCTCGACGAAGCGAGTGAAGACGGAGGCAGCTGTGAAGGAGCTCAAGGCGCAAGACAAGGCTGAGCGTCTCAGCCAGGCCATGAAGGCCTTCTGCTGGTGGGACGCTCCGTCTCTTGACAATGGTCGCCACTGGAACAAGATGGAGCATGGTGGTGTCATCTTCCCCCCTCCTTACGAACCGCACGGTGTCGAATTCAAGTACGACGGGAAGACTGTTACCCTCTCCCCCTTGGAAGAGGAGGCGGTCAATTTTTTCGCCGCTATGCCGCTTAATTCTCCTTACCTTGTCAATGAGAAGACGAAAAAAATCTTCACCACCAACTACTTCAGCGACTTGCGAAATGTATTTTCCAAAGAGAACAAGGCGATCATCAAGGACTTCAACAAATGCGACTTCTCAATGATCCGGTCGTACCTTGAACAGCAGCAGATGGTCAGGAAGGCCAAGACGGATGGGCAGAAGAAGGAGGACAAGAAGATTAAGGACGCTAACATGTTCAAGTACGGCTTTGCCTTCGTAGATGGTCACCTTGAGAAAGTTGGCAACTACAACATGGAGCCGCCTGGCACTTTCAGGGGTCGTGGGGAGCACCCGAAGATGGGAAAGCTGAAAGACCGCGTCGCTCCTGAGTCAGTCTACCTGAACATCAGCGAGGATTCGCCAGCCCCGATCTGCAACCTTCCGGGCCACAGCTGGCACTCCATCCGCCACGACCCGAACGTGCAGTGGCTTGCGAACTGGAAAGAGAACATTAATCAACAGGACAAGTACATGCAGCTTGCTGCGATGTCCTCCTTTAAGGGGAAAAGTGACCGTAGCAAGTACAACAAAGCTGCCAGGCTCTGTGGGAACATCGACAAGATTCGGAGAGACTACAAGAAAAACCTCAAGAGCAAAGAAAAGGACATGCGACAACTTGCCACTGCTATGTGGGTCATCGATCGTCTGGCGCTTCGTGTTGGAGGGGAGAAGGATACTGACGAGGAGGCTGACACTGTCGGATGCTGCTCTCTGCGCGTGGAGCACTTGAACTTTTCCCCTGACGACTGTGAGGAGGCGGATAAGGCAATTGAGTTGGAGTTCCTCGGAAAGGACAGTATGCTCTTCAAGCAGACGGTCAAATTCGGCAGTGCCCTCTACACAGAGAACGATGGGATGGGTGAGACTGTCTATGAGAATTTTAAGGACTTCTGCAAGAAAAAGAAATCGACTGAGGACGTGTTCGAAACTTTGACTCCTTCGGTACTCAACAGCCACCTCTCATCGTTAATGCCTGGGTTGTCAGCTAAGGTATTCAGGACTTACAACGCGAGCATGACCTTACAGGCAGAACTTGCCAAGAAAGAGAAGCTGGACTCTTGGGCCAACTCTGGGCCTGCTGACAAAACGGCCAACTACAACGACGCGAACAGGATCGTCGCAATTTTGTGTAACCATCAAAAGACGGTCTCCGCTGCGCAGGAGACTCAACTTGACGTCATTAGCACCAAGCTTGAAACACTCAGGTCTCAGAAGAAGGTCATGAAGAAGATCCTCAAGTGCATTCAAAGGAATGAGTTCGTTGAAAAGATTCCTCTTAAAAAGAGCGAGGAGGAGGTAAGTTTAAGTTTAATTGGCCCCGTAAATGCTGGCTTTCGCAATCGTGCTTGCACAATACACAATACACAATAATCACCCTCGCTCACCGACTCGACTCGAACTCGAACTCGAACTCGAACTCGAACTCGAACTCGAATCAATCGACCCTTATTTCTATAGCTAATTGAAAAGGCAAACAAGGCCTTGGCGGAAGCTAAGAAGATGAAGGAAGAGGCGAGTACTGACGAAGAGAAAGTCGCTGCCACGAAGGCCGACCTCGAGGCTAAGAAGTTGAAGAAGGATGCGGGTGAGAGCAAGTTCAACCAGGCTCATCTTTGGGAGAAAGTTCCTAGTGAATCACAAGTTGTAAGTAAGATTCAAAACTGGACCAAGAAGATTGAGAAAATGGAGACAGACCTGAAGCACAAGGATGACAACAAAGAGGTTTCCTTGGGCACCTCAAAAATCAATTATATGGACCCCCGAATTACAGTCGCCTTCTGCAAGCGCAACGAAGTTCCCATAGAGCGAATCTTCAGCCGGACGCTTCGCGACAAATTCAATTGGGCGATGAGCGTGGAGCCTGCCTGGGAATTCAACGCGGAAATAGGGAAGCAAGAGTAATGTTTGTACAAGTACTAATAATGGCGAGTGTCGATCGTCGTTGTGCCCAAAACTTTGCCCTTTTTTTTTTTTGGGCTTCGGCTGCTAGCATTAAGCGAACTTCACATTTTGCGAACTTCGAATTCAGCGATCTTCTTTGTTAGCGATTTTCTCGCTTTCACCATTTTCATCACTCTCGATCTCCTCATTCACCACTGTTTTTTTCTTTTTCTCCATTTCTTTCTCGACATATTTCTCGAGTAGATCCTCCTTTTCCTTCTCCTTATCCGTATCCTTGTCCTCCTTCTCCTCCTTCTCCTTCTCCTTCTCCTTCTCCTTCTCCGCGTCTTTCTCCTCCAACTTTACCTCTTCTGCATCGCCCTCCCCTGGCATATTTTCCTCCGCCTCGACTACCACCTCTTCCTCGAGGAATTCCTGGTCTTTCTCGATTGCGTTCGCGAACTTATTAAACTTTACCCAGTCCTCGAAATCTTCTACCTTGATAAAGCCGTCGCTGTTGAGATCAAGATCCGCAACAATGTCCATAAACTCATCGTTGCTGATTTCTCTCTTCAACACACTGTTCAGAGCTTCGTGGAGTTCCTCTACGGAAAATACGCCGTCGTTATCCTTGTCAAGCACATGAAGTTTCGTTCCAATTTGGGACTCGATATCGGCTAGTTGGCTCTCCAAGATATCGACCATCTTCTCGACTTTGTCCTTGAGTTTTTTCGTTGTCTTCGCCTCCGCGTGGTCGTCACTCTCCTCCTCGGCATCTTTCACTGCTTCGGTATCCTTCTTGGCATCTTCCTCAGCATCCCTCTCGTCATATTTCTCGTCATATTTCTCGTCCCTCTCAAAATCGACAGTAGTCTCCTTGTCACTCTCAGCTGCTACGGCAGCATCTTGAGTTGTGAAAGCCTCTTTCGCTTCCGCGTCGCCCACTTCATTGGAAGCGAGAAAGTCAAGGTCGGGGTGCCGAATGCTCGCAGTTGTGTCATCCTCCGCAGACACGGTCTCTGCAACGCCCAAGTCCGAAGAGTCGGGATCTTTGCCTTCGGTCGCATCTGTCTTCGGCGGGGTTTCTTGATCGACAGCCCCCTGCTCCCCCGTTGCATCGCCAGACCCTTCATTGGCAGCAGCAGCCTTCCCCCGAAAGTCTAGATCGACCTCGATGTCGAGCCCTTCCATCTCGATAGTAGAGAGCTCGAGCTTTAGCCGCTCGAGTTCTGTGCGCTCAGACTCCACTGGATTTTCTCTCACTAATTCGGACAATGCCTCGATCTCGGAGAAGGACAGTTCCTCTTTCTCCTCGTCCTCGTCCTCGTCCTTGTCCTCGTCTTTATCTTCGTCATCCGCAGCCTGTGCTTTTTCGTCGACCATCTCCTTCTCCTCAACATTGTCATCGCTCTTCTTGCTATCCTCGGTCTCTTTAGCGGCTGCTGGTGACACCGCTGACGTCGCCGGCGTCGCCTCGGTAGAAATTTCTGAAATCGTTTCCACCGTTTTGAGAGGTTTCGCGGTCGGATCCTCCAAATTACTCAAAAGCTCCGCCAGCTTTTCCTCGGGTTCTGATTCCGTCGAAGGAGTCGTCGTCGCCGCAACTTTAGCTGCAGTCTTGTCACAGGCCTTCCTCTTTTTCTCTTCGGCTTTCTTTGCAGCCTTCTCCTCTGCCCGTTTCTTCTCCTCATATTCTTCCTTGATGAGCTCATTCTGGTGTTCAAGCGACTCGAGTTTGATCTTAACAACATCTGGATTCTTCCTCGCCTCCTCGGGCGTGGCGACCTCCAAGACAACCTCGTTCAAAATTTCATCGTCCATGCCTGATATTGCTTCGGCGATGCCAGAGAGAGCCTTCTGATCCGGCGCGTTTGTGTTTGACTCTGCATCCACCTGGGCAGCTGACTGCGACTGTTCCTCCTTGAGAAAAAAGGAGCGGCTCATAATCAGCAGCGAGATTGGTACATCGTTCACCACGCTCAACTCAAGCCACTGTTTAATGCTCTTCTTGTAGCTCTCCTTCGACAACCCGGTGGAACGCATGCCTCTCTCCCTGCAGGCTTCCCTGAGTTCAGTCTTTGTGAGACTGTCAACCCCCTCCCACAAAATCCTTTGGTCATCTTCCTTCAAAGCGCGGACCTTGTACCGCAACTGAAACCTAAGGAACGCCGCACTCCCGTAGGGGCTAACACTCATGTAGCGGCACATGTTGACCAGCTGCATGCGCGTCATGTTGTCCAGCGTGAGATCATCCTTGAAGAAAGCCGAGAACTTGATGATTGCATTCGGTGGGAGTGGCTCCCCTGATCGAGCTCGGTCCAAGAAATCAAGGAATTCCTTTGCACCGATAAGCTCTTCGCTTTCGTCTTCTGCAGGAATGGAGGAGGAGGCGGCCGAGTCACCGTCACCTTGTTCTGCCTCCTGAAGTGCCTTCGCCGCCTCTCTCCTTTTAGCCACCTTCGCCTTGGCCATTTTCTGCTGTCCCTTGGCCAGTTCCTTGAGTGTCTCCTGGAAGAATCCTGTCATCGCGATGCGGCTTTTCAGTTCTCGCTTCATGCTTTCCTCCGCCTTCAACGTGTCTTGGAACGTGGAGGGGAGCATGTTGGGGAACATCTTAAGCGCAAAGGGCAGTGCCAACTCCATGAACGGAATGATCACGAACATCGACATGGGCACCAAACGGAAGAGATCGGTCGTCGTCCGGAGCAGTTGTTTGCGCTCTCGGCGCGTCATACTCCCTGCATCATGCAGTGAAGTGGTGAAAGTGGCCGTGTCAGCGAGTCGTCCAATAATGAGGAATCAAGTCACGACGACGTCGGATTCGACGTCGTCAGATCACTGGAAATCACCCGTTCGAAGAACTTACCTCCACTCAACGCTCTGAAGAAAATTTTACGACTTGTCCTTACATCAGCGACAAGTAACTTTGTGCCCATGTAGTAGTGCTTGGCCTCATGCTTAGCATGCTCCTTGATCTCTAAGATCTTGTCCCGAAGCACGGCTGGGTGCGTCAAGTAAAAAAATGTAGCAGAGGGCAAGTTCACCAAAAACTTGCCAAAAGCTGCTACTGCAAATTTGGAAAGAGAAATCGTTTTCGTAACGATGGTCCCAATTAGGTTCGGGGGTGTTGTGTCGTGGGAGTTTGTTAACGCTGTCGAAGTTGATTTTTCAGGTGATATATTTACTGAGGATGCCGACGAAGGAGAAGAGGAAGAAGATGAAGGTGATCCGACTTTTTCTACGCTTGAAAACGATGAGGATGAAGGTGATCCGACTTTTTCTACGCTTTTCTTTTGAGCCTGGGTGACATTTGTTGAGAAAGTCCTGCTCTCGATGTAGAGCCGGCGAACGGCGATGCGGCTATTGGTGGTGTTATAGCTGGCACCAGGACCACGGGCACGGGGAAGACTCGCAAAGCGGCTACCCTGTCTTTGCTTTTGTCTTTGCTGCTCGTGTTTCAATTTTCTCTCATCCTCATCATCAGCATCGCAAATGTTATACAGCGAAGCTATGGATGAAAATTGCCGCCCTCCGTCGTAAAAAACCAATTGTAAGCCGACGTGCCGAGAAGAGCGCAGCATCCGATTTGAAATTGATACAGGGAGGGGAAAAACTTGTTTATGACTCAAGTGGCCGTCCCTTCTCAAATCACTCCTTTCGTTGCAAGGATTGCGCTTAAAATCGGGTGAGGGAGTCCTTGGTGCTATCGATCGAAATGAGGAAAATGTAGTTGGTGTTATTAGGCAATTAAATGCCAGAGGGTTTTTTTTTTCTTGGAATTCCGTGGTGTGAAAGAAATCCGTCAAAGAGAAGTAATTCACAACTGGAATGTCTGCCTTTGCAGAGGATGACGACGAGGATGATCTGGCCTGCACTGAATTAATGGTGCTGCAGTCAATGTATGACACTGAAGAACTGAAAGATGTTGTTGTGTCGCCCACCCGTACATCATTCCATCTCTCATTTGTATGTGCCGATGACATTCCTGTTAGTTTGAGCTGTTCCGTTGACCGCACCGTCTATGGGAAAAAAATTGTGCCGTGCAAATCTCTCTTTTCACTGAGCTGTCCTTCCCTAAAATCTTCATTAGTAGAGAAATTGCTCGATTCCATACGATCGAGCGTCGACGATGATTCTGAAGGCGATGAGAGCGCTATGAAGATCGTGCTGGCCATTGAGCTCCTAAAGGAAAATGTGGTTGCTGCTGCCGCAGCCCAAGACGAGGAAAGTCAGGCTCAACGGAATGAAAATGTTGATGGTCCCAACAAGATAGAGAAACGAAGGAAAGAGTGTAGTTTTTGTCGTGAGTGGTGTTCTTTCGTTGCGCTCTACAAGGAGAGCTATTCGTCTGGCCCCGACCGTTTTACAGTGATTAGAAACTTAGCGACTACAAGAAATTTGGACATTACAGGCATCGCCATCGCCGGGAAACCTGGTGGTTTAGTGGTAGAGGGGAGGGAAGACCATGTCGAAGAATTTATGCTGTTGATGAGGTGAGTGTTGTATTAGTTGTGCATGGTATTGTGTGTCTAACTCGATAAATAAATCGTGGCAAGCAATCATAGATTGCCAGCACTCTCTCCTCTCTCTAATATCATCTAACATCCATCTAACATGTTTGCCCACCCTCTCAGAACCGAATTCTTTGAGACATTAAATCCCCGCGGACGTAAACTGACCACTCGCTGGCAGGAACGACTCCCCTACGACGAGGAATTGAACCGTTTTGAGTGCGCCGAGGCGATTCGCAACCTCGAAAATGACAAAAATTTCGAGGGGAAGAAGGATCGTAGGCTTGCGATCTTCAGAGAAAAGGACGAAGAAATTGTGTCTAAATTCGGTAGAAAGATGGATGAGAAAGAAGTGTCGGAGCTCATCGGTGCGGGGCCACCCTCTCTCAAATGCGAATACGACTCCTCCCAAAATAGCGTCTATGGAAATTTAATGGAAGAAATGACGACAAAAAGAATATCGGCAATGAGGAAATGGAAAGACTTCTCTGTAATCACAAACGACAAGAATGACTACGAGGGTTGCTACCAGGAAGCTGGACGGGTGCTTACCAGCATGGGACTTAAGGAAGGCTTCGATGCTATGTTTTCCTACCGGTTCAGTTAAGTAAGTCCTCTTCTTTTCTCTTGGTTTGCTGTTGCTGCAGAGAAGAATGAATGAAAAAATAATTATAGTTAAAACGAGAGTAGATTGAAGCGCTCGGTCCAAAGAAATGTGTACAGTAATTTTGGTAAAACGCAACATTCTCATTCTCCTACTGTACTTATTTTCCTTAAATATCGTCGAAGTCGATACCTGCAAGTGGTCCAGTCCAGTCCAGTCCAGTGCGGTTAGTTAAAGGTTGGGTGGGTGGACAGGACAAGTGAAGAAAAAACGGGGCAATGCAATGAAATGAAAGAATCAACTCACCAATATCGTCATCTTCGCCCCCACCTTCCATCGCCAGATCGACAGCAGTCTCGTTGATTCGCGCTGTCTCGGGAAGCTCCTTGTACTGCTTGAGATTTCGCGCCTCGTCAGCGGTATATTTGTGAATGATATCGACCTTGCCATCCTGGAAATCACGAAGACCGCACAAGACAATATCACCAGCCGTAACCCAAACCTTCTTCCTCATCTTGCCGCGAATATGACCTAATCGCGTGACTCCGTCAAAACAAAAGCACTCGCACCTTCCATTCCCGAGCATTCGCACCACCTGAGCATATTCTTGCCCATCCTCTTTGAACTCCAGCTCACGTTTGGTCTCCTCATTATCGTTTTTCCCTCGTCGACGGTTCTTTCCGCCTTTTCCTGTGAGCAAGTGAGCAAAGAAAGAGGGGGGGAGAAAAAAAGGGGGTAGGGCGGGGAAGGGGAAGGGGAAGGGGTTAGTGCCTCACTGGTCACAGGGATATAAAAACAAAGTAAAGTACAGACGATCGTGTTGATGGATAGCTATCAACGATTCCGCGACGATGCATATAGCGGCACCGCCTCTAGCTACATAAGTCAACAGGAAAACGTCTCACTAGGGTTTTCGGGACCGTGTAGCTAAGGCAAAAATGAAGGAACGATGAATGGAAGGTAGGCACGATGCCTTTCCTAGGCCGGGTTCACACGAGCATTTCTGAGGTGCGCGTCGAGGCAACGGAATCATTGGATCGATACGAAATGATCATTGACTATCACAGCACCACGAAAAAACCTGGCGCCGTAGAACCCCACTGGTGTGTTTTTCTTCCATAACGGATAAAGTTTTCGAACGAACCTTTGTTTTTTGGCATTCTGTTGCGCTGCGATCTGTTGTGGGTGCGATTTGATTACGTAGATATATCTTGGACTGTTCTTAACTTTTGGAGGGTGGGTGGCTATTTTTTCGGTTTCGGCGAAGTCACAAAGCCGGGCTGCAAAAGCTAAATTGTTTGTAGCCCCAACATAAATACTATACTATAAACACAAACCATCTCTTCCTATTCCACCATATCATCTCAAGTGGAATCCGACCTTTAATTGTAAGTTGGAAAAGGTGCTGTCTTGTCTGTTGTTTGAGAACCCTAGTCAAGATCCTTCAAATTACACTGTAACCCTTGGCAGCATTAGCATTTGCTGGACAAGTATGGCGTCCTTCTGGCAGCAGTACTCTGCTCTCATGCATAAAAATTTCATCTTGAGGCTGCGGCATCCTATCATGCTTCTGTTTGAACTGGCCCTGCCCCTCTCTGTGTTTATCCTGTTCGTCTGGATCCGAGGCGAAATGAACGAACCAAGCGTCACGCCTCGACAGGAGAAGACGTCGGCTGCGCCCCTTCCGTCTTTCGGATCTTTCCTTGAACCTCTTGAGAAACCAACTTGGTCTCTATTGAAGTGCTTCAATGACAACTTCAGTAATGATGGTCGTCCTCCACGTTATAGAATCGGTGTATACACACCAATTGGTGAGGACAACAACAACTGTGATTACGAGAACGATTCGTACTGTTGGTATGCTGCGGGAATTGCATCACCCTTCATGTACTGCAATAGCGTTTTGTGTGGGGGTCACGGTGAGAATGCGACCTCATACTGTGAAGCAAAGGATGTGGTTATCAGCGCTAAGACAGAGGATGACCCTGCAGCAGCTGAATTTGCCGAACAGTTGAGAAGCCATATCCTCGAGACCTATGTTGACGACATGAATACGGAGGCCAACTTCACGGTTCAGCTCCTTACCTCCAACCAGGAGGTTAATGATCAGGTTGCTTCCCCGTCCTACGGCAATCCTTCTCGCGAATCAAATCATTTTGGGGTCGGCATTGTAGTGAATGGTGGCTTTCCCAAGGTGGACTTTACCATCAGGATGAATTACACAGTCCCCACTCCCTATGGCAACTCAGATCGTGGTTCAGATAATCCTGCGATGCCAACGACTTCGGAGCATTTCCTACCTCCAATGCAATCAGAGGACGGTGTGAGTGACTATTGTGGTGGCTCATATGGCCCCATGCGTGGCTGCGCAGGGTTGTACCTCGATAGCGGGGAGTTGTCGATCCAAAGGATGGTGCAGGACTTTGTTGTCAATACGACTTTGTCAGGCAGCGGCAAGGAGAGCGGATGCGAGAACAATAAAGTACAGGTAAGGTGACGCTCGCATGCTACGACAAAAATTGTAATTTTAGCTTTACACTGGTTATTTGTGATTTCTCGCTCATGTTCTTGACACAGGAGAAGAACACCGATTTTTATGACTGTAAGAACTTCCCTATGGATTCATATACTGATATTTACATGGCGACCTTCCCTTCCGAGAAATTTGCAAGCGATGGATTTTGGGGCCAGCTTAACGGTATGTTCGGGTACATGGTAGTTGTGTCTTTTTTGCTTCCTGTTAGCAATACAGTGCGAGCCTTGGTTGTAGAGAAAGAGCTCAAGATCAAGGAGGGAATGAAGATGATGAGTTTGACCACGGCTGCTCACTTAACCAGCTGGTTTACGCACTTTGGGTGGACCTACTATTTGATAAGTGTTCTTATTGCTTTCTTTGCGAAAGATTTGTTCGTATTCAGCGATGTGAGGTGAGTCTAGTCGGGTTGGTTTTAGTCGAGGCAGGAGTTATCAAATTTGTGCGACCCGAAATATAATTGACTCCTCTGCGGAACAAGTCCGAGTGCGAATGTGTGCTGAATGTTTGGCATTGTATCCTTTATCTAACTTTTCTCGCTGCGTGCAGCCTGATTTTCACCTACTTTTTTCTATTTTTGAATGCGACCTTGGCATTCTGTTTTTGGATGAGCACTCTGTTCAGTAGAAGTAAGGTGAGTAGCGAGAAAATTTGCACGTAAATGCGATACAAGTAGGCTTAGTTGCTTTGATTGGGGCTCAGGGCCTCTCTTTCCATTTGTGGTGGTGTACTTTCGTCACACCCTGCTATCAAATCAAACCCCCAGAACAACAACATACATACAGTTTTCTTCTTTAACACTTTTCTTCTTGGCAGACGAGTGCTATCGTTAGCGGAATGTTTTTTCTGTTTGGGGCGATGCTTCGGGACATATTTCCGAACCGAACGTTCCTAGTATCGTGTGCCCTTTCTTTGCACCCTGTAGCTGCCCTGTGCTTCGGACTTGATGCCTTTGTGGAGTACGAGGATACGAATCAAGGGGTCACAACCCTCACCTATTCCTCAACCTCGTACAGCGAGGGTTTTACTTTTAGGACAACTCTCGTAATGCTGGCTGTAGACATCCCGCTATTTGCATTCTTGCACTTCTACTTCGAACGAGTCATGCCGAGCGAATTTGGCACCTCTAAGCACCCATTGTTCCTCTTTTCTCCGACTTTTTGGTTTCCCAGTCTGAAGACAAAGGTAAGGGCTCGACTTGGTGGAGTGAGCTCGTCAGAGAGTCAAGTGGATCCGAGCGATGATTGTGTGAACGTGGAGAAAGTCAGCCAAGAAGTCGAGTCGTCTTTGAACGCAGGGGAGGGCGTCCATATATTCAATTTGCAGAAGTCCTTCAATACCGTCAATGGGGTGAAGCACGCTGTTGATCATTTGAACCTGAAGATGTACCACAACCAGATTACGTGTCTCTTAGGACATAATGGAGCAGGAAAGACCACCACAATTGCCATGATGACCGGACTGATACCTGTCACGGGTGGACGGTGTACAATCAACGGAAAAAATGTGGAGACGGAGATGGAGGAGATCAGAAAGGATATGGGTGTCTGCCCCCAACACGACATACTGTTCCCCGAATTGACCGTGAGGGAGCATTTGAGTATGTACGCCAAATTTAAGGGAGTACCTGGAAGGCAAGTGGCGGCAGAGGTGGAGAAAATCATCGTTGACGTCGGACTTACTGAAAAGAAGAACGAATTCAGCAAGAATTTGAGTGGCGGAATGAAGCGGAAGCTGTCCCTTGGTATCGCCGTAATTGGCGGGAGCTCTGTCCTCCTCCTGGACGAGCCTACTTCTGGTATGGACCCATATTCAAGAAGGTTTACGTGGAACGTGATTCGCAAATACCGTGAGAACCGTACTATCATCCTCACCACGCATTTCATGGATGAGGCGGATCTTCTGGGAGACCGCATCGCAATTATGTCTGCCGGAAAGCTTCGTTGCGCTGGTAGTAGCCTATTCCTGAAACAGGTCTATGGAGTTGGTTACAACCTTACTTTGGAGAGGGGCCAGAAGGCGAATACAACGAAACTTGAGGAGTTCGTTACCTCCAGGGTAAGTGAAGCACAGGTATTGTCCAAGGTTGGAACTGAGCTCAGCTTCCAGCTTCCCCTAGACTCTTCGCCTTGCTTCAAAAGTCTCTTCAATAGCCTTGAGAAGCACAAAGAGTCACTTGGGGTGGTAAATTTTGGGGTGGGTGTAACGACACTTGAGGAGGTGTTCTTGAAGGTCGCTCGAGGTCACGACGACGACAAAAAGGCTGTTGTAGAATCGACGAACTCATTGAAGTCTCAGAGAAGCGAGAGCATTATCTCTCGCTCCAATTCCGGCGAATTTTCTCCTCCCAAATCCCCGCAGCACGGCAAGACGTCCAACGACTGTTTTTATTTTGGCCGGCACATGTCAGCGCTGCTCCACAAGCGACTTGTGTACATGAAGAGGGACAAGAAGATGTGGTTTTTTGGTTTCTTCCTTCCTACCCTTCTTGTTTTCGTGGGCCTCCTTGGTACAAAACTAGGCAGTGCGTGGGTCGACCCCGGTGAGATCACGCTATCTAGCGACGTTTTTAATACCGAGCTTGGTGAAACTCCTATACCCTACAATAGTGACGGCGCAAATTTTACTTGCTTTCCCGTCTTCTGGCAATGGAGCCAAATCGAGAGTAGATACCAGTGTCCCCTCCCGGAAGACCACCTTGCCTGGGACGAGGATTGCTGCACCCCTAGTGTGTCAGTTGACGGTTTTATGGAAAATAGCTACGAAGGTGGAGTCGGTGTCCCCATCGAACCTGTTTTCTCCGACTTGTCGACGCCAACAAACGTCGAGCAACTCTCAACATGGCTGCTGAATTCCACTGATTCTTTGCAAGCAAGCCGATACGCAGCTCTACAGTTTGAGAGTGTACCGAAAGCGGGAACCTTGTATCCATATCCAAAGGTCTTAATGATGACGAACTGGACAGCCTACCACGCTACTCCAATTTACCTCGCTGAATTATACAACGCTGTCTTGGATAATCTCGTCGCCGGCGGTGGGAATGGCAATAACGACGATGTGAGCATTACTGTGAGGCTTCAACCCTTCGGGAGGACAGTGTCTGAGGCCAATACTACGGAAGTTTTCAGCTCCTTTGGTGCGATCTTGTTAATTCTGATGGCCTTCCCATTCATTCCCTCCCAATTTATCGCCTTCGTGATAAGAGAGAAGGAAAACAAAGCGAAGCATATCCAGTTTGTTTCAGGCGTGGCGCCGCACAGCTACTGGCTCGCTACTTGGTTATTCGACGTGGCTAGTTTTCAGGTCCCGTGCTGGTGTTGCATCGCAATGTTCCACGCGTTCGACATCGACACTCTCACAAACGATGAAAATTTCGAGGGCATCTGCTTAATTTTGTTTCTGTACGGGACCAGTATGTCAGGGTTTTGCTACGTGATGAGCTACTTTTTCAAATCCCACAGGTAAGGTGATTATGGCAGTTGCAAAATAACGACGGCAACAATAACTATAGACGCTTACTCCTCCCACCTAATCCCACCTAACCCTTCTCCCCCCACCTCCCATTTCCCACAAAAGCTTTGCCCAAAATTTCGTAATCTTTTTCTCCTTCTTGACGGGTTTTATTATGGCCATGATCTCTATATTTCTTTCCTTTGTCCCCGAATTACATGTCTGGAACGATTATGTGACCATAATCGGGCGTTTTATTCCCAGTTTTAACCTTGGGCACGGTTTGCTGAGTGTGAATTTCAGCCCCATCATAACCGCCTTAGACTTCGCTCAAGAGGCCAACGATGCAAAGGAAGCTGGCTTGCCGCCTCCGGATTATCCAGAAACTAATTTTAAGGCGACCGACGATCGCATAGCCGGGCTAGATATCGTCGCGATGCTGTATGGCTCCTTCGCGTACGTAGTTGCAGCCATTGCTATGGATTACTTTCTGGCCACCCCAGCTTTGTACGGATGGGTCCTCGCGTCTATTTATGGTGGAAAGAATAAAGGTGAGAATCCAAGCGAAGATGAGGACGTTCGGGAGGAAGAAGTGAGAGTCAAACGTGTTATTGAACATAAGAGGCCCAAGGGCGATGAAGAGGATGGAGATGGAGATAGAGAGGAGGACGCCATCTTAGTTGACAACCTCACGAAGATTTATAGAGGTGGGAAGAAGGCTGTCCGGGGGTTCTCCCTTGGCGTGCCGTACGGGCAGTGCTTCGGTTTACTCGGTATCAACGGCGCTGGGAAGACGACTACGCTGAGTATTCTCAGCGGAGAGGTGAGTTAATGACAAGAAATCCGCTTTTGTTCTTTACAATACACGACTAATAAAATAAAATACCTAATAAATAATATCTCGAACAACCACCAGTTCCCCGCCACTTCTGGGAGGGCTTACCTCGCTGGACTTGACGTCTTCCGAGATGCGAACTCCGTCCGTCGGCTTATGGGCTACTGCCCACAGTTTGACGCGCTTTTCGAAAACCTAACGGGACGAGAGCACCTTTACATGTACGGTCGCATTAAGGGGATCAGCGAGGCGGAGATTAAGGAGGTTGTCGAAAAGCAAATCGAAAAAATGGATCTCACGGATCACGCGAGTAGGTTGGCAGGAGGCTATTCGGGAGGAAACAAAAGGAAGCTTAGCGTGGCCTGTGCAATGATAGGGAACCCCTCGATCGTTATACTCGACGAACCCTCCACAGGCATGGATCCAGTGGCAAGGAGGTTCATGTGGAACAAAATCAGCGACATCTGCAATGAAGGCAGGACAAGCGTGATTCTCACCACTCACAGTATGGAAGAATGCGAAGCGCTGTGCGAGAGAATTGGAATCATGGTCGGAGGGAGGTTCAGGTGCTTGGGCAGCGCTCAGCACCTGAAGAGCAAGTTCGGACATGGCTACCAGATCGAGTTTGTATTCAACGTTCCGAAGGAGGAGAGAGTCAATGAGATACTAGAAAAGCTGAAGGGGAACGTGTTGGCAGAGGGAGACGCCAAAGAGGGTATCGGTACGGAAGAAACAAAGGTCAGCACGGCGGAAATGTGCAAGATGACTCCGCAGTTCGAGGAGGGAATCAGGAGGGAGGGATTGGATGAGCAGACTCTGAGCGACTTTGCAAGCTGGTTAGCAACGGAGGCGTCCTTCAACAAGTTGAATGAGTTTATGAAGGAGAGATTTGTTGGAGTAGAGTGCAGAGAGAAGCAGGGGAGCAAAGTCCGCTATGAAGTGGAGAAGGTGGAAGGGGTCACCCTTGGTGACATGTTCGGCATCCTAGAGGAGAGCAAGGAAGAGTTGAACCTGATGGAGTATGCCCTGAGCCAGACTAGTCTTGAGCAAATATTCAACGGTTTCGCTAGTAAGCAGCAGGAGGAGACTGGAAAAGTTAAGGGATTACTGGCGGTGCCAAAGGTTGGTGGAGTTGGTGGGCTAGCTCCGGCGGCAGGGGAATTTGAGATGAAAGGCGGGATTATTTAAAGTTATTTAATGTCGTAATACATATAAGACGCACGGTTGTAACCTAAAACTCACTTCCCGGCATTGTTTCAATGCACTTTTTTATTTATATTTTGTTAATGCGTTCTTTTGTGCATCTTTCGCAAGGTGTTGTTAATACTCTCTTTCAAAAGCCTCCTGAAATTCTTGCCCGTGAGCGCGACTCCACCGCTCAGCGGTCAAGTTCTACGCAGTAGCCGATTTTTTTCGCCACTAAAAGCCGAAGGCACTGTCGTCAAACCCACTGTTCGCCTTAGCGTTGTTTTTGTCCCCACCCGTGGCAAAGTCATCAAAACCTGCTCCGAACGAGTCCCCACCGAAGCTCCCGAATCCATCCTCGTCCGATAGGCTCGGCTTAGCGCCTCCCTTGGAATTTGATATTCCACCCTTCCCTTCCTGAGACGGAGGAGAGGGCTCTTCCGCGCCAAAGTCCCCAAAACCGCCTCCAAAACCATCATCCTGGGGTGGTAGGGATCCTTTCTCGGCGTTTGTAGGAGCAGGTGCGGTGCCGTCGTCAAAGGCCCCAAAGCCACCACCAAATCCATCCTGGCTACTGCCAAATCCGTCCTGGCCACTGCCAAATCCATCCTGGTCACTACCAAATCCACCCTTATTTTCATCAGTCGGCTCTTTTGGGGCTGAAGGTTCTGATTTTACAACGTCTCCAAATCCGGTGTCAGCGTCACCAAATCCAGTATTGCCATCGCCAAAACCACCGGCAGCGCCGCCGAATCCGGCATCTGCATCGCCGAATCCGGCGTTCGTATCGCCAAAGCCGGCGTTCGTATCGCCAAAGCCGGCGTTCGTATCGCCAAAGCCATCGTCAGCGCCGCCAAAACCACCAGAGCTTCCGAAGCCGCCCTCCACACTGTCCTTGCCTTTGTTTGCGGCTGGATCAGTTTTAGTCTCGTCGGGAAAGGCTGCGTCCCCGAAGCCCCCGGCGTCTTCAAATCCGTTGTCAAATCCTCCAGCTGAGAACCCGTCATCGAATCCGTTCTGTTTCTGGTGGTTTTGCTCGCTGAGGGCTTTGCTCTCATCCTTCTGAGGGATGGGGACCTCACCAAAGTCCCCGAAGCCGTCACTCGCAGGTCTGTCATTTCCCTGACCTAGGCTAGCGGTGGCGAAGGGGTCTTCCCCGAATGCATCGTCTTGATCTCCAAATGCGCCTCCTTGGTCAACAACGGGGGAGGGCTCCTTGCGCTCCTTCTCTTCTCGCAGCTTCTCCCCTTCCATCTTTTTCGTCCGCTCTGCCTCCTGACGCTCTGCCTCCTGACGCTCTGTCTCCTGGCGCTCTGCCTCCTGGCGTTCTGCTTCCTTCCTCGCCGCTTCCTGCCGCTCCGCTTCCTGCCGCTCTGCCTCCTGCCGCTCCGCTTCCTTCCTTGCCGCTTCCTGCATATCCGCTTCCTTCCTCTCTGCATCCTGCCGCTCCTGCAAGATCAGCGCCTCCCTCTCCCTTTGCATGCTCTGCTCCTTCTCTGTCCTCATGCGCTCTTCCCTTTCCGCCTCCAACGCGGCGGCTTGTTCGCGCTCCTGCTGAGCTCTTTGTTCCTGCTGTGCTCTTTGTTCCTGCTGTGCTCTTTGTTCCTGCTGTGCTCTTTGTTCCTGCTGTGCCCTAAGCTCCTCTTCCCTTCGTGCATTTTCCTCTTCCTCCGCTATCTCCTCCTGCCGATGGGCCTGGAGGTTGAGAAGGTCCTCCTTCTTCTTGTTCAAGGCGATTCTCTCCCCTTTGACAGACTCAAGCTGAACCTTGGCCTCCTCGAAGCCCCTTTCGTTCTCCGCCAGGATTTTACTTGCATCTCCCATCGCCTTTTGCAGACGTTTTACTTCGCTTTCCCTACAAGAGATGGGCAAGATGGCCATAACGTGGATGAAAACACAAAAGCGTTAGCGCAAAAAAAAAAGCGTTAAAACGAAATCGGAAACGGAAAAGGAAATTTTGCTCATGAAAAAATACGTGCTTCGAAAAGATACACTCCCCACCCGGCTGCACTGACTCGCACCAACAACTGACTGGCACCAACTCCGCTTAATTTGCGTCCACTACGATGACTATGGCTTTCACCCACGACTATGGCTTTCACCCACGACTACTGAGCTGAAGGGTTTCTCAACGAATTTCTTACCTTGAAGACCTAGCATTGATCCTGCCCTCCAGGATTCCCTCCAGTGTTTGTATCTCCCCCTTGGTGATGTTGGCTTCAGCCTCGTGCTCTCCCCTAATTCCGTCGACCTTAACAATGTCAATGGCCACGGAAGAAGCCTCCACATTGATCCCCTCGACCTCCTTGGTCAAGTTCCTTGCAACCTCATCTAAACGGTCCGCAATAGCAGTCTCATGGGCAATTGCGGCGAGAAGGTCCGACTTTTTCTGCCTCTGCTCGGCTATAGAGGAGCAGAGGTCGGAGAGCTCCGATTGGGAAGAGGTTACCTTGGAGCGAAGAGCGTCGAGCTCGGAGGTTAGCTTCGTCGTTTCTGACGTTAGGGAGGACAGCTCCTCCGTAGCGGACGTGTTTGAGGATGAAGATGACTGTAGTTTAGCCAAAAGTGTCACTCGCTCTGCCTGTAACTTTTGGATGAGACTTTTCATCTGTGTAGCCTCCAAGACGCTGACACCACCAGAGGTGACCCCACCTCCAGAACCATAATCACCAACAGCACCACCAACAGACCCGTTGGAATTAAAGTTTTGCATTCGCTGCTGCTGCTGCTGCTGCTGCTGCTCCTGCTGCTGCTGCTGCTGCTGCTGCTGCTGCTGCTGCTG